>Ga0137308_101423_pt1 | contig 23571 bp, 15 predicted proteins | sample Inofrocosms_June_FD_97181 | JGI IMG/M metagenome (GOLD analysis project Ga0137308, IMG submission 97181) | Mouse cecal microbial communities from Vienna, Austria - N-Acetylneuraminic and N-Acetylglucosamine D2O microcosms_June | ecosystem: Host-associated > Mammals > Digestive system > Large... | reverse complement strand
AAATGGAGAATGCTGTACAGTGGAAATTCAAATGCTCAGATTAATAAATCGAGTAAGGATGTTGAATTGCTGCTGCAAATGTGTGCTTTTCGGTATTATGTAAAGGGAAAAGGGAGGAAGTTTATCTTAGATGGCTATAAGGGAAAGATATCCTCGCTTTTGGATGATTTTTCAGAAGAAGCAAAGAAGTTTGATAAAATCCAGATAGAAGAGTATCGGAAAATGCTGCAGGATTTTTTTGATTCTTTAGAGGGAGTAAGCGGAAGGAATAAAAATCTGGCGCTGGTGAGTCTGTTTGTAGTATGGGGGAGATTGGAAAAGAAACCGTGGATTTCCCAAAAAAGGTATGACAGAATCGTAAGCAGCGACGTTTATCGGGAAACGATTTCCAGTGGAACATCCGGGCGTAATGAAATTGAAAGGCGGTTAAGGAGTGTTTATGAACAGTTATCAGAAGATGATTCAGAAAATAGCTGATGCTATATGTGAAAACGTATTAAAAGAGAAAAACTATATCTTAGTAGGCGATAATTCGTCTGGAAAGTCGGAAGTGCTGCGGAAAGTTATTGAAAGAAAGCTGGGCGGCGGCGGGGGCAGATTGAACATGGAATAGAAAAGGTGAATTTGCCGGAAAGGTTGGAGGACTGTGTACCTAATTTGGGCATTGCCTGTGAGAATTGTAATATGAAATATAAGAAGCGTGGAGAAATGCAGAGGCGGCTGCCGCCGCAGAGCATAAAAGAGTTTGGAGAAGGAGAGTGTTTAAGGTTTTCCTGTAAAGCCCCTTGCGATAAGTTTAAAAAGCTGCGTGCAGAGTATATGAGAAAGGGAAAGATAATGATTCAGCCTTTTGAAGCACGAAAAGCAGATGGAGGGCGCAGCCTGCGTATTTAGTATGATTTATATCAATGCAAATATATTCCGAGCCGGAACTGTGGTGAATATGACGAGGAGGAACTTGCCATCATAGAAGGACATATTAAACAGTTTGCATTAAATGGAGCAGACCGAAAAAATTACGAATTAGAAAAATTTTGTAAAAATGTGATTGATAATCGGTGTTTGATGCAGGGATACGAATATAATAATCTGGTGGTTGAATTATTTAGAAAAAAGCTGCAGGGGATAAGCATGAAAGAAGCCATAAATATATGTAAAACTATATATCCCAATGTACACTATAGGAATAATGTTACATAGAAAAACCAGGAGGAGTTTTATGCACAGAGAACACACAAAAACAATCAAAATAGGAAACAAATTTATCGGCGGCGGAAATCCCATATTAATCCAGTCTATGACGAACACAAAGACGGAGGATGTGGAAGCTACGGCAGCACAGATTTTGCGGCTGGAGGCGGCAGGGTGTGATATTATCCGCTGTGCTGTGCCTACGATGCAAGCGGCGAAAGCGCTTGGAGAAATAAAAAAGAGGATACATATTCCTCTGGTGGCGGATATTCACTTTGACTACCGCCTGGCGGTTGCGGCTATGGAGCACGGGGCGGATAAGATTCGGATTAATCCTGGGAATATCGGAAGCGCGGACAGGGTGAAGGCTGTTGTGGATGTGGCGAAGGAGCGGGGGATTCCGATCCGCGTGGGTGTGAACAGCGGTTCTCTGGAGAAGGAGCTGGTGGAGAAATATCATGGTGTGACGGCAGAGGGCATCGTAGAGAGTGCGCTGGATAAGGTGCATATGATTGAGGATATGGGATATGACAATCTGGTTATCAGCATTAAATCTTCCGATGTGATGATGTGTGCGAAGGCTCACGGGCAGATTGCCGAAAGGACAAATTATCCGCTGCATGTGGGGATTACCGAGTCGGGAACGATTCTTTCCGGAAATATCAAGTCTGCCGTGGGGCTGGGGATTATCTTGTCTCAGGGAATCGGGGATACGATTCGGGTATCTTTGACAGGAGACCCGTTGGAGGAAATTAAGTCTGCAAAGCTGATTCTGCGCACGCTGGGCTTGCGAAAGGGAGGAATCGAGGTGGTATCCTGCCCGACCTGCGGCCGGACGCAGATAGATTTAATCGGGCTGGCAAACCAGGTGGAAAATATGGTAGAGGATATTCCTAAGACGCTGAAAGTAGCTGTAATGGGCTGTGTGGTAAACGGACCCGGCGAGGCGAAAGAGGCAGATATTGGAATTGCCGGAGGGAAAGGCGAAGGATTATTAATCCGCAAAGGCGAGGTTATCCGTAAGGTTCCGGAAGGTGAGCTTCTGGGTGCGCTGCGGGAGGAAATCTTGAAGTTTGAGGAGGAATAAAGCAGGGAAGTAAATTCACAAATGCACCAGAATGACGCAGCAAGTGCGTCGGAAAGAAGAACGTATGGCAAAATCATTTTTTGAAGTATTTCCAAATCTGGAGGTGAATCCCCAGGTGCATAGTCTTTTTGCGCAGGTGACGGTTACGAAAGTGACCGTTACTTCTGTCAGGGACAGGATGCGGGTGTATATAAGCAGTGAAAAACTTATTCACAAGCAGTATGTCTATGCGGTAGAGCAGGCGATACGGGAACAGTTTTTTCCAGGAGAGAACATAGAGGTGAAGCTGTTGGAGAAGTTTCAGCTTTCCCGGCAGTATACGGCGGAAAAGCTGATGCCGATTTACCGTGACAGCATTCTGATGGAGCTGAAAGATTATAGTATTTTTGAATATAATATGTTCCGCCAGGCGGTGTGTGAGTTTGTGGACGGGGACAGTATGAATATGACGGTGGAGCGTACTGTAGTTGCGGAGGATAAGGCGGACGAACTGGTGCGGGTGCTGGAAAAGATTTTTTGCGAGCGGTGCGGCCTGTCCTTGAAAATCCATATGATCCTGAAGGAGCCGGAGGAGAGCAAGGCGCGCAGGAACAGCGAGCTTCGCGTAGAGCAGGAGGTGCGGGCGATACAGGAGCAGGTTTCATCGGGCGGCGCGGAGAATATGCCAGAAGAACATGCGGAGCCGGAAAAAGCAAAGCCAGAGGAGAAAAAGAAAACAGAGAAAAAAGAGGCAGGCAAAAAGCAAGCGGCGGTTTCTGGAAAAGAGCCTTCCAGAAAGAGCGGATTTCAGGAGAAACGGGGAGGATTTTCCAGGGAAGGCGGCTATAGAAACAGTTCTGTCAAGCGTTCAGATAACCCGGATGTGGTGTATGGGCGCGACTTTGAGGAGGACGCCATTGCGATTGAACAGATTCAGAGCGAGATGGGTGAAGTGGTTATCCGTGGGCAGATTCAGGCGCTGGATACCCGGGAAATCCGGAATGAAAAGACGATTATTATCATTGAAATTACGGACTATACAGATACGATTGTGGTGAAGATGTTTGCCAGAAATGAACAGGTGCCGGAGATTCTGGAAAATGTGAAGAAGGGTGCATTCCTGAAAATGAAGGGAGTGACGACGATTGACCGTTTTGACGGACAGCTCACGATAGGTTCTGTGGTGGGAATTAAGAAAATCCCGGATTTCCGGAAGGGCAGGCAGGATACCAGCCCCGAAAAACGGGTGGAGCTGCACTGCCATACGAAGATGAGCGACATGGACGGGGTATCGGATGTAAAGGATATCGTGAAACGTGCGATGGAGTGGGGGCATAAGGCAATCGCGATTACCGACCACGGCGTGGTGCAGTCTTTTCCGGAGGCCAACCATGCAGTGCCAAAAGACAGTGATTTTAAGGTGATCTATGGCGTGGAAGCGTATCTGGTAGATGATTTGAAAGATATGGTGGTGAATTCCCACGCCCAGAATTTGGATGATACGTATATAGTATTTGACCTGGAGACTACCGGGTTCAGCCCCAGTGTGAACCGTATCATCGAAATCGGTGCGGTGAAAGTGGAGAATGGGAAAATCACGGAACGATTCAGCACATTTGTCAACCCGGATGTACCGATTCCGTTCCGCATTGAGGAATTGACGGGAATCAATGACAATATGGTACTTGACGCGCCGCAGATTGCTCAGGTTCTTCCTGAATTTCTGGAGTTCTGCGGGGACGCCGTGATGGTCGCCCACAATGCTTCTTTTGACATGAGTTTTATTGAGGAGAACTGCAGAAGGCTTGGCATTGAGAGGGAATTTACGAGTGTGGACACGGTAGCGCTGGCCCGGGTACTGCTTCCTCAGCTTGGACGTTTTAAGCTGGACACAGTGGCAAAGGCGCTGCATGTGCCGCTGCATAACCATCACCGTGCGGTGGACGATGCGGGGTGTACGGCAGAGATTTTTGTGAAATTCGTTGAGATGCTGAAAGCGCGGGATGCGTTTCAACTGGATGACGTCAATAAGCTGGGGAGGAATTCTAAGGAACAGGTGAAGAAGCTGCCTTCCCACCATGCGATTATCCTTGCCATGAATGATACAGGGCGGGTGAACCTGTATCGCCTGGTGTCTTTAAGCCATATTGAGTATTACCAGAGGAGGCCGCTGATTCCAAAGAGCGTATTTCTGGAGAACAGGGAGGGCTTGTTGATTGGGTCGGCCTGTGAAGCGGGGGAGCTTTACCAGGCGATTCTGAACGGACGGTCTGACCAGGAGATTGCGCGTCTGGTCGACTTTTATGATTATCTGGAGATACAGCCGCTGGGGAATAATAAATTTATGATTGCCAGCGATAAGATTGAAAATGTGACTTCCGGGGAGGATTTGATTGAGATCAATAAGAAGATTGTGAAGCTGGGAGAGCAGTTCGGAAAAATGGTGGTGGGAACCTGCGACGTCCATTTCCTGAACCCGGAGGATGAAGTGTACCGCCGGATTATCATGGCGGGAAAAGGATTCACGGACGCGGACGACCAGGCGCCGCTGTATCTGCGGACTACAGAGGAGATGCTTTCGGAATTTGCGTATCTGGGGAGTGAGAAAGCAGAGGAGATTGTTATTACAAATCCGAATAAGATTGCGGATATGTGTGAAAAGATTTCCCCAGTACGGCCGGACAAATGCCCGCCTGTGATTCCTGATTCTGATAAAGACTTGAGAAGAATCTGTTACAACAGGGCGCATGAAATCTACGGAGACGAGCTGCCGGAGATTGTGACGGAGCGGCTGGAGAGGGAATTAAATTCCATTATTTCCAACGGGTTTGCGGTGATGTATATCATCGCCCAGAAGCTGGTGTGGAAGTCGAATGACGACGGCTATCTGGTAGGCTCCCGTGGTTCTGTAGGCTCGTCCTTTGTGGCGACGATGGCGGGAATTACAGAGGTGAATCCGTTGAGCCCTCATTATTATTGTAAGGAATGCCATTATTCGGAGTTTGATTCGGAAGATGTAAAGCCTTATGCGGGAGGCGCGGGATGTGACATGCCGGATAAAGTGTGCCCGAAGTGTGGGGCGATGCTGATGAAAGAAGGGTTTGATATCCCGTTTGAGACATTCCTGGGATTTAAAGGGAATAAAGAGCCGGATATTGACTTGAATTTTTCCGGTGATTATCAGGGAAATGCCCACCGCTATACGGAGGTTATTTTCGGAAAAGGGCAGACGTTCCGGGCTGGGACGATTGGTACGCTGGCAGATAAGACTGCGTTCGGATATGTGAAGAATTATTTTGAAGAGAGAGGCCAGAGGAAGCGCGTGTGCGAGATTAACCGGATTGTTCAGGGATGCGTGGGGGTAAGGCGCACCACGGGACAGCATCCTGGGGGTATCATTGTGCTTCCGATTGGGGAGGAAATCTATTCTTTTACTCCGGTGCAGCATCCGGCGAATGATCAGAATACAGATATTATTACGACCCATTTTGATTACCATTCTATCGACCATAACCTGCTGAAGCTGGATATTCTGGGGCACGATGATCCGACGATGATTCGTATGCTGGAGGACTTGACCGGGCTGGATGCGAAGCAGATTCCGCTGGACGACCCGGAGGTCATGTCACTGTTTACAAGCACGCAGGCGCTGGGGATTACGCCGGAGCAGATAGGGGGATGTCCTCTTGGGGCGCTTGGAATCCCGGAGTTTGGCACAGAGTTTGTTATTCAGATGCTTGTGGATACGAAGCCGAAAAGCTTTTCGGATCTGGTGCGTATTTCAGGGCTGTCCCACGGCACGGATGTGTGGCTGGGGAATGCCCAGACGTTGATTCAGGAGGGGAAGGCGACGATTTCCACGGCAATCTGTACCCGTGACGATATCATGACCTACCTGATTCATATGGGGCTGGACAGTGAGGAGAGCTTTACCATTATGGAGAGCGTACGGAAAGGAAAGGGGCTAAAGCCGGAATGGGAAGAAGAAATGACGAAGCATGATGTGCCGGACTGGTATATCTGGTCCTGTAAAAAGATTAAGTATATGTTCCCGAAAGCACATGCGGCGGCATATGTCATGATGGCGTACCGGATTGCCTACTGTAAAGTATTTTATCCGCTGGCTTACTATGCGGCATATTTCAGCATCCGCGCTTCGGCGTTCAGCTATGAGCTGATGTGCCAGGGGGAAGAAAAGCTGAAGCATTACATGAAGCAGTACCAGCAGCGGGCGGGCGAACTGACGAATAAGGAGCAGGATACGGTAAAGGATATGAAAATTGTCCAGGAAATGTATGCCAGAGGCTTTGCGTTCACACCGATTGATGTTTATACGGCGCAGGCGAGCCGTTTCCAGATTGTGGACGGAAAGCTAATGCCCTCTTTAAGCAGTATTGAGGGTATGGGGGATAAGGCGGCAGAAGCTGTGGAGGAAGCGGCAAAAGACGGGCCGTTCCTGTCCAAAGACGATTTCCGCAGCAGGACAAAGGTGAGCAAGACGGTGATAGATTTGATGGATGATTTGGGGCTGCTGGGGGATTTGCCTGAGTCGAACCAGTTGTCGCTGTTTGATTTTGCGTAAACACCGGAGGTAAAAAAAGTGCATATTATTAAGTAAAATTTATCCTATCGGTTCTTTTGGAGACTTTGTTATACTGAGGCTGATACAGATGGCCAGAGAAGTATAGCGAGGAGGAAAAAAGATGTATAAGAAAGGGAAACGAGTAATTGCCTGGCTGCAGATTGCCGTCCTTACGGCAGCAGCGGTGCTTCCCGGACTGCCGGCACAGGCAGCACATGGAAAGGATGAGAGAAGCATACAGCAAGCAGAAAGCGCCGGGGACAGGACAGAAGACAGGGAGATTCTCTTTAATGAGGACTGGCGGTTCTTTTTAGAAACAGGAAGCGCCGTCTCGGCGGCAGGGAAGGACTTTGATGATTCAGCCTGGAGGCTGTTGGATTTGCCTCATGATTACAGTATTGAGCAGGACTTTGATGCGAATTCCCCGGCAGGAGCCAACGGGGGATATTTAAACGGCGGCGTAGGCTGGTACAGGAAAACCTTCACGCTTCCGGAATCAATGAAAGGAAAAAGGATTTCTATTTATTTCGGCGGCGTTTATATGGACAGCACGACGTATGTGAACGGAACGATGATAGGGAATTATCCATATGGTTATTCTCCGTTTGCGTACGATATCACGGAGCAGGTAGTGGCAGATGGGGTGACGGAAAATGTCATCGCAGTAAAGGTGAACCACCAGCAGCCGTCCAGCCGCTGGTATTCCGGAAGCGGTATCTACCGGAATGTGAAACTCGTGGTTACGGATGATGTTCATGTAGAACGTTATGGGACTTTTGTAACTACTCCGAACCTGGAGACGCTTTACGGGCAGAATAAAGCAGAGGTATCCATAGAGACCAAAGTGGAAAACGATGGGGAAAAGGATGTTTCCGTGATAGTGACCTCTACGATTTATGACAGCGAAGGGAATATGTTTGCTTCTCCGGCAGTTTCCCAGGCACAGAAGATTGCCGCAGGGAGTACAATGTCTTATATGCAGACCGTTCCGACAGGAAAGCCGGAGCTTTGGAGTGTGGACAGCCCGGCGCTGTATAAGGTAGTCAGCGAAGTACAAGTGGATGGCAGGACTGTAGATACATATGAGACTACGTTTGGCTTCCGATGGGTTACGATGGACCCGGATGAAGGCTTTTTCCTGAACGGCGAATATATGAAGCTAAATGGTATGTGTATGCACCACGACCAGGGCGCGTTAGGTGCTGTCGCGAATTACAGGGCGATAGAGCGCCAGATGGAAACGATGAAAAATATGGGGGCAAACGCCATCCGCGTAACACACAATCCGGCGGCAGATGAACTTTTGGAAATTTGCGACAGGCTGGGGCTGATGGTAATTGATGAAGCCTTTGACTGCTGGGAAGCAGGGAAGAGATCGAAAGATTACGGAAGATTCTTTAATCAGGCTGCTACCCATCCGGACGCGGAAGAAGGGCAGACCTGGGCGGAATTCGATATCAAGAATATGGTAAACCGTGGGAAAAACAACCCCTGTATCATCATGTGGTCAATCGGAAATGAAATCGTCAGCCCAAGCGTAGGAACAGCCCAGAAGCTGGTAAAATGGGTAGAGGAAGTAGATCCTACCCGTCCGGCAACACAGGGATTTAACAACTTTATTGACGGTTTTACGAACACTGGAATGAAAGCGGTTGCAGATGTAACGGGCGTTGTTGGGTTTAATTATGGAGAAAGAAGCTATGATGCCGCGCACAGCGAGTACCCGGGCTGGATCATTATGGGGTCGGAGACATCCTCAGCAGTACGCAGCCGGGGATATTATAAGGTCGACGACCAGAAGAAGATCCGAAGCTGCTATGACGATGGAAATACGGTAGGCTGGGGACGTTCCGCGGAAGCTGCGTGGAAAGCAAACAGAGATAGAAAGTTTGTAATGGGAGAATTTGTATGGACAGGCTTTGACTATATTGGCGAACCAAGCCCGTACCATGACCAATACCCGGCAAAGAGTTCCTATTTTGGCGCCGTAGATACAGCGGGGATTCCGAAAGACGCATACTATATTTACCAGAGCCAGTGGACGAAAGCAGAGGAAAATCCGATGGTACATCTGCTTCCGCACTGGAACTGGGAGGACGACGGCAGCATCAAAGACAGTGAAGGAAAGATTAAGGTACAGGCATATTCTAACGCAGCTAAAGTGGAGCTGTTTCTGGACGGGGAGAGTCTGGGAGAGAAAGCATTTGAACAGAAACAGACCAGCGACGGAAGAAGCTATCAGGAGGCGGCAGACGGGCATATCTATCTGGAGTGGCAGGTAGCATATAAACCTGGAGAACTGAAAGCGGTTGCGAAAGACGCGGATGGAAATGCAATAGCGGAAGATATAATTCGTACGGCGGGAGAGGCTGCGCAGGTGAGGCTGACGCCGGACCGGGAAGTTATCACGGCGGATGGGCAGGACTTATCGTATATCACGGTGGACATCACAGATAAAGACGGAAATATCGTTCCTACAGCAGATGATAATGTGAAATTCCAGATATCGGGGAATGGGAAAATTGTGGGCGTGGATAACGGGGATGCCACGGAAGTTACGCAGAGCTATAAAGGAAACGAACGCAAAGCATACAGCGGCAAGGCAATGGTAATCGTGCAGTCTACAACAGACGGCGGGAGCTTTACGCTGACAGCGAACGCCAGCGGCCTGCGTTCCGATACGGCAAAAGTATTTACCACGGAGAATCCGGAGGAAGAAGAGCTCTTAGGCTATGAAGACCCGGAAACGGTTTATGTGAAAAAGGGACAGACGCCGGAATTGCCGAAAACAGTTGCGGCTGTCTATAGCAGCGGAAAAAAAGAAGAAAAGCCTGTGACATGGAATACGTTTGACGAAGAGAGCTTTGGAGAGGCAGGACTTTATAAGATAAGCGGTACGGTAGAAGGCGCGCAGGCACCGGCAGAACTCTGCGTGATTGTGATGGATTATATCGGAATCCGTCCGGTCCATCTGGTTACTGCTGTGGGAAGCATTCCGGAGCTGCCGGAAACAGTAACGGCAGTTTATAATACGGGCGAGGAAGAGAAAATTCCGGTATCCTGGGAAACGATTACAGCGGATCAGGTAGGAGAGATAGGAAGCTTTACCGTACAGGGAACTGTATCGACAGGGAGCGGAGAAAAGCCTGTGGTGTCTGTTGTGCGTGTGGCGGATGCTGTGAAAGTGGATGGAGAGAATAATATTGCAGTAAAAAATGGTACATACCCAATTCCGGCGGCTTCCTATGTGCAGCCGAATGGAAACGATCCGGTCAGCGCTATCAATAATGGAAAAGTATACTATAGCGCAGGCCCGGCCGGCGAGAGATGGATTCCCTGGGGCCATAATGTGACGGATGAATGGGTGCAGCTTGAGTTTGAGAGTCCTGTGGAAACAGGAAAAGTAGGACTGCATTTCTGGAATAATCCAACGGATACCGCTATGGGAACGCCGGACCGCGTAAGGATTTCTTATAGTATGGATGGGTCGTCCTGGACAGAGACGGCAAACCAGAATATCAGTGAGCTGGCAGACCTGAAAGCAAATGAAGAAAATATATTTACTTTTGACACAGTAACGGCAAAATATATCCGTTGGAATTTCCATAGTGAAGAAAGATTGGCAGCGGGTGTATCGGAGGTATGTGTCTATGAAAAAGAAATGCAGCTTGATGCCGGGACGTCGGCGGGGCTGAAAGATATTAAACTTGATGGGGAAAGCCTGGAAGGATTTTCGGCAGAGAAAGATTTTTATACATTAGATCTGGAGTATGGGCAGCAGCTTCCGGAGATAACGGCTGAGGCAGAAGATGCGAATGCGGTGGTCTTTATCGTGCCTGCGATTTCGACAGACAGAGCGGCAATGGTGCAGGTGGTTTCTGAGGATGGAAATACCCAAAAAACATATACCATACAATTCCATGAGAAAGCGCCTGTTTTGGAAAACGTTGAAATTCAGCTTGCCAGCCAGGAACTGACAGAGGATGATGTGGAGCCGATTCAGCTGACAGCGAAACTGCAGGATGGGACAGCGCTGCCAGGCGGAGTGCTGGAGATTTCCTATATCGTGGCGGACGGCGGAAACGCAGAGGTGAAAGATGGGAAGCTGTATGCAGTACGAGCGGGAAATACAACCCTGAAGGCAAAGGTAACTTATCAGGGCGTGACGGTAGAATCGAATGAATTGAAGCTTACGATTGCAAAGAATCCTGTAGAGAAAATAATCACAGGCTATGAGCAGGTGTCGGTAGTAACAGCGCAGGGAGTGAGACCAACGCTGCCAGAAAAAGTCCGGGCAGTTTTTAACGTCGGGCTTTCAAGAGAAGTAAATGTTACCTGGGATGAAATTACGCCTGCGAAGTATAGCACATATGGTACGTTTATCGTAGAAGGAAACGTAGAAGGACAGGCGCTGCGCCCGCAGGCAAAGGTAACGGTAAAAGGCATTACAGGCGTACAGCAGTTTTCCAGTGCGACTCCGGTGGGAGTGACGCCGAAGCTTCCGGAAAAAGCAAGGGTATATTACAGCGACGGGACAGAGGATGAGCTGGCTGTCCGCTGGAATAAGCATCCGCAGAGCCTGTTTTGGAAAGACGGAAGTCTTGTGACTGTCAGGGGGACGGTCACAGATGAAAAAGGCGATGGAAATATTTATAAAACTGCGATAACTGTGCGTGTAACCAGCGACACTTTGCCGGGCGATAAATTTACCGGATATAAAAATGGCTTTTACTGGCCGTTAGGAATTGCATCTTTTACAAATGGGGGTGGTTCGTCAGGAGATACGGCGGCCGAATTGAATGATAATATCATTTCGCGCGAACCCGGTGATAATAACCGCTGGTGCAACTGGGCGGAGAATGCAAGAGAGGAAGACTGGGCAGGTATTATTTTTGGACTGGAGGAAGTGACATATAAATTTATCGACAATCTGGACGTTGATTTCTATACGGATTATGGTTCAGCCGTGCCGGAGGAATATGTGATTGAGTATTATGACGGCGAGTATTTCAATACGCCGCCGGAGGATCCCGATAATGTCACGGAGGCTCATCCGGTGGGAGCAGGCGAGAGCTGGAAACCAGTGACGGGCCTTCACGCGCCTGAACAGCTGTCAGGTACAGATACAAATCATTTTACATTCGATACGGTAGAGACCTGTGCGATTCGTATCCGCATGAAAGCGGCGGCAGGAAAATGTCTGGCAATTACAGAAATGGGTGCGTATGAGAAACTGGCAGTTTCTAAGACAGAGCCTGTGCTGACAGCAGTTTCGGTGGAAGGGGCGGCTCTGGCAGGATTTAACCAGGAAAAAACAGACTATGTTTATCAGGTATATGGAAACAGGATGCCGGAAATCGTGGCAGCAGGCGGGAATAATTCTTCTGTCAGCGTGATTTATCCGGAAAGTATCGGTGGAACGGCGCAGGTGGTTGTCCGCGCTGAGGACGGAGTGGGTATTAAGACTTATAATATTCAGTTAAAGGCATCAGGAATGAGTCTGGAAGAAGCTGTTAAGAATGCCGAGGAAGCGAAAAAGGAAGCGGAAGCAGCCCAAAAGAGAGCGGAAAATGCGAAAGCGGAAGCAGAAAAAGCGAAGACGGAAGCAGAGAGGGCAAAAGCAGAAGCAGAAAAAAGAAATAACGAGGCAGGGAAAACAGATGAAAAACAGATGATTAGTAAAGTTTACTTAAAATCTGCAAAGAGCAGTAAAAAGAAGCAGATAAAAGTAACGTGGAAGAAGATGAAAAATATTGACGGATATGAACTTCAGTATTCTACAAGCAGTAAATTTAAAAAGGCCGTCACGCAGGTGATTAGCAAAAAGAAAACTTCTAGTACAATGAAACAGCTGAAAAGCAGGAAAAAGTACTATATAAGAATTCGTGCATATAAGAGAAGTAACCGGCAGATGGTTTACGGCGCTTACAGCAAGATGAAGAAGGTAAAAGTAAGATAAAATCCCCACAGGAGCTAACATGAAAAAAGTTAGCTCCTGACTTCCTTTTTAGAGATTCTTTTGCTATACTAAAGTTGAAAATGTTTAGTAAAACCATAAAAGGAAGCAGAAAATGGACAAGATAAAAAGAAGGATACTTTTGCTGGTGGGAATGATAGCCGGGGCAGTTATGCTGCTGAACGGATGTGGGGAGACAGAACAGGAGGAAGAAGAAAAAACGATTACGCTCCTGGCTTCCCAGAATTGGATAAAAGAGATTGACAGGAAATTATTCCTGGAGTTTGAGGAACAGACAGGCATAAAAGTGGAACTGCTGCTGACTCCTGATGATGGATATGAAGCGTTGGCCGGTACCTATCTGGCAGGCGGGAGCAGCGCGGTAGATATTTTTATGTTTCCGGTGGGACAGATGATAGAATCCACGGGAATTGATAAGATAGCGCTTGACCTTTCCGGGGAAAGCTGGGTAGATAATATGGAAGACTGGGCATTGAAAGAAGGAAGCTGCGGAGGGAAGCTTCTGGGATTTAACACGTGGGGAATTGATTATGAGGGAATACTGTACAATAAAACGTTTTTTAAGGAGAATCATCTGGAGGCGCCAGATACCTGGGAGGAGTTTCTGGCTCTTTGCGACCAGATACGCCGTCTTGGTACAGCGCCGTTATACGAAAGCATCAACACTTCCTGGCATACGCGTTCCTGGGTAGCGGGACTGACGCCGCTAATGGAAGAAGAGGAGCCGTTTTTCAGAGAAAAGCTGAATAAAAGCATGGACTATAAATTTGAGGATTTGGATTGTTTTGCGGAAGGCTTGGAGCAGATCCGCCAGCTTCTGGCGCCGGGGGAGAACGGCGGCGCAAGATACTATACCAGCAATGGGATGGCTGATGATTTTGAAGGAAGCTACCGTTATCTGACGGAAAGAAAGGCAGTTATGATGTTCACGTATTCTGCCTACGCTGCAGAGCTGGAGAGTTACGGCAGTAAAGATGCATGGGGGATGTTTCCAGTGCCGCTTTTAGATAACAGGACAGCGGTATCGAATGGAGGAGGAATGGCGAAGTTTATTAATAAACACAGCCAGAATATAGATGAGAGCAGAAAACTGTTTGAATTTCTGGCAGAAAGCGAAAATCTGGAGGCTTATTACAGCGCGCGTAAGGATTTGGTGGCTGCTGCATTTAAAAATGTGGAGAGTGTGCATACAACGGACGCAGCAAGGGAAATATTAGAGAGGACAGAAAAGGAGCCTGTAATTATGTTTACAAAAGACGTATCTTATATCGACCCCAATATGTATCAGTATTTTCAGGGATTTTCGGATGGAACCTGCAGTGTTGAGCAGTTTGTCAGAAACTGCGATGCATATCGAGAGGAGATGTTCGGAGATGGGGAAAAAGAATAAAGAGCCTATTGTAAAGAGGCTGTTCAGGACATATATTCTCTTAATCGGTTTGTGTGTTCTGGTGCTGCTGACGGGGATGCTTCTGTATTCTGGATATCTGATAAACAGAAATATCATGCAGACACAGAGGCAGCTTAGTTTGAGCATTAACCAGAATATAGAGAATTATTTTCGTGAAATGAATGATTTCTCGATGTCTCTTGTAAAAAATGAGGCATTTCGGGAAGGCGTTTTAAAAGGGCTGCCGGAAGCCTATCATGAAGGACGCAGTACGGTTGGCGTATTTTCTGGCTTGTATCAGGAAGCGCATGAAATGATACAGAAAAAATACAGTATCGGCATTATCACGGGGCAGGATGACTATATCTGGATGGGAAATGAATATTTTATTGGAGAAGCCGGGCAGGAGATACCTGGGATTTACCAGGATTATGCTATGGACGGAAGCCCTGTGGTAAAGTATCTGGGCAGAAATAAATATCTTCAAAACAGTATGGGGGAACGGCGGGTCAGCGGGGCCGATTCCGCTAAGGTTGTGCTGGCTAGAAGTTTTGGGAAAGGAAATATTCTGTACAATGGAGATGCGGTGTTGGAAATCCAGGTAGATGCGGAGGAATTTGCAGACGCTATCCGCAGGCTTTCCATCGGGAAAAATGGCACAGGTTTCCGGATTTCTATTTTGAATACCGAGGGGGAAGAGATTTTTTCGGAAACAGACTGGGATGGGAAGGTATTTTTAGAAGCGAATGGCTGGGAGGCGGGCCGTTTCAGGAAAGATGGTTCTTATACATATGTATATAAAATATTTGATTCGGGGCTGTATGTTCTTTATAATATATCTATCTCGGATTATTATAGCAGGCTGTCTTTTTTTGTGGCGGTGGTGCTGGCATTTTTCCTGCTCGTGCTGGCGGCAATGGTTGTGGTAAATTATCAAACGGCCAGGCAGATTTCAAAACCAATCCATCAGATGTGTGAGGAATTGGGAAAAGTAAACCTGGAACATGGAATCAGGTATCAGTCAGTGGATACAGATATCCGGGAATTGGATTATCTTTCTGATTCTATAGAAAATCTGACGCTGGAACTAGAGGAATCCATGAAACGCATTATTCAGTTGAAAGAATTTGAAGTTCATTCAAAAATGCTGGCGCTGCAGGCGCAGATGCAGCCGCATTTTCTGGTAAATACGCTGATGACGATGGGAGCTATGGCAGAAGAGGCGGGGAACAGGGAGATTTTTCAGATGTGCATGAATCTGACGCGTATGTTCCGTTATATTTCTTCAGATGAAAAGGCGGGTGTTAAGCTGTTTGAGGAAATCCGGCATGTGGAGCGGTATGTGGAAATCATGAAAGAGAGATTTCCTAATGCGCAGGTGGAGATTGATATTCCGCTGGACATGATGAATGTGAAGGTGCCAAAACTGGTTCTGCAGACATTGGTAGAAAATTCTTTTAAATATTCTAACCGCAGCAAACCGTATATTTGGGTAAAAGGGATGCTGGGTAAAGATGGGCGCTGGAGCATTCAGGTATCGGACAATGGCGGAGGCTTCACAGAGGAAATGGCAGCTGGTATACTGGAGAAGTGCAAAGAGAGCATGGAAGGAACGGAGAGCTTTTCAGCGAAAGTGGGAGGCATGGGGCTGGTGAATGTATATGTCAGAATGCGTCTTTTTTATGGGGATGATATTGTTTATCGGCTTGGAAGAGAAGGTATAACAATAGGAGGCAGAGAATGAAAGGAAGTCCGGAGAGAAGTATCAAAGCAGTTGTAGTAGAAGATGAGGTAAAGCTTGGGACATATATCAGCAGCAAGATAGAGATTATGGAGCCATTGATTTCTGTTGTCGGAATGGCAGGAGATGGCAGGAGTGCGCTGGAGTTAATTGAGAAGCATCATCCCCAGGTCGTATTTACAGATATTTCTATGCCGGTTATGGACGGTCTGGAGCTTGCCAGAAGGATTAAGTATAGTTACCCGGGAATGGTTGTTGTGATTATTTCCGGATATTCTGATTTTGCTTATGCGCAGCAGGCAATTCAATACGGGGTTTTTAATTATCTTCTAAAGCCTGTGGAGGATGAAAAACTTTCAGATGTGCTGTATGACCTTAGGAAGAGCCTTGCGCACAGCTATTCAAAGCAGGAAAGGCAGGTGCTGTACTCGGATGCATATATGTTCCGGGAAACGGCAGATGTGGAATATGCTGTGTTTGCGGTATGCGTAGGGAATTTGATTTATGATATGCAGGATGAAATACTTACCGGATATTACAGAGAAAAGATGGAAGGAATTTCATGGAAAGAAATTATGGAGGAGCTGTGCGGGAGCGAGTTCTGCTGGTATCTGGCAGATGAACAGCCAGTAAACCAGAAGCTGGCAGGGATTCAGGTAAAGAAGGGCATGGAAGTGCAAATACCTGAAACAGCACAAAGACTGTGTGATAAAATAAGAGAGCAGACAGGGCTCTCTATCCATATCTGCTGTCCTCCAAAGGCTGTGGAATATGATAAGGTATGGAGCACTGTAAAATACCTGCGTTACCGGATACAGCAGGAATTGGTTATCGGCCATACGCAGATTCTATTTGCCGGGAAAGAGGAAAGCCAGGCACAGAATGTAATGGAAATCGTAAAGATGAAGCTGAGGAGTTACATTCAGAAGTATTTCCGCACAATGGATCTGAAAGATTTCATGGATGAGCTTCAGACGGTTCTGAAATACATGATTCAGAACCGGACAACGCAGACGGATACAGAAAAGGTCTGCCTGTATATCCTGAAACTTTTGGAATTTTCAGAGGAATATTACGATGGGGAATTTCTGGAAACGATGAAGCTCAGACTGCAGAGGGGAATCGGACTTGCAGCGTCTGAGCAAGAGCTTCTGGACTGTATGATGGGCTGTTTCCGGGAAATTAACGGCTATATGGAATGGGTGTGTGAGAGAAATGCAGAAGAACGTGTGCTAGAATATGTAGATACACATTTTCTGACGCTGGAGAGTCTTGAGCAGGTGGCAGACGTCCTGGGCTATAATTACACGTATCTTTCCAGGATGTTTAAGAAGATAACGAATATGTCTGCCAGCAAATATATCACAAATAAAAAGATAGCATTGGCGAAAGAGCTTTTGGAGCGGCATCCTGATATGCTTTTGGATGATATCTGCGGAATGTGCGGGTATCATGATACAAGCTATTTCAGCAGGGTGTTTAAAAAATGTACCGGGGTGTCTCCGGGCGAGTACCGTGCAGAAATGCTATAACCAATGAATTTTTGTTAGATCTTGGAGGTAGGGTATGGAGAAATTTATTATGGCGCTGGATCAGGGGACTACCAGTTCCCGGTGTATCCTGTTTAATAAGCAGGGAAAGGCATGCAGTACGGCACAGAAGGAGTTCCGGCAGATTTTTCCGAAGCCGGGCTGGGTGGAGCATGACCCGATGGATATCTGGGCTTCTCAAATCAGCGTTGCGGCAGAAGCGATGAGCAAGATTGGAGCCGGGGCGGAGAATATCGCGGCTATCGGTATCACGAACCAGAGGGAAACCACGGTTGTGTGGGAGAAAGAAACGGGAAAGCCGGTGTGCAATGCCATCGTCTGGCAGTGCCGCAGGACAGCAGAACTGGTGGACGAGCTGAAATCAGAGGGCTTTGACAGGATAATACGGGAAAAGACAGGACTAATACCGGACGCGTATTTTTCGGCGACGAAGCTGAAATGGATTCTTGACCATGTGCGCGGGGCTCGGGAACGTGCCGTGCGCGGCGAGCTGCTGTTCGGGACAGTGGACACCTGGCTGATCTGGAACCTGACGAACCGGAGAGTGCATGTGACGGATTACACGAATGCATCAAGAACGATGCTGTTTGATATACATAAGCTCCGGTGGGATGATGAGATTCTGGAAAAACTGGAGATTCCCCGGCAAATGCTGCCCGAGGTGCGTCCCTCCAGCGAGGTCTATGGGTATACGGAGGATTGTATCTTAGGCGGGGGAATCCCTATCGCGGGCGCAGCGGGAGACCAGCAGGCGGCTCTGTTCGGGCAGTGCTGTTTTGAGCCGGGGGAAGCGAAAAATACTTATGGGACGGGATGTTTCCTGCTGATGAACACGGGAAGCAAGGCGGTGGAGTCGAAGAGCGGGCTGCTCACGACAATCGCTGCGAGTGCGGACGGAAACATCCGCTATGCTCTGGAGGGCAGTGTGTTCGTGGCGGGAGCAGCGATCCAGTGGCTGCGTGACGAGCTGCGCATCATCGACACGGCGGCGCAGTCAGAGGAATATTGTATGGCAGTAAAGGACACCAATGGAACTTATGTAGTGCCTGCGTTTACGGGGCTTGGCGCCCCATACTGGGACTCATACGCCCGCGGCACGATCCTGGGGCTGACCAGAGGGACGCGCAGGGAACATTTGGTGCGGGCTGTCGTGGAGTCCCTGGCGTATCAGGCGTCGGATGTGATTGAGGCGATGGAGAAGGATTCCGGTATCCATTTAAAGACTCTGAAAGTGGACGGCGGAGCCTGTGCGAATGATTTCCTGATGCAGTTCCAGGCAGATATCCTGAATGTACAGGTGGCAAGGCCGGAGTGTATCGAGACGACAGCGCTGGGAGCGGCGTACCTGGCGGGGCTTTCCGTGGGCGTCTGGAAAAACCAGGAGGATGTGTGTGCGAACTGGGCGCTGCAGCGTACATTTTCCCCGGATATGACGCAGGAATACAGGGAAGAGCTGCTGGAGGGATGGAAAAAGGCGGTGCAGTGCTCGTTTGGATGGGCGAAATAAAAGTTACTGTGAATGGAGTGAATAGTAATATTTAGAAGTCCGTTGTGAAAAACAATAAGATTAGGGCTGTTTTAATTTGGCAATTTTATGTTATACTAATGGTACGATGCAGAAAGGGGTGGTGCCAGTGGAGACAGAACGTGTGGACAAGGAGAAGCTGATTTTGGCAGTTCAGGCGGCAGTGGGGGTTTTGTATATTATCCTGGTGGTGCGGAGCAGCCTGAAAGGGCAGTCGCCGAAGATGAAAAAGGTGCTGGCAAAGCAGGCGAAGCGGATTGATAAATTGAACCGCCTGGAGTATAAGCAGGCGAAGCGTGAAATCCGGCGTAACAGACAGTAAGGATAAAGTGTTACAATCCAGCGCCACACGGAGAAAAGATTTAAAGCAAGGAGGAGGCGTGAATTATGGGCATATTAATTAAAGGCGGGAGGGTCATCGACCCGGACACAAAGACGGATGGGAAATATGATATTTTGCTTGAGGACGGAAAAATAAAGTCGGTTGCCAAAGAGATAAAGGAGAAGGCAGAGCGTGTGATTGACGCGTCAGGCTGCTATGTGATGCCGGGGCTGATTGATATGCATGTACACCTGCGGGACCCGGGGCTGACGTATAAGGAGAGCGTGGAAAGCGGGGCTCGGGCAGCGGCAAAAGGGGGATTTACCACCATCATTGCCATGCCGAATACAAAGCCTGTTACGGATGACAGGGACAGGGTTGGCTACGTGATGCGCAAGGCGGAGATGCTGGTGCCTATTCATGTCCTTCAGTCTGGAGCTGTGACGAAAGGGATGGAAGGAAAAGAGCCGGCAGACATCGAAGGTATGGTGAAAGCAGGCGCGCCTGCCATCACAGAGGATGGAAAGTCTGTAATGGATTCAGGGGTCTATCGGGAAGCCATGAAAGAGGCGAAACGGCTGGGAATCCCGGTGCTGGCGCATTGTGAGGATATTAATCTGGTGCAGGGCGGCGTGGTAAATGCTGATAAGAACATGGAAGCGCTGGGGCTAAAGGGCATCAGCAATGCGGTGGAGGATATCATCGTGGCACGTGACATCATGCTGGCGAAGGAAACAGGCGTGCATCTGCATCTGTGCCATTGTTCTACAGAGGGAAGCGTGGAGATGGTGCGGCAGGCCAGGGCAGAAGGGGTATCTATCTCTGCGGAAGTGTGCCCTCATCATTTTACTTTGTCTACAGACGATATAAAAACTGCTGACGCTAATTACAAGATGAACCCGCCTCTTCGGACGAAAAAGGATGTGGAAGCCCTGCGGAAAGGGTTGGAAGAAGGTGTCATGGATGTGATTTCCACAGACCATGCGCCCCACAGCGCAGAGGAAAAGAGCCGCCCGATAGAGGAAGCGCCTTTTGGAATCGTGGGACTGGAGACTTCTGTGGCGCTGACTTTGACGGAGCTGGTGGATACGGGCATCCTGACCCCTATGCAGATGGCAGAAAGAATGAGCTATAATCCGTCCAAAATCCTGGGACTTGGCCGAGGCTCCCTGGCAGAAGGGAAACCTGCGGATGTAACGATTATTGACCCTGAGACAGAGTATATCATTGAGCCGGAGTGTTTTGTTTCAAAAGGCAAAAATACGCCTTTCGGCGGAAAGAAAGTAAAAGGACAAGTTGTGGCGACTATCTGCGGAGGCGAGGTAGCATACGCACGCAGCTTAGAGGAGGACACAAAGAAATGATACAGAAATTAATCAGCAATATACAAAAGACAAATGCTCCCATTGTGGTGGGGCTTGACCCAATGCTGGGCTATATTCCGGAGCATATCCAAAAAAAAGCGTACGCTGAATTCGGGGAGACTCTGGAGGGTGCGGCCGAGGCGGTATGGCAGTATAATAAAGAAATCGTAGATTGTACGTATGATTTGATTCCGGCAGTAAAGCTGCAGATTGCTATGTATGAGCAGTTTGGCATAGAGGGTTTAAAAGCCTATAAGAAAACAGTGGATTACTGTAAAGAAAAAGGTCTGGTAGTTATCGGGGATGTGAAGCGGGGAGATATCGGTTCTACATCTGCCGCTTATGCGGTGGGGCATCTGGGGAAGGTTCAGGTAGGAAGCAGGACTTATGCCGCTTTTGATGAAGATTTCGCTACGGTGAATCCATATTTGGGGACGGACGGAATCAAGCCGTTTCTTGATGTGTGCAGGCAGGAGAAGAAGGGAATTTTCATTCTGGTAAAGACATCAAACCCTTCCAGCGGCGAATTCCAGGATCAGCTTATTGACGGAAAGCCGCTGTATGAGCTGGTTGGAGAGCATGTGGCAAAATGGGGTGAGGAGTGCATGGGCGATACTTACAGCTATGTAGGAGCAGTGGTAGGCGCTACTTATCCGGAGATGGGAAAGGTTCTCCGTAAAATCATGCCAAAATCCTTTATTCTGGTACCGGGATACGGCGCACAGGGCGGCAAAGGCAAAGATTTGGTACATTTTTTCAATGAGGACGGGCTGGGCGCAATCGTAAATTCATCCAGAGGAATCATTGCCGCTTATAAACAGGAAAAATATGCAAAATTCGGGGCGGAGCATTTTGGGGAGGCTTCCCGGGCAGCTGTGGAAGATATGGCGGCTGATATTGCTCAGGCGCTGGAGAGCAGATAATTATAGTAACCGTCCGGTTTTGCCGGGCGGTTATAGTCAACAGCCTCGCTGTAAGCAGTGAGGTATTAGACCCTCGCGGCATTCGCTAAATATCCGCACAGGTGCGGCTGCCGGGTTCATTGCCCGCGGGAATAAATACATAGCAGGAGAGAAAAGTATGCCAGGTAAATGGAAAGAAACCGCAAAAATTGTAGGACAGACAAAAATCGGAAAAGGGATTTACAGCATGTGGCTGCAGACAGAGGAAATTGCCGGACATGCAGTGCCGGGACAGTTTATTTCCGTGTACTGCCGGGATGGAAGCCGTCTGCTGCCCAGGCCAATCAGTATCTGTGAGATTGACAGGGAGATGAAGCAGCTGCGCATTGTGTACCGGGTGGCGGGAAAAGGTACAGAAGAATTTTCGAAGCTGGAAACGGGCGGCAGCCTGGAAATCATGGGGCCGTTGGGAAACGGTTTCCCACTTTCACGGATGGAAGAGAAACATCATGCCATGCTTATTGCAGGCGGCATCGGGATTCCTCCGATGGTAGAGCTGTCAAAGCAGCTGCCAGGTGGGAAAAGCATCGTAGTGGGATACCGGGATGAGCTGTTTCTTACAGAAGAACTGGGGAAGAACGGCAGCGTATTTATCGCTACAGAGGATGGAAGCGCCGGGACGAAGGGGAATGTGCTGGATGCTGTCAGGGAAAATGACATTCAGGCAGATATTATTTATGCCTGCGGTCCTACACCGATGCTGCGCGCATTGAAAGCTTACGCACAGGAAAAAGGGATTGAGTGCTGGATTTCCATGGAGGAGCGCATGGCGTGTGGAATTGGCGCGTGCCTGGCCTGTGTCTGTCAGTCGAAAGAGGTGGACGGGCATTCTCATGTACATAACAAACGAGTATGTAAAGAAGGCCCGGTATTTTTGGCGTCGGAGGTGGAGTTATGATTGATACGAGAGTAAATATTGCCGGAGTGGAGCTGAAAAACCCTGTGATGACTGCGTCCGGGACATTTGGCTCCGGCGCAGAGTATAGTGAATTTGTAGATTTGTCCAAGCTGGGGGCAGTGGTAACAAAGGGTGTGGCAAATGTGCCGTGGCTGGGGAACCCCACGCCACGGGTGGCTGAAGTATATGGCGGTATGCTGAATGCCATCGGGCTTCAGAATCCGGGCATCGATGTGTTTGTGGAGCGGGACATTCCGTTTCTCAGGCAGTATGACACAAAGATTATCGTGAATGTATGCGGCAGAAGTACAGAGGACTACTGTGAGGTAGTGGAGCGTCTTGGCAGTGAGGATGTGGATTTGTTAGAAATTAATATTTCCTGTCCGAATGTCAAGGAGGGCGGAATCGCTTTCGGGCAGAATCCGGCATCTGCGGAGGCTATCACAAAAGCAGTGAAGCGGGTGGCGAAGCAGCCTGTCATCATGAAGCTAAGCCCGAATGTGACGGATATTGCGGAAATGGCGAAGGCCGTCGAGGCGGGAGGTGCGGATGCGGTTTCCCTGATAAATACTTTGACAGGGATGAAGATAGATATCCACCGCCGTACCTTTGCCCTGGCGAATAAGACCGGGGGGCTGTCTGGTCCGGCAGTAAAGCCTGTGGCGGTACGTATGGTCTATCAGGCGGCAAACGCCGTGAAGCTGCCAGTGATTGGCATGGGAGGTATTGCGACGGCAGAGGACGCCCTGGAATTTATCCTGGCGGGAGCCACGGCAGTCTCCGTCGGAACAGCGAATTTCTTCCGGCCGGCGGCAACGCTGGAGATTGCAGCGGGTATAGAAGAATATATGAGGAAATATAAGGTGGAGGCTGTGACGGAGTTAATCGGTGCGGTGAGGTAGATAGAATTGATTTCCAGAAAAGCGTAGGTATGTGCTTTGTTTACCAGAGCATGATGAAAGTTTCAGTATAGGCGTAACAGAGGCAGGAATGTCTATCCAGG
>Ga0137308_101422_pt1 | contig 23589 bp, 22 predicted proteins | sample Inofrocosms_June_FD_97181 | JGI IMG/M metagenome (GOLD analysis project Ga0137308, IMG submission 97181) | Mouse cecal microbial communities from Vienna, Austria - N-Acetylneuraminic and N-Acetylglucosamine D2O microcosms_June | ecosystem: Host-associated > Mammals > Digestive system > Large... | reverse complement strand
TGCGGCAGGATATTCTTTCGGCAGACGAATTGAAAGAGATTGAAACATTTTGGAGAAAAGAAAATGAATGAATTTATAAAAGTATTATTGTCGCTGTCTGTTTCCGGCGCACTGTTACTGCTTCTCATTTTGGGATTGAAGCCGCTGTATAAAAACAAATTCAGCAAGCGTTGGCAGTATTATATCTGGATAGTTGTTGCTTTGCGGTTTCTGCTTCCATTTACTCCCGATACTACGATTGTTGGGAGCCTGTTTGAAAAATTCGGCACAGCAGCAATAACGAATGAAATTTCTACAAGCCCCAATGTACCCGTTCCCGCAGGTACGGGTGACAACAAAGCAGAGCCGATACAGACAAACCGGGAAATAAACGCTGCTGCCATGCGTGAGCCATTTAACAACTATGTCTGCCTGTTTTTTATCTGGTCAGCATTGGCACTGATTTTATTTGTCCGTAAGATAACAGTTTATCAAGGATTTATCCAATACATTAAAGCGGGAAATAAAGAACTATCAGATATAAAAATCCTGAATCTGCTATCTGATTGTGAAGAAAAACTGAATATCAAGGCAAGGGTAGAACTTTCTTGTAATCCGCTAATTGCTTCTCCTATGCTGATTGGGTTCTTTCGGCCAAGAATCATTTTGCCCATTGGCGAATTGGAAGATAAAGAGTTGTCTTATATCTTTGTGCATGAGCTAACTCACTATAAACAAAGGGATATGTTTTATAAATGGCTAATACAGATTGCTGTATGCGTCCATTGGTTCAATCCTTTTATATATTTGCTGGAAAAGGAAGTGAATAAATCTTGTGAATTGTCATGTGATGAAAAAGTTATATCTGTACTTGACGATAACGCAAGGCGTGAGTATGGAGATACACTGATTTCTTTTTTGAAGTCAAACAATCTCTACAAAAGTTCTTTAGCTTCCGTCACTTTGACAGAGGGAGCAGAACAATTAAAAGAAAGGTTAGGTGCTATTATGAAATTTAAGAAAAAATCTAAAACGGTTGTTGCTGTCACTGCTATTTTCTCTGTTGCGGTTTGCGTCTGTTTTTTAGGAACTGGTGCATATGCCGTACCTTCCGTAAATGATGGCAATGAGATGATATGGAAAGATAGCAGGATATTGAATGATGTATTAACAGAAGATGGAATATACTACATCTTTTGTGATGGCGCAGGAGAAAATGACAAACCCCTTGCTTCCGTTTCTGTTGGGGATATTATGTTTGTATTGGTGCGAAAAGACAGTTATACCTCTATCGGTCCGTTTGCCCATTCGGAAACACTTATGGAAGATGTTGCAAAACAGTGCGAACCTATGAAATCTCTTACGCAGGAGGAAAAGGAATTGGTAATAAAGACCGCAGCAGGAGTTTTGGAAAGTTCAGAACATTCTGCTTCATATGAGAAGTTGATAGCATGTAAAACTGAGAACTATCTACAACAGAGCATAGCCGATTTTAATGGAACACTTGCTTCAACGCCCGATGAATTGACAGAGTTTCTTGCCGCAGTGGCTGATGTGAGCGGCACCATATCCCACGATGATGAAAATTATGATTTTTTGGATACAACAATCTGTTTTTCGTCCCAAGAATTATATTGCGGGCATATGGGGGAACAAGTTGCATTCTTAGCGAGCATATCAAAACAGAGTAGACCAAGCGAATGGTTGGACGAAGATGGGGAAATATGGTATGAATTTAACTGTTTTGCTAATTTATACGTTGACTATTCCATTAGTTCTCCGGAACATATAACGGTGGCTGAGCGGGATAATATGCTGCTAACATTTAAAGAAGAAATGCAAAACTACTTGAATGGCTTAAGTGAAGCTGAAATTAAACAAAGCAATATCGAAACAATACTTATGGATAAAGCCGCCGAACTTGAAAATAGCTTATCCACGGAAAATATGAAGCTGTTGTCTTGTGAAATTTCAGTTGATATCATCGGTTGAGATAACGATTCTTTTCGTCTGCCATTCCCTCAAGGTATTTGCCGAAGTCGCTCGTCTATCGGTAAAACCGCCTGTTTATCGGCTCTGCATCTACGCATCGGGTTCTTTGATGATATATTTACCTGCCCGATAGATAGGAATTTGGCTTTTTCTTTACAAAAAAGTCCAAATATATCAATCTTGTAACTTATTTCAATTTAATTTCTACTTTGTAATATTTCAAAAAATATGGCACAAACAAAAGAGCCCCTATTATCAAAATCACCCAGCCAATATATGTTCCTTGATTTTCAGGATAAAAATAATTTATAGCTAAATGAACTGGGAATAGAATAATTGCAATCACCCCCCATAATATTTCTAATTTTCTTTTCATCTTGTTTGCTTTCTCTTTTTGTTTCTGTAATTCCACCAAATTTTCTTCTGCCTTTTTTTGATAATTTTCCATTATAATCCTTTCTCCTGCTAACAATTCGTTTACATTTATTCCAAGAATGCCACATAGCTCCATCATTATTGATACATCTGGACAGCTTTTTCCTGTTTCCCATTTTGAAACCGCCCTATTACTAATGTTAAGCTTTTCTGCCAACTGTAACTGAGTAAGATTTTTTTCTTTACGACATTCAGCAATAAATTTTCCAATTTTCTCTTGATTCATTTTTTACCTCCTAGTTTTATCATACATTATAAGCATTTTTTTGGAAGGAACTATTGGTTGATTCTCTAATTCAACCATCAGTTGACTACTACCACATCGAATAATGAATGACAGCTATTCGTTATCTTTTTTGTCTACAGCTTTTTGCCAAACATTTCAATGTGATATTTTAACAGTATAATTTCGTCATTTATCTATCTATATTAATAACCATCTGTAATTTTTCTTTTATATGTTCAAACATGCTACACTCCCTGTCAGGTTTCCCATTTCAGATAAGTCGGGGGATGATAGGCTGCGGCGAACCGCATGGTATTTTGCCTACTGCTTTCTCACAGCAAATTTTCAAAAAAGCCACGGCCGGATTTAGTAGCGCCCGGCCTTATGGGCGCACATATACATGATCGCCACAAGGAAATTAAGATCGACTTCGAGGTTTTGCCTGTTGCTACTTGTCAAGGACGTATTCATCATTTTTCATCACTTTTTCTTGGTCTGCCCTGTGGTAGTGTTCTGAATGTTGTCGTCCATGCTCCTTTTCGGCGCAAAAAAAGACGCATGGTTTACAATTTACTGTTATATGCGTCTTTACGCTGTTATTTTGATATTAAATATATCATGCGTTCGTACAACTGGTATTTTGAGAATATCTTATTTAGGAAGTGGGCATGAGGTTTTTGAAATTTCTGATGAGTTTAAGCATATTGATTCTGGAAAAACTTATGAACATATTGTGGACGGACAGCAACGGCTTAATGCAATTTTTGAATTTATCAGTGGACAGGCCGATAAAGGAGAAACATTTGTTTTGTCTAGTCAGCAACCACCAGTTCAACTGGTGGTTTGCCCTAAGCCCTAATAAGGGCTTTCTTACTGCCCGCCCAAAAGGGCGGTGTCGCAAGCATTCTTACTGGTCCGCTAAAAAGCGGTACTTCTTGCATCTTCTTTTCGTGATTCTTCTGCCTGCCCGTTAATATATTTTCTGACAGCATCTTCCGTTATATTACCTATTGTTTCTACGTAATATCCACGTGCCCAAAATGCTTTGTTCCACTTACTTTGCAATTCTGGGTATCTGCCATATATCATTAGTGTGCTTTTTCCTTTTAAGTATCCCATAAAACTTGATATACTTATTTTCGGCGGAATTGCTACACTTAGATGTACGTGTTCCTCGCATACTGCGCCTGCTATTATCTCAACATCCTTATATTTGCATAATGTACTGATTATCCCACGTACATCGACTTTTATTTGCCCATACAATTGCTTCTTCCTATACTTCGGAATGAATACTATATGATACTGGCATTTCCATTTCGTGTGTGATAAACTTTTATTGTCCATTAGGACCGCCTCCTATTTTTGAGTTTGGCTTGCGGCACCATTCTCATTTTAACATAGGAGGCTTTTTATTATATCCTCATCGTTTCCACTTACACGATTCTCCCCAGCATAGCTGGGGGATTAGACCTTTCATTCAGATGAAAGGATAGATGCCAAAATGGCAAAGTTACTTCCGACAAGTTTTTTTAAAAAGAAGAATCCCCAGACTGTATGCCGTACAGTCCGGGGATTTTATCCCTTACTTTTTGAAGTTCTTCATTATCAGGCGATTTCTTAGCTGCCTTTTCAAGAAGTTCCAAAGCGAGCCGGATAAAACCTTGGAATTGCTTATTTGTCATTCCCATATTTACCACCTGCTTTCCATGAGCCATTTTTATGTTAGTTTCATTGCTCAGATTGTTATGCTTTCATCATAGCAAATTTTCTGGAACACGTAAAGTTTTAATTTCAGGCATCCTTGCAAAGCCTTGGTACATTTCTATTTTACCCCTTATCCCCAAACACAGGCATCCCCGCCTGTTTCTTACGCACCATCCAATAGCAAACCATATGCACCGCCCCCGTCAGCACCCATGAAACAGGATAGGAAATATACAGCGCCCACAAGCTGCGGCGTCCTTGGAATACCGTGAAAATCCATAGGATACGGAACCCGCAGGCTCCAAGCAGCGACACTACCATAGGCATTACCGCATACCCAAGCCCCCGCAGTTCCCCCACCAGCACATCCATAATCCCGCACAGAAAGTACGTGGTGCAGATGACAGACAGGCGCAGTAGCCCTACCTCAATGACCTTCGGGTCGGAAGAATAAATCCCAAGGAGCCAGTTCCCGGACAGGTACGCAGCCCATCCCATCCCAAGGCCTACCCCTGTTACCATGGCAAGGCACTCCGCCAGCACCTTCCCAATCCGCTTGTAATTCCCTGCCCCAAAATTCTGGCTGGTAAAGCTTAAGGCTGTCTGGTGGTAAGAATTCATTGCCATGTAAATAAACCCTTCAATATTGGACGCGGCCGTGTTCCCCGCCATCGCCACCGAGCCAAAGGAATTGACGGAGGACTGTATCAGCACATTGGACAGGGAAAATACCGTCCCTTGCAGCCCTGCCGGAAGGCCAATGCGGACAATCTGAAGCACTTTTTCCTTCTTCATCCGAAGCTTTTTTAACTCCACCCGGCATCCCCCTCCCATATGCATCAGGCAGCGGAGGATTAGGCCCGCCGACACTACTTGGGAAATGACAGTCGCAAGGGCAACACCAGCCACCCCTAAGTGGAACCCAATGACAAAAATCAGGTTCAGCACAATGTTGATAACGCCCGCCCCAAATAAGTAATACAGCGGCCTTTGGGTATCCCCTACCGCCCGCAGGATGGAGCTGCCGAAATTATACAATAAAATCACAGGCATCCCTGCAAAATAAATCCTGATATACAAAACGGCTTGGCTTAACACATCCCCCGGCGTCCCCATCACCACCAAAATCTGCGGCGCAACCAGCATCCCGAACACCATCAGCCCAAAGCCGCAAACCAAGCCTAAGACCACGGCAGTATGGACGGTTTCGCTGATTTCACCTTCCTTTTTTGCGCCGCAAAACCTTGCCACCAGCACATTTGCCCCTACGGAAAAGCCGATAAACAGGTTTGTCAAAAGGTTAATGAGGGAGGCGTTTGCCCCTACGGCCGCCAATGCCGTGCTCCCGGCAAACCGCCCCACCACTACCATGTCCGCAGCATTGAACAGTAGCTGCAAAATGCTAGAGAGCATCAGCGGGATGGAAAACATCAGGATTTTAGGGAATAGGGAGCCGCTGCACATATCAATTTCATAAGATTTCCGTTTCATTTCCATGCCTCCAAAGCATATATATTCCATCAATGAACTCTCAATGGTAAAACCTCCCAACAAGTATATATAAAGTAAATCTGCTTGTCAATATAGGGATTCCCCTCTGCCAAGGAACAAAAATGCGCTCCGCATACTCCCGGAGGGTTTTATCTTATAGGAAATTCATGAACTTCATCACTTCACAGTGGCACGGTATTTCCTATAAGACAAGAAAGAATCCTGCCTTGCAGGATTCTCCGCCTGCGGGGGGTCTTTTTGCGACAGATTTCATCCCCGCCGCAGTGCGATAAAAGCTTTTTTATTCTATAGGAAAGACACTTTCACGCTTTATCGTGGCAAGGTCTTTCCTATAAGACAAAAAAGATGCATTTTTTACTGGTAACCCAATAAAAAATGCACCCTTACAAAGCAATTGCCTAACTATGCCCTGGCTGCGCCCTATTCCTCAGTCACCGCAGCCCCTTCTGCGCTCCCTGCATCTGTACCTTCAGTGCCATCCGCGCCGCTTTCCGCTGTCCCTGCGCCAGCCCCGGCGTCTGTGCCATCCCCAGCGGATGAACCATCCCCAGCCCCGGCAGAAGCGGAATTCTGGATTGGCGTGATAATAATGTTTTCAGCGGCAACGTTTGTTTTACGCCTTACAATGTCCTCCACCTGTGCCCGCTTTGCGTCGGTAACGTCCCCCATATTCAGCACGACGTCCGCTGTCCCGTCCGTAACGCTTACTACCACGTCCGTAAAGCCTTTTGCCTTTAACAGCATTTCAGCAGCGGCTTCCCGCTCTGCCGTGTCTGTCATGGCAATCATGGCGTTGATGGCGTCCTGCTTCTGTTCTTCCCCAATTCCGGCGTTGTTGATGATTTCCAGCAGGGACGCCTTGTTCTGGGAACGGACCTGTTCCCGGTTCAGCTTTACTTCCGACGCAAAGTCCACGCTGTTTACATTTGTGCTGGTGAGCACGGCTTCCCCCGGGTTCTCCACCCCGTCGCCCTGCCCGTTTGCCTGTGCAATTTCTTCCCCTGTCCGGATCCCAAGGTTTTCATTTGCATCTGCGGAAGTTTCCTCGCTGGATTCTGTGTCGGTGAAAATATCCTCTGCGCTGTACATGTCTTCATCGGATATTTCATATGTACCCTCATTCGTATCTGCACTTGCCTCTTTTGCCACGTCGCTGTCCTTCTGGCTCCCAGTATATTGCAAGTAGCCTGCCACAGCAATCATAAGAGCCAGTGCGGTAATGATAATCTGGTTCTTTTTAAATACTTTCTTCAAAACTGATGCCCTCCTGTCAATTCATCTTAACTACCTTAATTTTATGTACTTCCACTGGAAATAATGCCAAAACTGCATCGGAAATATTTTTCGCTACTTTTGCATTCCCACCCCCTTCTGCTACTACCAGCACCCCTTCTATCCTGGGCACAACTTCCTTCGACACAAATGGCTCCCCTGCTGCCCCATTTTCCTGTGAAAATACCGTCCCTTCCTGATACTGGCTTTCCCGGGTGCCCCGCTTTAGGGTCCCATCCTCCTCGGAAACTTCCTGGCTGCTGCGGGTAATGTCTTTTTCCACAATCCGTTCCCCGCCGTCCTGGGTTGTAATCATCACTTCCACCTTCCCCACCCCATCCATTTCCCCCAAAATTTCCACTAATTTCCGCTCCAGTTCCTTCTGGTAGCTGCTGGAGCTGCTGTCAGCCCCTGCCGCTGCCCCGCCCTCCTCCGCCCTGGTTTCCTGCTTTGGCTCCTGTTTCCTGCCCTGCTCTGTAGGTATAGCCACAACCAGCAGGAGAAGCCCTGCCAAGCCGCCAATCAGAAGCTGGTTTTTGGACAAGCCCCTTACTTTATCAAAGGGGGACCAACCTTTTCCCTTCATTTCCAAACCTCCCTGCAATCCTGATGCTTTTTACCTGTCCCGCACCGCAATTGTAATTTGTTCCTCCCCCAAACGGTAAAATTCCATCAGCTCCTGTTTCAGCCCGTACACATTTGGGTACTCCCTGCTGCCCTCCCCAAAGGACGCCTTTTCCATGGAACTGCCGTCTTCCTCCATAAGGGCTACCTCCATGCAGATGGATTCCACCTGATACTCCTCCGACAACTGCACGTCTGCCCATAGGACCTCCATCTGTTTCCCTTCCGCAATCCTGCTGGCGTCCATCTCCACCGCCCGCTCGTATTCTTTTACATAGGCCTTTTTCTGGGCTTGCTCCAAATGCCTGGTATCCAGCTTCACATTGTCCAGTTCCTGGAAAAAACCTGCCTGGCTGATTTTCTGCAGCAGCATTTCTTCTTTTCCCAGCAAAGACAGCACTGGGTTGGCTGCAAGGATAATCAGCAGCATCCCCGAGAAAAACCTCACATATTTCCGGTAGCTTTCCCTTGGCAGCAAATACAGGATAATCGCCATGAAAATATAAAAGCATACAATATTTTTTACCCAGCCATAAATAAGCTCCATCCCTGCCCCCAATATCAAATGTTGAATGTTGTCGCCGCGGTTACCATGGCTATTGTCACCAGGAACATCACCACAGTAGTCACCACCGCCTTCCCCAGCAGCCGCCCGCTCTCCCCTGCGCTGCTGATGCAGCCAATCATACGTTTATCTGAAATGGGCTGGATCATTGCGGCCAGAATTTTATAAAGGAACGTCATGACGCCCACCTTTACCAACGGCCCTGCGCACAAGGCCAGCAGGGCTGCAATCGCCGCAATGCCAATGCCGTTTTTTATGATAATCCCAGACCCCACCATAATTTCTGTCACCGCATTGATGGAAGCCCCAAGCCCCGGCAGCATCCCCGCAGTCTTGGCAAGTATGCCTGCCTTAAACGTATCAATTACCGGCGTCAGCAGGTTCTGCACCACATTGATCCCAACCACAATGGTAAATAAAAGCTTCAATACCCATGCGACGCCAGATTTCAGCAAATCTGTCATTTTGGAAAGAAGTTCCTCCTCTGTCAAATAATTCATCAGTTCCAGCACCATGTAAATCTGCACCGCTGGGACAACCAGGTACTGAATCACCCATTCCAGCCCATAAATCAGCAGGAAGGTCATGTCATAGAACCCAGCCGCCGTGGTAATCTGCCCGGAAAATGCCATGCTCATGGTAAATGTGGGGATCAGCACCTTAAGGAACACCATCATGTCCCCGATGACATCCACGGACACATCCCTGAGGATAAAAAAAGATTTCATCAGCAGCACCAGCAGAAGCATGTACACCATGTAAAAGCTGATTTCCGTTACTGCGGGGTTTTCAAATACATCGGCAAAATTATTGAGGATGGCAAAGACCACAACCAGCAGCACAATCTGTACCAATGTACTGCGGAACGCTGCAATTTCCCCAAAAACCATATGGAGTATTTCTTTGAGGAGCCCTTTTTTGTCAATGGGATCCCCATTGATCAGCTTCTGCACCAGCCCTTGGAAATCCAACCCCTGCGTACTTTCCTGCTGCCCCAGCGCAGCATCAATTTCCGAAAAATCCAGCTCCTCCAAATAAGAATCCAACGCCTGCCCCACTTCCGGGCTGCTGCCTTCTGCCGAGCTTCCCTGGAAAACTCCGGCGGCAAAATCCTCTTGTTCCCTACCCTGTTCCGCCCCATAAGCCTTCCCGGCCATCAGCAGGAAACAAAGGGAAACCCCTACTATGCACAGAAACCCTCTTTTTTTCAATATCGCCACCCCTTATCCAAATGCAGCTGCCAACAATAGGCCCGTCCCTGTTTCAGCTTAAAAATTCCCCTATGGTTTCTAACAGCACCAGCAGCACCGGCATACTGATAACTAGAATAGAAAGCTTCCCAAACATCTCAATCTGCCCCGCCACCGTCTGGTATCCCGCGTCTTTGCAGAGGTTGGAGGAAAATTCTGCCACATATGTAATCCCAATCATTTTTATCAGGATTGCAAGATAGCCGGTGTCCAGCCTGACATAGTCCTGCATCTGATTGATGACTGACAGCACCAGTTCCAGCTTGGAAATCAGAAAATAAAATATGCACAGGGACACTCCGAGCGTGGCAAACAGCTCGTACTCTTTTTTTTGCTCCTTTAACATAATCCCAAGCAGCGTCCCTACGATGCCAAGGACTGCAATCTTTAAAATATCCATTCCCTGCCCCTATCTAATCTGCAAACCACATTTGCGCCGTTGATGCCATGCCGAAGCTGCCGCCCTTAAATCCCTGCCCCCTGCCATGGACCCACGCAGCCCTTTCACAATGCAAACAGGTTCCGCATGGTTTCAAACAGCTCATAGATATAAGGCACAATCCAAAACAGCACAATCAAAAGCCCTGCCAAGCTGGTTAAAAACGCATGCTCCTCCCGCCCGCTGTGCTTTAATACCTGGCTCAGCACAGTCACCAAGATCCCCACCGCAGCAATCTTAAAAATCAAACTTATACTCATAGTTTCCTCCGTACCGCTAAATCAGCAGAATCACCAGAAACAGGCCGCACATCAGGCTTAAGGCCCTTGCCACCTTCTGCCTGTCCTTTAACTCCTTCTGGGCGTTTTCTATCAGAACCTGCGCCTGCTCCATATACAGTTCCAAATTTTTAAGCTGCATCTGCACGTCCAAATACCCGAAGTTCTCCCCCACACGTTCCAAAAGCCCCAATTCTTCCCCGGTAAAATAAAACTTCCCTGCTTCCTGCTCCACCAGCCTGCGCCAAAATTCCCCGATGCTTTCTTCCTTCCCCCCAAGCCCCTCAGCCGCCTGTTCCAGAAAGGAGGAAAACGGCTCCTTGCCCTGGGAGGCAATCTGCCAGAAGGCTTCCTTTAAAGGCGTCCGGGCATAGGAAATCTCCCCGTGGAGCATCAGCAGCATTTCCTTCATGCCCACTAACTGCCCTACATGCTCCTGCAGTTCCCTGCCTACCCGCCAGCCATAGAGCAGGGACGCCGTAACCACTAAAAAGCTGCCCGCCAATTTCAGCATAATTTTTGTAGTTTTCCATCATAAACGGAAAACCTTCTCTCCCCTTCCCGCCCTAAGCTAATAAATACAAACCGCTCAAAAAAACCACGTTCCAGCCAATGGGATAAATACATTTTTTCCCGCAGCTCCCCAATCCGCCCTACATGCATGGTGCCAAGGATGCGGCAGCCGCAATGGAGGGCTTCTTCCACTGCCAGACAGTCCTCCCGGCCCCCCAGTTCATCCACGGCAAGGACCTGCGGGGACATGCTGCGCAGCAAAAGCCGCATCCCCTCGGCTTTGGGGCAGGCGTCCAGCACATCCGTCCGGCTCCCCAAATCATTTTGGGGTATCCCAAGGAAGCTGGCCGCTATCTCGCTGCGCTCGTCCACTACCCCCACCTTCCTGCCCTGCAAGTCCGGCGTCCCCTCGGAAATCAGGCGGATGCAGTCCCGGAGCATCGTGGTTTTCCCAGCCCCCGGGGGCGACAGCAGCAAGGTATTGTAAATCTCCCCCCTGTGGGAGATCCATGGGAGGATTCCCCGGGCACAGCCCTTTTTTTCCCTTGCTACCCGGACATTCAGGCTGCATATGCTGCGGATAGCTGCTACTTTCCCCTGCTCGCAGATGGTTTTCCCTGCCACCCCAATCCGGTGGCCGCCCTGTATGGTAAAAAATCCATTGCGTATTTCCTCCTCCAATGCATACATGGAATACTGGCTCATCCTTGCCAGTGTTTCTTTCATGTCGCGTTCGTCCCAGACGTAACTGCCTGCCCTGTCTTTTTTCACCTGATGGTTTTCCCTGCCCCAGAACCATTCCCCGTCCCTGCAAAGGACGGTGACAGGCTGCCCAACCCGCAGCCTTATTTCCTCCGGCTCCCTGCCTTCCCCAAAGCTGTTCCGGCAAAGGCTCCGCAAGGAAGCCGGGAATACGCTGATAATTTCCTCCATAAGTTGTCCTCCTTACTTCCTGATTCCATATATATGTACAGGCTTCTGGAAATATTCCATTTTATCTGCCTATCTGTAATAGTATGTGGCGTATACTATAAAAATTTTCCCTTCTGGTATTTCATTATAAACAGCCTTTAACGCTTTCTCTTAACATAAAATGCCAGTTGCAATTGCAAATACAGTTTTTGGAAAAAAATGCTCCTTTCTGATAAGAATCATTATCTCTTAATTCCTAATCAAAAAGGAGCTACATTTTTATTAAAGTTTGTTCCTATATTGTTCATACAAATATTCAATCGTGTACAAATTAAACCGCAGCAAACAGTTCCATTCTTCCCTTGTGAAACTCACTGGCTTATGTACTGCCCGGTAATGAGCAATGGAATTTCTCACCTGATAATACCAATTGTCTATGCGCATCCCCTTTACTTCTTTATAAGAACACTTTACTTTTTCTATTTCTTCTACAAATCCCATCGTTTTAACTGCTTGGAATATATCCCGTATGGCTGACTTTTCATCTGGACGCCATGATATTTTGTCTTCTATTTTTTCCGATACCTCAAGTAAAGTTAATTTGGTTCCCAATTCATCATAAAATGGTTCTAGCCGGATGATATGGAACATCCGCTCAATGCACCTATATGTTTCCAAAAAACTATGGTTCCATTGGTTCGCCAACATAGACATCACAATGTTATGGTATGGGATTTTATTATTCCCACTTAATATAACCCTTTCAAACAGTTCCAATGTATCTTCTTCCCACCGGCCAACGCTTTCCCGTTCCAATACTAAAAAATGATATGCATACACATTATAAACATCAGTCTGATCCAAGCTGCCCCCACTAACAATCTCATAAGCGTTTACATGCTCAAATGCATCCTGCATATCCTCCAGACAATGCCCATGATAGTACTCATCCTCCGGCTGGCACAATAGCTCATTATAAATTTCCAGTGGCGGCTTTGTATCATTTACCGCCCCGTCTAAAGCATAAATTGCATAAACAAACATCGCCAAATCCATTTCCAGATTCAGCAATACAGAACCATCATGCTCTGATTCCTGTTCCCCTAACACAATCAAAATATCTTTCTGTTTATAACAGATGACTGCAAATTTCGCATTAGGTATAAAACCTTGTATCCTCTCATTTCTGACGGTATCCAATGCTTCTTTATCCTTCTCCTGAAAATCAATATAGCACTTTTTTAAATCATATTGATAGGATGAATTTGCAGAATCAACATAAGAAGCTAATTTTTTAAAAATAGCCTTGCTAATCTTATCCCTGCTTATTCCCACCTTAAATCGCCCTCCAGCAAATCCCTAAATTTGAAAGTTGGCCGTTTTCTTCCACAATTACTTTAAAGGCTTCATAAAACAGTTCCCTTTCAAAATCCCCGACCTTTGCTGTCCTTCGTTCCATCATTTGGTTTAAAGTTGCAAAGTCCATATATCCAACCAATTCTTCCTCACCTTTTTGTTCTATGCTACTAACTACATTTTCAATAGCATTTATAAATTTCATTTTATACCCCTCTATTTTTTCCTTATCCCTCTCATCGCCAGGCCTTCCCATAATTTTCTCACCTGCCGCAGCAACAAACCCTATCCGTGCTGGCTGCCGAGCAAATAATTCTTTTCCAGATCTAAACTTTTCTGTAGAATTATCGTCCTTTTTCTTATATTTGCAATCCAGAAGAATATCCATCTTGGCCATGCATGTTAGCACATCGCAAAAAAGATGCACTAAATCTGTTTCGCCACTGCTCTGCAAAAAATCATGCCTTGTAAACTCATCCGTCAGTTTTTCCTTTGTATTTACTTTCCATGTCCTCGCCCCAAACGCTAAAAACAGTTCAATTAACCCATCTGCCTGATATTGCCCACCTTTGCTCCTTATGGATGAATCACCTATTTCAAAAACCTCAATATTCACAACCTTTTCTTTAATTTCTTTTATAATGCCAGAAAAGATAACCTCTATCTGCCGCCTTACATTCCATGGCACCTGTCCAGTATTTAAAATCAGCATCCGGTATAACAAACTGTTGCTATTGTCAGAAATCCAATATTCCACCCGTATTTCATCCTGATTCACCTCCTCCTTTTCTGATACTGCTTTCATCAGGGCAGTTGTCCTTTGCATCCCATCAATAATGCTTAATTGTTCCACAGGTTCATCCGAAACCAATTGCCCATATGCAATCTCTCCCTTTTTTAATTTCTGGTATTTTTCTTCATTTACCACAAGTCCAATTACAATCGGTGGCAATATCGTTCCATCTTTGATATCCTCAATCATCCTATTCCTTATGGAAATTGCCGTTTTCTGCTTTAAAGCCTCCCTTTGCCCTGAAATTCCGCCTCTGTTCTGGTATGCCTTCCCTACAATTTTAAGGTACTCTCCAACTGACATTCTTGTAATTGCCGACATACATTTTAATTTTTTATCCCACAAAATCCCTTGCTCCAAATCCTTATTTTTTTCCATATTTTTTCTCCAACTTCTACAATATATGCATATCAAATTTTGAAATCCATTATATTCTTTTTCCTTATACTATCTTATTATTCCATAAAACACAATACCATGTTAAAAAAAGGGAGCTGTCAGAAAATACTGCATTTTCTACAATCTATAGTACCTGTGAATATGGTATGCATTGTTCCTATACATTGTATGAAAAGGCCATTTTCCGGCAGCCCTATTCCTTCTTCGTCCTAGCCCTTACTTAGTCCCTATGCTTTCCCCATTTCCTATTTGGTCTTTACTGTTTTCACCTTAGACCATGCCGAGTAAATTTTCTGGGATTTCCCGCCCGATTTCACGGTTTTATAGACCCGGGCCCTTACGTAATATTTTTTCTTTGCTTTCAGTTTTTTTACCTGCTTTGAAACGGTTTTCGTTTTCTTAATGGTAATGGTTTTTGTTGCTTTCTTTTTAAATTTGCTGTCGGTGGAATAGGCGATTTCATAGCCTGTGGCCTGCACCGCCTGCTTTTTCCATTTCACGGAAAAGCCTTTTTTGCGGGACGTCAGCTTTACTATGGAAGTGCCCTTGGGGACAATGCGGAATATCTTTTTCACATTGCCGATGTAATTCCCCTGAAGCTTGACGGAAACAGTATAAATGCCTGCATTTTTCCTGCCAGACGCATAGGATACCGTGTAGTCCTGTTTCTCTTTCAGCTTATTCCCTTTGCTGTCCTTTACCGTCACGGAAGGCTTTTTTGCCTTGCCATTATAAGTGTAGGACGTCTTTGGAAGCGTAATGGCTGATGCGGCATAAATAATGGTTTCGCTCTCCACAGCCTTACAGGAAAGGCGTTTGCACTGCACAAGGATTTTCCCATCCTTGCGGGCGGTGGCACGGGTTAAAAGCGTCTGGCTGTTATGTCCAAGGGCAGGACGGGCCTTTGGCTGGATGATTATTTTCCCGCAAACCGAACAATACACGCCCATACTTTTCCCCGGCTCCGTGCAGCTTGCCTGAACGGATGGCTCCCTGACGGACTTATGGCTGCCAAAGGTATCCCGCTGCGCTTTCAGCACCTGCCCGCAGACGGAACAATGGGCGCCCTCGGTCTTTCCCTGCTTCATGCAAGTGCCGGGAACCGCTGGGTCTGTTACCTCCGTATGCCCTGCAGGCTGGGCAGTTTCTTCCGTCACCTGTCCGCAGGCTGCGCAAATGGAAACCTTTTTCCCGCCCGTGGTGCAGGTAACGCCTTCCGCCAGCAGTTCCCGGTTGTCATGGCTGTCATGCCCTCCGGATACCTCCAGCTTCATTTGGTAATATTTGGCATAATCCTCCGCATAGCTTGCCTTGCTTACCCCCAGCGCCAATTCCGGGCTGCATTCCCAAAATGCGGCATTTTCAATGAAAAGTACTGATTCCGGCACCTGAAGCTTTGCCAGCTTCCCACAACCCTGAAAGGCTGAAAAAGAAATACGCACGGCCTGCCCCAGCACCCCAAGTTCCCCTGACTTTCCCTCCGGGCAAAGGAGCAGCTCCGTTTTATCCCCATTGTAAAGGACGCCCTGTTCCGAAGCATACTGGGGGTTGCCTGCTTCTGCATCTATCCCCGCAAGGCTTGTGCATCCCCGGAATGCCTCCGGCCCTACAAGGGTAAGGCTTTGGGGCAATGTAATGCCCGTCAGGCCAGTACAGCCCGAAAAAGCGTATTCCCCTATGGTTTCCAGCCCCTGGGCAAGAACCGCTTCTGTTAAGCCCGCACAGTCAGCAAAAGCATTTGGGCCAATGGACTTCACATGCCCTGGCAGGGCAATGCTCCTGATACTGCTGCCTTTAAAAGCTGCAAACCAGATGGTATCCACCGTTTCCGGCAGCGCCGCCCCCTCTGCGGGCTTCGCCCCCGGCCAGCATACCAGCTTTGTCTTCTCTTTGTCATACAGTACGCCGTTTTCCGAAGCAAAGGCTGCGTTCCCTTCCGCTACTGCAAATTCCTCCAGGGAAGTGCAATAGCTGAACACATCTTCAAAATTTTCCATCACAGACAGGCTCTGGGGCAGTTCTGCCTTTCTTATATTCCTGCTGCCTTGGAAGGCATGTTTCCTCAAGGTGGTTACGCCTTCCGGTATGGTAAACACCCCCTGGTCCCCGCCTGGGTGGTTCGGCGGGCAGCAAACCAGATCTGTCCCATCTTTGCTGTAAAGCACCCCGTCCACGGAAGCAAACGCCCCATTTTCCTCTGGAACGGTAATGGAAGCCAAATTCCTGCAGCCATCAAAGGCCATCCCGTCAATCCCGGTTACGCTGGCTGGGAGCGCAAGGCCCGTCAGGCTGGCGCACCCTTGGAAAGCATACATCCCAATGGAGTTCAGGGTTTCCGGCAGCACAAGTTCTGTCAGGCTCCCACAGCCATCAAAGGCATAGGAAGGCACTTCTTCCATACTCCCTTTCAGCTCTGCGCGCCCTAATCCGCTGCACCCCTGGAACACGTTGCTGCCTATGGCTGCCACCGTTTCCGGCACTGTAATCCCCTGTAAGCTGCTACACCCAGAAAATGCATAGCCCCCGATTGTTTCCAGGCCTTGGGGCAGCGCTGCCCCGGTTATCCCGCTGCAGCCGGAAAAAGCAGCGTCCGCTATCTTCTTAACGCCCCATGCAAGGGAAATTTCCCCTGTTTTCCCTGCAGGGCAGCAAAGAAGCTCCGTTTTTTCTTTATTATACAGCATCCCCTGCTCCGAGGAATACTGCTGGTTTTCCCCATCCACGGCAATCCCCGCAAGGCTTTTGCACTCCTGGAAAGCCTGTCCCCCAATCTCTGACACGCTCTTTGGGATATGAAACCCTGTCAGGCTTCCGCACCCCAAAAAAGCATTCGCGCCAATGGATACGGTCCCTTCCGGCAGCGTTATTTCCTGCAAATCCCCACAGGACTGGAAGGCAGAATCCCCAATGGAGGTTACCCCTTCCGGAATGGAAATCCGTTCCAGCCCCGATCCGCTGAACGCAGAGGAAGCAATCCCTGTTAACTTCCCAGACGCAAGCTTCACTTCTTTTAAGCTGCTGCACCCGGAAAAAACAGCATTCCCCAGTTCTGCCACGCTGGCTGGGACAGTGAGTTCCGGCAGGGAAATGCAATTCCCAAAGGCGGATTCCCCAATGGAAGCCAGCCCTTCCGGCAGCGTTACCCCTGTCACAAGATGGCAGCCCAAAAAAGCCCCTTTCCCAATGGAAGTTACCCCTTCCGGAATTTCTACGTTCCCTTCCCTGCCCATGGGGCAAAAAATCAGTTCCGTCATGCCCTTGTTATACAAAATCCCATCTTTGGAAGTAAAATATGGGTTCCTGCTGTCCACTGCAATGTATGTAAGGCTTATGCTATCTGAAAACGGCACTGGGCTGATGCTGGAAATATTTGCCCCCAACGCCACTGCCCGCAGGGGCCTGCATTTGGAAAAAGACGCCCCAAGGGAAACTACTTTTTTCCCATTTATCTGGTCTGGGATGGCTATAACGGTGTCATTACCTGTATAATTGGTGACTTCCAGCGTGCCGTCCTCCCGCTCCACATAAGAAAAACCGCCAGCCGTTGCTTCCCGGCCTTCCTGTAAAGGTTCCCCAAAATCGGCGGCATCTGCTGCGCCTGTCCCTGCTGGCATCTCCCAGCCTGCGGCAGGGATTCCCACTGTGCCTTCTTCCTCCTGGCTGCCTTCCATGGCATCTTCATCCCTGCCCTGCGCATCCCCAGCCGTCACCTCTGCCCCGCTTTCCTGGGCTGGGAAAATTTCCCCTGCATACAAATTCTTGGCGTCCGCCGGGAACATTCCTGCCGCCAGCGATAGCGCTGCCAGAAAAGCAATGCCGCTCCTACTTTTTTTCAACATCCTCATTCCCCTTCCATTAAAAATTAGTGCATCAAAATCATCTGAAACCTATAAGATAAAAAAGAACCCCGCACCATCTGCCAAGCAAATACTGCGAAGTTCTCTTTCTTAACCCTTAATTATATTTACGTTTTCTTGCTGCTTCGGATTTCTTCTTGCGTCTTACGCTTGGCTTTTCGTAATGCTCTCTCTTACGAATCTCCTGCTGAATACCAGCCTTTGCACAGTTTCTTTTGAATCTGCGTAAAGCGCTATCCAAAGTTTCGTTCTCTTTCACGATCACATTTGACATAGTCTCACACCTAACCTCCCTCCAGTTGCGTATTGTGCATATTCAACTGTTTGGGTCATTTTATTGCACTGCTATTAATTATAACAGAAAATTCCCGTAAGTCAACTACTTTCGGAAAACTTTTCCTAACAATGCTTATATCTGGCCCTCCAGAACAGTTTTTACTTCCGCGATAGCGTCTGGGATGCCGGCAGGGTTCTTCCCGCCTGCTTGGGCCATGTTTGGCCGCCCGCCGCCGCCGCCGCCTACTTTCCCGGCAATAGCCTTTATTAAATTGCCTGCATGGGCGCCTGATCCCATAGCAGCTTCTGTTGCCATGGCAATCAGGTTAACCTTGCCATCCTTCTCAGAAGCAAGGACAATCACGCCTTCCCCAAGCTTTTCCTTTAATTGGTCGCCTAAGTCCCGCAGGCCGTTCATGTCCACCCCTGCAACGCTGGCTGCAAGGAGCTTCACCCCTTTCACTTCCGTTACCTGGTCCATTACGTCCCCAAGGGCGTCCCTTGCCGCCTTGCTTTTTAAGGATTCATTTTCCCCCTGCAGCGCCTTGAGTTCTGCCATTAAGTGCTCCAATTTTTCCACCAGGCCTGCCGGGTTCGTCTTTACAATTTTTGCCGCTGCATGGATGGTTTCCTCCAGCTTGTCGTAATACCCAAACACAGCTTTGGACGTCAGGGCTTCAATCCTGCGGACCCCGGCTGCTACCCCGGATTCAGACACGATTTTAAAAGCGCTGATATTGCTGGTATTTTCCACATGGGTCCCGCCGCAGAGCTCCACAGAGAAATCCCCCATTTTTACTACCCGGACGGAATCCCCATATTTTTCGCCAAACAAGGCCATAGCCCCTGTCTTTTTGGCTTCTTCTAAAGTCATGACTTCCGTCACTACAGGCAGGGAAGATGCGATTTTCTCATTTACAATAGCTTCTGTCCGGGCAATTTCATCCGGCGTCATTGCGGCAAAATGGGAAAAGTCAAAGCGCAGCCTGTCCGCATTGACATCGGAGCCGTGCTGCTCCACATGGGTGCCCAGCACTTCCCGGAGCGCCTTTTGGAGCAGGTGGGTGGCGCTGTGGTTCCTTCCAATCAGCCCGCGTTTTTCCCCGTCCACTGTAAGCTCCACGGTATCGCCATTTTTGAACATCCCGGCGGTAACAACACCCACATGGCCGATGCGCCCGCCCCTCAGGTGGATGGTGTCCTCCACCCGGAACTCATTTTCCCCGGCGCGGATTACGCCTGTATCTGCATTCTGCCCGCCCATGGTAGCATAAAATGGGGTTTCCTCCACAATAATAGTGCCCCGCTCCCCGTCGGACAATGCTTCTGTCAGTTCTGTTTCCGTTGTCAGCACAGTAACCCTGGAAGTATGGCTGAGCCTGTCATACCCCACAAACTCTGAGGTAATGGAAGTGTCTATCTCGTCATACACTGTGGCGTCCGCCCCCATGTAATTGGTTTCCTTCCTTGCCTTCCTTGCCTTGCTGCGCTGTTCTTCCATGCATTTTTGGAACCCATCCCCATCAATGGAAAATCCTTTTTCTAACAAAATTTCCTGCGTCAGGTCTATTGGGAACCCATATGTGTCATACAGCTTAAATGCATGTTCCCCAGAAAGCACCTTGGTCCCGGCTGCTGCCATTTCCTCCTGCATTTCTGCTAAAATGCTTAAGCCCTGGTCGATGGTCTTGTCGAATTTTTCTTCTTCCTGGGTCAGCACCTTGAAAATAAATTCCTTCTTTTCCTCCAACTCTGGATACCCGTCCTTGCTCTCTGCAATCACGGTCGCGCTCAGGGTGGCAAGGAACTTCCCATGGATGCCAAGGAGCCTGCCATGGCGGGCTGCACGGCGGATCAGACGCCGCAGCACATAGCCCCTGCCCTCGTTGCTGGGCATAATGCCGTCGGAAATCAAAAAAGTAGCGGAACGCATATGGTCGGTAATCAGCCGGATGGATACGTCGTCCTGCTCATCCTTCTGGTAGGATTTGCCGGATACCTCGCATACCTTATCCCGGATTGCCTTCATCGTATCAATGTCAAACACGGAACCCACGTCCTGCACTACCACTGCAAGACGCTCCAAACCCATCCCTGTGTCAATGTTTTTTGTGGCAAGTTCCTCATAGTTCCCATGCCCGTCCCCGTCAAACTGGGTAAATACGTTATTCCAAACCTCCATAAAGCGGTCGCAGTCGCAGCCTACCTTGCAGTCTGGTCTGCCGCAGCCATAAGCTTCCCCGCGGTCATAGTAAATTTCAGAACACGGCCCGCAAGGCCCTGCCCCATGCTCCCAGAAGTTGTCGCATTTCCCATTTTCATCCCGGTAAAACCTGGTAATCTTTTCCGCTGGGACGCCTACCTCTTTTGTCCAGATTTCAAAAGCTTCATTGTCCTCCCCATAAATGGAAGGGTACAGCCGTTCCGGATCCATGCCGATGGTTTCCGTCAAAAATTCCCAGCTCCACGCGATGGCTTCATGCTTGAAATAATCCCCAAAGGAAAAGTTCCCAAGCATTTCAAAAAAAGTAAGGTGCCTTGCCGTTTTCCCTACATTTTCAATGTCCCCGGTCCGGATACATTTCTGGCAGGTAGTCACCCGCTTTTTCGGCGGAACCTCCTGCCCGGTAAAATATGGCTTCAGCGGCGCCATCCCTGCATTGATTAACAAAAGGCTGTTATCGTTGTGGGGCACCAGTGAAAAACTTTTCATTGCCAAATGCTCTTTGCCCTCAAAGAACGTAAGATACATCCTGCGCAGCTCATTTACTCCATATTTCTTCACAACCAATTTCCTCCACTAGTCTGTTCTCATTCTGTATTTATTTTTCTGCCGCAGCATCTGCATCTTTCCTGTCACGGAGCTTCTTCCCAAGGAACAGCCCGCATCCGGCTACTGCTGCCATCAGTATAAATTTTAACGCATATTGTATAAAACTGGCGAAAAATGCCATAGAAAACACCTCCTATCCAAATCATCCCATTTGCCATAATACCATAGAAACACATGTTTTTCAAGTATCCTCCAGCAAATGGTCCCCATCTGCCGCCGATGTCGCTAGTTCGTCGCAGCGTTCGTTCATGGCATGGCCGTCGTGGCCTTTGACCCAGATGAAATGCACCTCATGCGGGGCCTTGGCCTGCAGCAGCTCCTGCCAGAGATCCACGTTTTTGACTGGTTTCCCGTCTGCCTTTTTCCAGCCTTTTTTCAGCCAGCCAGAAACCCAGTTTTTGTTGAAAGCGTCTACCAGATATTTGGAATCGGAGTAAAGCTCCACCCTGCAGGGCCTTGTCAGCTCCTGCAGGCTTCGGATGGCGGCCATCAGTTCCATGCGGTTGTTAGTGGTTTTGCGGTAGCCGGCGGAAATTTCTTTTTTGTAGAGTTTCCCTTCCCTGTCCATATAAGTCAGGACTGCGCCGTAACCGCCGGGGCCGTCAGGGTTTCCCCTTGCGGCGCCGTCTGTGTATATTTTCACTTCCATAACTATACTCATTCCTTTCCTCTGAATATTGCCATTTTCCTTCCTATTTTTACCATAGCTGTTCCGAAATAAACTTTAATTGGTTTTTACATTTATCTACCGATTTGTTTACGCTTACCCTTACCCTGTCTATTACTTTTGTTTCCCCTTCCTTCAGCAGCGCCATTGGCTTTGACTCAAAAGATGAAATCCGGCCAGAGCCTAAAAAATCATCCAGCATAAACAAGTGGTTATCTGGATTATTGGTCGACAGCAGCGTCCGATGTTTTGATATGATATCATAGACCTTGTTCAGATAAACTTTCGTCTGCTGGTTTGGCTCATTCCTCGCCCCAGCTACTGTGGACCAGCCGCAATGGGTCAGCACCACCATCTGGATTTTCGGCACATTCATATCATTTTCCGGAAGGTGCTTCCTAAATTCACTCTGTGGGCTGCTTAAGGTATTAATCAGCAGCTCCAAGGACTTGATGGATTGTTGGTCTGTCCTGACAGGAATAACCAATGCATCTGCTGCATACCAGGCAAGCTGTGTTGCCCCTGCAAAAAATGGTGAAGTGTCAATCAGGCATTTATCCAGGTCATTTTCCCGAAGTTCCCGTTCTATCTCTGTTTCCAAGGAATATAAAATGCTCTTTAATGCCTGTTCTTTTTGGGGGTATTGTAAACCAGACGTCTGATTAATCGCAGTAATCAACTGGGATGGCAGCAAATACAGTTCCTCCGAAGACGGGATATAATAATTGTTTTTTCCTGCAAAACATGGATTGGTAGCGCCAATGTAAGCAGCAACCCTTGTGGCTTTCCCAAGCCCAGGAACTAAGTATGGCAGGAGCATATCTTTGACATTTGTCTGCTGTCCGGCATAATAATTGTTATCATAAAAATATGATAAATTCCCCTGTGGGCAAGTGTCGACAGCCAGCAGGTTATTTACAAGGTAACTTAAATTAAATGACAATGTGGTCTTCCCGATTCCTCCCCGCAAATTGCACATTGCATAAATCCGCTGCTTTGGCAGTTCAATCGGAGCCGCTTCGTCATTCGCAATCGCATATTGCCTATCAATGATGGTATCCACTGACATGATAGTCCCTCCTTTCAATTAGTTTTACTTTTTCTAATATTATATGTAAAACTAATTGTATTATACATCATTTCCAACAAATGTCAATGATGCCTTTCCCTGTGAAACATTCTTTCTATGTTTCATCTAATGCTGCAAATACCGCTCAAAATGGAACATACCGATGGCGGGAATGAATTTTCAGACACGCTCTAATACAATTTCCTGGTTCTCTGCGCTCAGGCCCAGTATTTTTTCCCGGAACCTGCTGCTCTGGGGGCGGCTCTGGTATTCCTGGGCCAGCCCATACTGTTTCCACATATGCATGGGTACTACATACCGGGCCTGCACATGCTCCATAAAATAATCAATCCCCAGGTACTTGTCCCACTCCTGCCTTGGGTCCAGCACCACAAAGGCCACGTCCACTTCCCTGCCGGAAAGCAGGCCAATTTGTTCTTTGTAGGTTTTTTCCTGGTACGCATTGGAATCTTCCGGTTCCCCTTCCCACCTCCACCAGTTCAAATCCCCGGCATGGTAGATCGTTGTAAAAGGCCCTGAAGCCCCTGCCCCCTCTGCCGTGCTGTGGGATTTATGGCTGTCCATGTCCTGGGAAACACGGTGCGGCACAGTTACCAGAAACGCCACGCCGCTGT
>Ga0137308_101420_pt1 | contig 23602 bp, 20 predicted proteins | sample Inofrocosms_June_FD_97181 | JGI IMG/M metagenome (GOLD analysis project Ga0137308, IMG submission 97181) | Mouse cecal microbial communities from Vienna, Austria - N-Acetylneuraminic and N-Acetylglucosamine D2O microcosms_June | ecosystem: Host-associated > Mammals > Digestive system > Large... | reverse complement strand
GAATTATTTTGAGAAAGTATAGTAAATTTTTGGCACTAGCATTGTGTACTACCATAGTACTATCATTTACAGGCTGTGGAAACAAGGCAGATACAAGCAGTAAAGAAAATGATAGCAGTACAAGTGAAGATAAGACAAAAAAGGAAGAGGAAGAGATAGATGAAAATGTTGATTACTCTGACTATATTAAACTGGGAGATTACTCTTCAATAGAACTAAATAAAAGTGATATTGACAGCAAAACAGAATTACTAATTACGTCTAATATAAAGAAAACTGATGATTTCAAAAAGGTTAAAAAGGGAACTGTCAAAGAAGGTGACATGCTCAATATTTATTATGTAGGTAAAATAGATGGTAAAGAATTTGAAGGTGGTTCATGTAAAAAGAAAGATTCACCAGATGGGTATAATCTTGAGATTGGTTCAGGTGGTTTTATTGATGGATTTGAAGATGGCTTAATTGGTAAGAAGATTGGGGAAAAATGTGACTTAAATATAAAATTCCCCGACAGCTATCCAAATAATCCTGACCTTGAGGGGAAACCTGTTGTATTTACAGTAACTATTAATTATAGAGCTGAATGGCCAGAGCTTTCAGATAAATTTGTAGAAGACAATTTTAAGGATTTCTACAAAGGTTATAAAAACACAGCAGAGGATTATACTAAATATATACGTGACAGTGTAGTTATGGATATGGCATGGGAAAATGTGTATACTGCTTCAAAAATCAATGATTATCCAGAAGACCTGCTTAAACAGGTGAAGAAACAATACAGGACACCGGTTGAATATTACCTGAAACAGCAGGGTGTTGAACTGGAAGGTTATTTAGCAATGCAGAGCATGACAGCAGAGGATTTTGATAAGCAAGTAGAAACAAGTGCAAAGAGTGACCTTGGTAAAAGAATGGTTTTTAATACAATAGCACATAAGGAAAATATAGTTATTGGTGAAGATGAGTTTAAAGAAGTCCTTGATATGTATCTTAAGGAATATTCTGTAGAAAGCCAGGATGAACTTGATAAGCTTTTTGAGGAATACTATGGAAGTAAGTCAGAGAACATTATAAATAATGAAGTATTATATAAAAAGGTTAATGAGTTCCTTGCTACAAAAGTAAAGGAAAAATAATATAAAAAAGAAAAATCCTAGTTACTATCCAAAGCCAGCCAGACACAGGGAGGGGTATGGTTTATGCCAGATACAGTGGTTTCCATTACAAAAGTAAGCTGGGTGGCTACGTGTGGCATAGCTGTGGATAGTAACAAAGTGTACAGGTTATAGAAAGGCATGGTGATGAGATTGGGCAAACCAGTTGTTGCAATCGTAGGACGTCCTAATGTTGGCAAGTCAACACTTTTTAATATGATTGCAGGTGAGAGGATATCTATTGTAAAAGACACCCCTGGTGTAACAAGGGACCGTATATATGCTGATGTGTCATGGCTTAATTATTCATTTACCATAATGGATACTGGCGGCATTGAGCCTGTAACAAAGAACCAGATGCTTAAAAGCATGAGGGAACAGGCAATGATGGCCATTGAAATGGCAGATGTTGTAATGTTTGTTGTGGATGTAAGGCAGGGGCTTACAGATTCTGATTCCAAAGTGGCAGATATGCTGCGTAAAGCTGCTAAAAAGGTAGTGCTTGTTGTAAATAAGGTAGACAACTTTGAAAAGTATATGCCAGATGTATATGAATTCTATAACCTTGGCATAGGTGAACCTTTTCCTGTTTCTTCTATAGGAAAGCTTGGTATAGGTGATATGCTTGATGAGGTTACTTCACTTTTTCCAGGGGATATAGAAGAGGAAGAAGACGAAAGGCCACGTGTTGCAGTTGTTGGAAAGCCAAATGCAGGAAAATCTTCAATAATAAATAAAATACTTGGAGAAAACAGGGTTATTGTATCTGATATAGCCGGGACAACAAGGGATGCTGTAGATACTTCTATTACATGGCAGGATAAAGAATATGTATTTATAGATACAGCAGGACTGAGACGTAAAAATAAAATAAAAGAGGAAATAGAAAGATATAGTATACTACGTACAGTTTCAGCAGTTGAACGTGCAGATGTTGTAGTGCTGGTTATAGATGCTACAGAAGGCATTACAGAACAAGATGCCAAGATTGCAGGAATTGCGCATGACCGTGGACGTGGTATGTTAATTGCAGTAAATAAGTGGGATTTAATAGAAAAAGATAATAACACTGTTAAAGAATATACCAAAAAGATAAGAAATATATTGTCATTTATGCCATATGCAGAGATTATTTTTATTTCTGCTGAAACAGGACAGCGTATTCCAAGACTTTTTGATGAACTTGAAATTATTATACAGAACCATTCATTGCGTGTAGCTACAGGAGTCCTTAATGAAATACTGGCTGAAGCAGTAGCAATGCAGCAGCCGCCTTCAGATAAAGGCCGCAGGCTTAAAATATTTTATATTACACAGGTAAGCGTAAAGCCTCCTGCATTTGTTATATTTGTTAATGATAAGAAGCTTATGCATTTTTCATATACCAGGTATATTGAAAATAAAATAAGGGAAGCATTTGGATTTGCAGGTACACCATTAAAATTTATTATCAGGGAGAAAAAGGAAAAGGATTAGAAAAGACCTGGACAATTCCTAAGGATTGAGGGGTAATTATGGCAGAGTATTTAATTTGTTTAATTATAGGATATTTTTGTGGATGTATTTCAAGTGGTTATATTGTAGGGAAAATATACCATATAGACATAAGGGACAAAGGAAGCGGCAATGCGGGGACTACCAATGTACTGCGTACTCTTGGCAAACTTCCTGCACTGCTTACATTTCTTGGTGATGTTTTAAAAGCTGTTATACCAGTGCTTATAACAAGGTTTTTTATTACAGGGCCAGATGGCTGGTACCTTTTATGTCTTTATATGGGGCTTGGTGTTGTACTTGGACATAATTATCCATTCTATCTTAAATTTAAAGGCGGCAAAGGAATAGCTGTTACTGCTGCTGTGGTACTGTCTACATCACATCCTCTTATGGTACCGGCTGGGATTTTAATTTTTGTTGCTGTTGTTACAATTACAAGATATGTTTCACTTGGCTCGTTGTTTGTGGCATGGTACATACCTGTTAATTCAATTATTTTGTACCATGATAATAAAGCATTTGTGCATATTATGGTTATAAGCCTGCTTTTTACTGTCTTGGCATACTTCCAGCACAGGCAGAATATTGTAAGGCTGCTTCATGGTAATGAGAATAAACTCTGGGGTAATAAGAAAGACTAAATTATAATATTTTATGGAGGGGTAAAATGAGTAATGTAAGTTTTCTAGGTGCAGGAAGCTGGGGCACTGCGCTTGCAATATTGCTTGCTAAAAATGGCCATAATGTAACTTTATGGTCAGCTGTTGAGGCAGAAATAAAAATGCTTTCAGAATACCGTGAACACAAAGACAGGCTTCCAGGGGTTAAACTTCCAGATAAAATTGTTGTTACAAACGACCTGGAGAAGTCATGTAAAGGTTTTGATTTAATAGTATTTTCTGTTGCCTCACCTTATGTCAGGAATACTGCCAGGAAGGCGGCAGTATTTATGCCAGAAGGGCAGCGTATTGTAAATGTTGCAAAAGGTATTGAAGAAAGTACACTTAAAACATTAAGGGATATAATATGTGATGAAATACCAAGTGCTGATGTAAGTGTGCTTTCAGGTCCAAGCCATGCAGAAGAAGTTTCTGTTGATATGCCTACTACAGTTGTAGTTGGCGCAGAAAATGAAGCATCTGCAGCATTTATACAGGAAATATTTATGAATGGTAATTTCCGTGTTTATACAAGTCCTGATATTATAGGAATTGAACTTGGCGGTTCTATTAAAAATGTTATTGCGCTTGCTGCTGGTGTGTGTGACGGGCTTGGATTTGGTGACAATACAAAGGCTGCGCTTATCACAAGAGGAATTGCAGAAATTGAGCGCCTCGGGGTTGCCATGGGAGGCAGCAAGGAGACATTTGGCGGTCTTTCAGGTATTGGTGATTTGATTGTGACATGTACAAGCCACCACAGCCGTAACCATAACGCAGGTTATCTTATTGGCAAGGGTAAAACTATGAAAGAGGCAATGGATGAAGTAAACCAGGTAGTTGAAGGTGTATATTCAGCAAAGGCGGCATACTGCCTTGCTAAGAAATACAATGTATCAATGCCTATTGTTGAACAGGTAAACAAAGTCCTTTTTGAGAATGTACCTGCAACTGAGGCGATTAAAAACCTGCTTACCAGGGACAGGTGTAATGAATACCCTGGACTTGGCTGGTCTTAGCATTAAATCCATGGGTATTGCATATCCTATACCAGAAGCCTGGTGTTTCTGCAGGCTAAGTTATTATATATAAAGGGGATATGTGTTATGTACATGGAAAATACCAGACATTCAGATGATATGGACATGGTTCCTGCCAAATCACGTTCAGAGAAGATTATTGAAGCAAGAAGGGCATTTGCAGACAGTGGCAGCAATTATTATAATAATTCTTATAATGCATACCATCCATCCTTTAAGGAAACTGGCAGCAGGGATGAGTATCTTATAACTAATGAGAAAAAGCATCCATTTGGTATAATCAGGCTTATGGCAGCAGGGATGCTTTTTTTAATACTGGGAATTGCATTTTATAATGGTTTTTCTTACAATGGGTTTGATAAGGATTATGTGATAGAGTGCCTGGACAGAAGCGGGTACTGGGATACTATTGTTAAAAATGCAGGGGAAGTGGCAGACAAGGTTACAGAGTGGTATAATTCACTTAATGGGGAAAATTAAAGGATAGGAGACTTGGATTATGAGAAAACTGGCATTAAGCGATGAGATACTTTTATCCGTTGATAAACCTGCAAGGTATATTGGCGGTGAGATAAATATGGCTGTGAAAAACCCAGAAGATGTAGATATACGTTTCTGTATGTGTTTTCCAGATGTATATGAGATAGGCATGTCACACCTTGGCATACAGATTATTTATGATATGCTTAATTTAAGGGATGATATATATTGTGAAAGAGTATATTCACCATGGACTGACCTTGACAAGATATTAAGGCGTGAAGGTATACCTCTTTTTGCACTTGAAAGCCAACAGCCAGTAAAGGATTTTGATTTTTTAGGGATTACCCTGCAGTATGAAATGTGTTATACCAATATTTTGCAGGTACTTGATTTATCCGGGATTACGTTTAAAGCTGCGGACAGGACAGAAGATGAGCCATTTGTAATAGGCGGCGGGCCATGTTCATATAATCCAGAGCCTGTTGCAGATTTTTTTGACATGTTTTATATAGGTGAAGGAGAAACTGTGTACTATGAACTTATGGACAAATATAAAGAGTGGAAGAAGTCAGGGCAGGACAGGACAGCTTTCCTTAAGATTGCAGCAGGGCTTCCTGGCATATATGTCCCACAGTTCTATAAGCCTTTATACAATGATGATGGTACACTTGCAGAGTTTAAACCTCTTGTGACAGAGGCACCAGCCACTGTTGTTAAACAAGTTGAAACAGATATGTCAGAAACCTATTATCCAAGAAAACCTTTAGTGCCTTATATTAAGGTTACACAAGACAGGGTAGTGCTTGAGATACAGAGGGGATGCATAAGGGGATGCCGTTTCTGCCAGGCAGGCATGCTGTACCGCCCAATCAGGCCAAGAAGCCTGGATTTCCTTAAAGAGTGTGCAAAAGAAATGATAAAATCTACAGGGCATGAGGAGATTACTTTAAGCTCTTTGAGTTCAAGTGATTATAAAGAACTTCCAGAACTTGTATACTGGCTTATTGATGAATTTAAAGAAGAAGGCATAAATATATCACTTCCATCATTGCGTATTGATACATTTGCACTTGATGTAATGTCAAAAGTACAAGATATAAGGAAGAGCAGCCTTACATTTGCACCAGAAGCAGGTACACAGCGTCTGCGTGATGTTATTAATAAAGGGCTGTCAGAAGAGGATATATTAAATGGTGCTATGGAAGCATTCAGGGGAGGCTGGAACAGGGTCAAGCTTTACTTTATGCTTGGCCTTCCAGGCGAAACCTATAACGACATAGAAGGTATTGCTATACTTTCAGATAAAATTGCAAGGGAATATTATACAATTCCAAAAGAAAGCAGAAATGGAAAAGTTAATATTGTTACAAGTACATCAATATTTGTTCCAAAACCATTTACACCATTCCAGTGGGCACCAATGGATACTATGGAACAGGCAAAGGAAAAACGTGATTTCCTGCTTGCCAAAATAAGAGAGCAGCTTAATGCCAAAAGCATAAAATACAACTGCCATGATGCTGATGTTTCTAGTCTTGAAGGTGTATTTGCAAGAGGTGACAGAAGGCTGTGCAATGTTATAAGGCAGGCATATGAAAGTGGCTGTATGTATGATGCATGGTCAGAATATTTCCATTATGATAAATGGAAAAAGGCATTTGAAGACAATAATCTTGATATGGAATTTTATATAAGAAGAGAAAGGGCAGAGGACGAGCTGTTCCCGTGGGATTTTATTGATATAGGAGTTACCAAGGAATTTATGCTTAAAGAATACCATAATTCAAAAGCGGAAGTGGTTACACCAAACTGCCGAAGCAAGTGTTCAGGCTGTGGCGCAATGAAATTCCAGTGTGGTGTGTGCACAGAAGGAGTGGAAAAATGAAAGCAAGGATAAAATTTTCAAAAACAGGTTCTATGCGTTTTATTGGGCATCTTGATGTTATGAGATATTTCCAGAAAGCAATGCGGAGGGCAGGTATAAAAGTAAGCTACAGCCAGGGATTTTCACCACACCAGCTTATGTCTTTTACCTCACCGCTTGGCATAGGTTTAAGCAGTGATGCAGAATACCTTGACATTGTACTTGAAGAAGCATATACTCCACAGGTTATGGCAGACAGGATAAATGCTGTAATGAATAATGAGATAAAAGCCAGGGCTTTTACATTTATAAATGATAATGCAAAACCTTCAATGGCATCACTTGCGGCATGTGATTATCTTATAGCTATAAAACCTGGAAAAGATAATAAACTGTCCTGTACAGAATTTACCCATAAACAGCTAGAAGGTTTTTTAAACCAGGATACAATAGAAGTCCTTAAAAAAACAAAAAAATCAGAACAGGTTATAGATATAAAAGAACATATTTATTATATGGCAGATAATGCAGCAGATTTTGGAAATTCAAATGTAACAGCTCCTTGTATTACAGAAGGCTGCCTTCCTGCACTGTACTGCTGCCTGGCATCAGGCAGTGTTGTAAATATTAAGCCAGGGCTTGTACTGGAAACATTTTGTAAATATGCAGGCATAGAGTATAATGAATATGATTACCAGATACACAGGCTTGAAATGTATGCAAAGGAAGAAGACAAGTTTATACCAATGTCAGAATATAATGCAATAGACAGAAAAGACCCTGCATTTATTTACAAAGAGGAAGGTGGCTGCCCTGATGTCTGACGAATTGCTTATTATAAGAAATAATGGACAGATTTTTACTGTAAGGACAGAAAATTCACATATTGTACAGATACAGGCAGAAAGCCAGGAAGATAAAAGCATTCTTGGTAATATTTATGTAGGTAAGGTAAGAAATATTGTTAAAAATATTAATGCTGCGTTTGTTGAATATAACAAAGGTCAGATGGGATACCTTCCGCTTGATATGAAACAGTGTCCCATACATACTGATGGAGTGCCATACCAGGAGGGGCGTGTGCTGGTTGGGGATGAAATTATTGTACAAACCGTAAGAGAAGCCATTAAAACAAAACCTCCTGCACTCTCAGGCAGTATAAGCCTTCCAGGAAAATATATAGTCTTAGTGCCAGATGCTTACAGGGTTAGTATATCTTCAAAAATATATGACAAAGATACAAGAAACCAGCTTTTGGAAATTATAAACAAGTATGTTACAGAAAGTTATGGTTTTATTGCAAGAACAAATAGTGCTGGCGCAGACACACAAGATATTATTAATGAAATAGAGACACTCGTTAAAAAATATATGGATATAGTTAATTTTGGAAAGCATAAAGCAGCATTTTCATGTCTTTACAGTGCCCCTCCAGCATATTTAAAAAGTATTATTGATTCATATAACAATGAGCTTTCAAGTATTATAACTGATGACACTGGACTGTACAATAATATAAAGTTATTTCTTGAAGAAAAAGATGCTTCACTTATAGATAAGCTTGTGCTCTGGGACAGCAGCAATGGAAAGCTGGATGCAGTCTATAATATACCAAGGACTATAGAACATGCCCTTATGCCAAAGGTATGGCTTAAAAGTGGAGCATATATTATTATACAGCCAACAGAAGCACTTGTTTCTATTGATGTAAATACAGGAAAGGCTGTTTCAAAGAAAAAGGATGTACAGAAGACATTTCTTAAGGTAAATATGGAAGCAGCAAAAGAGATTGCTTTACAGTTAAGGATTAGAAACCTTTCTGGCATTATAATTATTGATTTTATAGATATGGAAAATGAAGAGGATAACCAGCAGCTTATTGAGTGCCTGCGGCATGAATTTGCAAAGGACAGGGTACAGACAAGATTTATTGGCATGACAAAACTGGGGCTGGCAGAGGTGACAAGGAAAAAAGCAATGAAACCACTTTATATGCAGCTAAAGGGTGGAAGTACAAGGCAGGGCATGTCTGAAAATTAAATATTATGGAGGAAAGTATGGAATTTTATATACCAACACAAATTTACCATGAAAATGGTGCAGTATTAAAGCATGGTGCAGAACTTGCTTCACTTGGAAGGAAAGCACTTATAATTACAGGAAAGTCTTCTGCCGTTAAGACAGGTGCACTAGCCGATGTAATCCAGGCATTAGAGGACAATAATACAGAGTACATATTATATGATAAAGTAGAAGAAAATCCATCTGTAAAAGTTGTAATGGATGCCGCAGGCATTGGAAGAAGCCAGGGAGCAGATTTTGTTATAGGCATAGGCGGCGGCTCACCTATGGATGCAGCAAAAGCAGTTGCCCTTATGGTACAGAACAGGGATACATCAGAAGATATATTATACCAGCCTGTTAAACTTAAAGCACTCCCTGTAGCAGAGATACCTACTACATGTGGTACTGGTTCAGAAGTTACCCCTTATGCAATACTTACAAGGGATGATAAGAAGACCAAGCAGAGCATAAGCCATAAAATATATCCTGTAATTGCATGCATTGATGCAAAGTACCTGGAGTGTGCGTCGTTATCTTTAATAAGGAATACAGCAATAGATGCACTTGGACACCTGGTTGAAAGCTTTTTTAATTCAAATGCAACAGAATATAGCAATATTTTAAGCTTATGTGGAATGGAAAAATGGGCAGAAAACCGTAAAGCACTGTATAATGGTACAGAATTTACAGAAAGTAATTATAACTCACTTCTTCTTGCTTCAACAATAGCAGGAATGGCAATATCACATACAGGTACATCACTTCCACATGGGCTTAGCTATTACCTTACATATAATAAAGGAATACCTCACGGAAAAGCCGTAGGGTCATTTCTTCCAGGATATCTTTCGCTTATGGAGAAGAAACAGGTGCCAGGTTTTCCAGAAGCAATGTCTAAAATGGGATTTAAAGACATTGGGGAATTTAAGGAATTTACCAGGTGCTGTCTTGGGGATATCTGTATTAGCAGTGATGATGAAGATAAAATGATACAAGAAATATTAGAAACCCCACGTAAACTTTTATCAGTGCCATTTAATGCAAGTGAAAGTGATATAAGGAATATAATACAGGATATCAATTAATGTTGTGAAAAAGGGGGATGGCATGGCAAGGACTGTAGCAATAGGTATACAGGATTTTGAGGCAATTATTTCAAATAATTATTTTTATATTGATAAGACAGATTTTATCCGTGAATGGTGGGAGAACGGGGATAGTGTAACCCTTATTGCCCGTCCAAGGCGTTTTGGAAAGACCCTTAATATAAATATGCTGGAAAGGTTTTTTTCTATTAGTTATGCAGGACAAAGCAAAATTTTTGAGAACCTGGATATATGGCAAGATGAAAAATACCGTAATATGCAGGGAAAATATCCTGTAATAAGTATAAGTTTTGCCAATGTAAAGGAAAATACATTTGCAAAGGCTAAAATAAGAATCTGCCAGATAATTTCAGACTTATATATTAAGAATGAGTTCTTGAAAAATAGTGGTTTATTGTCAGATAAAGATTTAAAATATTTTGACAGGGTTTCTGAATACATGGAGGAAACAGATGCAACAATTTCATTGTATAAACTTTGCAGTTATATGCAGCAGTATTATGGTAAGAAAGTAATTATTCTGTTAGATGAATATGATACACCAATGCAGGAAGCCTACCTTAATGGATACTGGGATGAGCTGGTTTCATTTACAAGAAACTTATTTAATTCTACTTTTAAAACAAACCCATTTCTTGACAGGGCAATAATGACAGGAATTACAAGAGTTAGTAAAGAAAGTATTTTCTCAGACCTTAACAATATTGATGTTATAACAGTGGCTTCTGGAAAATATGAAAAAGCATTTGGATTTACACAGAAAGAAGTAACTGCTGCATTGTCTGAATTTGGACTGTCTGTTATGCAAGAAAGTGTCAAGGACTGGTATGATGGTTTTATATTTGGTGGGATAACAGATATTTATAATCCTTGGTCTATTATTAATTTTCTGGATAAAAAGAAACTTTCAATATACTGGGCAAATACCAGCAGTAACGGTCTTGTTAGCAAACTTGTACGTGAGGGCAGCAAGGATGTAAAGATTATTATGGAAAATCTTTTAAATGGCGGGACTCTTGATACAGAAATAGATGAACAGGTTGTTTTTAACCAGCTTGGAGAAAATGAAAATGCAATCTGGAGCCTTTTACTTGCAAGTGGGTATTTAAAAGCAGAAAAACATATATTTGATATAAATACAGGAAAAGATAAATATGTTTTAAGCCTTACTAATAAAGAAGTAAAGTTTATGTTCAGGAAAATAATAGAAGGATGGTTTAAAGACTATTCACCAGAATATAATGATTTTATTAAGGCATTATTAAATAATGATATTGATGCAATGAATTATTATATGAATAAAGTTGCACTTAAGACATTTAGCTTTTTTGATACTGGGGATAAACCATCAGACAATGCAGAACCTGAACGTTTTTACCAAGGTTTTGTGCTTGGCCTTATGATGGAGCTGTCAGACAGGTATATAATTACTTCAAACCGTGAAAGCGGTTTTGGACGTTATGATGTGATGCTTGAACCAAAGAATAATACAGATAATGCTTTTATTATGGAATTTAAAGTTTATAACCCAGGAAAGGAAAAAAACCTGGATGAAACTGTAAAGTCAGCACTTATGCAGACAGAGGCAAAAAAGTATGCATCCATTTTGGAAGCAAAAGGTATTCCAGTCCAGTATATACAAAAATATGGTTTTGCATTTAAGGGAAAAAGTGTACTTATAGGAAGGACACAATATGAAGAAAATTAACTGGCTATATTTTATATTTATAACATTGATGTGGATATTAGTAAGCAGGTTAGCCGGGATTTTAGAAGGTTACAGCAGCTGGTGGCTGCTTATTATTCCTGTTTATTGTATATGGTATATATTTTCACCAGTTATTTTTTATACAATAAACAAAAGAAAAGGTATAAAAGATGGCTTTAATATTAATTATCGTTTTGAGGCATTATATGCAACATTCTGGGTAGATACTATACATAAAGAACTGGCATATTTATGCCTGTTAAATCCTTTTGTGATAAAATATATACCATTAAGCCTGGTAAATAATGCAGGAATAGAAACATGTTATGAAAAAGATAAAAAATATATTAGTAGTATAAAGTTGTATTTTCATATAAGAGATAAAAATCATAAATTCCTAATAGAAATAAAAAGGAGATTTAATCCAATTAATGCAGAAACTTATGGAAAAAAGATTATAAATATGACACAGGAATTTGTGGATATATTAAATTGAGGAGTGGAGTTTATATTGGTTAAAACTGGCTAAAAAGACTGGGAGGGATATTATGTTAAGTATTTTCTGGGGAGTGACAAAAGATTGTTACTATTATATTGACAGGGAATTTATGGAAGAACTTGAACTGGAATGGTTTAAGGACCCTGTTGTTCTTGAAATAATACATGATATTGATAATTGCATTTTTGAATCTTCTATGTGTATTGACTGTACTGACCCTTCAATTATATTTCCTATTAGTGGACTGTCTACTGGTTCAAAGGGTTTAATAATGTTGCTTAAAATGGAGTATGACAGTATATGTATATGGGGTACAGCATTTGGTGATAATTGTTCTAAGTGGATTTTAAAAATTGCAGAAAAACGGGATATTACATTAGAACTTGAACATTTTATGAAATTTCCTGAGGAAGAATTTAAAGCATACAGCTGTCATAGCAAAAGAATGTTTTGTAATTATGAAGATTATAAATATGAAGTATTAGAATATGGTTTTTATTCATGGGCATATGAAGATTTTGAGCCAGAGGAGGCATAAAATGCTGGAAATTAATCTTGAAAACAGAAAGTTTAAATTCTATTTAAAATTTTATGGTAAATTAAATTTCATATTTGGTGATTCAGGAGGACATAAATCATATTTAGCAGAAGTTGCTTTAAATTATCTGGATGGGCTTCATAGGACTAAAGGTTCTTTTAAAATTGATGGAAAGGAAATTGGACAAGACAGGATATTAGTTTTTGATAATAAAAATAATCTGGATACGTATGTATTTAAATTAAAAAATATACATAATTGTATTGTGATTATAGATGAATTTTGTAAAATCCATAAAGAGAAAAGTTTTGGCCAGCTTATAATGGAGTCAGAAAATTATTTTATTTTTATTTCACGTAAAGTATATGGATTTTTACCTGTAAATGTACAGTCAGTTTATAGTCTTTCAAGAAATGGCAAATTGATTACTAATATAAACGTTTATAGAAAATTTAATGAAAAGTATTTAGGTGATATAAAGTATATATTAACAGAAGACAGTTCTAGTGGAAGACAGTTTTTTGCTAAAAATTTTCCTGGAATTGAAGTGTGTAGCAGTTCTATTAATGAAAATGGTAGAAAACATACCAGGGATAATTCACAGCTTCATAATTATTTATTAAATGATATTAATAATGGCAAAGATAATATTCTGGTAGTTTATGATTCTTCTGCATATGCTTCATTTTATCCATTGTTTCTTGAAATATTGATGATATGTAGAAAAAAGCATAAAACAGTTAAAATTTTAGACTGGGAATCTTTTGAATCATATTTACTTGCTTTGCCTGTTTTTAATGAGGTATATGATGTTGATGATACACACTGCCAGTTTAATTCTGTTGAACTGTTGTGTGAAAGCAGGCTGATGGAATTAATTAATTATAAGAAAAGTTCACTTCCTGTATGTTTTAACAGTATGGTTTCTTGTGATTTTTGTACAAATTTTTATAATTGTAAGTTAAAAGCAAAACTTGACAAATCTGGTATTGTTTAAGGAATCCTTAAAACTATTAATAACAATAAGAAAGTAATTTAGTATACTGGAAAGGAAATTACAATATGGAACAAGATGAAATAATTATCAGGCAGGGAATTGTACATATCCTTGATGGTGAACTTGGCTGTCCTGTATATTCTGGACAGCTTCTTGAGCTTACTCCTGATATTAATGATTTCTTCAGGCAACACATATTTAAGATACTGTCGGGAGATGATATGAAGAAGTGTTATTTTGATGATGAAAAAGAGGAAGGTATGTACAAGCTTGTTAAAGAATTCAGTGAAGAAAACCTTATTACTGCAAGCAAAGAGATGGCAGGGATTTTATATAATATAATGAATTCTAATGTTACAATACCTTCTGCAGATTTTGCTGCTGTTACCTTCCAGGTCAGAGGAATTCGGCATCTTGCGCTTCTTAAGATGAATTATAAGGAAAGCTTTGTACATATGACAAATTCTGCAGAAGAGGGCAATGTAAACAGTATTATAAAATACCGTGCTGCACTGCCGCCATCATCTACACGTCTTTCAGAAGCAGTAATAATAAATCTTGATGATTATACTGTAAATATAGTTGAGAAGAAATATGAGGTTAATGGTGAAAAGTGTAATTACCTTTCTAAGCTTTACTTAAAGTGCAGTGCTTCGATGTCTTCTAAAACCAGGCTTGATATAGTTACACGTGCAGTAGAACAGGTTAATAAGAAACATTTTGAGGGCAGACCTGTAAAGCAGATGGAGGCAAAACGTATAATTAAGGAGGAAATAGAAGAAAACGGGACTTTAAGTGTAGAAAAAATAAGTGAAAAAATTTATGGCAAAGTTCCAGAAATAAAAGAAGAATTTGATGCCAAAATGGAAAAATACCATATGCAGAAAGCAGAAGTAAAGCCACAAAGTGAAAAGACTACAAAAAAGTTTGAAAAACAATATCTTAAAACTGATACAGGCATTGAAATAAATATACCAATGGAGCAGTACCAGGATATAAACCAGGTAGAATTTATAACAAATCCTGATGGGACAATTTCTGTATTAATTAAAAACATTAATAAAATTTCAACCAGATAGACAGGGAAGGGTTTAAATTATGTTCAGGTTATGGGCTAAAGCATTTAAAAACAGCAAAGTTCTTAATGATATAATAATAAGTGATATAGCAGAAGATAAGAACAGGACAAGAAAAGTATTTGATGCTGTTGATGAAGTATGTTATGAATTTGATTTAAGCAGGCCAGTATGGCTTGATAAGAATATTAATGAATTTAAACGCAGGGATAAAACCAGGTTTGACCAGGATAATTTTATTGATTCTTTGGAGTTTGACTATCTTGAAATACAGGTGATAGAAGAAGATTAGCATATTAATTATATGTAACAAAAAATTATTTCCACATAAAAATTATCTTTTATATATATGTGGTTTTATGATACAATATTACACAGATGTAAAAATATTTTGCAGGAGGGGAGAATATGCATAAATTAACTAAAATATTAACAGCAGTAACAGTGTCAGCAACATTGCTGGCAGGAACAGTTCCTTTTATATCTAATGCCGCACCGGTTATGGTACAGGATACGGACACTGTGGAAACAAGGTTTGAAAGCAGTGTGCCTGCTGTGGAAGAAAAACCGTCTGCCAGGACAGATAACCTAAAAGGTGCAGTAAACTTAAACAGTCCAGGACCAAGTTATGCTTACAGCGGTAAGGATGGAGATATAACATGGACTATTGATAATTATGGTGTACTTACACTTACGGGCAATGGTGATTATTCAAATGTCACAGGACTGGGTTCATACCCGGCATGGTATACATACCGTGGCAAAATAACAAGTGCAGTTATAGCAATAACTAATATACGTTCTGCAAGAAAGATGTTTGCAGGGCTTAATTTGCTTAACAGTATTGAGATTTCTTATTTTGATACAAGCCAGCTTAAAGATACAAGCCATATGTTTGACGGATGCAAATCTTTGTCAAGCCTTAGTTTTAAGGCAATACCACTTATGGGCGTAACAGATATGAGCTATATGTTTAATGACTGTGAAAGCCTTTCAGAACTTGAATTTATGGGATGGTATACAAGTAATGTAACAAATATGGAGTATATGTTTGCGGGATGTAAAAGCCTTCCAGAAATAGAACTCAGGTTTTTTAATACTTCCAAAGTAACTAATATGTCGCATATGTTCTACAACTGTGAAAGTATTTACAGCCTTCATATAAATGATTTTGGGTTTACTACATTTGATACATCTAATGTCAAAGATATGAGTTATATGTTTGCAGGATGTACAAGCCTGCGTGACTTTAACCAGACTAATTTTACTATTGACTTAAATACAAGCAATGTAACAAATATGAAAGGCATGTTTGAAAAATGCACAGATGCCATTATTGATGTATCTAAGTTTGATACAAGCAATGTAACAGATATGGGCAGCATGTTTGCAGGATGCCGTAATATTTCTACATATTCATTAAGGAACTTAAATACATCTAAAGTAATAAATATGAACAGTATGTTTAAGGACTGTGGGGAATATAGTTTCCTTGATGTCAGTACATTTAATACATCCAATGTAACAGATATGGGATATATGTTCAGCAATGTGGAGTGTAATATTATTAATATAGCTGGGCTTGATACATCAAGTGTTTTAAATATGCGTGGGATGTTCAGCGGATGTACAGCATGGAACTTTGATATTGGCAAATTTAATACTGCCAGGGTTTCAGATATGTCTGAGATGTTTAAGGACTGTTTTAATGTAAATTCACTTGACTTTAGTAAATTTAATATGCAGTCAGTAAATAATGCAGCAAAAATGTTTGATGGATGTACAAGTGTTACATTATTTGCAGCACCTGCCAATATGAAGGTAAATATTGACCTTCCAGCAACAAATGGTTTTCCTTGGTTTAACAGTGCTGGCAAAGAGTGTAAATCAATGGCTGCCAATGTTTCTTCTGTTACTACATATTTCAGGACAGAGGCACCGACAGTCCCAGATAAGTCAACACCTGTACCAACATCAAGCCCTTCACCAAAGCCAGGACCATTAATGACACCATCGGCGTCACCATCAGTATCACCATCGCCAACAGTGACACCATCACCATCACCAAAAGCAACAGCTTCACCAAGCCCTTCACCAAAACCTGTGGCTACACCATCAGCTTCGCCTTCACCAACAGCAGAACCAGCTCCATCAGATGTTCCAGCAGAAGTTGCAAAAGGGGCAGTAATAGAAACCAATAATGCAGTATATAAAGTTACAAGTAATACTGCTAGCAAAAGGACAGTAGAATATACATCTGCATCTAAGGATACAGTAACCCTTAAAATACCTAATTCCGTTAAAATAGGAGGAAAGGCATTTAAAGTTACATCTATTGCACCAAGGGCTTTATTAAAGAATACTAATACAGCTAAAGTTATAATCGGCAATAATGTAGAAAAAATTAAAAATGGTGCATTCAGGGAGTGTGCTGTGCTCCAGGAGGTCCAGATTGGAAGCAAAGTTAAAGAGATAGGGACAAGGTGTTTCTATAAGTCAAGGCTTCTAGGTACAATAGTAATTAAGTCAGGACAGATAGAAAAGATTGGAGATAAGGCATTTACAAGGATTTCTTCCAAAGCTGTAATAAGTGTGCCAGAAGAAAAAGCAGAAGAATATAAAAATATGATAGGGTTAAACTATAAATACAATAATCTTTAAATTTATACAAAATGTGTCTGGAAATTATATAATTTACAAATTATATGGCTCTGGCAGTTCCAAAATTTTACCCCAAGCAGCACGCTTTCGCTTGGATGGGATACGCAGTGGTGCATAAAGCCCTGTATTTGATGCTTAATAGAAACAAATGCTTCTATTAAGCATCAAATACAGGGCTTAAGCACCAGCGTCCCCATACAGCTGCTTTTTGGTAAAACATTTGGAACCCGCCAGAGTAATATAATCTTTGTACAATTTTACTAAATAAAAATAATTTCCAGGCACTTTTTAGTATTCTATCTGGACAGGTACTGGAGTTTTATTTTTCATATTATTTAAATGAAAATAATATGAAAAAATTTTATATGATTTCAAAAATGAAAAAGAAAATTTATATTATTTAAAAAATAAGTTTATATATGTAAAACAAATATGTGACTATTATAAAGATGAAAAAGAATTATATGCCCAGGTTATATAAAAGGGCAAAATATTACGGAGGGATAGGAAGATGTTTAAATTGATTGGTAAAAATTACATAAAAAAATTTGTTGCTTTGTTATTTTTGTGTGTTGTACTTACTGGATGTTCTAAGTCTGTAAAAGAGGAAACAACCCAGGTTGTTGTTAAAGAGGAAAATAAACAGCCAGATAAGGAAGTGCAGCCAGAAGAGAAACAAAAAAAGAAATTATCAGAAATATATGACTGGGATAATGCAAGGATTCCAATAGACTGGTATTATCCAAATTTTGGGAAAGGGCAGATACTGCAGAACCAGGATTATATTTTTTATCCTGAAGATGGCAATAAAATTGCACGTATCAGTAAATCTGATGGCAGTAAAGAAATTATATGTGAATTTGATTTTATTGAAGATAAATTTATACATTACTGCCTGTCAGAAGATGGGATGTTTGTTGAATATAATTCTAATATTTATTCCTGTGGTTTTGATGGGGAAAACATGCATAAAATAATATCACGTAAAAAACTGAAAAAAAAGATTACTGCTATAAAAGATGATGGATGGGACAGATGGAACAGAGGTGTAACAACTTTATACTTTTATAAGGACAACTTATACCTGGTTTCTTATTATTATATGTGGAAATTAGATTTAATAACAAAAAAAATTACACAAATGTCAGAAACTACATTTGGAGGTGGATGTTTCTGTGGAGATTCATTATATTATATAGCTCATGGGGGGTCTATGGTTTGCAAAACAGATATTAATACAGGAAAAAGAACCAGGATTTTAGGAACAGATGAAGAGTGGTCTAAAGAAAATTCAAAAAGATTCAAAAATTATTATGGACTTACAGAAGTAGATGATAAAGTTTATTATGTACAAATTGGAAAGAAAACTTCTGTTTATATGTACCGTGAAGGGAAAAAGGATAAAAAAATATATGGTTTTGACAAAATGCCAGTAATATATAGTATACATTCCGATTCAGGGAAAATTGCTATTGAATACAAGCATAATACAGATAACTCCGATAATATTATTATCTATGATATAAAGTCATCTACTACCAGTAAAATAAAAAATATAAAAAATTTTACTTCGTTAGTGTATTTTGTTGATGATATGATATTTTATGCCGGGGATATGAGTAAAAAAAATAATAAATATCTTTTATATAAGGTTTATTAGATATTAATGGAATATTAAAACGTATATTTATAAATAGGGAAAAATAAACGTTATAATTACCAATACATTATAAAGGAGAAAGATAAAATGGGATTTTCACACAGTGAGTTGTTTCAAGATAAAGAATATTTAGAAGCTATCCATATGGTTATGGATTTGAATGGTATTGTACCTGTTGTTGGTACAGTATTATGTAAGGTGAATACAGAGGAATGTACTATGGAAGAAAAGTGGTATAGTGCTGCTTCTGGTTTATTATCAATGCTTCCAAAATTTGGTGGTTTAAAAAGATTAGAAAAGAAAGTATCTATAGCTATAAATTCTAGAAAAGAAAATATAAAAGTAATTGGTGCGTTAAACAAAGCCAGAAATATGGAACTATTATTTGGAATGTTTTATGGCAATGCAAAAACAGGAGCAAAAGTTTTAGAAAAGCCAAGGAATGAGTATTTACAAAAGATGTTATTTGATATAAAGAATAAAGCTAAAAGAGAAAAAAGAAAAGAATATATAGCTAAGAATAAGGGAACAGTATATAATCCTGATGAGTGGATAGAAATGCGTGTATGTACAGATGGAAGACAAACAAATGTGATGAAAATAAATGACTTTTATAAAGATGATTATCATCTAGATTCTACAAGTTTATTTGAAAATGATATAAGTGCTGACAAGATTCCTTATATAGTTCTACCATTAATAGAAGAAGAGGATGAAAATAAAAGGAAAAAGAAAAAAGAGGAAAAAAAAGAAGAGGAAGATATGTCTATATATAAATATTCAGTAGGAGTAATTATAGATGAAAAAGGCAATTATTTATATTGTGTTGCTGCAGAATCTGGACCTAAAAAAAATGGAATGGGCGAAATGTCAATTTATGCAGCATGGAGAATGAAAAAGTTTAAAATATATTTTGATGTTGATAGCGAAAAACCTGAAATATTACCTAATAAATATATAATTGGTGTTGACAATAAAGACGAAGGAAAAAAATATAAATTTATACTTTTTTCAAAATCAGCTCCTGCCCCTGAAAAAACTAGAGCTGACTGGTATAAAAACCAAAAGAAATTATATAAACAAATTATAAAGGAAGGCAAAAAATGTTACATAGGTACAGGAAGATGTTTAAATTAATTTATAGAAATTACATAAAAAAATTTGTTGCTTTGTTATTTTTGTGTGTTGTACTTGCTGGATGTTCCAATTCTGTAAAAGAGGAAACAAACCAGGTTGTTGTAAAAGAGGAAAATACGCAGTCAGATAAGGAAGTACAGCCAGAAGAGAAGCAAAAAGAAAAATTATCAGAAATGTATGACTGGGATAATGCAAGGATTCCAATAGACTGGTATTATCCAAATTTTGGTGAAGGGCAGATACTGCAGAACCAGGATTATATCTTTTATCCTGAAGATGGCAATAAGATTGTACGTATCAGTAAATCTGATGGCAGTAAAGAAATTATATGTGAATTTGATTTTATTGAAGATAAATTTATACATTACTGCCTGTCAGAAGATGGGATGTTTGTTGAATATAATTCTAATATTTATTCCTGTGGTTTTGACGGGGAAAACATACGTAAAATAATATCACGTAAAAAACTGAAAAAACAAATGACTGCCATAGAAAATAATAAATTTATTGGCAATATAGCTACTTTATATTTCTATAAAGATAATCTATATATGGTTTCTTATTATTGTATGTGGAAATTAGATTTAACAACAAAAAAAATTACACAAATGTCAGAAACTACCTTTTGGGATGGATGTTTCTGTGGTGATTCATTATATTATATAATAGGGAGGACTGAAATTTACAAGACAGATATTAATACAGGAAAAAGAACCCGGATTTTAGGGACAGGTGAAAGGTGGTCTAAAGAAAATTCAAAAAGATTCAAAAATTATTATGGGCTTACAGAAGTAGATGGTAAAGTTTATTATGTGCAAATTGGAAAGAAAACTTCTGTTTATATGTACCGTGAAGGAAAAAAAGACAAAAAAATATATGATTTTGAAGAAATACCAGTAAGATATAATATACGTTCCGATTCAGGGAAAATTGCTATTCACTACAGGTATAATACAAGTGGACATGATAATGTTATTATTTACGATATAAAGTCATCTACTGCCAGTAAAATAAAAAATATAAAAGATCTTTCATTAGTGTATTTTGTTGATGATATGATATTTTATGCTGGGGATATGAGTAAAAAAAATAATAAATATCTTTTATATAAGGTTTATTAGATATTGAATATTAAAACATCTATTAATAAAAAGGGGAAAATAAACATTATAATTACAAATACAGTATAAAGGAGAAAGATAAAATGGGATTTTTACGCAGTGAGTTGTTTCAAGATAAAGAATATATAGAAGCTATCCATATGGTTATGGATTTGAAGGGTATTGTACCTGTTGTTGGTACAGTATTATATAAGGTAAATACAAAGAAATGTACTATGGAAGAAAAGTGGTATAATGCTATGTCTAGTTTATTATCAATGCTTACAGAATTTGGTGATTTAAAAAGATTAGAAAAGAAAGTATCTATGGCTATAAATTCTAGAAAAGAAAATATAAAAGTAATAGATGCGTTAAAAAGAGCCAGAAATATGGAGTTATTATTTGGAATGTTTTATGGCAATGCAAAAACAGGAGCAAAAGGTATAGAAAAACCAAGGGATGTGTATTTACAGAAGATGTTATCTGATATACAAAATAAAGCTAAAAGAGAAAAAAGAAAAGAATATATAGCTAAGAATAAGGGAACAGTACATAATCCTGGTGAGTGGATAGAAATGCGTGTATGTACAGATGGAAAACCAACAAAAATGATGGAAGTAAATGAATCTTATGGAGATAAACATCATCAAGATTCTACAAGTTTATTTGGAAAGAGTATAAGTGCTGACAAGATTCCTTATATAGTTATACCAATAGTGGAAGAAGAGGAGAAGAAAAGGAAGCAGAAAAAAGAAGAAGAGGAAGATATGTCTATATATAAACATTCAGTAGGAGTAATTATAGATGAAGAAGGCAATTATTTATATTGTGTTGTTGCAGAATCTGGACTAAAGGCAAATGGAATGGGTGAAATTTCGATTTATGCAGCCTGGAGAATGAAGAAATTAGACACAAATTTTAATGTTGATGAAGCTAAAATATTAAAAAATAAATACATAATTGCTAGTGACAATAAAGACGAAGGAAAAAAATATAAATTTATACTTTTTTCAAAATCAGCCCCTGCACCTGAAAAAACCAGATCTGGCTGGTATTATAAAAATCAAAAAAAAATTATATAAACAAATTATAGAGGAGGGTAAAAAATGTTACAGAGGGACAGGAAAATGTTTAAATTAATTTATAAAAATTGCATAAAAAAGTTTGCTGCTTTGTTATTTATGTCTGTTTTACTTATTGGATGTTCCCAGCCTGTAAAAGAGAAAACATCCCAGGTTGTTGTTAAAGAGGAAAATATGCAGCTAGATAAGGAAGTACAGCCAGAAGAGAAGCAAAAAGAAAAATTATCAGAAATGTATGACTGGGATAATGCAAGGATTCCATCAAACTGGTATTATCCAAATTTTGGGGAAGGACAGATACTGCAGAACCAGGATTATATTTTTTATCCTGAAGATAGCAATAAGATTGTACGTATTAGTAAATCTGATGGCAGTAAAGAAATTATATGTGAATTTGATTTTATTGAAGATAAATTTATACATTACTGCCTGTCAGAAGATGGGATGTTTGTTGAATATAATTCTAATATTTATTCCTGTGGTTTTGACGGGGAAAACATACATAAAATAATATCACGTAAAAAACTGAAACAACAGATTACTGCTATAAAAGATGATGGATGGTATGGAGGTGTAAAAACTTTATACTTTTATAAGGACAACTTATACATGGTTTCTTACTTTTATATGTGGAAATTAGATTTAACAACAAAAAAAATTATACAAATGTCAGAAGATACTACCCTGGGGGGATGTTTCTGTGGTAATGCATTGTATTATATAGATATAGGGAAGTCTATGGTATACAAAACAGATATTGATACAGGAAAAAGAACCAGGATTCTGGGGACAGGTGAAAGGTGGTCTAAAAAAAATTCAAAAAGATTCAAGACTTATTCTGGGCTTACAGAAGCAGATGGAAAAGTTTATTATGTAAAAATTGGAAAAAAAACTTCTGTTTACATGTACCGTGAAGGAAAAAAAGACAAAAAAATATATGATTTTGATGAAATGCCAGTAATATATAGTATATATTCCGATTCAGGGAAAATTGCTATTGAATATAAGTATAATACAGATAAACCTTATAATATTATTATCTACGATATAAAGTCATCTACTACCAGTAAAATAAAAAATATAAAGGATTTTTCAGGGTTAGTGTATTTTGTTGATGATATAATATTTTATACCAACAGGGTACTTGAGTCAACTAATGAATATCTTTTATATAAGGTTTATTAAATATAAGTATAATACAGATGAACCTTGTAATCTGTACAATATTTTATTTTCCAATACCCATAAACCTGTCATTGTATATGTACATTTAACTA
>Ga0137308_100444_pt1 | contig 23619 bp, 31 predicted proteins | sample Inofrocosms_June_FD_97181 | JGI IMG/M metagenome (GOLD analysis project Ga0137308, IMG submission 97181) | Mouse cecal microbial communities from Vienna, Austria - N-Acetylneuraminic and N-Acetylglucosamine D2O microcosms_June | ecosystem: Host-associated > Mammals > Digestive system > Large... | reverse complement strand
TTTTTATAATAGCATTTGTAAAAACCTCCCTTCCCCCGCCTGTGCTTAACAGTTCCGCCTTGTAGCCCCCATTGAGCACAAGCCCTTCAAACTCATTGCGCCGGATGTTTTTCACCATTTTTACCAGCGCCGCATAAGTTTTAACAGCGTCTGGGTCGTCTTCGTCCCATAGGTCAAAGCCTTCCGGGCCGGTGATGACTGGAAGTCCTGCAAGGTCTCTCTCTATCCCAATAGCCTCAATTTCCTGTATCCGGCGTTTGAAATACCAAGAACGGTATGCGTTTCTTAGGATGCTTCTGCCTTCCGGATTGTCCTTGGCAGACTCCGTGCGGAAAAGCATCGCTTTTTTCATTGGTATGGTCAGCAGGCCGTAATCTGGAGGCGGCATCTGAGTCATGCCGGTAAGGTTGTCTTTCTCATCATACTCCCATTTGTAAAGCGTGTCCTGGGAACGTATGGCAAGCTTCTGCCATCCGATTAAACCATCGGAGTATTTACTGCTTACCGCGCGATTACGCAATTTACCCAGACGCCGCTTATACACAATCTCATGAAAACTCCACCCATATGGAAGAAAAGACAGGACCTCGGATATGGTATCCGTCCAAGTGGCCTGCATATCGTTCATGCAGCTTTCTACAAACTCTGCCGCCTTTTTGTCTTTCGTGGTATTCCCTCCCGACTCCACCGCCCAGGGTGCGTGCCGGATAAGCATTCTTATGGCAAACAGGATTGCTCCCACCGTATCATCATTGCGTTCCATTTCTTTATAAACTTTGATTCCTTTCAGCCCGTGCAGTTCTGGAAGAAATTCCTCAAAAAATACGCCGTCCCATCGATTTTGGCCTATCCGGCCATACTCTTTCACTTTACACCGCCCCCTAGCATCTTAGATATATCTGTATGTCTATTTCCAATAGTTATCCTTCGTAAGCTCTTTTGTCATGCCGGCACTCGGCGCGCTGCCTGTATACTTTTTAATCTTGCCAAGATAACAGGATAACGCCAGGGCATCTGCCCGGTCAGGGGAATCCAGCCCCCTTTTCTTCAGCTCCTTTTTTGGTTCCAGCTGAAGCTTTCCATTGCTGGTCATCGTATATTTTCTCGTAACGAGCTGGGCAACAGTTTCCACATCATCCTTTAGCACAACATCCTTTTCCCCAAATAACTCTCTTAGTACTGCCCACATATGCGTAGTCAGATCATTATAACGCTCTGCGGCATCTCTGCCTGCTTTCGTATCGGTCTCAATCCGTTCTGCAGCATTAATAGGGATTATGTACATCTTTTTGAGATTCTGTTCGATTTTGACTTCCCGGAGACGGTCCGTTACGCCGCCGCCAAGGCCAGTATCGTCTATATTTACATAGATTTTCCCGTGGTAATCTGGAAACGCTTTTAATGTGTCCTTATAAATTTTCACGATATCTCCGACTGTTGCCATAAGGTTCTGCCCATGCCTTTTCCTGGCCAGTTTCAAATGACCTTTAAAGTTTCTGTAAATAACTGTTTCGTCATCCCCGAACCTGGCAACATCGACGCCAATGATGACGTGGGGCATACCTTTCCCTTCGGGAAGCTCATAGATACGGCTGCTGCATTGGTCCACTAATTCAGATGATATAAATACATCATCTTCCTGGCTCGGGAACAGCCCTTTTACCCGGACACGCACAACGTTGCTGTCTTCCCCATACTTACGTATTAAGGCGTCAATGTTATCCTTATTTGTCCGTGGAGAATCCAAGGACGAAACTGTGTGGACTTTATATAATTTTAAGTCGCTGTTGAACGCATCAAAAAATGTTCCAGAAGTCTTTGTTGGATTTCCACAAAGAAGCAGCTTATTATTCTCCCCGGACAATGTACCGAGTATGGCCTCCATGATCGGGTCCGCGACACCAGAGGCTTCATCCACGATAAAGAGCATGTTGTCCTCGTGGAAGCCCTGCATGTTCTCTGGTTTTGTGGCTGTCCTTGCTACCGCAAACCACCGTTTTTCATGCCCGTCCATATAGATGTATGTTTTTGTCCATTTCAGGATATTCCTGAGTAAAGGAGACCGTTCCATCCATTTGCTTGCCTCAGACCACAAAACATCGTGCAGCTGCTGCTTTGTAGGTGCTGTTGCAACCACTCTCGGAAAAGAGAAGCAGCTTAAAAACCACAGCAGTGCCACAGCTTCCACACCGGTTTTTCCCACACCCTGCCCGGATTTGACAGCAACTTTTGGGCTTTCTGCAAGGTCCCGTAAAACTTCCACCTGCCATTTGTCCGGCTCAAACTGTAGCACTTCCCTTGAAAACGTTACTGGATTACTCTGATACACAGGAATTCTTTCCCTAAAAAACCGGCGCCGGACTAATCGTTTCTGCTTATTCATAGAACGTCGTCTTCGCTTTCGTTTTCAGCAATCTTTTTTTGCACAGCTTCTACCCAGTCATAAGATTCGCTGCTGCCCTCGGAACTGTTTTTCAGGCGTTCTGTCTCAGCTTTTACTTTATCTGCACGTGCTTTCGATTCTTCGTTTTCCATCTCCTCATATTGGCGTATCAGTGACCTGAGTTCAGCCATTGCTTTTGCCTGTGCCGTTAAGAAGGTGGCCTGGCGGTCCCACGGAAACTGAAACTCCCACTCTACCTCTGTTTCTTCCTGAACTCCGGTCTTTTTCTTCAGCTTTTTCACTTCTTTTATCATTTCATCTTTACCGGACACATACATACTTTTCTGAGCCCGCAGAATAGCCGTGTAAGAAAGCTGTATGTTTTCCTGCAGAATGTCCATGTGGCTTTTTCCCTCAAGTTCTTCCAAGATGCTGAGGGAGTCTTCAGGGAGATGTTTGGAGAAAAAACCATGCTTTTCCGCATTCTTATTCCGGCGGGGTGCACCACCCCCTTTGGAACCTTTTGCATTTTTATTTCCAGGCTGGCCTCCCTGCTTTTTCTTATGCAACGTTGCATTCGATTTTGTTTTGTTTTTTGCAACGTTGCATTCAGATTTTTTCCCTTTGCCCCATCCTCCCCTATTCTTCCAACTACGGACAGTCCCTTCAGGAACCTCCAGTTTTTTTGCAATATCAGCAAGTTTTAGGCCGTCCTGAAACAGCTTCTCTGCCTCTGCCTTCTTAACGTTCGGTGTCCTCGGCATATCACCACCTCTCCCTGTTCGTATTTGTTTCGGAAAAGTCAGGGAACGTGTTGCCTCCTCCCTTCCGCAGCCATTACAATTGCGCAAAAAAAGAGCCTGGCTACCCAGACTCTCTTTGGAACGTATGATAAAATTTTACTCGCTATCATTTTAGCACTTAAATATTCACCTGTCTACCTACTTTTTTTCTACCTTTCTCCCGCCATGACCAACCGTTCCCAAAAGCCCAAAAATGTTGCAAAAAAGCCCTCTACAATCATTTTGATAATTTCATGGATGATTTTCTTGCCCATATTTTCTACGTCTATTACCTTTCAACTTTTGTCCATTGAGCATATCATCCTAGCTAATCAACCTCAAGCATTCTCTAGTTTATGCATCCTCTTGATTATACTGTGAGTCTGGCATAACAACGCCGACCGTCCCATAATCATCTGCCTGACTGTCTGTGTATTCTTCCTCCTTGCATCTCGACTGTTGTTCCGGCGAAAGCATATCCAACCAATCCATCTTACAAGTATTTATTCCGCCCTGGATATATTTAATCTGATTCATAGCGTTACTCAATATAAGCTTTACTTCTTTTTTCAGGTCGTCATCATTATGAAACTCCTCCAAAGATTTGTATGCCGAATTTGCAGCTGTATCGAGATAATTTATATGTCGATAGGCACGCAACGCCAAATCCTGCTCATGTTCTTTAAATTCCTCTTTTGCAGATTTCTTTGTAAGTAGCCATGAAAACACAATGGAGCCGAATATATTTATAGTTATAGATGCAAATGCTTCAATTTTCTCCGTAACAGATAAAATAATTGATACTACAACCAGCAGGCCTGATACACCTAATACATAGTTTTCAAGATTTTTAAATACACTGTTCAGATAATCATAAAACGTTCTTACGTTACTATTTTTAACACAGCGTCCAATTATAAAACCTATGAGCAGCCCACTCAACATCCCTATACACCCGGCTACAATATCATTCATACCTTTTTCCTATTCTACCTCCATAATAATCCCTCATCGCTTTCATAGATATAGGGTTCCGTGAATATGCAGAAGGCAGACATCCCCGCCTTGCCTTCTGCCAAGGCAATTCCCGATGTGTCATTGACTCCAATTCATCAGCTGTATACTCACCGTAAGCCTCGAACACTTTGTCGACAACAGCTTCTTCTTCCCGGCACAGCTCAGAAGGCATCTCCACTTTAGGAATATTCACCCATCCCCAGTCTCTGTATATAGAATATAAATCAGGGGAGACAGGGCCATGTACCCAAGCCTCGAACCGATTGGGCATTAATGGCTTTCCATAGTTCGCCAAATACCATGCCTGTGCATAATAACACAATTTTTGAAGTTTTTTATGGCTCATAGATTCTTTTGACAAAAAATATTGTGCAACTTTACGAATATCTGACATTTTTCTCTCCCCCTTTCATACTATTTGTTTATATTATAATATCACTAAAAATATAAAATGTCAACATCGTTTCCGAACATATGTTCTTTTTGTGCTATTCACCTTCCTTTACTTAATTTTTTTAAAGCCCGAAAATATAGTAAGATAGGCCTTTGCAAGCAATTTTAATATTTTTATATATTGTTTTCTCGCTCACATTTTCTACTTCCGCCACCTTCTTCACATCATAATTCCCGTCGATTAGATAGAGCATCTCCAGTGCTCTAAGCCCCCTTGCCCCTTCCTGCATCCCGTTCTTTTCGCACTCTGTACGATACATGGAAACAGCCTGCTCAATAACCCCAAGCGCATATGTATTCTCCTGTATCCGTCTCTCTGTATCTTTGATTACGGCCTCCGACCTTTCCTCCCGGTTTCCCATAAGGTCTCTCAGAAACTTCCATCTGCATTCCACCTTTTCAGCCTCTGTAAGCTCTTGTTCCTGTCCGGATATCTCCTTCATGCTCTTGTAAGAGGAAAGCAGTTCTTTAGTCATTGTAACCTTACGTGTTTCTATAAGGACATTTCTGTTTTCCTTCTCCTGCAGGATATACTTGAATGCTTCCGCCGCGCCGATCCGTGCCGCCGCCTCGTTCAAATCTTTCAACTGCTCCTGTGTCAATGTAACCAGAACCACTTTTTCATCCAACTGACTGCACATGCTTTCGCCCTCCCTTTTAAATTTTACCAAACTGTGGTACAATTTATTATGCCCGTAGGGAGGCTGCGAAAGCGCCTTCCTTTTCTTATTGGCCTGAAACCGCTTTCAAGTATTCTTCTATCGTCATCTGCCCTGGAATATCATAGCAGGGGACATCAGATGCTGCCCGTACAGCCCGCTTTCTCCCCGCCGCGGCGGTAACCCCAAATTTTTTCCTATAACATACCGGCCCATAGCCAGTTTCCACGCTTTTCGGGTCTGTGATGTTCCTTCCGCACAACAAACATTGATTCACTGCGTCCTCCCGCGCCTTCCTGTGCTGTGGCTGTCACACCCTCCAGTTAACAGGATTTCCTTTGTACGGACATAGCTGCCCCTGCACTCTGTCTGCACAAGTATCGCAGTTTCCCGTTGATTTACAATACTGTTTCAAAATCCTGGCAAATGCCCTCCTTAAATCCGGTGTGATATGCACTGTCTGGGGGCCAAAATCTTCCATTTCCAATATTTCAATCATTGGCATTTTCCTCCCCATTCTTCTCACCAGATCGCTCTAACCGCAATTTACCGGCCTTTGCGTCATATTTATAAACGTCATACGTGTTTACCGTGTAAAAATCTGGCTGTAAATTATACCTTTCAACCCATTCCTGGAACACTTGTTCTAATTCCGTTTCCAGTTCTTTCTGCTTTTCTTCCGATACACATAGATAATCATCGGCATAATCCCCGTGGCCCTGATCATATGCCTGGCGCTGTATGGCGTCTATAATATCCCAGCCTGATCCTGACAAAGAGGGCTCAAATAACTCACATTTTCCTATATATACATATTTGGGCATATCTTCCGGAGAATATACTGCCCTATGTCTTAATTCTCTTACCGCCTCTATGCACGCTTCTGCATCTGTATCAAAGCATCCTGAGTAATGCTCATTATCAAAACTATACGCCGCCTTTTTTCCACACTCTGCTCCATCAGTTTCCGGATTATATGGTATAGGCCGTGGTTTCCAGGCCAGTACCTTTTCGGTCGCTGTGCAGTACGTTCCCCAGGATAATGCTCCATTTTCGTCCAGGATACAGTCCATTGCCACTGATATTTCTTCATCTCCTCCTATTTCCTGCACGCTCACCAGGACATCATCATCGGGGGCAGGCAGGCGTTTATCCACAGGAATCCAGTCACAGTTACAACGGTTTAACTCAATGCATTTCTCAAGATATAGTTTGTCCAACTTTTTTATCTGTTCAGGGGTAAGACCTGTGTTTTCATAGTCCGCTAACCTGTCAATCCCCTTCTGGAAATCAATTACAGATTCCGCTGTCTTATTTCCTGATGCCATCTCATAGGCTGGCATAATCCCTTCCGGCGTTTTAATTCCATGCCTCCCCTTGTAAACATCTGTTAATCTTTCCATAGCATACCTCCATAATCTTCAAATGACATTTGCTTTGCGGGTGGACTGCAATTCATCCAGATAGCTTCTTTTTTCTTGGAGCATGCCTGTGAATATGCCGTTGTTTCGTAACGGTTCCACCCCACAAGCATATTGTTATACAACTCTGTTTCATATCCGCTGATGATTACCGGTCCTTTATGCTCCAACAGGAGCGCAAGCAAGCTCTCATGGTCTCTGGCATCCATCTCATGCCGATACTGCTTTCCATGCCGAGTATCCAGCATATAGGGCGGATCGCAGTAAATCAGCACATTCTCAAAATTGAATCTCGGAATTAAATCTGCCGCTGGACGGTTCTCGATCTGAACCCCTCTGAGCCGTTCGGCTGCCTGCATAATCTTTTCCGGGAGATTGCACCAGTCTTGCGATGCATAGGAGCGTTCCCGCCCCTGCACATTATTCTTCCAGCCCACCTTTTCTCCAGTCGTGCGGAAACCGTGCCCCATATTCAGACGGACATAGAAATTCACTGCCTGGGCCAAGCTGTCTTCCGGTATTCCGGAAAATGCATCCTCATAAACCTATCTAGCGTATGGTGTCCAGTAAATTTCATAAGCCAGACGCTCAGGGTCTTTCCGCATCCATTCAAATAAATTAACCACGTATCCGTCCAGATCATTCACAGTTTCTATATGACTCCTTGGCTTGTTGAATAGCACCGCACCGCTGCCAAAGAACGGCTCCAGGTAGCTATGATGTTCTGGAAAAAAACTGATAATCCATGATGCAAGGCTCCACTTACTTCCCGGATACTTTACTATTGCTTTCATGACTGTTCCCTACAGTTTTTCAAATTCTCTCTGCAACCGCTGGTGTTCTCCAAGAATAAGGCCATAAAGCACAGCCCGTCCATCTGAATTTATCTTTATTGATTCATCCACTGTACATCCCGCTGCCAATATGTAGACATTCCTGTCTTCATCTTCCATCCATGCTTTTGCTTTTTCCAGTTCCTTCATCCTTTTTTGAATCTCATTTGCCTGTTCCAGATTTTCAATTTCCATATGCCGCTCCTTTCATCATCTTTATTCTCCCAGCATCACAGGAAGGACCATCGCCTTGAAATCGTTGTTTTCATCCGCTGCTTCAATAATCATTGGCATTTTAGGACTCTCGAAAGAAATTCCGACATTTTCGCATTCAAAGGCCTTCAGCGTTTCCAGCACCAAGTCTGCATCAAACCCTATTGTCAGAGCATCTTCCATTTCTTTGCTTAGCTCTATATCTTCCCTGTAATCGGTGATTTTGTCCTTAATGCTCAGATTCAGATTGCTGCCTTTCAGCTCAAACCTCACTGGACGCTTGTTTTCTGTGCACATTTTTGCCCGTACCATTGCACCCAGCAGCGCACTTCTTGATGCAGCTGTATGAAGGGGAAACTTTTTAAACATAGGCTTATAGTTAAAATACTCTCCGTCGGCCAGTCTGGTATAAATTTCAGCTTCTTCTGTGATAAACACTGCCGATGTCTTGTTGTGTCTAATCTGCACATCTCCTGTAAGACCGATAGATTTCAGCTTGTCAACTGTGCCTTTGGGGATCAAGAGTTCAAATTCACCGTTGTAGTCCACCTGATCCCATGCCATAACGTGGCCATCCAGCCCGACAAAATTTAGCTTCCCGCCTTCTGCCTGTATGCACATGGATTCCATTACCTTGCTGGAGCCCTGTGCGGGTACTGCATATGCTACACGCTTAATTGATTCCATCAAGTGTTCCGCCTTAACTGTCAGTTCTTGTCTTTGTTCCTGCACTGTGACACACGGGAAGCTATCAGGTTCCAAAGTCTGATATTTATTTTTAATCTTATCAGCTTTAATTGTAATCGTATTCTTGGGTGCCGCTGTAATTTCCAGCTCTCCATCCGGCAGGTTATTGATAAGGTCAAATGCTCTCTCCGGGATAATGAATGGTTCGTCCTCTATGCCCTCTATTTTTATCTTTACCATCATTTCCATGTTGTTAGCGGTTAAATACCCATCTTTTACCAAAATGCCTCTTAATGCCTCATTCTGCCCTCTTTTGGGCACTACGCTTTTCAGCTTTCCTATCTTCTGCGCAAGCGCTGCCTTTTGCATTTTCATCCCAGTTCTACTCCTTCCAAGAATAGTATGGTGCAGTTTCTGAGTGGAACCTTATAACTTTCCAATTCCCGTCCAGATGCCATGTATTTATGCCCAAACATTTGGCCCATCTGCTTCCATACATTCCAGGGAATCCGATAAAAGGATTCCAGCCCGATTGACACAATTACAAAACACTTTGCTCCCATAGACTCGTATTTCTCAAAAATCCTGTACTGTGTTTCCGTTACTGCATCCTGCCGTATCCGGTCTTTTTCTGTATGCTTGGCATCGAATATAATACACGTCCCATCACACAAAGCACCTTTGAAATCCGGCTGTGCCTGTTTCACATAACAGGCGATGAACTGTCCTCTGCTCCTTTCTCCGTACGGCCGGATAGGACGCATGGGTTCTGGTGTTTTCTCTATACAGGCATACCCCTTTGACCAATAATAGTCACAAGCCGCCTGAATCCACTGCTCAAACAGTGCCCCTGCCGCCCGGTTTCTTCTGTTTATCATCTTAAATGTCTGGTTATCTGCCTTCATGCTCCAATCCCCGCTTGTATTATCTGCCTGATTTCTTTCATCTTTACAATTCCAATGCCTTTTATTGCGCCAATTTTCTCCACAATTTCGTCCAGATTAATCTTTTCTGCCTCCTTTTGCCCCTGACGGAATCCTTTGTTCCATGCTCCGTTTTCCAGATTGTCCATGTGCTTCACCAGCTGTTCATCTGTCATTTTCCGTATTTTTACAGCCTTTTCGTGCACAGAATTTTCATATGCAGTCCGTCTGCAACTTCTCTTTTTGGCCATAGCCTGCTTCCTTTCTTCCCTTGATATATTTTTCATGGCAGCACCTGCAGTGTAGTCGGTATAACCTTCTCCATTCATATTCCAATTAATCATCTTTCAGCCCCTCCAATTCAGGAACATTCAGCCCCATGCTCCCACAGAGTTCTTTAAAACATTTTCCACACATAAATCCGCAGTGTCCCGGTGTTTCCCCTCTTTTTGATCTTGCCAGCAGAGTGACCATTTCATTTTTCCGCATATGTACTTTACAGCGGGCGCAGGTGCCATACAGCTTTTTCTCCATTTTTTCACTGACTATTTTCCGTTTCAATTCCGTCGGAAATTCCCTTCGCATGTTTTCTCTGCTGGCAATCGAAATCAGGCTGTCTTTCATAAATACTGGAATTCTTTTTTTGTCGGCGTCGAGTATTATTTTTTGGATCCATTCCAGCCGTGGTATCACCTTGTCTTTTGACCCGCCCGTCTGGGCACCTAGAATTATCCACTCTGTTTCAAGAAGCGCCTCCCGCCAATATGAAGAATCTGCCAGGTCTTCAAGTACCGGTTCTATGCTGAAAAAAGTATGAAGCCTCAGCGGAAGGCGGCTGAACGCCTCCGCTGTGTGCTCCATCTGCTGGATCCTGGTTACCGTTGCCCCATACCAGATATTATCTGAATGTGGAAGAATTCCAACTGATTCAGCCTCCAGGTACCGTTCCGGATTTTTGGTCAGAAACAAATAGTTGTGCTGCGGCCTTTTCACGCATTCTCTCATAATCTCCCGAATCCATTCATCCGGTACCCATTCTCCAAAGACATCAGCCATGGCACCGACAAAGATGTTATTTCCCATTTTCAGCTTGTCCAGGGTGTTCAGACGGTACCGATGATATGTTGGCTCAAAACCAAACGGATATACTAAAGGGCTCCCTGTCTCATTCATCATAGGTTCATCCAGTATATAGAGGCCGGCACCTCCATCAGCCGCAGGCACTAAAGAATAATCCTTTTTCGCCATGAGGTTCAGCCGGACGTCGCCGGCAAACCGGGCAACCATGCGCCGCGCATAGCAGTACGGGCAGTTATGGCGACATCCTGTGATGGGATTCCATGTATGATCACACCATTCTATCTTTGAGCGGTTCATAAGTTGTCGCCTCCTCCATCCCCGGCAGCCTGTCCAGAAGATTGCAAGCCTCTTCTATCGCCCGCTTACGGTAATCTCCATGTGTATAGTTATCCTTTTCCCTGATCAGGATTTCTACAATTTCTCCAATCTTCATCCAACATTACCGCCTTTCTGCAAATCCAAGTTCTTTGTCTTCTTTCCAACGAATCCCCGAAAAGTTTACTTTCTGCCCACACTTGCCGCAGTACCCAGGCTGGTAATTTGACCCGGCGTCGATAATATCCCCGCACCTCGGGCACAGATGTACCTCATGTTCTGTGATCACAAATCCGAATTTCAGATATGTGTCTAACCTCGGAACAGGCTTTCTGGCTACACTTTTCGGCGCCAGCTTTTTCAAAATATTTTTTATCATCACTCTTCCTCCCAAAATTCTACGAAATACATCGTCTGCCCTTTGCCACCCGGACGTTCTTTGCCTATCCTTGCGGCATACCCTGCCTTGATCAGCAGGCAACATAGGGTATTCCGGTCTTCATCATTCAACTTTTGGAGTAAATTTTTTATTTTATGCTTTTCCTTATCTGCCATTTCGCCCCGCCTTTCTACGCTTTTTCCCGGGTATGCTTTCATATTCCTGCATTTTCTTCTCAAATATATCTACAAAAGCTTTTACCTCTGGTGTCATATCACAGTTTTTGAACCCCCTGCACTGGGCAACCTTTCCTTTCCATTCCAGCGTATAAAATGGCTTTTCCGGCTCTGCTACCAAGCGGATGAAAAATATCATCGTTTCACCTTTCCTGACTTTTTCCGAATAAGTGCCAACACAATGGTGAAGGACTTCCCCCTCCGCCTTTAATTCCTCAATCTCCCTCGGAAGACGGATAAACAGGCTTCCTGCTCTCAAGTTCAGGGCTTCCACATCTGCCGTTTCTTCTTTCAGCTTCTTCAAAAGAATGTTAAACCGCTTCGCAGCTTCCCTTTCCTGCTTATCCTTAAATTTTTCATATTCCCGCATTCTTGCATCGTGGGCTCTTTTGAAATCTCTTGGAAACAGGTTAAATTCGTTGTGCATATCGTACCCCATTTTTTCTGTCCACTCTGCGTAATCAAAATAGTCGTGTTCATGTGAAATCTTCTGCTCCGATATGTACCTGGTAAGTTTATGCAGGGTTGTGTACTGCATGAAATCTCCGAATTTGCGATACATCCGGTAATGCCCACCATCTTTTATATAACGTAGCGTATTAAAGTCGTCCCACGACAGCCCAGGCTTGTATTTTAATATCTCCAAATCCCTGAGTGATGGGTCTTTCAGCCTGCGTAACATATTATATTGGATCTTGTTGATTCCGAGCGTATCCAAAATACTGCGACCATTTGCCAATTCCGGCGCATTATGATCTTCCAGAAACTCTCGTGTCATTTTGTAAAATCCCACTTTCAGCATCTGCTCAAGAAATGGGCTTCTCCGGTATGCGTTGAAATACCAGTCAACGAACCATGGCTTTGATCCGCCCCTGCCATCATCCAGCACATGTTCCACATACAGGTCAATGGAACTGTATTTCATGCAGGTGCCCTCTACTGCCGCTTTCAGATCCTGGTTATAAAGCGCCACGCTTCTTGGCACGTCATACTCTGACGGCTGGAAATATCCCCAGTTCCTTCCTTTCGGATAGCACCAGCGTATCTCATAAGTGCTTTTAAAGCGGTACCACTCATAATCTTCTGCCTTTTCTGCGGTATGGATTGTCCGAAACATTTCCGTGCTGTCAACCTTCGGTTTATAGAAGTCTCCCCGAAAATCTCTTACATGGCGAAAATACCTTATAAGAACATCCTCGCCATCCTTTTGCAGAAGGACGCTCCATTTCACCGCCATCAACCCCTGCCGACCCATTCCAACGCTTTTGCACTGCAGATACGAATTGCACCAGGGGCATCTTACCGTCTTGTTATGCTTTACAATATCCCGGTCATTCCATATCGGGATTCCATCACCTATCAGATGCTTTTTCCCATCAATAATGAAGTGGTGCTTACATTTGGTGCAATATGCCGTTTTTTTCTGCAAGCTGTAAAATATATAATTTTCATCCTTGAACACGGTTTCCTCAACAAACATATTATAGTCACCCGGCAACTCCCCGAACTTTGCCATCCGGGCATCAATGCGGTCCTTTTCTTCCTGATGGCGCTTTGCCAGCCTCCGTTCCTTAATCTTTCCCTGATATTCATCCACAGCATCTGTTGGAAGCGCATAAGGATTTGGCCCTGCTATCCCCTGCCATTCCATCATTTTCTGATAAATAAGCTGCTGTTCATCTTCGCTTGCTATGCAGATATTCCCGCTGTTTCTCTGCCAATATATATATCCTGCAAGATAATCTAATGCTCCCGTCTTCCATCTGATTTTTTCCTGTGTCAGATCTTGTGAAATATAATCATTCTTCTGGCAGAACACCCGGAACGAAGCATTCAGATCCATCCCCTTCTTTTCTTTGCCGAAGAAATTCAAGGTCAGGGTATCCGTGCCGTTCACAGTCGCCTGCTCAGCTGTTACCAGGTACTCCATATTCGGCACTAGCTTGGCAAATTGCATATGTGCCGCAGTGATTGTAGGCCTTGGAATCCGCGATAATGCTCTTTTATCCATGCGACTGCCCCCTACATCCCCATCATGGAGAACATATCAAGCTGCCCCTCCATATCTTTATTATTTTTCTTCGGTTTGGGCTGCTCTTTCGGCTTATCCTCCTTCTTTTCTGGTACCGGGGTTGCCTTAGCCGGATTCTTTTTCGCTTTGGACGCCCTGTCAGCCGCCGCTTTTTTCTGCTTTTCTTTTCTCTCAGCCTCTTTCCTTGCCTTTTCCGCTTCCTCGGCCTTATCATCTTTGTGGTAATAATCCTCAGCCCATTCATAGACTTCACTATCACGGACAGCCGCCTTATTGCCGACCGCCTGTTTCCTGGCCTTTTCATAGATGTAATCAATACATTTTTTCCAGGTCTTGTGTTCCTGTACCACATCCTGGGAGAGACCTTCATCCTCTGCGCAACGCCCAAGCAGATACCCAATTACGGGTTCTGCAAAGCTCTTATCTTTGTTGCCTTCCAGATCCTTCTCCAACTTTTCTTTTGCCGCCTGCTTCGCAGAAACTTTTTCTGACTTGTCAGCAGTATCAGTCGGCCTAGCATCGGCTTTATCATCTGTCCCATCTTTTGGAGCATCCACAGCAACATTTTCTTCATCCCCATCCGGTTCCGCAGCTTCATTCGCATTAGGACAAAGGCTATCGGAGCTTTCTTGTTCTGGATCTGTCAGAGGATTTTCCTTTGCCAATCGACTGTACTCTCTTTCAAGCCGCTTATTTTCCACATCAAAGAGTGTGTTGCCATCTGCATCATAAAAAGCAGTTACTTCCCCACGCTTCAAGATTTTATATGTAACACCCTCCGAGACAATCTCTGCCTCCGCAGCCTCCCCGGAATATGTCGTCCTAAGATAGTCACGGACCAGCCTCCCCCACATAATTCCATAGGCGCCGTCATTTTTGTTTACTTTCACCGCCTCAAAATCTAAGATTTCCGGCATATCTGCAAAATGTACGATTTCAGTTTTAATGACTTTCCGTGCCTCTTTCCAGGTTTCAGACTGCAATGCTTCTTTGTTCTGTTCTGATACTTCGTTTCCACTAATTCTTTTATTATTCATTGGGTACCTCCTTTTTGTCGAAATCGAAAAACATAAAAAAGTGCTCTTTTTCCACTGTTTTTTCGGTGGTTACGGTTCCACACATATTGTCCAGCGATTTAAACGTCCTGCGCCAGTGCCATACATCCGACTGAAACATTGGCATGTACCACAGTTCCTGACCTTCTTTTTCCTGGGGGAACAGCACATGCCCAGTCATTGGATTGCTGAGCGAATTTCCGACACAGATATACCCTGCACATCCAAGTAAAGAAAGCTGGATGCAGCACATCTGTGCCACTACCCTGTCAACATCCTGCCCCACAAAAAGCGCATGGTTCTGGAAATTGTATTTTGAGGTTTTCATTTCATTGGCAGCGGCTATTAACGTCGCTCCTGCCCCGCAGGCCGGATCACACACAGAGATATAGCCTTGTTCTTCAATCCGTTTATCAGTATCCTGGCAGGTCAGCTGTGACATTTCCCTGCAGAGATCGTATGGCGTGAAGAACTGCGCTTTCCAGTGATCCCCCAGATTAAGCTGCATGTATATTTTTCCCAGGAAGTCCTGTTCCGGCTCCCTATCCAATGCGTCAACAATGATTGCAAGCGCTTTCGCCGGTTTCTCCACACCCCCGAGCCGGGCTATGCATCCTGCATATTCATCTTCCCTGTATGCGAAATGTCTTTTACTTCGGTCTATCGCATTGCTGATTGAACAGGCCGCCGCCGCTACCATATCCTGCCAGGTCTGCCATACCGGGCGGCTATACGACATGTCCATGATAAGTTTGACCAGTTCCTTTTCAGCTGCTTCCGTCGGCCTCCATGCTGCCTTCTTCATCGGACACCCCCTTTCCCGAATACATCCTGTAATTAAACTTCCTGCCTTCCAGACGGATAATATACGGTCTGCACATTTCCAGTATTCTGCCGCCTATTGCCTCATCAAACTCAACCAGCTGCTCAGGCATTTTCTCTGTGGATATCACCATGGGCCCATGATTCATGTAGCGGTAATTGATAATCTCGTAAAGGATATTCAGGTCTGTATCTGTTGTCCGCCCTTTCAGCAGGTCATCAATATACAGCAGCTGGGCAGTGCAGTATGGCCCTATCTCCCTGTAGTAGTCCTCTTTGTATGTAATTACCTGCTTGATGCGGGTGACGGCATTTCTGTAGGCCATATATACCACGCTTACCTGACAGTTATTGAGCAGGTTGTTGCATACTGCCATCCCCAGGTGCGTCTTACCGGCACCTGACTGTCCGCACAATATCAGCGAATTATGCCTTGAGCCTTCAATGTCTCTGAAACATTTGTAGTACATCACTGCCGTATCCCATGCATTTTTCAGGGCCGCATCCTTCCTGCAGTCAAATTCCTTGAACCCAATCCCCAGCATTCCAGCGGGTATGCCGCTGTTTTTCAGCCGGAGTCTGGCAGTACGTTTTTTCCGGCATTCGCACTCCACGGCCACCAATTCCCCATTCTCCACGATGGGTATGAACCCGTTGTCCTTGCACTTTTCACACTCATACATCACTGTATTTCCGGCCCCAATACCGGTGCCTCCTTTACCTTGCTTTCTTCCACCATCCGGGCGATCGGCTCACTGTATTGATTTCCGGTGCCTGTGCCATTTCCGCTCTGCCGGCTGGAATATCCCCTGTCCTGTGCTCTGGAAAGCCAGCCGTTGACAAACCTTTTTACACCCCGCCTGGTTTTACGTTTGGCCGGATTTGACAAACACCAGCCCCGCATTTCGTTGAACTGTTGCTTTACATCCACTTTTGGGTAAAGTCTTACGTATTCTGCGAATAATGCCTGGTCCGGCCTCCACTCCGTGCCGTCGTTCAATATGACCGCTTCAACATCCGCCTGAGAATCTGCTGGCGACGGTTCCCGTGCAGAGGGTTTAGTCTCTGCACAAGGATCTTTTAATATTGGTTTTTCATTTGGTTTATTATCTGGTTTATTATTTGGTATAGGTGGGACATTACTGCCCAATGAATTGGACATTTCTGTTTCTTCCATTGGACATTTTTGCACAATGGAAAGACCATATTCGCTCAATGCATACCACAGTGTACGGTCATAGGAACTTTTGTTATAATTTCCAGTAAGCAGTAACCCTTCTTCTCTCAGATGTTTCAACGCCTGTTTGATCTGACGTTCCGATACATACGGGAATAACTCATGAAATGCACGGGTACTGTTGTAGGTCCAATAGGTACCGTCATAGAAATTAACTTCATTAGCCCGGTTCTTCTCAATCCAATAATAGATATTGTTGATAAGTATGGCTTCCAACAGACCATATTGTTCAGCAATCTCTGTATCAAAAGTATGGATCATCATAGTTTCCTTTCTCAGATGCTGCCAGATATCAGCCTTGAACCACATGGCTTCCATGGTCATCTTTATAAACAGTAACGCTCTGCGGGAACCTTGCCTTAAATTCCTGATCATGGGTAATCGCAATCACTTTTAACCCCGCATACCTCTGGTGAATCGTTTCCAGCGCGTCTACATATGCCTGCGTACCTTCTGAGTCAAGGAAGGGCGGTTCATCAATCTGGAGGAATCCCAACTGGACTCCTGCCGCCGAAGACTTTATTTCAGCAAGTGCCAGGATAACTGACAGGGATGCTTTCACCTTCTCCCCGCCTGACTTTGACAGGTACGGAAGGACAGATTTTCCATATTCCTCAATGAAAATATCCAGGGACGCCTTCTCTTTCTTGTTCTGCATTCTTTCAAGCCGGAACTCCACTCCCATTTTCCCGCCGGTCATTTGTCCCAGAATTGTATTCGCAACTGTTGTCAGCTGGGGAATAATTGACCGTATGATCTGGTGAGGAACTCCATCCTGGCTGAAAGCGGCCTTTAAGATCTCATAATCTGCCATTTCCATCGCATGTTCTGTCTGGACCTTCTGCAGTGTCTGAATTTCCTGTTTCAGTCTGGAAACCTGTTCCAGCGTCTGCTGTAACGCTCCTATTTTTGTCTGTTTCTCTTTTATCCAGGCACTGACAGCATGAATATCCATCTCCATTCTCTCAACGTTACTCTTTAGTTCATCAATCCCTTTCATGGCCAGGGATTCTTTGTCTGCTTCTGACCTTTTTCCCTCAATCTCCTGTCCGATATCCACGATTTCTGCTGTCAGCTCCTGTGCCCTGCGTACGGCCGCCGCTTTTCTTTCTTCCATAACTGGCAGCTGTCTTTCTTTTTCAAGCCATGGCTCCAACTCAGCGATGAACTTTTGGACGCTTTCATGTTCTTCGAAGGACTCTGCATACCTGCCGCATTCCTGTTCCGCTTCTGATGCCTTTAATTTGACCGCAGAAAGCCGTTTTTCCGTTTCAAGTATATTTGACTGCATATGCTCCAGACTGGCTTTAATCAAGGCAATTTGGCCGTCTCTCGCTTCCAGTTTTTTCAGTGCTTCTGGCGCCCCGGAAAGCTCCTCTGTTTTCAACCGGTATTCCTCCATCTGTTTGGCATCATACCCGACTGCTATCATGGCTTTCTCCGCTTCTTCTGCCTCCTGAATCATTTTCCGCAGAACTATTTCCTGGCTTTGCTCAAATGCGGAAAGTTCGGCTTGTGCTTCTGGCAGATGTTCTTTGGCATCCAAGGCATCTGACAAAAAGCGGCACTCTGCGTGTTCTATATCCGGACACCCTGAGTCTTCCAGAAGTTTAGCACGCCTTTTCAGGTCAGCACTTTTTGCTTTAAGCCTTCCTATCTCCTGATTGATATAGGCCCGCTTACTGTCTGCCGCATATACCTTCCTGTCCCTTTCTGCCGCCGCCTCCGTATATTTCACCTGCAGTTCCCGGGCCTCATGAAACAGATTTGCATAGCGCTCATATTCCGACGCATTTTTCCGGATGACCGCATCATGTTCAGTTGGCTGTAACATCAACAGCTCTGACTCCTTTTGTGAAGATTCCTCTTTCAGCGCTTCCAAACTCAGTCCTTCCTGCCTGATCTGCCCGGAAAGCTCCTGCAGCTCCTGCTTTTTGGCTGAATATACTGCAGATTCCCTGGAAAGGGAAGATTCCTTTTTCAAGAGAATTTTATGTTCCGCAGCCTTCGCTTCAATCTCTGTTCTATTTCTGAGTACTGCCTCACTGCTGTCAATGACCGCCTGCTGTTCCGCTCTATTTCTCTCTGCCGCCATCCTTTTTTCCTCAAGTGCGGCAATGCTTGTCTGTAGTTTTGCGTGCCTCTCTGCGGCCGCCTGCTGATTCAAAAGCATGACTTTATTCTTATCTCTCTCTGCTGTCTTAATCTGCAGACTGCTTTCATAGGCCGCAAGTTCTTCCTTGCATGCAGATAATTCTTCATCGGGTTTTCCAAAGCTTGCTATGGTGTTGGTATGAATTTCTATGCGCTGTTTCAATTCCCCGGCTTTTGTTTTGGCCGCCTTAGATTTATCATTGGCAATCCGCTCCATGCTCTGGTAAATACCCAGGCCAAGAAGCGTGCTCAGCACTTCCCCCCGTTCTTCCGGCTTGGCCTGCAGGAACAATCCATACTGGTCCTGCATAATAAGGGCACAGGATTTAAAGGTAAGGCTGTCCATGCCAATAACATTTATGATTTCTTTCTGTATGTCCGATACCCTTTCCGGAGAACGGTTCTCCCATTCGCCGTCCACCAGCTCTGACAGGTTCAACGTGCCTTTTCCTGTTTTATTTTTGGCGTCTTTCTTAGGACGAATTCTTGTCCTGGTGACGCGGTATGTCTTTTCCCCGATATGGAAGGTAAATGCAATGGCGCCTTTACAGCCGTTATCATCATTCCTTACCCAGCCGGAAAGCTCTCCCTCCCGGGGGGCTTCATACAGGCAGTCAACAACCGCATCCATAAACAAACTGCTCTTTCCCGCTCCGTTCTGCCCGTTTACAGTACAGAATGTAACATTTTCAAATCTAAACGTTTCCTTCTCATAGTTGCGGTAATTCTCTACTGATATTTCCACGGGCTCAAAAACCCCTGTATTGGCTGCCGCTGGCATGTCTGCCTCAGCACTTGCAATGATCGGCCGTGCTTTTAACACGAGCTCCTTCACCCGGTCTGGCGACACCTGCTTTTCCTCTAGGTATCTGATAAGGTTCTTTTCCGGATCTGTTGTCCCGGTGAACTCTGTGCGGTTGACCGATTCATTGGATGCTTCCGGCAGATTCTCCCACAGCATAAAGGCTCCGTCCTCCATAAGCGTCCTTTCTATTGAGGCGCGCTTCATTTTATATGCTTTGGCATTTTCCTCAGTGCAGCTGTAAAGAATCCTGACAATCTTATCCTGCACCCCCCTGCTGTAACGCCAATGTCTGCAGGCCACTTCCTCGAAATTTCCCAGATTAATGGCAGAAACATCCTCCTCATCAAACCTCAATGTGAGAAATTCTCTGTAAGGTGTTTTGTGAAACGTGCTCTGCCACCCGCCTTCAGCGGTTGACTCATGAATCCAGAAGCCCCGCTCCTGGCCCTCATCATTGAAATTCATCTGATTCACAGCACCGGAATAATAGCAGTTATCCACGCCTGGAACGGCCTGCGGCCGATGGATGTGCCCCAACGCAATCAGGTCATAGCCTGCGGCCCGCAATGCTTCCTGGGGAAGCATTGGTTCGGACTGCCCCAGCATCATCACCTGGCCGCTTTCTGTATTGCATCCTGGTACAGTATAGTGTGCCATAAGGATGGAAAGACTATCTGGAGCGCACTGTGCTTTGAGTCCGAGTACGATATTGCTAAGTTCCTCCGTGAAAGCCGCATTTTCTTCCTCCCGGGAAAGCCCTTGGAATTTTGCCCGGTACTCACCCTTGTCAAAACCCGGAAGGACTGCAATATTTGCATCCCCAAAAGCCAGCACCTGCGGTGTTGTGACAATATGCACATTACGCACGAGACTGAAATGCGCCTCCAATTCTTCAAACGCCTCCGCGGAATCATGGTTTGGCGTCCCCCTCATAACAATCACCTGGAACGATGATTTTGACAGACCCATGATAGCTTCCCTTGCCATAAGCACCTCTTTGTGCCCTCTGGCCTGCCTCACTTCCGCTGTGTCAAATATATCGCCACTGACCAGTATGTAGTCGGGCCGTTCTTCTGCTGCAACCGTCCTCAGTTTTCTCAGGCAGTTAATTGTATCCTGAAGGCGTAAATTAACGCCATCTTTATACGGGCTTTTGGGCAGACCTATGTGCCAGTCCGCTGTCTGCAGTATTTTAATTCCCATATGTACCCCTTTCTGTATTTCCCAAAACTTTATGATTTTTTGAAGCAAGCTCCAATACTTTCAAAGTATTGTCATAATAGTAAATATCTCCGGACAGCCTTTCATCCGGTTTCACAGAAGACATATTTACCTGCGCCACTATGCTTCTCAATTCATCTGGGTGAAAATGGATGGCAGGCACAGCGATAACTTCATGGATCGATGACGGGAGAACATACAGGCTTCCCCCCGCTTGTTCTGCTAAGTCATACAGTAAATCGCTATACAGGACTGCGGATGCCCCTAAAAAACATTTAGTATTGGTAAGCACCCACATCCCTGTATGTGGAACATCTGATACATCCATCTGCCCTTTTGATAGGCCGCTAAGTACATCGCTCATTGGTGCAGCCATAGGCGGAAATATCCTGCGCGTATTCTGCTCCGCCTGCAAAAACAAGTGCTGTTCGCTGACCCCGGCTGTTTCCAGCATACTGTTAGAGATTATCTTACCGGTACTGTCTTCCGGAGCTCCGCTATCCACTATGCAGTAAATAACAGACAAGTCCAGGAAATGGCGGTGGGGAATTTTCTCCAGCAGCTCTTTGTTTGCCTCTGTATTAATAAGCCCAAATATAACATTGTTTTCTATTTTCTCTATCATCTGCGTTCTCCTTTTTGACATTTATAGCACAGCGGCCTTCCAAACTTATCTACGGAATAATCCCAGACTTTTTCCGTGATATGTGTTCCGCATTTGTCACAGTAAAAATCCTGATTTCTAACACCGTCAGTGTCCTCCTGCCCTGCTGCTTCCTCTGCATTGTTTACAGGAGATGAACCATCGTATGTATCATTTAGTTCCACAGGAATATCTGCCCCCTTCCCGGCATCAGGAATTTTTGTGGCAGATACGGCATTTGCAGTTGAGAATCCACTGCCAAACAGATTCCCCATGCTCTGCATTGCCCTTTGCAGCATCATCTGCTTAATCAAAGGGTCATTGTAATCGGGCGAAAAGGACATCCGCGCTACCGCAAAAGGCTTTTTCAATTCATCACGGGTGTAAGTCCCTTTGAGCCCAATAAGATTCCTGATCACCCGGAGCAGTGCCCCGGTCGCTGCCTTTTGCGGTGCATCTGCCCTCAGCTGTGCCATAGCATTAATCAGACTGCTTTCTATATAGCGCTCTCTGTCCTGCTTATCGATAACGTAAATTTTAACAGCGTACCCTCTTTCGTTTTTCTGGTTCGTTTCAACCCACTTCCCTGCATATTTTCCAGATGCCTCTTTTGCGGCCTTATAATCAGCAATCCCTTTTTCAGCCTTTTCTTCATAGGCCAGCCGGTACTTCCTTTCCTCCATTACAAGGTCGATGATTTTAAAATTATTGTCTGTACGGACAGTTCCATCTGGAAGCTGGAGCATTCCGAATGATGTAGCTTTCCATGTATTTTCATCCATTTTTACAACATCCCCTGAACCTTGCGGGAATTGGATGCCTGCCTCAGTTGCCAGCCGCTGGAGCGAGGGCTTTGTTAATGTATACAGGTCTTCCCACTGGTCATTCCCTTTGCTTCGGGAGCCCACTTTGAATACCTGTCCTTCGCGCCAATCTGCGGAAAAATAGACTGGCGCAACGCTTATCTTATAAAAAGGGTTAACCTGCCGGGTTTCCGTAAATGGAAGGGCCAGATTATAATTCTCTTTATTGGCAAGAACGTCTTGAATTGTCAAATTATTCATTCCCTTATTACCTCCTGTTGAATATTCCTATTGACTTTTACGGTGGAAACACTTACAATAGGAATGTCTATTTTGGGCACCACAGCTTCTGGCTAGGTGCTCTTTTTCCATATTGCAGAACTTCCACAGTTTTACTGTAAACGCAGAGAGGGCTAGGCCTCTGACATATTCTTCTGTCAGACTAATAAGATACTTGTGCCCCAGGACCGCCTCCCTGCCACTTCTTTCATAAAGAATTTTCTGCTTCCTGAGGGCATGTTGTAAAGCATTCTCCAGTTGCCCGTCTGTAATGCTGTAGCCAAGAATTTTTTCCATATCCTCTTTTTCTACCTTCACTTAGTTTTATGCATCCTCCTTTCATTTCCAAACCGGAACATAAGCTGTCCCGTTCTATCATCTGCATATGTATGCTTTTCAAAATGTTCTCTTTCCCGTGCTTTCTGAAGCTCACAGTCGCACCTCTCGTCCGGGTCCAGATTAGCCCCGCACCTTGGACATCTGCGGAAATACGCCATACCACACCCCCTCTAAACCGTATTGATAACTTTGTTCACTTCCTCAATAGGAATGTCAAACTCCTCTGCAAACACGTATTTATTCGCCTTACCAGCAGGAAATGGATGCTTGCCTTTTTTCTTAGTCAATTCATTCAACTCGCGAACGATATTATATGCTTTGCTTTTCCCGCATCCCAAAAGTACCGCTACATCTTCCTGGGTGACGAATATCCTTGTCGCATTCCTCATAACTCCAGGCGCTGATGCTCCCATGCTATACACCTCCCAGCCTCAACCATCTGATGGCCTCTTCCAATGTGCCGGCAACCGGGCGGATAAAGTTCTGCGCCCATTTTGCCACATCATCAAACGACATATTCTTTTCAAAGACATCCTCGAAACAATACTGCACTTTGACATATACATCTGCCAGATCTCCATCTTCCATGTAATGCAATAAGTCCTTTGGATGGCCAAAATCCCCAAATGGGGTTTTAATTACCAACATACCTGTCACATCCCCCTGACTGTTCTGCGCATATATTCGATTTAGATTACGATTTGGATTGGATTACGGATGCGTTTGTCAGCACTTGCTGTCAAATGTCCCCAAATTGCAGATAAAATTTGCCCCTCTCTGCCAATTGCACCGCCAGATTGTCCTTGCTTTACGCTCAATCCAATGATGCCGCCGGCCTTCGCAAGCAG
>Ga0137308_101296_pt1 | contig 23626 bp, 19 predicted proteins | sample Inofrocosms_June_FD_97181 | JGI IMG/M metagenome (GOLD analysis project Ga0137308, IMG submission 97181) | Mouse cecal microbial communities from Vienna, Austria - N-Acetylneuraminic and N-Acetylglucosamine D2O microcosms_June | ecosystem: Host-associated > Mammals > Digestive system > Large... | reverse complement strand
GGATCTGAAAGTGATCGTGACCACAGACCCAAGGGAGGCGTTTACAGACGCGGATTTTGTCTTTGCCCAGATGCGGGTGGGGCTTTACCGGATGCGGGAGCTGGATGAGAAAATCCCGTTAAAGTATGACGTGATCGGACAGGAGACCTGCGGGCCCGGCGGGCTGGCTTATGGGCTTCGGACCATTTATCCCATGGCGGAGCTGATTGATTTTTGTGAGAGGTACGCCAAGAGCAGCTACTGGATCGTCAATTATTCGAACCCGGCAGCTATTGTGGCCAAGGCTATGCATATCCTCAGGCCAAAGGCCAGGATCTTAAATATCTGCGACATGCCGGTGGCCATTATGCGGAACATGGCCAATATTCTGGGCTGTGACCGCCATGACATCGTGGCCGATTATTTCGGGCTGAACCATTTCGGGTGGTTTACGAAAATACGGGTAAAGGATCAGGACCGGACCGAGGAACTGAAAGCGTATGTCAGGGAGCATGGATATACTCCGCCGGAGGAAAAAGACCAGGTCCGCCAGGAGGAGGCTTCCTGGAAGCATACTTATGAGAATGCCAAATATCTGGCGCGGATGTTCCCGGATTATCTGCCAAACACATATATGCAGTATTACCTTTTGGGGGATCAGATCGTGAGGGAGGCGGATAAAAATCACACCAGGGCCAATGAGGTTATGGAGGGACGGGAAAAGCAGATTTTTGACGCGGCAGATGCCTATGAGCGGACCGGTGAGATTGATATGACGCCGTTCTTTACGGGGGTGCATGGGGAGTTTATTGTGGAGGTGGCCATGAGTCTGGCTTTTAACCTGCGCCAGCGCCACCTGGTCATGGTCCCCAACTGCGGGGCTGTGAAAAATGTGCCGGATGACGCTATGGTGGAGATCCCCGCTTACATAACCAACGAGGGCCCCGAGCCTGTGCGGATGGGCCAGATCCCCACGTTTTACAAGGGAATGGTGGAACAGCAGGAGGCATGTGAAAAACTGGTGGTGGAGGCTGCCATTGAAGGCTCCTACAAAAAGGCTCTCATGGCGTTTGCTATGAATAAGACAGTTCCGTCGGCTTTTGTGGCAAAGAAGATCTTGGATGAGATGATGGAGGCTAATAAGGAGTTTTGGCCGGAACTGAAATAGGGATGTGTTTTTGATCAAGAGAAGGGGAGCGCATGACAACGCTCTCCTTTTGAGATTGCAGGATCTATGATCTATTTTGACTTGTCGTCAAGAGACAGAAATTCAATCAGCATATTATCAAAAATATTTTTCTGGTGTGGAGTCATTATAATCTTCTTTAGTTTCTTATCACTGCGAAATTCAACGAGCAGCGATTCTATGATGGCCAGCTGACTGGGAGTCAGCCCGCTTACCGATATGGTGGCGCCCTTTTCCAAACCGACAAGTTCATCCAAACTGGTGTGGAAGAAAGCCGCAAGATTGATCAGCGTCTCCAGTGTGGGAAATTTCTGGCCGCTTTCGTATTTGGAAATGGACGACTTGCTTAAATTCAGCTTTTTGGCAAGCTGAGTCTGGGTGAGGCCCCGGGCCGTTCGAAGTAATTTTATCTTTTCTCCTAAATCATACATGAAAACCTCCGTTTTGTAATTTTTATTATAGGTTACGGAGGTTGTCTAATAATATACGAAAAATAATATGGATTTACTAAAAGGAAACGTCTGGTCAGAGCAGGGAAAAGGAAAGGCATCGGGAATCTTGACACAATGGTGGGATGCTGGTAAGGTATAAGGAGATATGACAATATATTCCAAATTTAGTCAATAAGTACGCGGTTTGTGGAGGAGCGGCATATGGACATAGCGATCTGCGATGATTGTTTCAACGATATCCAGAGATTGGAGGAACTTATTTTACAGCACAGAAAGGAACAGGAAACCATCTGTTTTACCCATTTCTTCAGAGGGGAAGATCTGCTTGCCTGTGATCATCGTTTTGATATTATTTTCCTGGATATTAATATGGAAGGGGAGATAGATGGAATGGAGACCGGCCAGCGGATACGGGACAGGAAAGATAATGCGCTCCTTTCCTTTTATACGGCCTATGACTATCCGGCCAGCCATATCGTAAAGACCCGCCCATTCAGTTATCTGATGAAGAATTCTTCGGGGGAGGATCTTTACGCTTCCTTGGAGATGATATTAAACGAGGCCAGAAGAAGGTCTCCGGTGTTTATAACGGTTTCTTGTGACGTCGGAACCTTTACGCTGTTGCCATCCGATATTTTGTACATAGCGATCTACGAAAGAGGTTCGGCTATTTATCTTTCGGAGAAGAAGGCGCAGGAGCTTAACAAAGTGAAAAAAATTCATGGAAACAGGAATAAGGAACGATTCCTTGCAAGCAGGGAAAAGCTGGAGGTGTATTATGAACTGCTTAAGGGCAGAGGCTTTGTTTTTGCCAAAAAGAGTTATATTATTAATACAGAGCATATCATCATGCGTTTGAAAGATACGGTTGTACTGTCGGACCAGACGGAACTTACGGTTGCCAGAAGCAGGAAAAAGCAGTTTGATGAGGAGATCATGGCATATTGGGGACGGACCAGAGGGGGAATGTGATCATGGGGGCTGAGAGTTTTGCGTACTGGCTGGTAAAATACCTAAATTGCGTCTTTGAGGTGTTTTTGCTGTACTATTTTTTGGAGGATATTTTTCCGGTGTTTGAGGACAGGAAACGCATGGTGGTCTTGGAGGCGGCAGTCTGTGTTACGATGATCTTCTGCGTCAATCTGGCCGAGGTCCCTCACGTCAATCTCATAGGCGTGCCTCTTATTTTTATACTGTTTGTGTATTTGGTGTTTCGGATAAAAATAAAGACCGCGGTTTCATATAGTTTATTTTACTTTATAATTTGGGCGATCACGGAGTTTGTATTTTGGCATGTATGTGAAGGCATAGGGATTGGTCAGACTATGGAGGGATTCAGCTGGATGCTTCGATTGTTTATGGAGAAGATCGTGGTTTTTATGATCATACAGATTGTGAGAAAGATTCATCAGGATTCAACCATAGAAGAAAGTTATCCCGTCTTAGTAAGTTTATTTATCCTGCCTGCATCCGCGATAACCCTTCTTAACGGGTTTCTTTTGAGCGATTCCTCTCCATATGGATATCTGTTTGTGTGCGTTGGAGGAGTTACCCTTATTTTCAGCAATATTGTGAATTTCTGGGTCATAGAAAAATTATTAGCGGCAGAGGGGATGGTTAGGGATAATAAAATGCTTGCGCTGAAGACAGAGCTTGAACGGAATCATTATCACAGATTGGAAGAGATCAATCAGGAGTACGCAAAGTATATGCATGAGATGAGGCATATTGCAAAGACCATTGATCAGCTTTTGGAGTCAGAAGGCGGAGAAGAATTAAGACAGTTGGCTTTGGAAGCCGGGGCGTTGCTGAAAAAGGACAAACTTTCACAAAAAAGAGTATACTGTACGGACCCGATCCTTAACGCCGTTTTTATGGAGCGGGAGAAAATGGCCGGGGAATCAAAGGTTGCTTATGAGGTGGATATTCAGCCGGGCTTATGCCTGGATTTTATAAATGAGACGGATAAGATCAGGATATTTGGGAATCTGCTGGACAATGCGCTGGAGGCGGCCGGGGGATGTGGAAATGGAGAGGGGTATGTGAAGGCTAAATTGTATATGGGAAATGAGGCTATGGTGGTTTTTCGTCTCGTAAATAATTTTGTCCATGAAAATAAAAGGGCGGTAAGATGGTTCCAGACGACGAAACCGGATAAGAAGGTTCATGGTTTTGGGCTTCAGAATGTGGAGGAATTGGTGGGAAAGTATCATGGGTTTTTTGGGGTAACGGAGGAAGAAGATGAGTTTGTGGTTATGCTGGTGTTGTCAAATGTGCAAAAAATAAATTTGGAATAAAAGAATAAAATATCTTATAAGAGGGATGCGTTTACTTAGCAGTAGACGTGTCTCTTTTTACATAGGAATTTTGCCCTGATATGCAAAAAATGTAGGATATGCGACAAAAATTGCACGTATCTTGAACAAGGAAAAACTATATGGTAACTTAAAAATATGGAAAACTTGATAGAGAAAATAATTTCATAGAGGAGGAAACGGTGAGAAGATATCATAAAATAAGCGATTGCTATACAATTTTGGGGAAGTTAGAGTATGCTATGGAGGATGCGTGGAAAGCAAAAGAGTTTTTTGAAGAGAATACGCAGGATATGAGTTTAGCCATAGGGATAGGATGGTATTCGTATAAATTAAATATAGATAATGGGAAACTAAGTGAAAGTATGGGTGTTGAGAACTATAACAGAGGAGATTCCGAATATATGGAAAAATTTAGCGAAAAGATGGGCTATATAAATGATGTACTTTATGATTAATACTTTAAGAAGGCATTTATATGTTTTGAAAGTATTGGTGCTATTTTTGGCATTGCTTTTGATCACGCTGCTGGTACAACACGATTATAGAATTTCAGAATCCAAGGAGGAGAGAAAAGGACTTTTTATTAACGAAATGTTCAATTACAGCCAGGGAAACTATCTTACAGCATCAGACGGATGTATCTATTTCAGAAGCCAGACAGATAGCTACTATCTTTATACGTCTGATATGAATGGAGATAACAGGCGGTTGCTTGTCTCTGAAATACCGGGGGCTATTTATCCTGTGGATTCGTGGGTGTATTTTGTGAATATTTCTGATGATAAGAAGTTATACAGGGTAAATAAAAATGGAACGTTGTTGCAGCAGGTGACAGACCATTCCGTAGAGGACCTGGTTTTGCTTGGAGATACTTTCTATTATCGTTCAAAGGATAAGACAGGTGAGGAGTATAGGACAGAAGGAGATTATTTTTATTCTTACAACGTTAAAGAACAAATATCCAGATTAATACCCAAAGAAATTTATATAAATACCATATCACATAACGCAGAAGAAAAGGAGGGACTGAAACTAGGGGATAAATATATTTTGACATCAGATGGAGGGATCTTTATAAAGGAGATGGAAGGCGAAAGGGGGGAAGTGTGGTATAGGATGGATGAGCGCAGGGGAAAACTTCTTATAGAAAATCCCCAAAGGTTTCCCTATATAGTTACAAGCAGTTTGAGAGCGTCTGATACAGATGAATCTGATAGAATCTCGTACATGACTTCTGACAGTATCAGAAACTTATATATGGAGAAAGATCATATATTTGATGACGAATCTATCTATATCCAACTTCCGGTATTTAAGGATACGGTTCCGGGATATGAAGAGATTAATAAAAACTTAGATCTTAGAATGGAACGTCAGATAAAAGAATATGAGACAGTGAATGGAGAACCATTAAAAGGATATGAGAATTATGAACTCACATCGTTTTATGTTTACGTGGATGATGAATACGTATCTATCTTGTATATGGAAGATTTTGGGGATGGTTATGAATATGGGACATTTTTATTTTCATCCATAACCGGGGAAGAACTGTGTCCGGAGGATATCTTTACCGTACCAAAAAGAGAGTACTTAAAGGCTGTTTATTTTGCTGTAGGAAAAGAACTGGAATGTCAGGGATGCTTTGAGACACCGTTTTGTACGGAGATACCGGATTTCAATCATTTTGCGCTGACTGATAAGGGAATTGTTGTATTATGCAGGAAAGATGCCATCTCTTTGAATGGAGTGGGAACAGCATATTTTGAGATTCGTTACGGGTATTTTGATGGGATGTTAAGGAAAGGTGTTCAGGAGGTGAATGTGAGGAAGAGGTTTGCCTGGGTCAGGGAAGGAATTGAGGGGTATCTTGATGAAATGGCATGGGTATGGAATCAGTGGATCAGTGGGAAGAGGGATCAGGATGGGGACATGTCTAATTTCGATGATGGAAAGCTGTTCGTTAATGAGATGTCCAACTACGGCGGAGGAGATTATCTCACCTCGTCAGACGGACTCGTCTATTATCGCAGTCAGACGGATCACTACTATCTATATGTCTCTGACGCGGACGGAAAGAATCAGCGGCTGCTGGCTTCTGAAATACCGGGTTCCATCTATCCTGCGGGGGATTGGGTATATTTTGTTAATATCTCTGATAGAAAAAAGCTTTACAGAGTGAAAAAGGAGGGGGAAGTGTTAGAACAGGTGGTGGATCAGCCGGTTAATGATCTAATTTTGATAGGAGATACCTTTTATTATCATTCGGAGTACAGAGAAGAATATGACACGGATCATTTAGCGGAGGAGAAGGATGAAAGGAAAAGGGATTATTTTTACTCATATAAAATCGGAGCTCAAAGGCCTAGGTTAAGGTACAAAAGAAGGGACATAAGTTTTGGTTCAGACGGTGAAATGTTTTATAGTATCACCAGGGAACCAACGGATATCTTTTACAAGGTGCGTGATTTAATAAAAGGACATTTAAGATATGTAAAGCCGGACTATGGAGAGTGTATACGGCCCAAGGTTTATTTGGACAGTTTATTTTATAAGACATACAGAGATAATCAGTCTGCCTGTTATCTGAAAAGGAAGTCTCTGGACTCGCGGGAGAGGGATACCACTGTGTGGATGTCAGAATCTCTTGGAGATTATCAGTTTTATGACGGATGCGTTTATATAAAGGATAGAGATTCTATTAAAAGGGTAGACTTATGGACTTTGGAAAGTGAAACCGTGGCCAGCGGTCTGGAGTCGGGAGAGCACTTTGTTTTAACGCCGGATGGGAATATATTTATAAAGGGATTTGAAGAAGGCTGCGGAGATGTCTGGTACAGGATGGATGGAAACAGACAAAGGCTTCCTTTGGAGGAGCCAAAAGAGTTTCCTTATGTAATCGCAAGCAGTTTGAGAACGTCCAAGACAGACAGGCCCTTTGATGAAGTCGGATATATAGAGGGACTTGACAGGATTCCCTATGTGACTTCGGATAAGACCAAAAGGTTCTACATAGAGAGTGATCATATCTATGAGAGAGAAGATGTGTATATCCAGTTTCCGGTGTTTAAAGATACGGTTCCAGGGTATCAGGAGATTAACAAAGCATTAGAGTTAAAAGCAGAGGAAATGGTCAGGGAGCATAAGACGGTGAAAGGAAAACCATTGCCGGAGGATTATGAACTGCAGTCGTTTTATGTTTATGTGGATGACAAATATGTATGTGTTTCATACAGAGAACGATTTCGGTACTATCATGATCATGGGACGTTTTTGTTTTCTTCGGTGACAGGGGAGGAGTTGTGTTTGGATGATATCTTCTGTGTGCCGAGGAGAGAGTATTTAAAGGCATTTCATTATGCCATTGGAAAGGAGCTGGAACTGCAGGGAACCTTCAGGGATCCATTTTATGTTAAAGAGTCATGGGAGGATAATCTCATAGAAAGTTACTATATCTATAATTTTGCGCTTACAGATAAAGGGATTGTTGTATTTTATTATGAAGGATCGATTGCCTGTAATGCGGCAGGAATTCCTTTTTTTGAGATTCGTTATGATTACTTTGATGGAATATTGCAACAGTCCAGGTAGGTCTGCGCGTTTACCGCGCTGACCGTACGAAAACGTGATAGCAGCAGGTATCCGGCCCCATCGCGAAGCGATTTTTATGGTCGGATACGTAACAGTTCAAGGGTTATCAGAACTGTTGCGGGATATTAAAAAGCGGGAGAAAAAGACAGAGATGAATGTGGAAAGGGCTTTGGATATAGCCATTAGTTTTGTGTGTTTTGCCATATTGGGAGTTCTATATTGGTATCCGGACTCTGTTTGGGCTAAGGAACCTATTTATTTGGGTTTGGGGATTGTAATAGTAATATGTCTGATCCTGGCGGTAAGGGATGGAAGAGTGGCTCAGGGTCATACAAGGAATGAAAACACGGATGATCCGTCTATGTCAGGGCTCATCACAGAACTTGTCCTCCTAAGCGAGGAGGACACAGAGCTGATGGCGTGGAATCTATATGGAAAGACTGCCGCCCTGATCGGCAGGGCGGGAAAGGGAAGCGAGGCGGATATTGACTTAAGTTCCGGTCCCTATGCCAGCATGGTGGATAAAGAACATGCGGTGCTGAATTACTCGGCAGGGGACTGGTATGTGGAGGATCTGGGGAGTAAGAATGGGCTGAGCGTGAAAAAGGGGGAGGATGGGAAGATCTACCGTCTGTCTGCTGACAGTCTGTGCAAGCTGGAGAAAGGGGACTGCCTTTATGTGGGCATGAACCGCCTGCTTTTGAGATAAAAGATATGGAAGAGAGCAAAGGAGAGAGTGCTTATGAACAGCAATTTGATACGATGCCAGAATGGACACCTGTTTTCCGCCAGAAGGTATGGGACTGTGTGTCCATTTTGCAACATTGAGACAGCGACAAAGGAGAAAAAGGAAACAGGGGCGGTTAATGAGGACGCGCTGGAGGAGATCTTGTTTGATCAGGAGAGTTCTCCGGTGTGCGGATGGATCGTGTGCATCCAGGGGCCGCGCCAGGGAAAGGATTATAAAATCCGGTCGGGCAAAAACTTTATCGGCAGGGCGGATGATATGGATATCCAGATCCTGGGGGACAACAAAATCTCCAGAAGGAATCACGGGGTTATTGTTTTTGACCCAAAGAAGAAGGAGACGGTGCTGCTGCCTGGGGACAGCAACGGTCTTGTGTACCACAATGAGGCCGCCGTATACACGCCTACGATTCTGGGAGCCTATGATCTGATCGAGATGGGGGACAGCAAGTTTGTGTTTGTGCCATTCTGCGGTGATAATTTTATGTGGGAAGATAAGAACGGGGAATTTCGGTAAAGCAGAAAAAAGGAAACTGGATGACAGAAACGGAGGGGAGAGCATGACGGTTCCAGAATGGGCCATAGCGGGCCTGACGGCCCTGGGAGTATGCCTGGCGGCAGTAAGGATCCGGTTGGCAGTAAGAGCGGCGTGGGCGCGCGGAAGGAAAATGCGCAGATGGGAGATCGGGGCATCTAAGACTATCGGCAGCAGAGAGGTTCAGGAGGATGAGTATGGGATCAGGGAGACCGAGGACGGGCTTATGGCTGTCATGGCGGACGGCATGGGAAAGCAGTTTGGAGGAAAGATCGCAAGCCGGACTGTGGTGGAAGTGTTTCTGGAGGTATTTGGAGATCCCACGGCTTTTTACAATCCCCAGTACTCGTTCCGCAAAGGGTTCCAGAGCGCCAACCGGGAGGTGTTAAAAAAGCTTGACGACCAGCAGGGATGGGCTTCGGCGGCGGTTATTATGATAAAGGACAGGCGGCTTTATTATGCCGCTGTGGGTAATGTGAAAGCAGCGGTATACCGGAATCATGAGCTGGTGCCGGTGACATCAGGACACACCATCAGCGTTCTGGCCAGGCAGCGGTATGAGGAGGGGAAACTGACCAGACAGGAGGCGGCTTCTCTGCTGGATCACCACCGCCTGTACAATTATGTGGGGCAGGACGGATTTCGGGATATCGAGTTTTTCGACACGCCCATCAGCCTTTATGGAGGGGAGTACGTGGTTTTGATGACGGACGGGATCTATGAAGGGGTCAGATGGAAGGAGCTGGAGGACTGTCTGGAAAGCGGAGGAAAATGTCAGGATATGGCTTTTGAGATGGTGGAGCTGCTGAACAGAAGCGAAGAGGAAGATAAGGATAACGGGGCGGTTGTAGTGGTGAAGGTAGGGTGAAACAGGAGATAACTGGATGGGAGGCAGACGATGTTAAAAGATGAAGAGATCGCGGAGCAGAAATATCAGGAGAGGCGAAAAAGATATTCAGGAATTGAGACAGGTATCTATTCGGGCGACGAATTTATAGAGTTTTCAGAGACATGCTTGTTTGAACAGGTAACGATCATGTTGCCGGCCTCGTTCCATGACATGCCTGCAGATGAGGCCAGGAGAAAGTACCCGTCAGAGCAGCGGCCGCAGATTATAAAGACAAACCGGGAGGGAACCATTGACTTTGGTTTTAATCTGTTGGACGAAACTATAGAGGAAGAGCAGCTGGAGTCGGTTGCCCATGATTTTGTCCGGGTGATGAAAAGACTTTATCCAAGGAATCTATGTCTGAAGGTAGAAAAAGGGCAGGGGATATCTTTTCCATATGCGGCCGCAGAATTTATAAGTACAGCGATTGATGGAAGTTTATATAACATGGTGGTGATTATGTCGATCAAGGGGAAGCTGATGCAGATGTTGTTTAACTGTCCTTGTGACAGAAAGGAAGACTGGGCAGGATGTCTTTTGCAGATAAGAGAAAAAATTTCAGAATATGAGGAGGAACCCGATGAAACCGATCAACCTATACACAGAACCATTTCACATTTTAGATATCATAGATTGCGCAATTGACAAAAAAGTGAATGAACATTTTACGGCAAAAGTTGTTGGGCGCGTTTGTCCTGACGCAGACGAGGATTCTTATATAAACACGTTATTACAGAATACGTTTGCCGTTAAGGCTACAACAGAAGAGGAAGATATCTTGCTGTTTCAGGGAAATGTCAGCCATATCGAGATTATTCAGGAAGATGGAGTGACCAGGATAATGGTCGAAGCCGAATCCAAAACCGCGGTTCTGGATAAGAAAGTACATACCAGATCTTATCAGGGAGAAAAGCAGACATACCGGAATCTTATAGACCATGTGCTGTCCTTCCATAAACATACGGCTATGATCCAGTCAAAGGGAGAAGGGGTGAGGACAAGAGGGCTGGTTGTGCAGTACGAAGAGACGGACTGGCAGTTTTTAAAACGCCTGGCATCTCAGCTGAATACAGTTCTGGTGCCGGACTGCACCAATGATCATATATGCTTTTATTTCGGAAGCCCTGAAAGGCGAGGAAACGATCATCTGGATCTGGAAGAGTATCAGATGAGAAGATATTATGATTATAAGCAGAGAGAATGTGTAGAGTATATCCAGGAGTCAAGAAAAGTAAGAAATCTGTGTGAACGTGTATATGTAAAAGGACAGACCTGTTATGTTCATAGGATAGAGGGGCGGATGAAAGGACAGGAAATGGTGTTTCGATATGGCTATCGTCCGACTAAGGGATTTGAGGTAGCAGAGACTGTTAACAGAGAGATAACCGGATGTTCCCTTATGGGGGAAGTACAGGATATTCAGGATACCCATGTGAGAGTCCGAATATTTACAGAATCGGATCAGAATTTTGGAAGTCCTATATGGTTTCCTTTTTCTACCGTGTACTCTTCACCGGATGGTACGGGATGGTATTGTATGCCTGAAAAGGGGGACAGGATACGTCTCTGTATCCCGTCTCATAAGGAAGAGGAGGGATATGTGATCAGCGCGGTGCATCTGGAAAATGAGCATGGGCTGCGAAAGAATCCGGATGAAAAATCTATAAGAACAAAATTTCACAAAGAGATCAGGATAACCCCGGATAAGATCTTGATAACAAACCATAAGGGCAACTCGATTACAATGGATGATAAAAAGGGAATTATCATAAAAAGTAATCGTAAGATCAATATTATTTCTGAAAGGGAAATAGAAATGAAAGGGGAACAGATCCAGGCAGAAGGAAAAAGCGGAGTTTTCTTGATGGAGGGACCAAACACGCTGATGGTCAGGGATGGGATTAAAGAACAGGGAGTAAATATTGAACACAGATAGTCAGGAGGAGAGAAATGGGGAACAGCCAAAATACGGGCAGTGGATTGGAGGAGGCAAGAAGTTCGGTTCCGACAGAGAAGATCGTAGTTCATGGCGCGCAGATCGTGTGTAACTGGGCAGGCGACAGCAAAACACCTAATTATCTGTCCATAAAGGACAATCATGGTATTATGGAAGATGGAAAGAATTGCGCTCATGACGGTTCCTGTATTCCGTTTGAGAATATAAATCCTTTTACCAGCTGTCGATGTCCCAGCGCGAAGAAAGCGTTAACTGTCCTGTCAAAGTCTGCCAGGGGAGAAGACCAAAAGCGATACGCGTCAGCGTTACAGACAATTCTTGACAATGAGGTGGAGTATGGAAGCAGACCAGTGCCATGTACGCTTCCTCTTTTAGATCGGTGGTTTGGCGCGGATGAGAAAGAGACGATCTCAAATGCCATGGGGATGGAAATAAAGGTTCGGAAAAAGATAGATGGATTGAGGAACAAGTTGTATGACGCGATCGAACGTGGTCAAAAGGTTATCTCTAGCGCTTTTTACTTTGAACTTTATATACGAGAGAATTTTGGGGATGAATATTTTTCTGGTGAAGAGAATTCATATAGTGAGAAGAGGAAACTAATTAAGAAAATTCGTAAAGATGTTAAAAGATTATGCCCTGCGCTTATGAATGAAATTGATACTATCACCAATGGATTTGGAGAGAACTTTGCAAGCGTTATAATCCAGCTTAATAAGGCAAGAGATCAGCTGGATCAGCTGATCGGCTGCTGGGACCAGGCTTACGAGATCGTTGGCCGTTTAGATGATTACCGCGAAATCAGACAGGAACTGGAAACACTGCGGTCAGAGGTGGATGGCTTGATACAAGAATTCAACAGCTGGAAGCCGGAGGAATATCATCTGATCACCACAGAGTCGTTTTTGGTCTGCAGGTGCGGAGGAATCATCACTATTGCGGATTCAGGACAGAACTTTTGGGAATTGGCTACAGTAGTGGAGGGAAGCGTTTATGAAATGATCTCACAATTTATACAGCACTGCAGCGATGGTATGGGAAAATATGCTTTAAAAGAAGAGGATCCGGTGAACCATCAGTGGAGTTCGTTTGAAAAGGCGTTTAGAGGGCTTAAGGAGTTTCAGGAAGTTTATCGGAGTGAGGATAAAGCGTATGAAACAGAGGATGTGAATATATATGTAGAATATATCTGTAAATCGTATAATGACGAAATCGGTGGGCGTATCATGGGCGCGGCGGGGCTTATGAGTATCAAATGTACTGCGCTTGGTGTTTTGCTGTCATTTTATACAATAGAAACAGGAGAAGAAAGTGATCTGAGTTCAGGAGATGCTATGTCAGCACTTATTACTACAATGGAGGCAGCCGGAGATGAGGGAGATGGATTAGGAGGAATCTTTTCGAAGGTATTCAGCCCTAAGATTATTGATTGGAACAACGCATATACGGCATTTTCCAGTATGAAGAGCTTAATCTATGTGTCTCATGATTCTTATGTGGAGAATATACAGATCACTGTTTTTACAGATACCCATGCCCATGTTGCGAGAGGTACTTTAAACGCAAAAGGAGAACTGCAGTCAGGGATTAATTTTTATTTGTATGAGAGAAATGATTATATTGAGGGAAATTTAGGAAGAGGTTTAGAATGGCAGGAGGAGAAGGGAATTTATGTTAGGAGTTTGGTTCATCAAGGGGATAATAGGAATGTGGGGAAAGAGGCTAAGAACGGGACAGATTTTAAGGGAAGTATTCCATTTTCAGTACAGTAGAGGAACGGGGATAGTTTTTTTATGTATGCTAACGATATTGTCAGGTTGTCAGGATAACAGAAAAGTTATTATACAAACCGATAACTCTTCAGAATATACCATACCATATGATGAACTGCAGGTTCAACATGGCGATTATGAAAGTGCGCTGGAACGATGTGAGGAGCAGTTGGACATAATTGGAGAGTCCAATAGTATAAAAGCAGCGGATGTATACAGCTTTATGGGTGGGATTTACGCAGGGTATACGAATGATAAGAAGCAGGCGGTTGATTATATTAATAAGGCAATGGAAATTCACCAGAAAGAGGGAACAGAGCTGGATTTAGCATGGGATTATAATAGGATGGCAGAAGTTTATTTGTATATTGAAGGAGAATCTAGAGAAAAGGCTGTTGAATATCTTGAAAAGGCAGAAACTATGTGTATAAAAAGTGAAGAACATGAGAGGGATAAACATTTTTTGATGGCGGCTGTGTATAGTAACAGAGGGTTTTTGCGATACGAGCAGGGAGATTATGAGAGCGCTTTGAAGGATTATAATGCGGCACAAAGAATATATGAAATGGAGGTAAGCCCAGATCCTGTTGTATATATGTATAAAGGACATATTTACAAGGAGTTAGATGAGTATGATCAGGCAGAAAGAGAATATCTTACAGCAAAGGAAATCTATATTAAAAGAAATGATCCTTTCCATGAGGCAAGTGTAAATTTGGAGATAGCTTCTGTGTATTTAGAAAGAGAGGAATATGAAAAATCAATAGATTTAAATATGCAGGCATTGGAGGGATATACTGCTCTAAATTACGATATAGAGGGGCAAATTCTAGCTTATGCTAATATAGCTTATGCTTGCAGGGAAATACGGGATTATGAGAATGCCCTGGATAATGCAATTGCCGCCTGCAGGCTTCTGGAGGATGATGTTTCTCTGGAAATAGATCCAGAAGGGATATGTAAAGCTAATTTATCTTTATACTACAGCGAATGGACAGATAATAAAATGGAAGAGGATTTTGAATCATGGTACAAACGAGTTGTTTTGGATGGGGAAGACTGGAGATAGCGGTTACATTTGCATAGATAAAAGGCGGTGAAGCGATGATGCAATATCAAAATGCGGAAATTATGATAAGAGGAGCAGTCAATGTCAGAAAACTGGATTTATTTTGTATGGAAGAGAAGATCAATGAGCACATGGGTTTCCATCTGGGGGGATTGATAACCAGGGACGAGGCGGAAGACTATGAGAAGAAAAGGCTGCTGGGAGAGGTTGTGAAAGCCTATAGGCAGTCTGAAAGCGGAGATGAGGAGTTGATGGGCTGCGGTATCATCACGGAAGCAAAGATCAGCTATAAAGGAGGGGTATGCCGCATATGGGTTCAGGGATATTCGGCCAGCTATAAGATGACGGCGGAAAAGAAGCTGCTTTGTTTTCAAAATCCGGCCTGGACCTACGGAGATGTTATAAGAAAGATAGCCAGGCAGGGAGGCGTATTTTTTAACAGCCCTGCAGAAGAAAGGTTAAGGTGTCCCATTATCCAGTACGGGGAGACGGACTGGGAATTGCTCTGCCGTGTAGCGGGGCAGTTCCGGACGGTTCTGATTCCTGATGTAACTTCCGGTATAGGCAGAGTGTTTTTCGGCCATAGGGAGCAGAAGACCTATTATCTGAATATAGACAGCAGCAGGATGTCCATACAAAAAGACAGTAAAGATAAAACAAAGGTGTGCCGGAGTGTTAAGGCTAATGACAATATGCGGATCGGTGACAGTGTGGTGCTGGATAAAAGAAAATGGACGGTTGTTCAGAAGAAAACCCAGTACAAGAACCATATGACGGATATCTGGTATGTACTGGGAAGGATTCAGGACTGGACGCTTCCTACTGTCTATAATCCGCTTCTGTGTGGGGCGGCTATAAAGGGAAGGGTTTTGGAAAGAAAAGAAGAGTATGTAAGATTATGGCTGGAGATTGATAAGGAGCAAAAAGGGGAAGGATTTTGGTATCCATATCTGCCGGAAACAGGGAATATCATGTATGCCATGCCTGAGGAAGGCGCAGAGTCCTCTGTTTATTTTCCGGATGGAAGAGAGGAACATGGCATTGGGATAAACAGTTTTTTGAAGGGCGCGTATCTGGGAAGACAGAGGGATCATTTTGTAAAAGGGATCCATATTCCGGCATGGAAGGAAATAAAACTGCATCCGGATCTGACAGAATGGATCACCAACAGAAATCACAGGGGAAGCGCGGTGTCGGAGGATGGGAAAGAAGGGATCGATCTGGCATCGGGCAGACCGGTAAGGATCGAGGCAGGAGATGGTATAAACATGCAATCCGGCCTGTCATGTATTGCCACGGCAGGCAGCAGGATCTTGGTGAAGCAGAGAGGGGATAAAAATAAAATAGAGATATTTGGAAATCAGATACTGTTTCATGGGGAAAAGTACTACACATCTTCGGTAATGCATAAAAGCAGAACTTCTCCGGAGAAGACGAAACCGCCGGGAAATGGGACCTTTCACGGACTCTATGGCTCTTATGTGGGACTGCTGGCCCAGGGAGACGCAGGACCGGTTAATGAAAGGCTTCTGGCCGGAATGCCTGTCACAAGTTCCGGAAAAGGCAATACCCAGATACAGGATCAGGCGGGACTGGGGATCAGGAGGAAATAACGCTATGGATTATTTTTGGATTCGGCAGAACAGAGAATATTTGAATACGCCTGCTATCGAAGGATTTTACCAGACTATGAGACGAAAAGATTTTAGACCAGAGACAGCTTTTAAGATACCTGAGAAAAATGTGGTGTTCTGCAGTTCCCAGAAGTCGCTGGACTTTTTGGACATTTTAGACGGGCAAGTGTTTTTGGTCAGCGGGATGGTAAAGCACGTATTTGAAATGTATGAACGGGGTATGAGTTACAAATTTTTTTGCTGTTTAAATAATGTTACAGGGGAGTATGGGACTTACTATGCTCCCATGATCCCTTTTATTGACTGCCTGGCAAAAGGCAGGGCAGAAAAAGGCAGGACCGCCATATGGCAGGAGAGGATCAAAGACAGGGCGGTGTTCCGGGCAGAGAATCCGTTACAAGAGATGGTTATGATCAGGCTGGATGTAGCGGAAAGTCTTTTGCGGCGGGGGCCCAAGGGGATAGAACTGGAGAGGATCATACTGGTGTAAGCAGCATCAGGGAGGGAAATGCAGATGAGAAAACAAAACAGCGTATTGAAAACCGGCTTCCTCTCAGAGGCCGGTTCCGAATTGGGCAACAATGACTATTTTGCTTATGTGGAGCTGGACAAGTATGCGTGCTATGTCATAGCGGACGGGTTAAGCGATCTGCCGGAGTCGGAGAGCGCCAGGCTTGCTACCCAGACCATCATCCTGGCGTTTCAGGAACATCCGTCTATGAGAAAGCGTGCTATCCGGTCTTATTTGGAAGCGGCCAACAAGGCTCTGGCAGAGGCAAAGGACACCAGGAGGCTGAAAGCGTCGGTTCTGGTGGTGGTGACCGACTATGCGAAGGCGCGTTACGGTTATGCGGGAAATACCAGGCTTCGGCTGTACCGGGACGGCGCGGTGAAAGAGCAGACTGTGGACATGTCGCTGGGAACGGATATGACAAAGGAACGGGATCAGGGACAGGACGCCCTCTCCCGACATGAGGAGAGGAACAATCTGTATGCCTATCTGGGGCAGGGAAAAGGATTTTCTCCCTGTATATCGGGAAAGATCAAGCTGGTTAACGGCGATATCTTAAGCCTGTATACCCGGGGCATCTGGGAGAACTTAGACGGCGGGGAGCTGGATGATATCTTCGGGGAGGCAGGGGAAGAGCCCCAGGAAAGCCTGGATCTGGCTGAGGATCTGCTTTTGTCCAAACAGCCGGAGAAGCTGGAGAACTACACTCTTGCCGCTATTTTTGTAAATAAGGTATTCCTGGATCCAAACAGGAAGCGGAGGATAAAGAAGATCGTGACCATATCGGTCGTGGCGGCAGTTTTTGTGGCAGCAGCGGGGCTGATCGTGTGGCTGGCGCTGCGGATCCGGAGGGAGCGGATGGAGGAGCTTGACAGACATTATGTCAACACTATGGAATACATTCAGGACGGAAACTTTGTCAGGGCCGGAGAGGAGTGCGGGCAGGCTTTGAGCCTTGCCAAAAAGATGAAACTGAAAAAGGAGATTCAAACTATCTCGGATTACCAGAAACTGATCGAGGCTGTAGAGGCGGCGGATGAGGCTTTTGGAAGCGGCAATTATGAACAGGCCCAGGCCGCCTATGTATCGGCAAGGGAGCGTTCCAGATATGCGGATCGGGTGGCGGATGAATACATAGAGAAGCGTTTGGACGTTATCACAGAATATCTTTCCGTGTTTGATTATATACAGCTGGGGGACTCTCTGGCGGCTCAGGGGGACTATGAGCGGGCCGAGGAAAAATATCTTCAGGCCAAAAGTCTTGCCACCAGAACGTATTTTGAGGAGGGGCGAAAGGACGCGCTGGACTGTCTGGACGTGCTGTACCAAAGCAGAGAGAAGGCGGAGGAGGAACAGAAGCAGGAAGCTGTGGAAAAAGCGGCCAATGAGACAGGAGCCGCCCAGCTGATGGCAGAGGGGGACAAGGCTTTTGCCCAGGGCGACTACAGCAGCGCCAATGCCTATTATGCCATGGCTCTGGAAAAATATCAGGATATGGGTGATGAGGATCACGGCCAGATGATACAGGGCAAGATGGATTCCAGCTCTCAAAAGGAAGAGGAGAACGAGGAAAAACGGCAGCAGGCAGAGCGCTATGTGGACGAGGCGAAAGCCTGTGAGGAACTGGGTGATGATCTGGAAGCCAAAAAACAGTACCTTTTGGCCAAGAATCTCTATAAAGAGCTGAAAATGGATGACAAGGTGTCGGAGATCAGCGGGCTTTTGGAGGTGTTGGAGGCAGCGATGGAGCAGGAGAAGGCAGAACAGGAAAGTATGGAAGCAGAGAGCAGAGAGGCGGAAAGCAGGGCGGAGGAAGAGTCAAAAAAGGCCGAAGAGGAGGCAAGACGGCTGCGTCCGGAGGACTTTGGACCTGGGGTAGTGGATCGGTAGGATACATTCCACAAAGATGAATAGAGGAGGGAGACATGGGAGCGATCAGTGCCGAAGGCGTAAAGGTATTTTGTGACATACCCTATATGGAAATAGAAGAATTTAAATGTACGGAAAAGATCAATGAGCATACGGATATCATTATTAAGATAAAGATTTCAGAGAGAACAGCGCTGTGGTTTGACACACATTCCTTATGCGGGAGAAAAGTTAAGGCAGAGTTGTGGAGAGAGAAAAAGATATGCGGGATTATATGGGGGAGTATTGTAAGCTGTGAGTTAGAGAATATAGAGCACCATTTTTTTGTGTCGTTGAGAGCAGTATCGTTAACCAATGAGATGGACAAAGAAGAGAAGACCTGCAGATTCCAGAGAGTCGGATATCCATATCGACGGTTCATAGAGGATATGCTGGAGAAATATTCCGGAGCCTGTATATTGGGCGGCATGTTCCAGCAGAATATCCGGTATCCTATCATGCAGTACAGGGAAACCGATTGGAATCTGCTCAAGCGGATCGCCGCTCAGTTTGATGTGGGAGTCATAGCTGATGCCGGAAGCGATGTGCCAAAGGCTTTTTTGGGCGATACTGTATTGAAAGAATATATACTTGATTCGTTTGATAAGATCCGACAGGTCAACGCAAAACATCAGGTTCATATCCACACATGGGAAACCTATGGACTTGGAGACAAGATACGAATTGGTCAGATGAGATTGGAGGTAAAAGAGAAGATCACTGTGTTTAGAAATGGACTGATCGAGTATGACTATTGGGCAGGTTCTCTGGGAAAAGAAATGGGAAAGGCGGAAAATGAAAAGCTTAGGGGTATATCCATGAGGGGAACGATATTGGAGGTGAAAGATGAATATGTAAAGCTGGATTTTGGAAGGGTGGAGGATCAAACAGAGATGGATGAGAACTTTAAATATCCATATTTGCCGGTAACAGGAAATATTATGTACTCTATGCCTGAAAAGGGAAGTGAGGCAGAATTGTATTTTCCTACTGCTGATGTGAACCATGCATATGTAAGAAACTGTTTTTTGCCCAAAAAGAGATATCCGAGGGAATCAACGAAATTTTTTCATACATGTTATGGAAAAGGAGTGGCAATGGAGCCGGGAGTTATACTGTGGATTGCCAGAACAAAACAGGGACAGTGTCAGAACATGAGTTTGAGGGATGAAAGAGGGATCTATGTATCCAGTCATAAGGCAATTGTTCTCGAAGCCAGAGGGAATATTAACGTTTACGCAGGGTCCTCCTGCACGATGGTAGGGAAAACGGAAGTCAAGGTAAAGCAGAGGGGTACTTTAAATACCATACATATGTCGGGAAACGGAATAGAAATGCGTTCTGAGAGATATGAAACAGCAGCGGCAGATATGGGAAAAAAGAGGAAGAGGAGACCAGAGAATGTACCTGTGGTTTCTGAAGCCAGTTTTGCGGAAGTGAAGGAATGCGCTATCGCTGCTATTCCAAATCATGGTATACAGGAAGGGATTGCGGAACAGGCGTTAGCTGCTATTCCAAAAACATTGTCTGGTAATATAGGTAATGATGTGATAATAGGAGACTTGGGAGGACGGGGATGACAAAAAAATATGGAGATGAAGCAATCATAAAAATGCGGCGGGCATATCAGAAATTAAAATATAATTCGCTGTCTACAGGAATATTTGTAAAAGAACAGCTGATATCTTTTAGAGAACAGGAAATAGATTCGCTTGGGACCAGAATGATCCTTCCGGAGGTAATGGAGCCAATGGAGGAAGAGATGAAAAAACGAAAATATCCTATGGAAAAACGTCCTGCCATCATCTGGTCGGATCCAGATGGAATTGTTTCCATAACGATCAGCTTTTTGTCACAGGGGATTGGGAGCGATGCTCTGGAGCAGGTTAGGGACGACTTGGGCAATGCCATATTAAGTATCTCTCCGCATTATATGTTTTTGGATAAAGGAAAAGTTGAGGGAGAAGAACGATCATTTTATTGGGCGGAATTTTTGTCCCCGGTTTTGGGAGGTATGGTATATAACATTTTATATATTGCTCCATGGAAGAAAGGGATACTTTTGGGAAGTTTTTCCTGTCCGTCCGGTGATCGGTCTGACTGGAGCGAGATCATGTTAAAATTAATGCCGACAATCAGAGAGGGGAAAGAGATATGAACGCGTTTCGACTTGTGGTACAGCCATTTGAGGTTTATCAGATTACGGAATTTTACGTACATAAAGAGGTTAATAAACATATAGTAATGTTTCTAAAGGGGTATATTTTAAAAGAGGATGCGGATATTCTCCAGAGAAGGCAGATGTTCCATCAAGAGATTGTGGTAGATCTGCAGGAAGCGGGAAAGAAAACAGAAACGCTGTTTTGTGGAGTTATTGTGGACCTGGGGTTGTGTGTGGATGGAGATTTGTATGAGGTTGAGATAACATCTTTGTCCTACAGCTGTTTGTTGGATGAAAAGGAAAGATTCCGCACGTTTCAAAGAAAAGGACAGATCTACAGTGAGATTGCGAAGGAGGTGGCAGCAGGCGGAGGCGCGGCGATCATTTGTAATTGCGGCGATACGTCAGTGGGACCGCTGGAAATCCAATACAGGGAAACGGATTGGGAATTTTTGAAACGGATGGCATCAAAAGAACATTCAATCCTGATCTCGGATTGCCGTCTGCATAAACCTGCCATTTATTTTGGCATGAAGATTGGGAAGAGGAAGGAGGTTATAGTCAGATCAAAAAAAGTGTGCGATCGGATGGAAGATGGTCATATCTGCCGGGAATATGAGTTAAATGCATATGGATTTGTGGAGATCGGAGATAAGATCCTGTTTAATGATACGGAAATGCAGGTTTACGGTGTCGAGATTCGATTAGAAAATCAGGAATTGGTCAGTATCATCTGTTTAAGAAAACAGCAGGATCATATACAAAATCCCTATTATAATTTCCGGATACCAGGCGTGTCCCTGTATGGCACAGTAAAAAAGGTTATAAATGAAAAGTTGCAGATCTTACTGGATGGGGATGAGGGAAAACAGACAGGGCAGAGGTGGTTTGATTTCGCGACCGTATATTCTTCTCCGGAAGGATCAGGCTGGTATTGTATGCCTGAAATAGGGGATTCCATATATCTTTATTCTCCTAATGAGAGACCGGAAGACGCATATGTCTTAAATGCGGTTCATCTGGAAGGCGCAAAGGATCGGAAAGATCCGGAGCATAAATACCTGAAAACAAAGAGAAATCAGGAAATTCGTTTTTCGCCGGGGCGTATTATAATAACGAACAATAAAGGGATGAGAATCGTTCTTGATGATGAGAAGGGGATTGAGATCAAGAGCGATAAGGATATACTTTTGGAGGCAGAGGAAGGGATAAGCATTAATAGCGGACAAAATATTCTGGCAAAAGGAAATGATGCTGTTATATTAAAACAAAATATTAATATGATCGCAGTCCGAAACGGGATCAGAGAACATGGGATTCGGATCGATCGCCAGTGAGGAGGAGAAGTATGGGTCACGAGATAAAACCAATCCCGCCAGCCCCATGTGTGGTAGATGGCGCGGCTATAGGATGTTGCTTTGCGCAGTCAGGTTCAATGATGGAATATAAAGAGATGTGGGATAAAAGATATCTGCGTATTTTGCATAATGATTCGGAAAAGCAATGCGGGCTTGAGATGGCACATAATTATGATTGTGTACCAGTAGAGAATGTACCGAAATTCAATATATGCAAGTCGCCTTATTATTATGAAACGGTAGGAATACTGAAATCATTGTATCCTGATAATAAAGATTATGCAAAAGGATTTGAAAGCTATTGTAGGTTAAACGCCAAAGCAGAAGGCGGCAGTCCGCCATGTATCGGTGCTTTCCTGGATACATGGTTCAACTCTTCTGATATAGTTATTGCGGACAAATACCAAGAGTTTATAAACAAGACATTATTTTTTACATCTCGGATGCGTGAGAAGATTGAAGAGATGAGAAAGTGGAGTGAAAGTGAGGTAAAAAGATATCGGAAACGTGCGGAAAGAGAGTATGGGGAGCGTATTTCAGATTTAGGGTTTGAACGCAGTATGAGTAAATTAGTATCGAATTTAGAAAAAATTCGTGAGAAGGATGATCGTGAAAAGAATAGTCTAAATGCGATAGAAAGAATAGCAGAAGAGGTAAAGGAGTATAGAGATATATCAGATAAAATGTTTTGTAAATACGATATTGTGGAGAGAAAAGTAAAAAAGTTATATGAAGAGGGCAAAAGAAAGGTTGAGCGCTGGGATGGGTACATAGACGCGATTCAAGTTTATGATGGTGATTATTGCAAAACGCTAGAGAAGTTAGCGAATGAGATTGAAGGTTATCGGAACAAATGGAGCGATGCTTTATCAGATGCCGAGATAAACATGGATAGCTGGGAGGCATCCGGGTTTTTTTACTATTGTGATAAAATGGTGTCCGACGCAAGAAAATTAGCAGCTGATGGAGCGGATGATAAGAGGATAGGCAAAGCGCTTTTGACTTCCTCATTTTTGATTTGTAAATGTGGAGGGAAAATAGAGTTTTTGAATAGTGGGCAGGAAAGGGTTCTATATTGTGAAAATTTATTTAAAAAATTTGAAGAACTGTTAAAGGATGCTGTGACTTACTTAGGAGAAGTTCTCATGCAAAATGGGGTATATGCTGGGGTGCAAGAGGAGGAAAGTAATGAGTCTGTTGAAGATGTGATTTGGGCTTTGCAAGAAGTGATAAATGGGATTGAGGAAGAAAGATCATTTAACTTAGGAAAAGATATGCCGGCGGTTAGAATTCGATTTATTTCTAGAAGCTGTAAAGATGAAGAGGAGACACTAAGAGATGAGTTTGTCGCGATTCTATTTTTTGGCTTGATTTCTGAGTTTGGAACTGCTGCGAATATTTTAGTGTCTGCCACGACAATGATAATGGATGCTGTAGATATATCGAAGCAGAGTAAAGGAGAGCAGGAGTATAATAAAGTAGAGGATGCAGTGGTTTTTGGTGCTGACATGACAGGGTATTTTAATAGTATTATTGAAGGCGCGGTAAATACCAGACAA
>Ga0137308_101419_pt1 | contig 23649 bp, 25 predicted proteins | sample Inofrocosms_June_FD_97181 | JGI IMG/M metagenome (GOLD analysis project Ga0137308, IMG submission 97181) | Mouse cecal microbial communities from Vienna, Austria - N-Acetylneuraminic and N-Acetylglucosamine D2O microcosms_June | ecosystem: Host-associated > Mammals > Digestive system > Large... | reverse complement strand
ACTGCACCATGCGGGTGTCCAGCATATTGGTTTCTCCGCTTTGCCGGACAGCTTCAATCTGTTCCTTGATTCTTTCCGTCATATGTCTCACCCCCTTCGTACTTTTCTGCCAGATATGCTTCCCATACCGAGTCGAGCACAGCATGGCGCAGTATCCTGCCGTCAAATCCGGAATATCCGTAGCCTTGGCAGATGGTATCGAAGTAACTGCGCGATGGTGTGCCATAGGGATGCAAGGCTTCGTTCATGATATAAACCATTGCCCGGATCCGTTTGCCGTCCACCGTCATTTTTAGTGTTTCTTTACGGTAGAGGTGCGGAAAGCCTTCATAAATGTCGAGGTTATACTCGTCACTTGGCTGTAGTCGCCAAATGATGATGGGGACTTTGCTGCCTTGATGCCTCTCAATCGTGGCTACGGCAGTGCCTTTGCCCCGGAACATCAGGCGGTAGTTCTGTAAATAAGTTACTTTTATAACCTCTGCTGTCGGGCAGCGTTTTGCCATTTGCCCCAGGTTGAGGTTGGAGCCATAGGCGATATAGAACCTGCCTTTTGTTGCATTGTTACTTTTACTCATATGTTTTGTCCTCCATTCTCAGTATTCCTGGCGCTAATATGGCTCCTGACATTCTCCCTGGAACCATACCGCCAGGCGGCATTGCCGTCCAGGTGTTGGTAGAGATGCTCCCGGCAGCTCTTGAACTCGTCGCCAATGAACCCGATACGGTTCAGCCAAACTCGCATGGCGAACTTCTCATTTTCTTCCTGCACCTTGCGGTAGCTGGCGCTTTTCTGTGTCAACGCCTGATGGTTCAGGGCGAGCGCCAGCACGATATATGCCCGGATTTTCCCGGCATGGAGCGTGCTGTTGAAGCCCCGAAGTTCCACCGTATGATTGCCATGGAAGAAGCTGTGTAAATTGAGAAAATGATAGCGGCTGGTGTGGTAGTGACCGTTACGGTTTCCCGCATAGTTCTCATACCAAATAGATTCTATCTGACTTAGTGTTTTTGGCTTTACCTGGTTCATGCGCTCTACCAAAATAGCGTCCATTTTCTTGCAGTAACGCATCCGCTCCGGCGCAATCTGAAGTGACTTATAAAGCAAATCATTGTGTGCGTAGATGATATTGATGAAGTTGCGGATGCTTCTAGGGGTGTGGGCGGCCCCGTCGAGATGGATATGGATGCCGCAGGATCTGTTCGCAAATCCTCCGGCTTTCCTGAGCCTCCTTGCCAAAGCCTGCACCCGGTCAATATCCTCCCGGTAGAGCAGGATGGGGCTGACCAGTTCCACGCTGTAACTATCATTAGCGGAGACAGTCCTGCGCCCCTCTTTTTTCTGGCAATGCAGGCTGCCATCGTACATCACTTTCCAGATACGCCCATCCGGAGCGGTTACTTTGTGGGTGTCATAATAATCCCCGGCAGTGTCAGTCGTGCCGCCTAAGTAATGCGCAGTAACTTCTGCTGCTTTTTGCCTGGTGATCCCGGTGAACTCGATCTCCAGGCCGAATCTTTTCGTAAACATTTGCCCTCCTTTCCTGCGGCTGTTGGAGCGCGGAATGGGGGCGGCTGTGGTGCGCTCCCAAACTTGGCTGCGCACCATGCCGCAATGTTTACCTGGTTTTTATGTTACCTGTCTAAATCCTCCTTTCCCGGAACTTTTTCCGTGAGATTGTTTAGCGCCGGGCTGAACCCTGCTGCGGAACCGGATGCCGGACGGTATTTTTTCTGTATCTCTTCCGTCAGCTTATGGTGTTCTGCATCGGTAATCAGCCCGCGCTTATGAAGATGGCCGGCGATGGCAAGCATCGCGCCATATTGCTTTATCTGTTCAAAATGTGCTTTATCCATTACGGCAATCCCTCCCCATAGCGGCTGAGACGGTAACATTCCCTGCCGCAAAATTGCTTTTTCTTGTTCCCGAAGCTGACGAATTCTTTTCCGCAGCAATAGCAAATCAGACGGTATGGCTGCCTGCTACGGAAATGGTTCCACCACTGGTAACGGCACCGGTTGCTGCAAAAAATCTTGCGTCCACCACCCGTGGGGTGCGATAATGGCTTGCCGCAATTTTTACATAAACCGGTTTCCGCACCGTTGCTAAGTGGGGCATGGACGCCATTGCGGTAGCAAATGGATTTTACAGTATTGGGAGATAAGGAGAAAAAATCTGCAATTTCCGCATACGATGCGCCATCCTCCCGCATTTTTAGTATTGCCTGTTTGGTTTTGGGATCAGTCATGCCGCCTCCTTTCCCTTCCCGGCTCCTGCACTGGCCATATATGCGGCTTTGATGCGCAGTCCGAGGGCGTGTACTACATTGACGGTTACGGCATTGCCGGCCTGCCGGTAGGCCTGGGTGTCGGAAGTCACAGCCAGCAGTTTATCAATCTGTTCATCAGAAAACCCCTGCAGCCGCAGGCATTCCCGTGGGACGAGGCGGTGAATTCTCAGGTCTTCCCCCACAACCGCCTTGTCCGCATGCGTGGTAAGGGTATAGGAGACGCCGTGCCCCACGCGCGCCCGCTTCTTGTTCTGCCCGGCATAGGAGATGTCAACCGAGTCCCCCGGCTCCGCTTCACTGTACCCACGCTTGGTGGCTTCTTTAATCAGCAGGACACCATCGCGCACCTGTCTTGAGCTTATGCCTTTGCAGTAACTGGCAGTGAGAGTGCGGGCGCAGCCCCGTGTGCCCGTGATCCCCGCCTGGATACTGCAGCTTACGAGGTACAGCCCGGTTTTCCCACCGCCTCCCCCCGGAGCTGGAGAGCTGGGTGCAGGCGACCCCGGCCGGGTCGTAGACCCTTTCCCCCTGTGCCCCGCGGATGATCTGTATAAGAGCTTTTCCGTCTGCTCCGGTGAGAGGTAGTATTTTTCCGGCACATTTTGGATCAAGATATCCGATAATGTACACCCGCTTGCGTGACTGTGGGACTCCGAAATGCTTGCTGTTAAGCACCTGCCACTGGACACCGTACCCCAGTTCTGATAGCGTGCTGAGGATGGTTGTAAATGTCCGTCCTTCGTCATGGCTAAGCAGTCCGGGAACGTTTTCAAGTAGGAAAAAGGCAGGCTGTTTGGCTTTAAGGATACGCGCGATCTCAAAAAAGAGCGTGCCTCTCGCATCTTCAAAACCACGGCGCTTTCCGGCAATGGAAAAGCTTTGGCAGGGGAATCCGGCGCAGAGCAGGCCGAAGTCTGGCATTGTTTCGGTGTCAATTTTTCTTGCGTCTTCATAATAAACCTCGCTTTCTTTTATATTGTGGATTGCCCGGTAAGCCTTTTCTGCGTGCTTGTCAATCTCGCAGTGGCCGATGCAGGTAAATCCGCCAGCGCGCTCCAGCCCGGCACGGAACCCGCCAATACCGGCAAACATATCAAAGAACCTGATATTTTGTGTACTCATAGACATCCTTCCTTTCTTAAAGTTGTTATAAAAAGTTATTATAAGAATGTGTTTAAGTGTCTGCTAGTTACAGTGTTACAGTAGCATCTCTATATGCTTGGAGCCTGCCTAACACAGCATTTCTCTATCTCCTCCCTCTAGGACGAGATGCTCCAATTCATCGCAGGTAATTACGGCAAATAATTTCGCCTGCTTGTCAAAAGTCTCCCTGAGATGCCGGATGAGTTTTTCTTTCCGGCTGTCACTCGGTACGATCCAAACCGTGAGTGGGAACATTTCCGATGCTTCCTGTTCCAAACCGGAGCGGTAGTAGGCATGGTATTTCTCGCATTTATCAATGATCTTGGCGGGAGATTCCGTGTCAAGGTCAACTTCGATAAAATAACGGTCTTCATATTCTTCAGTAGCAGTTGCGGCGTAAAGGTCGGGCTTAAGGGAGTAGGACACCCCGGCACTGCTGTATGCCCGCCAGCATTCCGGCTCTAACTGCAAAGCGGTAATCTGAGGCTCATGTTCCCGGCAGATTTCTATGAGCCGGATGGCAGTTTCTGCAACCGCCAGGGTATGGGCTAAGAAATATGGGGACGGTTCATAATGCCTGCGCATGGGGGACGATTTGCCGTCATGGAGCCGCAACAGGCGCTCGTCGGCGTGGGTCAGATGCCAGATGAATGAGCCTGATCCGGCTCTTACTCCGCCAATCCTACGTGAGAGGCTGTCCACCAATCCAAATTCACTTAACTTTTTGAGGCTGCGGCTGGCTGCCCTAAGCCCGGCAGAGGGATTAGCGGCATCCGTGAATAACAGCCGCTGGATTTGCCCCGTCATGAGATAGCGGTACTGTTGCACCGCGGCGAGTAGCTGTCGGTCGCGCTCCCCCAGGCGGCTGTCAGTCTCCGCCAGTTGTCTTTTGGATACACGCTGGGGCGCTTGGCTGCCATTAACATGGGCACCGCCTGCCATAGGGGAATCCGTAGCGGGAACGCTAAAGGAATCCCGGACGTTAAACTGCGCGAAGTCCCTGATTCCCGCGGTTTCCGCTTGTACTTTGCCGTCCCCGTCCGTCAGTCGGTTCGTCAGCCGGTCCGTCATGGTTTTTTCCTCCTTCCAATGTTAACGTCGCCGGGATTTTCCCCGGTAGTTTGGCTGTTAGCGGTAAATATACGGAGATATTCTTCTTCAATTTGCTCTGCTGGGATGCCGTAGGTGGTCTGGCTCTTTGCCTTAAGCTCGGCGGCATCCCGCAGGGCGGGCGGTGGCGGCAGAGTCCTGCCCTGTACCCAGCCAATGTTCCTTCCTCCTGATTGGAACGAGGTGTAAATCTGATAGCGGGGCAGAGCCATAAAATCCTCTGCGGTAAGTTCTGGTGCCATCGCCGCCATGTCTTTCGCGTCCTTGCTGTTAAGACCGAACACTATTTTGTTCCTGGCGTTGGCATCTACCCCGGAACGAATATCCAGTGGTAGTTGGTCGCGGTATTGGTGCGCCAGTGTCAACCCTACACCCAAGCCTCTCGCCTGCGCTAAAGCGTCAGATAAATCGGTCGGCAATGATATATAATCTTGCAGTTCGTCTATGTAGATTTCTACAATGTGCCGCTTTTCTGCCGGAATGCCCGCCCGTGACAGTGCCAGTGTCCAGGTTAGCCCGACAATCAGGCTTCCCAACAACCTCGCCGATCCTCCGCCGGTTAAACCACGGTTCAGCGGAATTAGTACAATCTTTCGTTTATAGAACAAATCTGTGAGGGAAAACTTTGGCTTTGCCTGCCCCAGGGTGTTCCTTAGCCCCGGTCGTAAAGTTAGCTGTCTAAGCTTGTTGAGAACAGGGCTTATTTGCTGTCTTTTTTCGGTATCCCTCAGATCCTCAAACTGTTCCCAAAAGGGGCGCAACGCTATGCGGTCTTTAACCTTGTTGGTAATTTTCCGCCTAAACCGCTCATCAGTCAGAAGTGGCAATAGCCACAATAGTGTAGAATTTTCTGTCTCAACGAGGGTCAGGAGGGCTGCTGTTAGTACATCTTGCGTGTAAATTCCCCAACAGTCACTAAAGATTTCTTTAAGCACGGAGAGAATTGCATCTGCAATCAGTGATGGATTGCCGTATTCCTTAAACGCCAGTGGGTTAAACCCACAGGGGCAGGAATCGGATGGATCGATAATTACCACGTCACCCATGCGTTTTTCGGGAATCCGCATTAGTAAATCGTTAATAAGATCGGCCTTCGGATCAAGGACTAATACGCTTCTCCCGGCGTTTATGTCTGCCAAAATCAGGTGTAACATCGCAGTGCTTTTTCCTGAACCAGTAGGTCCCAGGCAAATCGTATGTTCGAGCGAATCTTTAGGGGAAATACTCAGCCGCTTCGGGTTTATTGCGTCCATGCTGATAGCAAAACTGCGATTATTCTGCTGATTAGTCGGATTGCGATACCAGTGAGGTGGCAAAGTGAGTTTGGGGTGCAATCCTGGTGTTCCGGGTAATTCTTCCTCCCCGGCAGGGAGAAGTAGAAAGTTAGCCAGTTCTTTTACCGACAGCTGCAACGGAAAATGCCACGGTACATGAGCGGAATTGAGATCGTGTGGTTTTATCTCTTCCGTATATATCCTTACTCCGGCGGACTCCAATACCCTAAATGCGCTGATGATGCTTTGCAGACGATTGTTGGCATTTTCTCCAGTGATACCGATGCGGATGACAGCCTGGAAAATGTGCTGCTCGGCTTTTTCCCGCACGCTTTTACGGCTCTCGGCGGAAGCTTTTTGTACGTCTCCGAGGAGTATCTGCAGCCATGTTGCATTTGGGTCAGCGAGGTTAGTTGGCACTGGGGAGGGGGCATAAGCCCTCCCCAGTACAATCTGTATTACCATTTCCGTGCCATCCTTGTTTTCTGCCAGTGCCGCCAGTCCTGCCCGGATGACCGCCTCCGTAATGTCAGTCTTAAGCGAGAGTGTCGGATGGCTAATCTTCAGTTGTCGGGCAGTAGTAACAGCAGCACGTTTTTCTGTGCCAACTTCGTGGAACAGGATATCACCATGCGCCTTGATGGCTTCTTCAATATTTCTGATGTACCTTGCGGCGGCTCCAATGAGGTAACTTACTTTGCCGTTTTGACTGCGTACTTCCCAGATAACGGCTCCCCGTGATAATGCCGCTAGATGCGAGAGAACTTCCCACACGGCTTCCGTCTTATATGGCCGCGCCCATACTATTTCTTTAAAAACAAGGTCCTCTATTTGGTGCTTCAAAAATGCCCACTCCTTTCTTTTCTTTCTACCATTGTCCCAAATCATGTTTGTGTTTCCTGATGCGGTAAATGATAATAACGACCATAACAACGATGGCAATGGCAAGCAGTATCGGCCAAACTTCCAAAATCCAGTGTGCGGCGGTATTGATGAGAAAAGCGCTGAGCGCCAGCATAAATGCGAACTCTAGTATCCGCGTAATCAGTCTTTTTGGTTGTTCCAACCATCATCCCTCCTCTCTGAGTGCTTTGGCACTGTACTTGGGTACGGGGTAATCCCCGGGCATAATAATGTCCGCCCCCCCTGGGGCTTCGAAGCCCCATATATCCCAACCCGGCTCCCTGTGGCGAGCAAAGAGTTCAAGATAAGGTCCGTATGACATACGCCTAATAACTGCATATTGCTCTTCTGGTTTTTGGCTATGCCGCTGCTGTGGGCAGAAGATCCAGTTGGGCTGACCGTGAAACTTAACTGGCGCCTTGCCACGTGTGGCAAACAGACACGTCTCTGACGCATTTCTATAATAATTACCCAAAAGGAGGCGGGGTTTTATCCAGTAGATCGGGCTGCGATATGTAAAGCCCCAAGCCTTAATCACATCTAAACCCTCTTGTAACAGGGCGTTAGGAATCCACAAATAAAGGTGGCTGTTTTCTTCCGCTAAATCCTGTACTGGCATCGCTTTGATGCGCTCCAGAGACATCAGTTCATAATGGCTTTCCGCACTGCGATGACTATTTTTCCCACGCTGCGAGGAGACTCCCCATGGGGGGTCAGCGAGGATTGTGTGATATTTCTTGGTTTTGTTGATTTTACTTTCTGTCTGATTGATTTTTCCTTCCATATAATCGTCCTTTCTTTGCTTGGCGCGGTTTTGACGGTATTTAAGCCCAAAACCACGCCGATTAAAAAGTTAAGCACAATGAGTTTTCGGAGCGATTCGACACCCATTAACAGGGGTCAAATGTCAATTAGGGCGCAATAAGGAACGATATTGTAATATTGTCAAGAATATGTTGACAATGCCTTGTTTTGCGCTTAATTGCTGTACCCTCTGAAACGACAGGGCAGTCCTTTGCACCGTGTTTTCTGTCTAAATGTCAGTTTTTCTTGCGGAAACACTCTTTAGCATCTTCCATGTAGGTCTTGCGGATCATTGCACGATATGCTTCCATACAGTCATACCCATCCATAAAGCTGTCCTGTAAATACTTCCATACCATCCTGCGCATGGCGATCTTTCTATAACAGTGCTTAAAAAGCAGATGGATCAGCCAGCCAACGATGGTAACTATAGATATTGCTTGTGCGATTACTTCTGTAGTCATGACAGATCACCACCTTTCCAGCCGCTTTAGCGAACCCTTTAGGTATGTAGCCATAATAGCTCGGCAACATCCACCTACATCCGGGTTTATGTTGGCAAGCTGCTCGGCCATCATGCCTAAACTTCCAATGTTTTGCATTGACCCCCTGGCAAGCTGAGCGGCGAGCTTGTCCTGCCCGGCATCAAGCACTGCCTGGTCTACCATCATGTTGGCGGTGTGTTTTGCCATCCAGCTCAGATTGCGTGGCATGGGGGTGTAGTTAGTGGCGGTCTCTATGACTGTGTCGTCATAACCGTCCGGGTAAATGTTTTGATGATTCATAAGAATGTCCTCCTTTGATTTTTTTGATAGTAAATATCCATATTGAAAGGCTGAATTATAAGTTGCCCTTGATGCGGATTTTTCTATCTAATATACATAGGACGTTTTAGGAAGATTTGAGTAAGTATTTTATAAAAATTCAGAAGAATTTTTTTGCACACCAAAAAAGACGCCTTAGAAAGCGCCTTTTCTGTAGTATAATTCTTGCTTTTTATGACTTATTATGATTTTTGAATTTTATTGCGTTTTATAGTTCTGTGAATCAGTATAATGATAATAGCCAAACAAATAACAATCAAGATAATGTGAATGGTGAATATAATATTAAATCTTTTGTTATTTTGGATGATAATCTTAACAGAATCTTCTATGGTAGTATCATTTACACCAACCCATACGAAATTTTCTATTGTATTAATGCCTTCTTCTAAATTATTATCAACCACTTCAGCAGTAAAGCGAATAAACGCGTTACCACCATTCTTACCATCGGCACTACCAAGGTAGCTACCAATGTTTACACCACGGGTTACAATGTCACCATCCGGGGTCAAAGTTGCCCAGTTTGGATAGTTCATGTTGTAAAGCTTGGTCGTACCAGGAACGTACTTCAAGTTGCCCGGTAGAATATCGCGAATCATCACGTTATCCTGAGTTTCGGTACCAGTGTTGTTGTACTCAATTTGGAACTCAACCTGTTCACCGATCTCGGCGTCAACAACTTCGCTCCATTCCTTTTCACCAACAAGACGGCTCATTGTTTTGACTGTAAAATCATCGTCATAAACAACTTTTACTTGGATAGTTATATAACTCTTATATACATCGCCGCCCGGAATTTGGCCATCTAATGCATTATAGCCAATCAGAGCCCCTCCCTCGGATGCTTTCGTCGCAATCTCATCACCCAAAGTTATCCCTTCCTGGCCGGTTCCACCATTGTACAGCAATGCAGAGCCATAAACATACTCCAAGTGGAAATTTTTATTGCTGTTAAAATTGACGTAGTCCCAATATTCACTCGGGCTAGCATTTGAAGATTCAATGAAGCCGTTTACCTGCACCTGTTTGCTGGAAGTTGATGGAATGCTGAAAGCGACCTTCACATTTTCAGCGACAGCATCAAAACCGTTCGGGTTATTATTGTTCACATAAAGACGGATAACGTAAGTCTCGCCATTCTCGACCTCAACATTGCCACCTTGCCATTTGCCATGTGGATTTTTGGCAAAGCCGCTATCGTCGGCCTCCATAGCTGAAACAAAGTCTTTTTCATCGCCAATTTCAGCGTCGCTGATTGAATTAAAGAAAGGTGTATTACCAAAATCATCGGCGTGTTCACTGATGTATTGTGTCGAATAGCTTGGTCGACCTCCACTGTCGTCGCCCCAAGCAAAAGCAGTTGTAGGACATACTGCCATGCTCACCAGGACGGTTAAGAATATTACAATTATAAAATTTGTTTTATTATTTTCTTTCATTGATTCTCCCTCAAGCCCGTAATATCAACTTTCTTTCTGGAATCTATATCTTCTATATTAAAATCATGTAAATAAAGTTGAGCTATGTATTTTTACTGTTTTTATTTGGGAAATTCTACGCTTCCCGAAACAGTACCTTGGCTTATAACCTCCTTACAAGGAGCTATTATAGGTATCCTAGCTTGTTTCTCTTGACCTTCTTCGAGAGTGTCATTCCGTAATGGTTCCATAGAATATTCCTCAGCAATCAGAACGTTAGAGGAATCCGAATCTTGCCCAGGTTTATTCACCAAAATAATCAGTATTAAACAAACGATGCTAGCGAGCACTGCCGTAATAAGCTCTTTTGATATGTCAAAGATTTGCTCATCTTCTTCATCTACATTTCCATCAATAGGTATCTTAGTCTCATGATTATGCAAAACTAAGCCACATATAGAAACTTTAAACGTTATTATTCTATAATGCTGCACTTTGATTTCGTCGGCATCGATCTCTGCCAAATTGTCTTTTACAAAGGAACTGTTATCCAAATAGTCAGTAATAGGCAATGATAACTTTTTTGGTATTCTATCATTGCAAAAATCTTCATAGACTTTATTTGTAAATTCTGATATTTCTTCCTTTTTATTTTTTATTTCGATAAGAGCTTTTGATAACTCTTCAATAATGTTATTTTCTACCTCACGTAATAAATTGTCTTTATCTTTTCGTTCTTTCTTTTCTAATCTCTTATTATACGAATGAGCACATTCATAATATTTCTTACGCCTTTTCCTCAGTTTTTCAACAAAACCATCAAGAAAACCGTATGCCATTAACATTATTTCAGCGTCATCCGTCGATAAGAACTCCATAAAGATACTGATTAGATATGCCGAACAAAAGTCGTCATATTGATTTCCAGTAGTTCCATATTGTTGAGTAGATAATGAGATGTTTGGAAATCGCTCTTTCACAAAACCTTCACCTATAAGCGGCCCAACAAGTTCTCGCACACGTTTTACTGGGGAGCCATTACGTATTTGCTTTAAAAGGCTGTCAATTTCTGAGGCACTATTTAGTTTATATGCCGCCAATTCCTCACCCCCCTCTGTAATATAATAATATCACAGAGCATGATTACGTTGCAACCTAATAAAAACATTCTTTTAAGAGTGCACTAGCGATGCAATACCCTTAGAGTAGATATAGGTTAAAATATAAAGCTGCCGCATAATTAGTATCCCAATTATTTTGCGACAGCTTATCGTTACTTACAAATTAGTATATTCTGCAATTTCTACATACTGTTCATCGGAAAACGGATTTGTTTTTTTAGGATCTTTAAAGAAGAAATCTATTTCCCGTCTGGTATGTCCGGTATATTCTATGACTTGAGTACGCCGTTGCCCGCCATTAAAATAGCCAAATGAAACTAGGTATTTGGTATCAGACCCGCCATAAACACTCGGGACGTCAAATCGCACCTCAATCCTATCTTGCAACTTCACACTCAGACATAAATAGCCAGTTTCTTTAGTTCTGTAATTATAGAAGTCTAAACAAATACGACCAACTGCTACATGGAAAGAAATAATTTGCCACTCAGGATACTTTCCACGCAAAACATCTGCATAATTAGCAAGAAAAAAATCAGTTTCTTCTTGCTCAGCATTCCAATCTTTGTCAACGGCATTAACCAAATCCTCGACGCAGCTCGTCGGTTTTCCGGAATACGACATATTAGTCATTCTGATTGGCTGGCATTTTCTTTCCACTAGTGCCTCATAATGCATATCGCCACCAATCACTGTGTACCCGTGATTTGTCAAGTCCAACCTATATTCTAATAATCTCATGGTATTTACCCCCTTTAAATAAATGAAATTTATTGGATTATTGTGCTATCGCCTCTTCTCCCAAGAGAAAGGGCGATTTACACAATAATCAGAGGGGTAATCGATATATGTAATATACTAATAGAAGCGTTAATGTTCATAAACAAGTTAGTTTATACTAACCATTGTAGCACACATGTCCGAAAATGTCAAGTATTAGAAATTTGTTAAGAATACTCAGTGCCGATCTTAATATCTTTTACGCAATATTCAACCCCTTATTTTTACGCTTTTTTACGGAAAATTATTTTTTCTTACGAATCAACTGCCTAATCATTTTTCTGTTATTGTTGTAATTAAGCAAGAGCTCTGCTTAAAAATCGCTAGGAGGTGATATAGCCAAAAAACAAATAGACATCGCATGCACAGAAAAAAGCCAGCCAGCGGCTGGGCAGTTCAATGCTGGCAAGTTTGGCCAAATAAATAACTATTAACATAGATCAATGGAAGATCCGCAGGGGCATTAGCGCAGTGCGGGGATGCTTTTTAGCATCCCCCTTGCTGCTCTTATTCTCTACGGATCATCAGAACATCAATAGGACATATGGCTCCTGCGGATCGAATCGCAGAAAGGAGTCATATATGGCATCAGAATGGTATGATTATCATGAATTAAAAGATTATCTCTATAAATTGTGGAAAGGTAAGGTATGGGACAGTTTGAGCCAAGAAATAAAACGTATATACTGGAATGATCTGCAGAAATTACGTGGCGAAGCCAATGCAGATATGGAACTTGGTGGTAGCGATGAAGAAGCCTTTTTGTGCGCTTTGCAGCCAGATGATGAGGATGACGGAAAAAAGGCCAAGAAAAAGCGCAAAAAAGGCAATTACTTGCGCGCTTATTCTATCGAACGGGCAATGGAAAATGGAATTGACTACCCCTATTCCTTTACACCGGAAGAGTACGTTATAAAAAGCGAGCAATATGAAGAACTGTATACCGCTCTTACTACACTGGATGATTTTGATAGAAGCATTATCGAGATGTATTATTTTATGGGCATGAATGAGCGGCAAATCGGGCAAGAGCTTGGCGTTGTACAGAAAACCGTCAACAACCATAAGACGAACAGCTTAGAAACGATGAGAGAAATTTTAACTAAAAACCAGTAATTTCTTACTCAAATATCCAATAAATGTCCTATGTATTATAGAAGGGTATATTTCTCTGGCGGTGAATGCGCCGCTAGAGAATAGCCCTCAATAAAATTAGGAGGTAAAGTACATGAAAACAAACAACACCAAAAAGAACAGAAATGACGCCAGGAACGCAAAAGTGAACCGGAATCAGAAGGAATACAAAAAAGAGCCGTATATTCCCAGCCTGTTTGACAAGCCGGCGATTGAAGTGGCAGAAGTCGGAGTGCCACTCAATATGGAGACCTGCCCAGGTACGGACAGCAATGAGCCGACATTGGTAGACAAGGAGCATTATGGCAAAATATACACGGTAACAGATGGTTCATTTTATACAATTAGATTAGGTATTCACTCTAGTTCCCTGGGGGTTGGCTCCATGAATGAAGACTGCGCAGTTGTCTGTGCTATCCCCACTACATCAGATAAGACTCAGCGGTTGATGGCTTTGTTTTTCATTCCAGAGATTTATCCTGTAAAATTCATGGATGCTATTTGGCTTCATGCAAAGAACGATCGGCAATTTAAGTTAGAGTACGTCTTTGGCAGTGCCGCTTTAGAATCAAATAACGACTCTAGAGCGCTTCCTTTGCGTCATGACGCAATAACGGTAGAGGATGATCATATTATGATTCTGCAGAACGGGATTGAAGGGGAAATCCCTGTTTTTTGTACTTTTGCTTATGATTTTATTAGATTCCAGGTTAAAGTTGTATTTGAAGAGTAGATTGTTGGTCGCCAATCATGATGCGGCCAGTGCTGAAACCATCTGAGGGAAAGCAATACCCTGTATGAAGAAGGATGAGCTATTCCCATAATGCCCGGTGTGCGCGGCAACAGTAACAATACGCATTTTGCGTATAATATTGCTTTCCGATAATACTCATTAGGAAATATTCACTTTTATCCATCACGAAACAGAGCGTAGAGATCAATTTTCTGCGCTCTGTTGGTTATACAACGTTATCTTCCTTCACGTACATTCCAACTAAAACCGAGGATGAAAGGATGATATAGTGGCCAAAGGGCTATCTTACACTCATAGCCCGACTGAGGATGGAACCAAAAACTTCTTTGAAAATCGTTTCTTCCATCTCGTCATGTGGATATGTAACCGGTATATCGGCGCTACTAAGGATATCACAGAGTTGCTTCATCTCTTCTTCAGAGAGATTGTGAATTCCAAGCGCCATGGCACTATTGAAGACGTCGGTCTTCATGGCTTTTCGGATAATTTTCTCTCGAAATTCGTCCTTCGCCATCTTCTCTACCTTGCGCAGACATTTATCTCTGTCCATAAAATGCACCCTCCTCTTCTCTTGTAGTATTTGCTTCTCTCACCCCCCCCCGTACCACACAGCGAATGGCAAACCCGTAGCCACGGGAATTGATGCCCTGAGGGGAGGTATTCGCCGGGTGCGTACCCAGGGCGTAACCGTACACGTCAGAACCAGCAGTAGTAGACCACCAGTCGCCACCCGTGATGCGTACGTAGACGTTGCCACCCGAACGATAGTACCGGCCCGTACGGAGAAAGTTGAGAAGATTGCAAAAAGCGGTGCAATGGGGTGGATATGATAAAATATTACACCGGGGATTCGTTAAAGCCGGTAAAATCACTTCTTTGAAGTTGTTTTAGCTTTGACTGTCACCCATTTCCCATATGCCTGTTTTTTCTTGCCTTCTGACGCATATTTTTTATATGCGCGGATGCGGATAAAATATGTCTTTCTGCTCTTTAATTTTTTCACTGTATAGGCTTTTGCTGATTTTTTTACTGTAATTTTTCTAGCGCCCTTAAATGTTTTCTTTGCACTGACTTGGAGCTGATATCCGGAAATACCGGAGGCTTTCTTCCATTTAAGGCTCAGTTTATTCCTTCCTGCCGTTACTTTTACTGCCTTTATTTTTGCCACTTTTGGCGCTGAAACTTTGTTTGGCTTTGTGGGTTTGGCAGGGGAAGTATTGTTTGCGTCTTCCGGCAATGATTTGGTGATGGAAAAACATCCCGCCATAAGATTATAGCCTGTAAACATGGAATTCGGGTCATTTTCATCATCCAAGCCACCCCATATATCCCCGAAAAAGGTTGAGTCGCAGTTTTGGGCAATCCCTGCGCCATTTACCATCGGAACAAACTTAAAGTTGCTGCCTTGTAACATATCTGCATCTACTGCTATTTCCGGGCCATTTTTATGTTCTTCCCACCGAAGAATCATGACAAGTCCATAGTATGTATTCGGTTCGACTTTTTGAAAATCCAGCTTCCACCAGTAAGTGGAACTGTCACTGGGAGGAGCCAGGGTAAACCGGTCTTGTGCGGCATTATAGTCTAACTTAACCCAAAAAAGGCTCCAATGCAGATTTTTATCCAGTACGCTTCCTTCCTCCACTTTCTGCTTTCCATTGATATACACCGGGGTCTCGTCATATCCCTTCCATACTCGGAGAGTGTTTGTATCCTGCCCTTCATACAACTTCGTGCTGATATTTCTAAAATCAATGCTGTGGATGCGAATCTTATCCTCCGGCCTGTCAATACATATTCTGGAATAAATATCCTTAATAATAATTTTATCGCCTTCTACCACATAATCCTTATCCGTAAAAGCCACGCCACCGACTTCCCCATGAAAATCCTTTTCATATACATAGCGGTGGGATTCCCCACCGAAACTGCTACGCTGGTCAAACTCACATGGAAGTTCCAGTGACAAACTGTATTCCTTCCCTTTCTCAAAGACGTCTGTAGCAGTAAGCACTTTTCCTGTTGCTTGGTCACGCCAGTAGAAATTATAGTTTTCTCTCGAAACCATGCCGGAACCACCTGACATACTGCCATGATACTGCATGCTGACAACCGGGTCGCTGTATGATTCCCCTGTGTACGGGTCATCCATGTACCCAAAGGTAACACTGCTTACATTCAAAGTATTCTGTGCCGCCTGCACTTGGGTTACTTGATATGGCGTCCCCTGCATCTGTCCGGATAGAGCAATCACCGCCGCCATAAGCAGGGCTGCCGTTTTTCTATATATTTTTCTCATGATATTCCTCCTCGTGATATGTATCTGTAAAATGCATTCCTTTTCAGCCGACTGGCTTACAATAAACTTTCTAAAAATTGCTAAATTTCCCGGTCTAATTTTGACTTTGTTTCCAGTGCGACATATTCCTTAAAAACATTTAAAGAACTGTAATCTTTTTGGATTGAGACCAACTGGAATAAAGTTTGGTGGTAGTTCCATTTAATGAGACATTTTTATAGGTACGGATTCTGACATAGTATTTTTTCTTTTTAAGTCCGTTAATCGTCTTTTTAGTTTTATTCTTGCCTACGGTCACTATTTTAGTTTTGCGATTCTTGAATTTGCTGCTAGTAGAATATGCAAGCTCACACCCGGAGATCTGCGCAGACTGTCTCTTCCAGTTTGCTGTAAAACCTTTTCTTTTCGGCTTTATCTTAGTGATTTTGGTGGATTTTGGATATATGGTAAATCGTTTTGTTACCGTTCCTTTATAATTGCCTATAAATGTGACTATAGTTCTATGTATCCCCACATCTTTACGATTTCCACTATATGTCACTACGTAATCTTTGTTTCTTTTCAGCATCCTGCCGGAGCGATCTTGGATAACAACAGCAGGGCTTCGGACTTTACCATTATAAGTATAAGACGTCTGTGAAGGCTTGATATTTTCTATCCGGGGAATGGGGGTTTCTGTTTCCGATCCACATTTGCCGCACAGCTCGGTGATAACTCCGTCTGTTTTTGTGCTGGCCGGGGTCAGGCTAGTCTTATAATTATGCTCACATTTTACGGAAACTGAGCAGGATGCCGTGATTTCCCCGTCGACTGAGGAGGCCGTAATAGTAGCTGATCCAACAGTTACTGCCGTCACTACGCCATTTTCCACCGTTGCTACAGATGGGTTGTTTGACTGCCATATGACAGTTTTATCTGTAGCGTTGTTAGGCAGGACTGTCGGAACGATTGTCTTTTGGCTGCCGGGCTCCATAGACAGGCTGGTTGGGTTGAGTGAGATCGAACTCACGTTTATAAGTGGTTCTTTGTAGCTGAGGGTGAGGTAGTAGGGAGTATCATTAGTACGATGTTGCATCACTGCAAAATAGTACTCTCCTCCCTCTAGGGATATTTCCGTAGAACCATAATACATATCTCGAGATGCGCTGTAGTTTCTTTGGATTACATTTTGACCGTATTTGGAGCACCATGCGGCATTATCTGGATTAGAAGCAGAATAAATAGTAAATCCATCTTGAAATGCCGCCCAATTAGTATATGTCAAGTATTCTTTTGAGAGCGACTCAATATAAATATTGAGCAGCCCCCTTTTTGGCATAGTAAATTTATAGATATTCCAGTATGCATTCAAACTTTTATCCGTTAGCCCGTAATAATCTCCATCTTTTATGGAATTACTTACCGCCGTACCTAAAGTAATTGTTTCCTGTGCATATTCCAGCCACCCCGCGGCATACGCTTCGCTCGGGAAGAACGTAATGCCTGACACCAAAAGCGCCAATGTTAATACAGTGGAAACGATTCATTTTCTCTCTACTCAATCCGCTTTAAACTCGCTCCGGCTATTTCAATGTTGTCATCATCTATGATGTGGACGGTTTTCTCCAGGCTCTCCCCAAGCGGAGTAGTAAGAGCCAGGACGTACTTTTCGCCGTCAAAGCTAAAGGCATATGTATCGTTGGGGCTATAAAAATTACAGCGGTTTCCGTCAAATATAATAATTGCTCCTGGCTGTGCCTGTCCAAATCCGCTTTCACCTACGCTTTCCCACTTGCCGGTGATGTCATAAGAATCAGGAATAATATATGAATCAGTTTGGGATTCCGCGTTTGATCCTGTGCTGCCGGACATTAGTTTGACGCAATCAATTATTCCGCTTCCGTCTGCTCTAGCATAGCTATAGGATATGATATTATTTTCAACGTCCAAGCAGGAAATCAGCCCATCACCAACACCGCCCAAAGCTAGAGAACTGTTACCGTCAATACTGCCAAAAGAAAGGCCATTTAGCATAGATAAATCATCTACTCCGGGAGTAGATACTTTGCCGTCCGGCTCTATAATTTTCGTTTCGCCATCTATTGTCACTTGAAAATATCCGTTTTGGGAATTATTCAGGTCGACCTGGTCTATCCTGACCGGCGAATATGCCAGATTCCCCTGCCTATCTATTACCGCTGCATACCAGTCCCCATCTGCGCCTTGCATGGTTATCGGGGCAAATCCACCACTAAAGGCTCCGCCTTTGATTCTATTTTCCTTATATTGTTCCAATGATATCGCAAGGTTCCAATCTTTATCATAATAGCCGATTCCATCGCTATATACTTCATTTCCAAATATCAGCCCTTCGCCATAGCTGGAATCAGAATGGAATTCCCCCTTTTTAGAAACAACATTTTGCAGCTCATCATAAGACTCGCATGGTTGTTCTTCATAATCGGTATCAATGATATATGCGAAGTCGACCCCATCAAGGACAATTGCGGCATATCCCTCATAAAAATCTCCAACTGTTTTCTCCATATTCCATCCTGGAAATGGAGAAAAATGTGCTGTCGAAATATTGTATAACCCAGATGGTAAAACGATAAAATTCTCTCCAATATAACGAATGGCAGGCCATGTATTGACATCCCCTACCCAATCCTCCAAATCAAAGTTTTTATCACTTGCCTGCATTTCGTTCAGGATATTCCCATTTTCATCAATGGTTCCATAACGCCATTCATCCGTATCAAAACTTTGGATATGCTGGGCCGCAAAGAAATGCCCGTTTCCATAAGCAAGGATTAAGTAACCACCATTAGGGCTTATTTTGCTTTCAAAAAGCACATTCCCCTCCGCATCAATAATCCCGCATGAGGATTCCACGGTATCGTCTTCCCTATAAAATGCAAATCCATCCTGAAATTGGGAAACGTAAAACAATTGATCGTCCGCCTGATACATTAGTTTCCCATCTGTATCTATCACGCCCGTGCAATAGCTTTGATTAGCAACTAAAGCAAAGTCTATCCATGCCCGCTTTTCGGAAAATGGACGCAGCTTTATAAATTGGTATGTTTCCACAACTGTCTCTTCGGCTTCTTCATCGTAATCCGTATCTGTATTCTCATGCTCTGTTTCCTCATACTCCGCGTCATCTTCCCAAGTGTCTGTATTTTCTTCTGCGATAAATTCAACGTCTCTAGAACCGCCACATCCACCGAGTAAAACACTCAGCAATAAAACTGCTACTAAAAGTTTCTTTTTCATACGCCGTCTCCTTCATTTGTATCTGTCTGATAGTTTTTCCGTGCCGGAAGGCTGCTTTTTTGATTTGTGCTCATTCATCTTGTTATTGACGGCATCTTCGGCTTTGCCAAAAACATAATGGATGATATAACGAATAACTAAAAGTAAAACCGCAATTCCTATGCCTATAAGAAGCAGTTGAAAATCCATGTCCATAATCTGTACCTCCTAGAAAAATTTTGGTTTGGTTTTTGTGTTCACATATTCCGTGGATACCTCTGTCTGTGGGTCAAGCTGCAGAAAAGCCCTTTCGATTGCCGTCAGCACTGTGTTCATGTGTGCTTCATACTGAATCATACCCTGACGTTCAGTCCATTCGAGGAATTGGAAGCCATAGCAGTCTTTTCCGTCATCCCGCTTGCATTTGTATAATTGCGCAGACCAATTTACCCCATTGTAGCGGATTAGTGGCTTTTGGGGATCTCCGGCCATGCTGGCTGCCTTATGGTAATCCGTATCTTTCAGCGCATTCCATACCCGCTCCCAACCGACATTCTCCAACGTAAAATAATGTACCTGCTTCAGATAATCAAGGTTTCTCTTTATAATTTGGCCGCTGTCATACAGTTTCTTCCTTCTCGCATACATAATGTAAAGGGCTGCGGCCGTAAGCCCGATAAGAAATATCCAATACATATTTGTTCACCTCCGTAATATAAAGGGGACTCTCCCCAAGATAATATAGTTTCCGTTTCAAAAGCCGCCCGCATAAGACGGATCAGCAGGTTTTTAGCCCTGCTTTGCCATCACTTATGGCTTTTACTGACTCATGCTAGATCATTTAATTTTGATTTTTACGCTTGCTTTCTTGCCGCTCCCATCCGTGGCTATGGCGGTGATTCTGACGGTTCTGCCTTTCCCGGCTTTCTTGGCCGTAACTTTGCCCTTACTGGTTACGGATGCATATTTGGAATTGCTGCTCGTCCACCGCAGCGTTTTGTTTGCCCCACTAGAAGCCGTAACTTTTGCTTTAAGCTTTGTGGATTTTCCGGGTTTCATGGAACGTCTTTTTTGCCCGGAGATAGCCACCTTCTTTACGACGCCTTTCATGCACTTGATTTTATAGGAAGCCTTTTCCCCGCTCCCATCTATTGCAATCGCAGTAATTGTAACGGTTTTACCTGCCCCAGCCTTTTTTATTGTAACAACACCTTTACTGTTGACTGCTGCATACCTTGTATTGCTGGATTTCCAAATGACAGATTTATTTGCAGCATTGGACGGTGTCACCGTAGCCTGAAGTGTAATTTTCTTTCCGACAGCTATTTTGTGCGAAAGCCCGGAGAGTTTAATCTCTTTCACCTTGACGGTAGACGGATTTTGGGGTTCCGGATTTTGAGATTCTGGATTTTTCGGCTCGGTATCGCCAGGGTTCGGTTTATTGATCGTTGTGTTTCCAGGATTGTTATCGCCCGGGTTAGGGTTATTGTTTGTCGTATCTCCGGGATTGTTATCATCATCTAAGTTAAAGGCGAAGCCATTCTCTTTTGCATATGTTTCTGCCGCCGACCCACTTTCCCCATAGATGGCAAAGCCGGGGATTTTCTTTTCCCACCTTTCGCCCTTTTCATCTTTGCCGGATTTATACCCCAACGCAAGACGCCCAATCTCCGTTACGCTGCCCGGAACAGTCACATCTGTCAAATTGCAATTCTCAAATGCAGAGTCACCAATTTTTGTCACGCCATCCGGAATTGATACGTTCGTTAAACTGGCACAATCGCTAAAAGCAGATCTTGCGATATCCTTCAACTTATTCGGCAGCGTTATGCTTTTTAAACTGCCGCATTTGTAAAACGCAAAGTCACAGATGCTTTCCACGCTTTCCGGGAGAGATACGTCAGCCAGCCTGCTGCAGCCGGAAAACACACGTGCGCCTATGCGCGTCACACCTGCCGGGATTTCTATACCGGTCAGGCTGCTGCAATCTTGAAACGCGCCAAATCCAATCTCTGCCACACTGCCGGGAATCGTGATGTTCACCAAGCTACCGCAGTCTTGAAATGCGCTGGTTCCAATGCCCAGCACGCTCTCCGGGAGCGTTATAGTCTCCAGGCGGCTACATCCGCCAAACGCGAAGTCACCAATTGTTGTTATGCCCTCCGGGATTATTATACTGGTTAGGCTGTTGCAATCCTGAAACATACGATCCTCAATACCTGTCAAGTTCCCTGGAATATAAACTTCGCTCAGGCTGCTGCACATGCTGAACGCAGACTCTCCGATATGTATGACGCTGTTCGGGATTGCTATATTCGCCAGGTTACCACAGCTCATAAACGCACATCTCCCAATACTTTCCACGCCTTTTGAGATTGTTACGTTCAGCATGCTGCAATTTATAAACGCATTGTCCCCGATGTTCGCCACGCTCTCCGGAATATAAATATCAAGCAGATCTTTACAGTGCGAAAATGCATAGTCTCCAATCGTGCCCACTCCATTCGGGATTATAACAGTCCCCGGTTTTCCCTCGGGGCAGCGCAGCAATTTTGACCTGTCCCTGTTATACAGGATGCCATCGTATGAAGAAAAATTCGTATTATCGTCGTCCACTGTAATTAACCAAACAGTCCAATCTGAAAATGCATTTTCATCAATATCCGTTACGTTTGCCGAAATTCTCACGGCAACATGGCTTTGGCATTCATCGAATGCGTGTGCCCCAATCGCAGTGACTCCGTTTGGGACTACAATTTCTGTATCCGTCCCCAGATATTTCTCAAGAATCCCATCCTGTATTAAAAACCCATCTTTATCTGTATTCCCATACTCATACTCTGCCGCATATGCACCTTCACCGCTAACTGCAATTCCAAGGCAAAAAATTACTGCACACGCCACCATGCACCATTTCCATAATCCAAATTTTTTCTTCAAGATTTTCTCTCCTTCCCGCAAGCCAAGCCAACCTAAAACCGACTGCCTAATTCTCTCAAAAAAGCGGCTCATGAACCGCTAAAATACAAGATGTAACACTTTATTGAGAGTGTTACATCTTTTACGTCCCACAAGCCGCCGATATGCTATAAAAACGCCGTTTATTATGATATTGTGTACAGATTTTCTACATTTTAGTATAACTGACCCTTGAATATAAATGGTTTTGATGTTAAAATTGTATCAATATCAATAAAGTGTTACATCTGCCCCTTTTGTGGCGATACGCTATCATCAGCCGTATCTTACGACAAAGGGGGCTTTATTTATTATGGCAGCAACAGAACCAATCAGGGACAAGAAACAGTTAAAGGAACTTGCAAATTATTTTTTGAAGAAAGGACAGCTGCGTAATTATACGCTTGTGTTGATGGGGACATATACCGTTCTTCGGATTAGCGACCTGCTGCGGATTAAATGGTCGGATGTGTATGACGAAGAAAGACAGGCATTCCGTACCCATATTACCGTGACAGAGAAGAAGACCAAGAAAAAGCGCACCATTGCTTTAAACCCACAGCTGCTGGGCGCACTCAAGCAGTGTTACCTCCACCGCCGGGGCGATTATATTTTTGCCAATAACCGTAAAGAGCCAAAGGCAATCAGCCGGGTGCAGGCGTGGCGGATTATCCATGCCGCAGTAGTGGAACTGGGGATTATGGGTAAGATCGCCTGTCATTCTTTGCGGAAGACTTGGGGATATCATGCAATCACAAACGGGGATGTATCACTGGCAGTAGTTGTAGATATCTATAACCACAGCAGTTACGAGACTACCAAGCTTTATCTTGGCATTAGACAGGATGAGCGAGACGAGGCGATACTTAAGATGACATTGTTTTAGCTGGCAACAGACGTGATTTTATGTGATTAAACCTTCTTGAGTTGACAGAGCGCAGAAAATTGATCTCTACGCTCTGTCTTGTGATGGATAAAAGTGAGTATTTCCTAATGAGTGTTACTGGAAAGCAATATTATACGCAAAATGCGTATTATCACCGTTGCCGCACACACCGGGTTTATGAGAATGACTCAGCTTTCTCCGTACGGGCCGCTATGGTCGTTCAGGCGGTCTTATTGGCGGGCGTATTGCAGGTGCCCTTTGGTGGTCATCCGAGGTTGGTTCCGATAGCGACGGGCGCGGTCTAGACACGAGTCCAGCAGTCGTCAACCCTCAATACAGCTACTACCGAGGAGACGGTTTTGCCGTTCGCTGTGTGGTACGGGAGGGGTGAGAACGTGTAAACTCATATAAAAATCAGTTAATGCTTTTGGTGCAAAATGGTGCATCGTGTAAAATCACTCTCAAAACTCCGCTGTCTCTACGGTATAATTCCCTCCTCAACTCCCCATTCATTTACCGCTTCCAATCATAGAATAAGGCGTTCACCCCTATAAATCGGGGCAAACGCCTTATTATTTTTGTATCAAACGTGACGTGCTTACTTGTTGGGGAGTGCCTTCCCCAAACCCTGCTTGTGAAAAAATCTACAGATTTTTGAATCCTTCACTGCATAAAATCCCCATCCGGTTACGAGAGCAAAATAAAAAGTG
>Ga0137308_101418_pt1 | contig 23663 bp, 18 predicted proteins | sample Inofrocosms_June_FD_97181 | JGI IMG/M metagenome (GOLD analysis project Ga0137308, IMG submission 97181) | Mouse cecal microbial communities from Vienna, Austria - N-Acetylneuraminic and N-Acetylglucosamine D2O microcosms_June | ecosystem: Host-associated > Mammals > Digestive system > Large... | reverse complement strand
GATAAACTGGAATTTACTTAACAATATGTGCTGTTATAATTGTATAACTATATGAATTGATAGTAATTTTGATATTTTCAACTTCGCAATACCAATTTTTACCCTGTTTGTATATATTACAATTTTTATCCAACACCTTATTTTTGCAATACTCAACAACATCTACTGTATCTATTTTTAGGTTTCTTCTAATTCTATCAACTCCCATTTCAGTTGTATGAATTTTGTCAATATTATCAAGTAATATCTTTTTATCTTCCATTCTTTCTTTTCCTCAAATTCCGATTGAACAAAATCGCTGCGCAATGGCCTGCCAGGGCTGTGGCGCAGTTTTTACGTCCCTCTAAATAAAAGCAGTGGAAAAATCTTCCGCAATACGGTATTGTTAAGTTACCACACAAAACAATCAAATACGGAGACCTCCACTGCCTATGAATACAATAACATTTTTTGGTGTCTTCCGCAACCGGAATTATGATGCCAATGCACCTCCCCGGTAAGTAGACGTCACTTTAAACACTTAATACTACTTATCATGGAGGTTTTTATGTACGAAGATATTTTTGAATCCATCCGCCAAGCTGCGGAAAAACGCAACCTTAGGGAACGGACAATTCAACTGTATTGCAGTAATGTCAGCTATTTCCTGCGCTGCACCAATAAGCCTGTTACTGACCGCACGCTTGAGGATGCAGATGCCTTTCTTACCATGAAACGTCTGGCGGGCAGGTCCCCTGAAACTCATAACCACTATCGTTCCTCTATCAAGTTTCTCTACAGAAGAGTCCTGAAGATTACCTGGGATGACGAGGAAGTCCCTGCCATGAAGCGTGAGCGGAATCTTCCGACTGTGCTTACGCCACAGGAGATCAATGCCGTCATTGAAGCGACTGATAACCTCAAGCATAAGGCGATCATCGCTACCATGTATTCTTCCGGGCTGCGTGTATCTGAGGCTGTCCATTTGCACTATGATGATATTTCCCGTACTAACATGACCATCCATGTCCGGGAAACAAAAGGCCGCATCGACAGATATACGATTCTTTCCCAGAGGAATCTCGACCTGCTTACCGAATACTGGTTTCAGTGCGGCAGACCAAAGGGCATTCTCTTCCCGAGTTCATGGACTGGGGATTACCTCGATATTTCAAGCGTTAACCAGTTTTTCAAAGCAAGCGCTAAAAAGGCCGGCATAATACGCCGCGTGTCTTCCCACGCCTGCCGTCACAGTTTTGCCAGCCACTTATTCGAAAGCGGGGTGGATATCAAATATATCCAGTCACTTCTTGGCCATGTCGATCCCCGCTCTACAGATGTATATCTGCATGTAAGCAACAAAACGCTGCTTGGAATCCGCAGCCCTTTTGATGTTTCGGAAGGCGGTGGGTCATGAACGAAAACTGCACGGTACAGGATGTGTTTAACCGCTTTTATCCTGATTATGAAAAAAAACATGGGCAATGGAAGGAACTCACACTTTCCGGTGAGGAATTCATCAGGAGATTTCTGATGCATGTTCCTCCCAGGCGTTTTGTGCGGATCCGGCATTACGGCCTGCTTTCTTCCCGGAATAAAAACAGGAAGATTACACTATGCCGCAACCTGCTTGGCTGTAAGAAATACATTTCCAGGCTTAAGGATCTTGATACGCCCGCTATGATCAAGCTGCTCTATAACAAGGATGTCTGCAAATGCTCATCCTGCGGAGGGAACATCATCCCTCTGCCATCTGGCAGGTATTACATAAGACCTGAGCCGCACTTATTATGTTGAATACCAGCAGCTGAATATTTTTAAAAATGCTTCCTATGGAGGCTTATTCGTGGTGCGCTGGAAATGATTTTAAAAAACTCTCTCTCCATATGCACAGGTATCCAACATACTGTTTTGCAAAGAGCGTCAAAATTGAAAGCCCATATACAGCGGCTACCCGGATGCGCCTTTGTTCAACCAGGAAAAATCGAAACTGATGCAAACGAAAGGGCAGTTGCAAAAAAGCCAAGACTGCTTTTTCCAGCCTCGTTTCCTGATCTGTCAAGTCTGTCGCAATCCCACCGAATCACTTACCTCCCTTTTTCAGATCCCGGAAACAGGAAACAACCGGCGCGATCACACCAATGCAGGCCAGCCCCATAAGCAGCAGCCAGAACAGGAAGTCTGACCGGTCCCCGGTCTTCGGGGTGTCCGGGATCTCCGGCTTCCTTTCATCCTTCATGGTCACCTTCTGAATCTCCCCGGTGTTCCGGACTTCAAACCGGATGTCCTCCGCTAACAGATACCCCTCCGGCGCACTCTCTTCATGGAGCGTATACTCCCCGGTCGGCAGCATTTCCATATAGTGGGGCTTGTCTTCAGAAACCCAGCTCTCCACCGCCTTCCCGTCCTTGTCATAGACCGTCAGCTTCGCTCCCGGCAGCTCCTTCCCGGCGATGTCCGTCTTTGTGATCTCTACCCTGGTCACGTCATCCTTCATCTCCACCTTCTGGACTTCGTTCGTATTTTCTACGGTAAATTCGATGGGGCTGGCGGTCACATACCCTTCCGCAGGCAGGGTCTCTGTCATCCGGTAGGTCTTTCCCACCTCCAGTTCCCGGATGATATGGGGTTCCTTCCCGGAAATCCATTCGTCCACCACAGTTCCGTCGGGATCTGTCACCTGCAGCTTCGCGCCTTCTACTTCGCTTCCGTCCGTCAGGGATACTTTGGAAAACTCCACTACGGTTGTCTCATTTTCAAAGCAGAGCACAAACGGTACGGCTGTCCTTCCCATATTTTCGGACGGGATGTCAAACTCCTGCACTTCCCCCATGGTGGTGAACCCGGGAGCCGCAGCGGTCTCTTTCACGTAATAAGAAAAGCCCACCGGCAGGTCTGCCGTAAATGTCAGCTTCCCTTCGGCATCCGCAGCTTTTTCCTCAATGACGGTATCCGCCTCCAGGAGCACGTCTCCCCCGGCATTGGTGATATCCTCCCCTGCGCACAGGGAGAATACTGTCCCCGGCACCGCACGGTCAGAATCCTTTTCTGTTTTCAACACCTGGATCTCCACCTTCTGGCGCTGGTTCTGCCAGTCCGTGGAAAATATCACCACCGGGGTATCCTGGTCCCGGTAGGTCAAGTCCACCTCCCGGATTTCCCCATCTAAGAGATAACCCTGGGCGGTTTCTAAGACAGCTTTCCCATCCTCTCCTGTGGCTGCTTCCCCCAGCAGGGTATCTGCCTTTACGATGGTTTCTCCACTTCTTATAATGTCAGCTTTTGTATACAGGCCAAATACAGCTCCTTGGATCACGCCTCCGCTGCGGGCATCTTTCTTTACAACGGAGATCTCCGCTTTCTGCAGCTCATTTTCAAACTCTGCGGTCTGCTCCACCACCGGCGTATCCTGATCCTCATAAGCCAGGGTGATGGTCTGTGCCGTTTCATTTAACACAAATCCCTCCGGCGCTTTTGTCTCCACGATCCGGTAGGTTCCAAGGGGCAGGTCTGACAGGGAGGCCTTCCCTTCCCCGTCTGTGGTCAGGGTTGTGACCAGTTCTCCGGCCGCATACTCCCGGATCCGGTTCCCTTGCGCGTCCTTCTGGCCATCCGCCGTGTAGAGATCCTCCGCAGCAGAAACTTCAAATTCCGCGCCTGCCAGGTTCTTTCTTTCATAGATAAAATCCTGGTCATAGCCTTTTAAGGCCTCGCCTTTTTTGACGAGATTCAGCTTTCCCTTGGCCGGATGGTCCTCACAGACGACTTCGATGATCACATCCCCCGATGCGGGATCCATCTGGTAGGGCGTATCGCAGTCTACGGACACCTCATAGGTCTGGTCATTCCGCAGATATCCCTGGGGGGCTGTCACCTCTTCGATCCGGTAGTTTCCGATCTTTAAGCTCTGGAGCAGCACCAGGGATCCGTGCTCATCTGTAAAAAAGGACTGATGGGTCATCACGGTGGGATAGGTGGTCACCTGTTCCACATAAGCCTCCCGGTCCAGGTCATAGATCTTGAACTCCGCATTTTTCACTAAGACGGGTTTCTTCGTCTCGTCATCCTTCTTCACGATCCGCAGCCTTGCTTCGAATTCCTCATCCAAAAGCACCCGCCAGGCCTGGGGCGTATCAGGATGGTTCTCTGTGATGTGGACCAAAAAGTCCCTGACTGGCTTATAGTTCTGGGGCACCGTGGTCTCCCGCACAAGGTACGTGCCGAAGGGCAACGGGATGCTGCAGGCATAGCCGTTTTCATCGGTAAAGATCTCGGTCTCCCCGTTGGCTCCAAGCACCACCGGGGCTGCGGATTCCAGATCATATCCCCCGCCTTCCTTCACGTCCAGGGAAGAAACCAGGTAAGCCGTAAATCCTGCCCCTGCCAGCAGGACTGCGTCTGTTTCCCCGCTATTTGCTGCTTTCACGATCTGGAAGGGCTGTTTGATCACCTGGTCCGAGGAGGTACAGTCCCTCTCAATGACAGCGGAAAGCTCCCCTTCATAGCTGCAGACCAGGTCATGCTCGGTTTCATCGGTCAGGTAACCGGCGGGCGGGGTAATTTCTTTTACGAAATATTCTCCCAGATACAGGCCGTCTATCTCCGCTTTTCCCTCTTCATCCGTGGTCAGTGTGGCCACCTGTTCCCCGGCCTGGTAAAGCACACCGTTCTTTGCGTCCGGATGAAGGATGTCATTCCTTGCATACAGCCCGCAGACCGCATGCTCCAGCGAAGCGTCTCCCTGGGGGATACTTTCTCCTGTTTCCCTGTCCACTTTCACGAGCCGGATCGTTGCACTGGCCCGTACATTGGTAAATGTATGGGCAAAGAAGACCTTCGCCTCACTGCCGTTTGCTGCTTCAAACCGGAAAGCGTATGTATCCTCCTCATTTTTTAAATAGTTTGACGGGGCCTGGATTTCCTTCACATAATAGCTATAGCCGATAGGCAGGTCAGCAGAAAAGACAGCGCTTCCATCCGCTCTGGTGGTCACCCGATCCAGCAGCGTATCCTTGTCTGCAACCGGATTTCCGTCTGCATTCTTGATGCTTTCCGATGCGTATAATCCAAACACACCTCCGGCCAGGCCGTTCATCGTATCCTGATCCTTCTTTACGATGCTCACCTCCGCTTTCTGACGGTCATTGTGGAATGTGGCAGTGGAAAAGGCCGCTTCTGCCGTCTGCCCGGCATATGCGATCACGACCTCCTTTGTTTCCTTTGCATTGTAAAATCCTTTCGGGGCCTGAACCTCCGTTACCCGGTAGGTTCCCAGGTGCAGGTTCTTTACCGTGACGGAACCATCCGCTCCGGTCTCCAGGTTCTCTGCCACCAGCTGTCCGGATTTGAATACTACCGTTCCGGAAGGTGTCACGATATCCCTCGCCGCATAGACGTTAAATACAGCTCCTTTTTGCTTCCGGTTCCCATACTGGAACGTGAACCCGTTTTCATGGGGAACGGCTCCGGTCAGGACTTCCCCCTCTTTATAGATAGTCAGGTTTCCCAGCTGTTCGATATCCGGAACCGTAGTGGAAACGGTCTGGTTTGTCTTGAGTGCCACCCGGTAGGCGGTGGCATTGTACCGATATCCGGAAGGCGCGGTGATCTCTTTCAGATAGACCGTATCCTGGGTCTTTGCGATCTCCACTTCGGATTCCCCATTCCGGTTGGTGGCAGGCATGGTCGCGATCAGGTTCCGGCAGGCTTCCTCCTGATAGATTCCAAACACCGCTCCTGCCAGCTTTGCGTTAGAAGCGGAATCCACCTTGACCACCTTGATTTTTGCCAGATCCATCCAGTGCACGGAAAAACGGACCGAATTCCCGCTCTCTTCCTCATAATAGCTTCCGATATCCTGGTTGGCGTCCCCGGTGGATACTACCAGGGCTTTCCAGATGGTCCGCAGGCTCCCCCGCATTTCCCCGGTATCCCAGGTACCGCTGACGCTCATAGGGGCGGTGAAATAGAAGCTGGTCCCGCCGGAGATCCGGACGCTGCCGCCGGTCTGTGTTTCTCTGCTATCCTCGTTATGGAACGTCACGTTTTCCGGGATTCTTAAGGTAATACTGTTTCTGGAATCCCCTTCCAGCCAGATGCTTTCTGTCCGCTGTTCCGAGCCGTTGCCGGTTGCTTTCAATGCGGTTTCGGACAGGCTGAGATAAGGGTCTGGGGGCGCTGGCTGGTCCGCCAGGTAATTGATCCATCCCAACACCCCGCATTCCTGCAGATCTTCCATGGTACAGCCCTCAAACCCGTCGATGCCGCAGTAGAAGTAACTGGCCGCAATGTGGGTGAACACGTATTTCAGTTCGCCCCGAACTGGGGCATGAACTGGTCGGTCAGATCTCCGGCTCCGCCGTATCCATAGTACAGGGTTTTCTGCAGGTTGGGATTGCCCTCCAGAACCTGGGAGGCGTAGCTCCCCGTAGCCGGTGTGCACTTGGCGGGTTCCAGGCAGTATGCGATCCTTCCATTCACGGTGAACATGTTGGTAGAGTAGTTTCCCAGATTGGTGGGATAGAAGACCTGCGCGCCTGTCACCAGGGAAGCGCTTCCCGAGGCGGCCCTGGCCCTTCTGGCTGCGGTCCTGGTATCCATGGAAAACAGCAGCAGGCCGCCGTCCTCCGCGATCTGCTCTGCGTGCTCATGGGCATCCTCAGACTGCTCCATATCCTCTATGACAGCCTCCATCTGTGCTTCTGTCATGGAGTCTGATGGGACGGATTCCGAGCCTTCAAGATCCGGATCCTCCGTGTCCGGGCCTGGTCCCCCTTCTTCCTCTGAAGGTTCCGTGGGCTGTTCCCCATTTTCATCTGTGGAATCCGTCCCAGCCTGGGATACATCCGGCTGTTCTTTTACAATAATATTCCGGCAGATATGGTAAGATGGATTTCCGCTCACAGGTTCCACAAAATATACTGCTCTGTATGAATCTGGCTGGTTCGTATCAAAATCCTGCCCGGACTGGTTCTTTGCTTCGTGGAATTTCACCCTTACCTTCTCTTCCGGAATCTCTATGCTTGAAAAATCATGCTCTATATCAAAGCTGCTCCCGGCTTCGATTTCGTAATCTCCTGCCGTCACGATCTCATCCTCTGCCAGTTCTGACCGGACAGCTTCCAATGCCGGATACTCTGCTTCATAGGCTGCTGGCTCCGGATCTTCTGCCAAAGCGGAAGCTGGCTGGATCAGGGCCGACACAATCGTCACGACAGCCAGAAGGCCGGATATCCATCTTTTTGTTTTTCTATTCGTCAATCAATCTACCTCTCTTTCATCTCTTCACTTTTTTATGACACAGGAAACCCGCTATTGGCAGCTTTTCCTGCATCCTGTGAGACAATCCAGAAAAAAACGTCACTGGTGCGTTTTGCTGGATACTTCGCAATAATAAAAGCCACAGGCCTCTTTTTTAGAAGTCTGTGGCTTTCCATCACTTATTCTGCTTTTGTTCTTCTATTTCCATTTCATAACAGACAGCGTAAAATTTAAAAGGTTACTTACGCCGTAGGAATGGATTCTGCTTTTTTCTTCAGTTCCAGTACCGTTTTCAACGGAAGTTCTGTCTTTTCCGCAATTGTCTCCTCATCCAAGGTTCCAATCAGGTTTTGGGCAATTTTTAATTTTCCCTGTTCGAACCCTCTATTTACCAGTTTCCGTCCCAATTCTGTCACTCCAATCACCTCCGTCAATTCATCCATTTCAGCAGACTCTAAAAATTTATCCGCCATGATATACAATACTGCCTCAATCTTATCCAATTCCTCCTGCCCGATAGAGCCTGCACCCCGTGTGATCCGGTACGCTTCCTCCACCCTGTCCTTCAGGGGCATCTCCCCGCCCATCAGCAGGCAGAGCGTCAGCGGAACCAGATCCTCCTTCGTAAGTTTCCCGCCGCATTCCTGCTTCTCCTGAAGCTCCCTGATCACCTGATCCGCATTGCGGCTCTGCATTGTAATCGGGACGATGCGGTATGTATTCACGCCCTCCGTAAATTCCGCCATCGGCTTTTGGATCTTCCCGGAAAACAGCACATAAGTGGTGACCGGAACCTTATGCTGGTAGCTATACAGCGCCTCGTAGGCCCGGAACCTCTTTAAGCCCCCCAGCCCTTCGTTTGTACTCTGGAACTCAAAATGCGCGCATGAGCCGTCCTCCATGTCAAAGTTAAAGTCTTCATGGAAGACCTTTACGTCCAGATGCACCAATTCCGTTGCCACAATACCCACGGCTTTCCCCTTGATCCCGAAATACGGGAGCAGCACATCCGAAAAATACCGGAAGGCCGTCTTTAAGGCCACGTCCTCATGCTGGATGGCAGCTGCCTGCGCTTCGGGCTCCACAGTTTCCGGAGCCTGTTTTAATTCTTCTATATCCATATCCTTTATCCTTTCCGTAAAACCATACAGGGAAACCTTCTTTACTATAACTATATCAAAAATCACCTTTGCAGACAATGCGGTTTTACTAAAAATATTTTGTTTGTTTTTTCTCTATGGCAGTTTTGAAAATCCCCCGGATAGCAGGAAAGAGATGACCTGATCGCGCTGCTTGCCTACATAGATAGGAACAACAAGCGGAAATAATAAGCCTACCTTGTCACTTGCCCGGTGAAGGTAGGCTTATATAATCTACTGGAGGTCAACCACTTTGTGGGCGGTTGTTATCTCATGGTTACTATAGCACATCCGGCAACAGGATTCAAGAGCTAAACTGACGTTTTTTCCGGAACGCGCTTGAAAAACGCCCCGCCGTATCCCCTCCAACTAACACACAGATTCCTCTCATCCATTACAAGCATCTACTAACGCTCCGTCTGCTGAGTTTGACACTTTGTCCTTCCCATAAATTACTGGTAGCCCTTATGGTTACTGGTATTTTATTGTCAGTATTTTACATTTTCTGCATGTGTTGCCTTACGTTATTTCGCGGTTTGTGGTATACTAAAAACAGGATGGAGATTCATATGTATTTGAAGGTAATTACAAAAAAGGGCGTTTCCAGACTCTATTTATACGAATCCTATTATAAAAATGGCAAAGCCAACCAACGCTGCGTTGAAAGCCTTGGCCGTCTGGATGAACTTCAGAAGCAGTTCGTTGATCCGGTTTCTCATTTTAAGAAAATCGCCCAGGAACGCACGGATGAAAAAAAGAACTCCAGGAAAGCATTGTTTCCATTGACCTTTCCTCTGCTATGGACATAAACGAGGACAGCCTTAAAAATGTCGGTTATTCGGTGCTCAAGACACTTTATAAGCAGTTGGAGCTTGATAAATTTTGGAAAAATATACGAAAAAAAACTTCCATTCAATATGACCTCGAAGCGGTTTTCCAGCTCCTTGTGTTCTCGCGTATCCTTTATCCAGGCTCCAAGATGGACACGTTTAACAAAAAAGACATTTATTTTGAAAAAATGGAAGGCTTCACTTTAAAAGATATCTACAAGGCACTGGACATCTTTGACAAATATGACACGCGGCTCCAGAAATGGATCTATGAACATTCCGCCCCCATCTGTGAAAGGGATATGTCCGTATCTTATTTCGATTGTACGAATTACTACTTTGATATAGGGCGGTCTGATATGGATACTTTCGATGATAACGGCAAGCCTGTTGATAAAAAAGGAAAGTCGGCAGAATTAAAGTACCGTAAGCGGGGCCCGGAAAAGAACCACCGTCCTGACTCCATTGTCGAAATGGGGCTGCTCATGGACAGGAACGGAATCCCCCTTGCTTTTGACCTGTTCCCTGGAAATGAATCGGAAAAAGTCCACATGCGCCCAATCATAAACCGGGTAAAAAATGAATTTCACAGCGGACGTGTCATTTTTGTGGCTGACCGAGGGCTGAATACCTCAGACAATATCTATTATCTCAATGGCGATAACAAAGCAGACTATAATCCACGGGACGGATACGTATATGGGCAGTCCGTCCGCGGTGCGGATGCTGAATTTAAGGCCTGGGTTCTGGGAGGCGGATACAAAACAGAAAAGTTGAAGGATGATGACGGCAATGAAGTTACTTTTATCCATAAGTCACGTATTCATCCCAAAACGATCCAGGTAAACGTGACCATCCCAGGACAGAAAAAAAAGAAAAAGAAATCCGTCTCCTTTGACCAAAAGCAGATGGCTTATTATTCCGAAAAATACGCAAAAAAACAGAAACGCGACCGTGAGACTATGATCGCGAGGGCCAAAGATCTGATCTCCCATCCAAAGAAATATGGCAGAGTGACAGCCGCAGGCTCTGGGCTCTGGCGCGTATGTACAGAACATTGCATTTGACAAGTCTACCGGCGAGATTGTTGACGGAAGGGGATTAGTCCTGGATGAGGAGAAAATCGCAGAAGAAGAAAAATATGACGGATACTATTCCATTGTCACCAGTGAATTAAAAATGAGTGACCAAGAAATCAGAGAAACCTACAGAGGGCTGGCCCGGATTGAGGAGACTTTTAAAATATCCAAGACTGAGTTTGAATCAAGGCCTGTGTTTGTCTGGACAAATGCCCATATCGAAGGGCACTTTGCCACCTGCTTTACCGCGCTTGTACTGATCCGGCTTTTACAGACAAAACTCGGCGGAAAATATCCCATTGGGAAGACAATTGAGGCCTTAAGGAAATACAATTGTACACAGATTGATAATACGCTGTATCAGTTTGTTTATTATGATGAGATCCTTGAAGAATGTGGAAACATCTTCCACATGGAATTCAACAATAAGTACCGTTCTAGGGAGCAGATCCGAAGAATACTAAAATATTAAAAAAGTTTTTCTTTTTAGGAAATCCACCGAATATACCACATACAGACAAAACACGGGAAGCCTTGATTTTACTGGCTTCCCGTAATATTTAGTGTCAAACTTGAGTTCATATTAACCTAAGCCATATGGGTTTGTCAAGATATACTTTAAGCGTATCCGGTTCAGTAACAAGAAGCTTTTGGTATCAGGCACCGTCAGGTGCCAATTTTTTGTTATGGTCGCTCCGGATGATCATAGAGAGAAACAGATTCTAGACTTTCCGAGACTACACGAACGAAATATTCCCCTCTATTCCCGAATCTCCTCCACAATCCCTTCCCTCAGAACCGCCCTTCCGGACAGCAGGGTCACCCCCACGCAGATCCCGACATTCAGCAAAAGGATCCCTCCCAGGGCCGCCCCGGAGACAAATGCCCCCGGATGCAGATAGAGGTATACATGGATCATAAAATAATATAAGATTTTTTGAACCACAAAGTAAATGACCAGAACCGTAACCCCCGAATAGATCCCGTAGCACAGTCCTTCCTTGGCCAGCATCCTTTTGAATCCCGCGTCCGTGATCCCCATGGCCCGCAGGATCCCGAACTCCCGCTTCCTTGCCGCCACCAGGTACTGCATGCTGTTCATGATGTGGAGCAGGCTGATCCCCAGCAGCACCGCCGCGATCCCATAATAGAAGAACATTTTCTGGTAAAGGTACAGGTTCTGCTGCCGGATCTGTTCACTGTAGTCCTTCACCACACATCTGCTGATATTTTTTGCCAGCTTCCCAAGCTCCGGGGAAAACGCCTCCGCCCCGATTCCCGGATCCGCCGAAATGCTGATCGTCTGGTAGTCCTTCACCCCGAAGTTCTGCTCCATCTGCTCGTTGGTCATGATGATGTCGATGACGGTGGTGCCCTCATCGCCGATATAAGTATTTACCTTGGCAAGGGGACGGCTGACCACTGCCGCCACCGGCAGGGACGCACTCTGGTACCATCCGCTCTCCCCCTGGAAACGCAGAGCCTCCTGAGGAACCTCCGGGCTGCTGACCGTGGTCAGATCGACCGAGTCTCCGGGCGCCACGCATACGCCGTCATAATTTCCCTGGCCGTCCATCAGGGTTTTCAGAATCACGCTGTTCTCCTTGCGCATCTGGTCTGGACGGATCTCCCCTTCTAAGAGGTAGTCGTTCAGGCTCTCCAGCATGGCATCGTCATATCCGTAAATATTTACTTTCAGCGCGTAATCTTCCTCCCCAGTCCGTACAGCGAGTCCGTTATAGTTTTCCATCAGCTCCGGATCTGGCAGGAATCCCTCTATATCCGCGGTCTCCGCAAAATATTCCGGCCACAAAAATGTCCCGTCTTTCAGCGCAAGCTCTCCCAGGAGATACCGGACCGGATGAAATTCCCGGATCCCGGACAGATTTTGCATGGCTTGGACGGCACTCTCGGGGATCACGTCTGTCAGCTGGCCGGACTGGATGTAAACCTGGATATCCGAGCCCAGGCCGTCATCCGCCTTGAAGGTCAGTTCGTTGTGGATCTTTGTATTTTCCGTAACATAAAATGCGCCCAGGAAAATGATGCTTCCTATGGACAGCGACAGCAGGATCCCTACAAATGTCCCTTTTCGGGAAAGCATAAACTTCCGGGTCAGGATCCCGGTCAGGCTGCCCCGCCGGATGCTGTAGATCTTCGGATCACGGCGCTTCACCAGATCCCCGGTCAGTCTCTGCCGGATGGTTGTATTTCTCGTCCGGCAAATGAAGATGCCGCTGATCACCAGAAAGGCGGCAATGAGGCAGAGCGCCCCCGCAGCGCAGATACGCCAGCTGACCTGGTAAGCTCCCGCGTCCGGGAGGCCGGCCGCGCCGAACTCCTCTGCCGGGCTGCTGCCTCCCACATGCCGTGTCTGATCCTGCGGCAGAAAGATGCGGCCGATTTTCTGATAGATCAATCTGCCCGCCAGATTTCCAAGCAGGCACCCTGCCGGATATCCCGCCAGCCCGATGCTGCCCAGCTCACAGAACAGGATTCCAAATTGGCCCTTGTCGGTCATCCCCAGGGTCTGCATGGCACTGTACTGGGACATCCTGCGGATCACGGAGATCTGGAACAGGCTGTAGATCACAAACGCGCCGAAAAACGTGATCGCCAGGAGGATCACACATTCCGTCAATTGCCCTTCTTCATTGAGGGTCCCCCAGATATAGGGCAGTCCGGCTCCCGGGTTCTCCAGGCCGGTCCTGACCACTTCCCGGACGTTCACCGGCTCCAGTCCCCCTGTATATACGGCCAGACCATTATTCCTTTTGATGTCCGAGCCCGGAATGCCAAACTGCCTGGAAAACGCTTTCACCTGGTCATAGCCCTTCCGGCTTTCGTCAAATTTGAAATATACAAATGTACCGTTTGTCCCGTAATCCAGTGCGGAGCTTACGAAGACCTGCCGCACATCCCCCAGAAGCTCCGGCATTTTCTCCGGCATTTCCTCTACGATCCCGCACAGGATAAAGACTTCTTTGTCCAGCACGACCCGGGTTCCCAGTTCCGTCGACACTCCCAGGTTCTGCAGGGTCTGGACATCCGCGGCGATCTCATGCTCCTGCCGGGGATAAACGCCCTCAATCATGTCCCGGCCCATCATCTCCAGATACCCGGAGTCCGCATACACAAGCTGGATGGAAAAAGGCTCCTCGATGGCCTTGCGGACCGTCTCCACTCCCGTCTTTTCCAGAGCATACCCTCTTCCCGAAGGGTCCTGTTCAAACTCTTCAAACCATTCCGAGTCCCCTCTGGTGCTGTAATGCCAGTCCCCGTATTGGGTCCTGGCGTTCTCACGGGTGGCATGCCGCCCGCTTTCAAAGAGCCCGCCCATTCCGGTCAGGAGGGCCGTAGACAGAAGGATGCCTGCCAGCAGCGTCAGGGTCTGCTTTTTGTAATACCGGAGATAAGAAAAGGAAATGTGAATGCTGTTTTTCATGATCACTCACCTTCCCTTTCGTTCAAGAGCCTTCCGTCCTCAATATGGAGGATCCGGTCGCAGCTCACAGCCAGGCTTTCATTGTGTGTGACCATCATCATCGTCTGGTTGTATTTTTTACAGCTGTTCTTTAACAGCCCCATCACCTCCACGGTGGTCCTGGAGTCCAGGTTCCCGGTGGGTTCGTCGGCCAGGATGAGGGCCGGCTTGTTGGCCAGCGCCCGGGCGATCGCCACCCTCTGCTGCTGTCCCCCGGACAGCTCATTGGGAAAACGCTTCCGCTTCTCCCACAGTCCCAATTCCCGGAGCAGCCCTTCAATATAAGGGTGGTCCACATATTTTCCCTTGTCAAAGGTCACCGGGAGAGCCACATTGTCATACACATTGAGGACCGGCATCAGACTGTAATTCTGGAACACGAATCCGATATTTCTCCGCCGGAAGATGGTCAGCTCCTTTCGTTTCAGGCCCGCGATATTGTGCTTCCTTATGATGATCTCTCCCCCGGAAGGCACATCCAGACCGCCGATCAGATTCAGCAGCGTGGACTTTCCGGAGCCGGAAGTCCCTACGATGGCGGCAAACTCTCCCTGTCCGACGCGGAAGGAAACGTCCCTCAATGCATGAACCGCGTTCTCTTTTTCTCCATATTGTTTGCTTACATGATTCACCTGCAATACATCCATTTTTTCACCCCATTTTTTGTGGAGCACTCTCGTAAACTCCCTTGCACCCATCTTTGCGACTGGATGCAAAGAGTTTCCGAGAATGCTCTTCTGATTTGCGGACTTCCACCGGCAGCGCAGCCTGTGTCCGGCTGTCTTCGGGCTTCGTTCCTAATAGATAGAATAGCAGGCGAATCTTTCATTGTACTGACAAAATCCCCACTCAATTCTGACAGTTTTGTAAGAATACGGAAATGCAGCTCCCCCTTCCGTGTTCCGACGCGACCGTCATGTAGCCTTTTTCCTTGTCCAGGATCATTCGGGACAGATACAGGCCGATCCCTGACCCTTCCCGGTTCTCCACATCCCGGCTCCGGTAAAAGCGCTGGAAAATCCGGTTTTGCTCTTCTTTCCGGATCCCGATCCCGTGATCCCGGAACCGGATCTCCGTAAACAATTCCAGCGGTCTGACCTGAATCTCAATCTGGCTTCCGCTCTCCGAATACTTGACTGCATTTTCTAAAATATTGACAAATACTTCCGCGGTCCATTTCGGATTGTGTTCAAGCAGGCAGTCCGGAAACGGCTCCGTCACGATGCGGATCTCCTTTTTCTCCGCTTTTTCATATACGCTGCTGAGGGCGCTCACGAGGGTTTCCTTCAGGGACGCCTGTTCCGTCTCAAACCGGATCACGTCCTGCTCCAGCTTCACCATTTTGAACAGAGACTGCAGGATCCAGTTGATCTTGTCCAGCTGCAGCCGCATCCGTTCCAGAAAATCCGCCCTCTGCTCCGCATCCGGTTCCGTTTCCAGCAGCTCCCGGTACATGACCACATTGCTCAGAGGCGTTTTCAGCTGATGGGACATGTTGGAGATCAGGCTCTTCACCTGTTCTTTTTCCTTCTGCGCCTGGTCCACCTCGTATTCCAAAGTTTCCTGCACCCGGATCATTTTCCCGGCAAGGGCGGACAGCCCTCCCTCCCGGATATCGGAGATCCCGATTTTCTCCCGGTTGAGCACCTGCTCCAGCATCCGGCTGACCATCCGGTACATCCTTCTTCTCCGGAAGCGCTCCGCCGCCGCAATCCCTGCTGTTATCAATAGCATTCCTGCCAAGATTCCCGTCATTTTTCTACACTTCCTTCCAGGGAACTGTGTGGTAATATCCTGCGCAGCCGCACAAGTTATTTCCAGATATATCCGATTCCATACACATTGACCAGGCGCTCCGGATGCTTCGGGTCATCCTCGAGCTTGCTCCGAAGCCTGCGGATGTTCACGGAAACCGTGTTCTCGTCCACATAGTTTCCCTGGCTGTCCCAGACCGAATCCAGGATCTGCTCCTTGGAAAGGACACGCCCCGCATGCTCTACAAAATAGAGCAAAAGCTGGTATTCGGTCTTGCTGCAGTGGATCTCCGTCTGGTTCTTATAGACCTTGCAGGTATTCCGGTCAATCCGGATATCGCCGGAACAGAGCGGGATCTGCAGCGTGTCCCTGCGCAGCAGCTTTTTGATCCTTGCTTTCAGGACCGCAAGGGAAAAGGGCTTGCTCATAAAGTCGTCCATACCGGTTTCCAGCGCCTTCACCTCGTCCATCTCCGTATCTCTTGCGGTGAGCATGAAAATGGGGATATCGCATTCCCCTTTGATCCGGGCGCACAGGTCAAATCCATTGCCGTCCGGCAGGTTGCAGTCTAACAGGAGCAGGTCGCATCCCTGCTCGTGAAAGATCCGCAGTCCCTCCTTTACAGTGGACGCGGCCCTGGTCTGATACCCCTCGGACCGCAGAGAAATGCTTAAGCCGTCTTGGAGATCCGTATCGTCTTCGATGATCAAGATTGTTTTTTTGTCCATATCATACCTCCAGCCATTTTTTCCGGAACAGCCGAATCAGAAACTAGTACAGCGTTGCATTAATTTTGAAGTAATAAGCGCTTGATGTCCATGTCAGGACAAGGCGGAGGAAAGAGGCGACGCGGTGGCATCGTTGATTGACGACAACGCAGAACTGGCAGAAATAGCAGGTGCAGAATTCACCATTAATTACGCAATTCCGTACTAGATTCCCCGTATGCAAAGCTCTGCGCACATGGCGATTCATCCCCCGGTCAGCCCGATGCGGGGCGCCAGAAATGCCGCCACCCTCTTCCTCCTGTCTATAGAGTAAAACCGGCTAATCCGAACCCCCTGCCATACTTCTCTCCGCAAGCCGCAACGCCGAGATCACCGGCACGATCAGGATCCCGCAGAAAAAATTACTGACGCCATGTATCAGATCGAATGGCAGACCCGCGATGATCCAGGAGACCATCCCCTGAAAGCTCATTCCAAATAAAACAGCCTGTGCCGGCGCATACAGCGTCCCAAACAGGAAGCCATGGGCCGCACAGACTGTCATGTATACAAAAGGCCGGAGCTTTTTCGGAAGAGGTTCCGGAAGGAGCATGACAACGCCCCACAGAACAGTCCATACATAAAGGTAAGGAACCCACCACGCCGCAAAGCCGCAGAAGATCCCGTTTAAAATCACATATATATATATAGGATATAGTGCTTTTTTCCGGTAGACCACTGTAAATGCAATGGTGAATACGCCCAGCAGGTGGATATTGGGCGCCACCTCCATCAGGAGCTTGGACGCGTACATGACCGCGCCCAGCATCGCAAATATCGTAATCTCCCTTGTTGTCGGCTTCACGCTTATTCCACCTTGAAGGCGTAGGTGTCTCCTTCCGTGATCTTCGTGGAATCCACACCCTCCGCGGCATACTCGTCATTGACGTAGAATGCCCAGTAAACGCCGTCTTTATCATAATCCGCAGTGATGCCGTTCACTGTCTTTACGAAAAGGCCGTACTCCCCTTCCTCTCCTTCGATCAGTCCCACATCCTGCAGCGCTTCTCCGACCGTTTCTTTGTCTGTATGGATCTCAAACAGAGTTTCCTCCCCATCCTGGTCCACCACGGTGAAGTCAAATTTGGTATCGCCCTCTCCCAGCACACTGCCTTCGTTTTCGGTCTGGGAATCGTTCTGCGCATCCGACTCTGTGTCTGTCTGGGAATCGTTCTGCGCGTCTGACTCTGTGTCTGTCTGGGAATCGCTCTGCGTATCCGTTCCGGCTTCTGCCTGAGAATCACTCTGCGCATCCGTCTGCTCCTGCCCGGCCGATGCCTTGTCTCCTCCGTTTTCGCTGCTGCCATTACAACCCGATGCAGACAGTGCCATAGCCACAATCAGCACGATGCAAAGGAAGAATGACCATTGTTTTTTCATGCATTTCTTTCGCATAACTTCTATTCTCCTTCGATTTGTATTTCCTCCGTCAGCCGGCGCCCGCAGCTGGATGTTGCGGGAGGATCTGTCCTGTCCGGATATTCCGACTCGGCATGGATGCCTGCAGGCCTTCTCAGATCTGTGATTCGACTGCCGGAAGGTCTCTTCCGGTTGATATTCCAATCATAGATTCCAATGGCTTTTCCCTGAATTGTGGCGTTTGGGCTGTTTCAGGCAGGAACGCAGATTTCCCGCGCAATCCGGCCGGACAGATCCCATTCAGGTATGCATAGCAGTGAGTATATACTTTATACCTTACGGCGACGGGCTCGTACAGGATTTTCACCTGTTTCCCCGGGCAGTCCTCTATTAAGATAATATATTCCAGACATTTCGTCAATATCATTTCCGATCTATCAAAAAATCCGAATACAGAATTCTATATCCGGATTTTTTGACAGATGTTCCTTTTCTTTAATTGTAGCTTCTCTGCTTCTTTATTTTTCCATCTCAGACACACAATACCTTTCAACCAAACGAAGAAATTCTTCCGCTACCATGACCTGTCTCTCTGTCTCTTCACGAATGGCAATATAAAAATCATCGTAATCGCTGGCATGACGTATTTCTTCTGCTTCACCTATTTTTCTTCCTATCTCTCTGGGAAAAATTTCAGTTTTTACATAATCTTTATTAAAGTTTCCAATTGCGTCTTTATGGCGCTTAAAAGATTTTCCGTTTAATGCATGAACGGCATTGATCGCATGAAAAATAGCATAATAAGCACGATTATTAGACCCTTTATATTCTTCAGCAGCCAATAATATTTTCGCGGATTTTAAACTCTCCTTTGCAGTCTGAATCCGGTACAAGCATAAATCCTTTTTTGTCCCGATATCTTCTTTAGGCTGCTCCATACAAGATCACTCCTTCTCTTTGAATATTTGCATAAAAAGGATAATTTTCGCTCCACTTCCTGAAATGTGCTTCACTTTTTGCGATTGGCTTAATATCAACCTCATTGTCTAAATTGAAATCATAAGTCATATAGGAGAGCTGTTGGCTGTATGCTTTTAATTCCAGTTCAGAAATATTCAGCAGGATCATGATATCCACATCAGAGTCCTTTTTAAAGTCGCCTCTGGCATAGGAACCATATAAAATAATCTCCCGTAAATGTAAGCCATAAATCTTTTTAATTTCTGATATATATCGCTCCATTAAGTTTTGCATGATCTGCGGCATATCGAATCCCCTTTATGAATCATTCTCCTGATCATTCTCTTCATCTGCAAACAGAATCATTTCTGATTTTGCTATCACTGTAAAAGGATCATTGGTTCTGAATAAAATATAATTTGTCACCAATTTCCGTAAGGAAATTGGTGACCTGCGCGGCGCTCTGGCGCAATACCTATTATAGCATAAAATGATCAAAATGGAAAGACAAACCTCATCTTACTGCACCGACAGATTCGTATACCCCATCAAACTCAGATCCACCTCCCGGGCGGCCTCTCTCCCTTCCCGGATGGCCCACACGACGAGGGACTGTCCCCGGTGCATATCCCCGGCGGCAAACACATTTTTCACATTAGTCTGATAGGCTCCCGGCGCGGTCTTCACGTTGGTCCGTTCGTTCAATTCTACGCCGAAGGCCTTTGCCACATAATTTTCGCTGCCCAGAAAGCCTGCCGCGATGAGCACCAGATCCGCTTCTACCGTATACTCGCTCCCGGCGATCTCCGCCATCATCATGCGCCCGGTCTTTTCGTCCTTCTTCGATTCCAGCTTCACCAGCACCGCCTTGCAGACGTTCCCTTTCTTATCCTTGACAAATTCCTTCACCGTGGTGGTGTACACCCGGGGATCGCGGCCGAACAGGGCAATGGCCTCCTGCTGCCCGTAATCCGTCTTGCACACCTTCGGCCACTCCGGCCAGGGATTGTTCTCGGCCCGCTGATCCGGCGCCTTGGGCATCATCTCTAACTGCAGCACCGACTTCGCGCCGTGGCGGATGGCCGTGCCCACACAGTCATTGCCCGTGTCCCCGCCTCCAATCACCATAACCTTCTTTCCTTTCGCGGAAATATACTGGCCGTCTTTTAATTTCATCTCATTGGCCCACAGCGCTTTCGTGGTAGACTTCAAGAAATCCACCGCAAAATGGATCCCTGCCGCGTCCCTGCCGGGTACCTTGATGTCCCTGGGATGGGAGGCCCCGCAGGCGAGCACCACCCGGTCATATTCCTTGAGGATGGACGCAGCCTTCACGTCCTTCCCCACGTTGCAGCCGGTCCGGAATACTACGCCTTCCTTTTCTAATATAGAAATCTTCCTGTCGATGATCTGCTTCTCCAGCTTCATGTTGGGGATGCCGTACCGGAGCAGCCCTCCGGCCTTGTCCTCCCGCTCGTAGACTGTCACCAGATGTCCCCGGCGGTTTAACTGGTCCGCCGCGGCCAGCCCGGAAGGGCCGGAACCGATGACCGCCACCTTCTTCCCGGTCCGCGCCTTGGGCGGGCGGGCCGCGGCGTATCCCTTTTCGTATGCATTTTCAATGATGCCGTACTCATTGGCCTTGGTGGACACTGGATCCTCATGAAGCCCGCAGGTACAGGCATTTTCACACAATGCGGGGCACACCCGGGAGGTAAATTCCGGAAAATTGTTGGTTTTCGCCAGCCGGTAATAAGCCTCCTCCCAGTTTCCGTTGTAGATCAGGTCATTCCATTCGGGCACCAGGTTGTGCAATGGACACCCGCTTGCCATGCCGTTTAGCATCTGGCCGGACTGGCAGAAGGGCACGCCGCAGGCCATACACCGGGCGCCCTGTAACTCCTGCTCTTCCTTCGACAGAGGCGTGTGGAATTCCTGAAAATGCCGGATCCTGCTCTCCGGCGCTTCTGCTATTTTGTCCTGTCTTTTATAATCCATAAATCCTGTTGGTTTTCCCACTGTTTCCGCCTCCTATCTTCCATTCTTGATCTGGTTGAACGCTTCGATCTTCGCCTGCTCCGCGCTTAAGCCCTTTTCCTCCATCTGCAGGATGGCGGACATCATCTTCTCGTAATCCTCGGGGATGATCTTCTTGAACTTCGGCAGATAATCCTTAAAATGATCCAAGATCTCTTTTCCGATCTCGGAGTTGGTATACGCCACATGCTCCTTGATCATGCTTTTCAGCTCCTGGACGTCGTATTTATCTGACACCCGCTCGATCTTGACCATGGACTTGTTGACCTTCTTGTACAGGTCACTGTCCAGATCCAGCACATAGGCGATGCCGCCGCTCATACCGGCCGCAAAGTTCTTTCCCGTGGTGCCTAAGATCACTACCCGGCCTCCGGTCATGTACTCGCAGCCGTGGTCTCCCACGCCTTCCACCACGGCCATGGCGCCGGAATTGCGGACGCAGAACCGCTCTCCCGCCACACCGTTGATAAATGCCTTTCCGCTGGTGGCTCCGTAGAAGGCCACATTTCCGATGATGATATTTTCATTTGGTTTAAACTGGATCCCCTGGGGCGGGCATACGATCAGCTTGCCGCCGGAAAGTCCTTTTCCAAAATAGTCGTTGCTGTCCCCGGTCAGCTCCAGCGTCAATCCCTGGGGAATAAACGCGCCGAAGCTCTGGCCGCCCGCGCCCCTGCATTTGATCACATAGGTATCCTCGGGCAGCCCTTCCGGGTATCTCCGGGTGATCTCCGAGCCGAAGATGGTGCCGAAGGTCCGGTTGATGTTGGTCACATCCAGCTCCATGCTCTTCTTCTGCTTCTTTTCCAGGGCCGGGAGGAGGTTCTTCACCAGCACCCGCTCATCCAAGGTCTTTTCCAGCTCAAAGTCAAAGACCTTCTTGGGGTTGAAGATCATGCCCTTCTTTTTCCCGGCGTAGGGGTTGTACAGGACGTTTTTCAGATCCAGCGTGGCCGCGCGGTCGGAAACCGGCACGTCCTTTACTTTCAGAAGGTCGGTCCTTCCCACCAGCTCATCCACGGTGCGCACGCCCAATTTTGCCATGTACTCCCGCAGCTCCTGGGCGATAAATTTCATGAAATTCACCACGTATTCGGGTTTTCCGGCAAAACGCTTCCGAAGCTCTGGATTCTGGGTTGCCACGCCCACCGGGCAGGTGTCCAGGTTGCATACCCGCATCATGACGCAGCCCATGGTCACCAGCGGAGCCGTGGCAAATCCAAATTCCTCGGCGCCTAAGATGGCCGCAATCGCAACGTCCCGGCCGCTCATCAGCTTTCCGTCGGTCTCGATCCGCACCCGTTCTCTCAGGCCGTTCTGGATCAGGGTCTGGTGGGTTTCCGCAAGCCCCAGTTCCCAGGGAAGTCCGGCATTCTGGATGGAACTTCTGGGCGCCGCCCCGGTGCCTCCGTCATATCCGGAGATCAGGATCACGCCTGCCCCGGCCTTTGCCACGCCCGCCGCCACCGTGCCGACCCCGGCCTCGGACACCAGCTTGACGGAAATCCTGGCGTCTTTGTTTGCATTTTTACAGTCATAGATCAGTTGGGCCAGATCCTCAATGGAATAAATGTCGTGGTGGGGCGGCGGGGAGATCAGGCTCACCCCCGGCGTGGAATGGCGGGTCTTCGCGATCCACGGATATACCTTTCCGCCGGGCAGATGGCCGCCTTCTCCGGGCTTTGCGCCCTGGGCCATCTTAATCTGGATCTCCCTTGCGCTGACCAGATACCGGGAGGTCACGCCGAACCGGCCAGAGGCCACCTGCTTTATAGCGGAGCACCGGTTGGTATCCAGCCGCTCCATGTCCTCGCCGCCCTCGCCGCTGTTGGATTTTCCATGGATCTGGTTCATTGCGATGGCCAGCGTCTCATGGGCCTCCTGGGAGATGGAACCGTAGGACATGGCCCCGGTCTTGAAGCGGGTGACGATGGAATCGACGCCCTCCACCTCGTCAAGCGGCACGCCCTTTTTCGGATAATTGAACTCCAGCTGCCCGCGCAGGTTGATTTTTTCCCCTTCTTCGTCCACCATTCTCGTATATTGCTTGAACAACTCATAGTCGCCCCGGCGGGTGGACTGCTGCAGCGCGTGAATCGTGCGCGGGTTGTACAGATGCTCCTCGGCGCCGCTCTTGGACTTGTGCCGTCCGATGCTGTCTAACGTCATGTCCACGTCAAGTCCCAGCGGGTCGAATCCTCTCGTGTGGAACGCCGTGTAATCCCTGGCGATTTCCTCGATGCCGATGCCGCCCACGCGGCTTACGGTGTCCGTAAAATATTTATCGATAAATTCCTCCTTCAACCCGACGGCTTCGAAAATCTTCGCGCCCTGGTAAGACTGGATCGTCGAAATGCCCATCTTCGAGGCAATTTTGATGATGCCGTTAATGACCGCGTCGTTATAATCGTTGACCGCCGCGTAATAATCCTTGTGCAGCATGTTGCCATCGATCAGCTGGCGGATGGACTCGTGCGCCAGGTACGGGTTGATGGCGCAGGCTCCATATCCCAGCAGCGTGGCAAAATGGTGCACCTCGCGCGGCTCGCCGGATTCCAGGATCATGGCCACGGAGGTTCGCTTCTTCGTGCGCACCAGGTGCTGCTGTAAGCCGGACACGGCCAAAAGGGAAGGAATCGCCAAATGGTATTCGTCCATTTCCCGGTCGGAGAGAATCAGGATGTTCGCCCCCTCGCGGATGGCGCGGTCCACTTCGATGAACAGATAGTCCATTGCCTTGTCGAGGCTCGTGTTCTTATAATAGGTAATCGGAATCTCCGCCACCTGGAAGCCTTCCACGTCCATGTGCTTGATTTTCAGCAAGTCCGTGTTGGTGAGAATCGGGTTGTGCACCTTCAGCATCTTGCAGTTCTCTTCCTTTTTCTCCAGGAGGTTGCCGTCCGCCCCGATGTAAATGGTCGTCGACGTCACCACTTTCTCGCGGATGGCGTCAATCGGCGGGTTTGTCACCTGGGCGAACAATTGCTTGAAATAGCCAAACAGCGGATGGCCGT
>Ga0137308_101261_pt1 | contig 23747 bp, 20 predicted proteins | sample Inofrocosms_June_FD_97181 | JGI IMG/M metagenome (GOLD analysis project Ga0137308, IMG submission 97181) | Mouse cecal microbial communities from Vienna, Austria - N-Acetylneuraminic and N-Acetylglucosamine D2O microcosms_June | ecosystem: Host-associated > Mammals > Digestive system > Large... | reverse complement strand
ACACGGTGACCCCGAGGGCGACAGCCGGGGGGAACCAGGTGACATACCAGTACTCCCTTGACGGTGAGACCTGGGGGAGCATAGAGGCCGTGAAGCACACAGACGTGACCCCAGAGACAATCACCGTGTACGTGAAGGCGAGTGCGGAAGGCTACACAGACAAGGTGGAGCACGGGACAGTGAAGATCACCCCGGCAACCATTACAGTAACAGTAGACACGAAAACCAAGAAATATGGTGAGGCAGACCCGGTTCTGACCTATCAGAAGAGCAATGGAGTAAAGGAAGAAATTCCGGGCTTTATTGGTACACTGACAAGGGAAGAGGGGCAGGATGCAGGAAGCTATGTAATCCTTCAGGGCACATTATCACTTGCTGATAATGAAAGCTTTAAGGCTGAAAACTATGTAATGAATTATACTGCAGATCGGTTTGTAATTAATGCACGTAAAGTGACATTAAAATCCGTGACACTTACAAAACCATATGATGGTAAAGCCTTAACCAATGCAAATGCACCAGTAGCAGTGGAAGACGATGGTTGGGCCAATGGAGAAGGCGCCACCTACTCCTTCAACGGTACCCAGACCCTGGTAGGCGACAGTGCAAACGCATTCACCTACACCCTGAACAGTAACACCAAGAAAACCAACTACGATATCACCAAGGAGGAGGGTCTTCTCATCGTCAGAGACCGCGATCAGAAGTACGCCATCGTAGTAGAAGCCAACAGCAATACTGTCACCTACACCGGCAAAGAGCAGGCCGTTTCTGGTCTGGTCGCCACCAGCTTTGTGACAGAAGACGGCAATACCTACACCATAGAAGGCTTGAGAGCCGAGGCGAAAGCCACCGACGCAGGCACCTATACCGCAGCCATTACCGGCGACGCCATTGTCCGTGATAGCGCAGGCAATGATGTAACCAGCCAGTTCGCAGTGGTAAAGAAGGATGGTACTCTGGAGATCCAGAAGGCAGTCCTGACCCTGACTGCCGCCAGTGCATCCAAGTCCTACGACGGCACCGAGCTTACCGCCCACAGCACCGCCAGCATCACCGGCGTGGTGGAAGGCGAGCAGGTAGACACCGCAGAGCTCCAGTACAATGGAAGCCAGACCGAGATCGGCACCTCTCTCAACAAGATTGTACCTGAGAGTGTGCACGTGATGAATCCTGGATTCCTTGGAATCCGTGCATTAGGCGGAAAAGAAACTACAGATAACTATGAGATCAGACTCGTAGACGGCGCCCTGACCGTGAACCAGCGCTACGATCTGGAATATACCATCAACCGTATCTTCCTCGACCGTTCTGGAAATGAAACCGGCAGGAATGTAACCAGAAGTCAGCAGGCCTACTACGGCGAGAAGATCCTGAAGACCACACCGGAAATCGAGACCACCTGGAATGACAGCCACTACGTGCTGCTTCCTGCATGGGGCGATTACCAGGCTACCAAGGACCGGACCGTGACCCTGAAGGCAGAAGACAATATCGTAAACATTTACTACGCCCTGGACAACGCAGGCGGCAACAAACCCGGAGATGAAGACCCCGAAGAGAATAAGGGAGACAGAATCCCGGATATGTACCAGATCATCTTTACCTATGTGGCGAGTGAAAATGGTACCGTAACCGGAACAACCACCGAGGTGGTGACTGTTCAGGAGCTTGTCAGGGATGCAAACGGCCTGGTCATCGAGGCAGGCGACCGTAACCCGGCCAGCCCGACCCAGCCATCCACTGTGAAGGCAAACGACGGCTACTATTTCCTGAACTGGCATGATGGTTCCATAGAACTCAAAGATGATGCCGCAGTAAAGGCACGCAGCTACGGGCAGGATACTACCTTTACAGCATTCTTCAGGGAGAATCCATACAATGCATGGACAGCTGTGAAGCGTGTGACCAACCTTCCGGCAAGAGGCTACTTCCGTGTAGGTGAGGAAGCGCAGTTCACCATCACGGTAACCAATACCGGAAACCGTCCGCTGACAGACATGAAAATTCAGGAGACCCTGGAGGGCGCAGTACTCCGTGTACCGGAGAACAGCGGCTATACAGTAGAAGACGGGGTGGTGACCATCGGAACACTTGCACCCGGAGTCAGCGTAACTGTGGAAGCAGCTTACACCGTGACCAGAAATGATCTGTTCAACAGAAACTTCCGGAACATTGTAAGAACAACCGCAACCGTTGACAATCAGGAGCCAGGTGAGAATCCGGATAGCGATCCTACAAGGGTAATTACCGCTGATAGTGGTACCATTCCCGCAGGCGCCCAGGGCGGCGGAAGCAGCTCTGGCGGCGGTGGCGGTGGCGGCGGTAGCAGCACCAGAAGCCCAGGAACCGGCGGCGGCCCTGGAGCAGCCGGAACTGTAACCATCGACCCAGAAGCAGTACCTTTAGCCAACCTTCCGGATATGGGCAATGACGACATTCTCGCCCTCATTGACGACGAGGAAGTACCGTTAGCAGCCCTTCCCAAGACCGGCCAGACCGGAAGCGCAGCCCTGATGCTGATGATTTCCAGCATGATGCTTGCAGCATTCTCTGTGGTCACCAGGAAGAAGGAAGAAGAGCGGTAAGATTCAGACAGATAAAGGGAAGTCCCCTGCGGAGAAACCTTCGCAGGGGACTTCTTTATGCAGTCAGTTTCCGCCATATTTACTGTGAAAAGTTCAGATACCCCTTGAACTGTTACATTTGTTTCCAGACTTACCTTGAACTTTTTCATTTTGTGCTTGCGCAATCTCCTGACATGTGATAAGATAAATCTACATTTCCCGGAAATCTCTATCCGGGTCAGGTCTGGCAGTTCTGTCAGTGAATCCAGAGATTCAATATCACAAAGTACAGGAGGAATTGCGTATGGAGAGAAACACAAGGAGTTATTTCCGTTTGAGAAAATCATCTTGGAAAATCTTCTTCAGGCAGGGAACGCCGATAAGCCCAGGGGTGACTACTGTCAAGGCAGCTTTCTTGCAGCAGTTGGGCTTGCAAACCGGGGCAGCAGATGTTAGTATAAGGGTACAGAAAGGCCGTATCCATGTTCCGGGAGATATATCCCGTGAAACTATTCAAAGCTTTGAGGCTTCTTGGGCTGGAGATCGAGAGACGCTATCCCGGCATCTATTATATCCGCGGCTGGAAGGCGATGCCTGATGTACAGATCGTGGTGACCAGAAAGCTTCGCAGGAAGACCCGTCGGGCGCTGAAGGTTCTGTCGAAGAAGGCAGAGGAAGAGGATGTAAGGGCATTTATCCAGGAGGCTACCAGACTGACGGAACCAGGAGAACATAGCAATGTGGATGCGGTTATGCAGGCCAGCGTTGCCGCAAACCGGGAGTTATATGAGAATCTGAGGAGGTGCAATCCATGTATGTGCGAGGCGTTAAGAGAACTTATGAAGGAAGAGATTGAAAGGGAGATTGAGGAGGAGACGCGGAAGGCAGCATTAAAGGCAGCATTGCAGGCGGATCAGAAAGCGCGGCAGAAAACTCAATCGAGCTGATCCGGAATCTCATGGAAACCATGAAAATGACTGCCGGCCAGGGATACCATTATCAGTTTTCAGACATACTCTGGCACAAATGAGGACTGTCATGGACATAGAGACAAATGAAATGATGTGCAATGACCAGAACATTCTTGAAAAAAAGGCAAAATGTTGCAAGCTGTCCCCCGAAATATGCCTTTCAGAACCGGATTCTATAGAAAATTCGACAATCTTTGAAAATTCTTCCATTTTTGTAATAAAAAAGTAAGGCACAAAACGACATTTTATGCTACACTTAGACATAGAGATTATATTTGATAAGTTTCTTAAGGAGGAAGTAGACGATGGCTGAGACAAACATCCTGGTAGTAGACGATGAGCAGGAGATTGCTGATCTGGTGGAGATTTATCTGGTCAGTGACGGTTATAAGGTATTTAAGGCGTCCAATGCCCAGGAGGGGCTGGATATCCTGGAGAAGGAGGATATCCAGATGGTGCTCCTGGATATCATGATGCCTGGCATGAGCGGACTGGAGATGTGCAAGAAGATCCGGGAGACCAACAACATCCCCATCATCATGCTGAGCGCCAAGTCCACGGACCTGGATAAGATCCTGGGACTGGGGACCGGGGCAGATGACTACGTGGCGAAACCGTTTAACCCCCTGGAGCTGACGGCGCGGGTCAAGTCCCAGCTGCGCCGCTATACCCAGCTGAACCCCCACAGCAATATCCATGAGAACGTACGTAATGAGATCAGCATCCGGGGCCTGACCATCAATAAGGACAATCACAAGGTGACGGTCTTTGACGAAGAGGTGAAGCTGACACCCATTGAGTTTGATATCCTCTTCCTGCTGGCGTCCAATCCGGGGAAGGTGTTCAGCACCGACGAGATCTTCGAGAAGGTCTGGAACGAGAAGGTCTATGAGGCCAATAATACCGTTATGGTACATATCCGCCGTCTCCGCGGCAAGATGAAAGAAGACGAGCGCCAGGACAAGATCATCACCACAGTGTGGGGGGTTGGATACAAAATTGAGAAATAATAAGAAAAGCAGCATGGACATGAGCCATCAGTTCCGTACCCGCCTGATCATCAACATTCTCTACAGTATGCTGGTTACCTGCCTGGTGGAGGTGTTTCTGGTGATCAACCTGTCTATGCTGGCCGGGTATTCCCGAAAGCTTGAGTGGAACAATGCGCTGCTGGCCAGGATCTACGAGTCGGACGTGGTGATTGTCCTGGGGTATGTTCTCCTGGGCATTGTCATTTTCTCGGTGACCCTGATTTTGCTTCTGGAGAAAACCATATCCTATATCGGAAGGATCTCCGACGCGATCCGCAGCATTTCCCAAGGGGATCTCAATACCACTGTCGAGGTAGTCGGCGACGATGAATTCTCCGCTATGGCGGCGAACCTCAACAGGATGGTTGCGGACATCCGCAAGCTCATGGACAAGGAGCGTGAGGCGGAGCGCACCAAGAATGAGCTGATCACCAATGTGGCCCATGATCTGCGCACTCCCCTGACCTCCATTATCGGCTATCTGGAGCTGCTTTCCGGCAAGGCGGCGCCGCTGCCTGGGGACATGCAGAAGAAGTACATAGATATCGCCTACAGCAAGACCAGACGCCTGGAGAAGCTGATTGAGGATCTCTTCGGCTTCACCAAGCTCAATTATGGCAAGATCTCTATGCAGGTGTCCCAGGTGGACATCGTCAAGCTGCTGAGCCAGCTTCTGGAGGAGTCCTACCCTAACTTTGCCCGCAAGAGCCTGTCCTATGAGCTTCAGAGCAATGTTACCGCCCGTATCATCAATGCAGACGGCAACCTTCTGGCCCGGCTCTTCGACAATCTGATTAACAACGCCATCAAGTACGGCGCAGAGGGCAAACGGGTGCTGGTGAAGGTCTGTTCCCGGGAGGAGACGGTCCAGGTCTCTGTGACCAACTACGGTTATGTGATCCCGGAGGCAGAACTCCCCCTGATCTTCGACAAATTCTACCGTGTGGAGCAGTCCCGTTCCACCACCACAGGCGGTACCGGGCTGGGGCTGGCCATTGTGAAGAATATTGTGGAGATGCACGGCGGGACTATCTCGGTGAAGAGTGATCTGAACGGGACGGAGTTTCTGGTGACGCTGAAGGCGGACTTTGATGTGAACAAGGAGAATTTCGGGGTGTAGCAGACACGTGATATTTCGCTGCAAAGGCTGCATCCCCGGCTTTCATGAAAAGTAGGGGCATATAGATTATGAGGGACTGGTTTCAGAAAATCCGCAGAGAAGAAGACAGGGATCCGGCTCTGACAGGGCCGGTTCTCAGATTACTGAAAACCAGGACGGCGGTGACTGTCCTGGTTCTGGGCAGTCTGGTTTTCTGCGCCATGGCGGTGCGGGGATATGCGGCGGAGACGGAGAGGGCGGCCTCTGCTTCTGATCTGCCTGACGGGATCTCACTTCTCCCCCAGGAGGAGACCCTGGAGAATGATATCCAGCCGGAGGAGATACAGATCCAGGAGACGCAGTTTTCCAGAGGGGATCTGAGCTTTCAGGTGGAGTATGGGTTTGAAGGGAGCGCCAAGGGCGGACGGTATCTTCCCGTGGAAATGACCATTGACAATGCAGGCAGCAGGCCGGTGACCGGAAGCCTGCGGATCCAGACCATGGAGTCGGATGATACCATATACAGGTATGATTATGAGGCGGATGTGGCAGCCCATGACCAGGTGGTGCTCAGGGAGTATATCCCTCTGGGCAGCCGGGCGCGGCAGCTTTATGTGTCCTATGTGGACAGCCAGGGGGAGGAGCTGGCGGGACAGCGGATCCGGCTCAATGTGAGCCTGGATGTGCCGGAGCTGTTCATCGGTGTGCTCTCGGACCAGCCGGAGACACTCAGATACCTGGACGGGGTGGGGGTCAGCTACAGTACCCTCCGGACACGGACCTTTGAGATGGAGGAGGATGATTTCCCCCGGGATGAGACCGGTCTGAACCTGCTGGATGTCCTGGTGGTGAACAATTACAAGCTGCGCAATCTGTCTGAAGAGCAGACTGCCGCCATTATGGACTGGGTTCACAGCGGCGGCGTCCTGATTCTTGGAACCGGAGAGCGGGTAGACGATACCCTGGGGCGTTTTGCGCCGGAGCTTCTGGATGACTCCTACAGCGTGCCCCAGCTGCGGCAGGTAGATCTGGGTGAGTCCTATGACCAGACCCTCGCCCTGGAGGGGGTTATGGAGATCGCCTGCGTGGATATTCCCCTTCACGGCGGCAATGTGATTCTTTCCAGCAATGGCTTTCCTTTGCTGACAGCAGCCGCCAAGGAGCAGGGCCTTATCGGCGTGGCCGCCTTTGATCTGGCAGACATTGCCTCTTTTTGTGAGCGCCAGTCCGGCTATGTGGACGCCCTCCTTACCAGCCTTCTGGGCGAGAGCCGCATCAGCCGTCTGGCCCAGGTGGCCTACAGCGGCAATTCCGGACGGTTCTGGTCGGTTCAGAGCCTGATCAATACCAGCAATCTTGAGCGGCTTCCCAGGTTGCTTCCCTACGCGGTGGTTCTCGCCTTATATCTTCTGATCATGGGCCCGTTGCTGTATGTGTTCCTCAGGAACAGGGAGCTGCAGATCTATTACCGGCGGGGGGTTCTGGTGCTGTCGCTGGTATTTTCCGTGGTAGTCTATCTGATGGGGACACAGACCCGTTTCCGCTCTACCTTTTATACCTATGCCACGATCCAGGATGTGACCGAGGATTACGTAAGCGACAGCACCTATGTGAATATCCGCAATCCCTACAACACTCCCTACCAGGTGCGGCTGAATCCTTCCTATTCCATTCTCCCGGTCACCAGGACATCCTGGAACCGGGGAAGCCAGGAGCAGGAGTTTACCGGCAGCGAATCCTGCCAGATTGTCATCAGCCGGAAGCATGGGGAGCTGGTGCTGGAGGGGCAGAACATTGCGGCATTCAGTCCCCGGTATTTCCAGATGGGCCGAAAGACTGTCAATACAGATCATGTGGGGATCACCGGGGAGGCCCATTATTTTGAAGGGCATCTGAGCGGGAGTATTACCAACCGGTTTCCCTTCCCTCTGGAGAATGCGGCCCTGATCCTGTATGGCAATGTAGTCTATCTGGGCAGGCTGGAGCCCCAGGAAACTGTCCGCCTGGATGATCTGGATATGCTGCGCTTTCCATTAAACAATTCCTATGTGCTGGCAGAGTACATCACTGGGGGAAAAGGTTTTGAGGACGCGGATATCAGCAATCTGGAATATCTGGCCGCCATGCAGCGGGCCCGTATGCTGACCTTCTATCTGGACAACTATATGACCGGTTACATGGCGGACGCCCGTGTGGTGGCTTTCAGCACAGCCAAGGAAGAAAGCCAGTTTCTGGCGGATGAAGGCGCGGAGACCTATGGCCTGACTATGGTGACCTCCTCCATCGGAGTGGATTCCTTAAGGGAGCGGGTGCTGTACAGGTCCGTGCTGATGAAGACGCCGGAGGTGGTCACAGGAAGCTATGACCAGGACAGCAATTCCATGACCAGCTTAGAGCCTTTGACTCTGGAATACCAGATGGGTACCGATATCACGGTAGAGAGCCTGACCTTTGAGCAGGTATCCCTGGAACTGCGGGGAACCGGCAGCGGGGATTCCTTTGAAGTCTTTGAGGGCGGTATCTATTTCTATAATCATGGCAGCGGCAATTTTGACCGTATGGAGCTGGAAAACCGGACCATGGATGTGGAGGAGCTGCGCTCCTATCTCTCACCAGGCAATATTCTGACTGTGCGTTATGTCTATGAAGGAACCGGCGGCTATGACGCGGTTCAGCTTCCGATGCCTATGGTAGCAGGGAGGGAAAACTGATGCTGAAAATCCGAAATCTTAAAAAGGCTTACGGCAATTTACACGCCCTGGAGGGCCTGGATATGGACGTAACAGACGGTGCCCTGTTCGGTTTCGTGGGGCCCAATGGCGCAGGCAAGACTACCACGATCCGGATCATGACAGGGCTGCTGGCGCCGGACAGCGGAAGCGTGGAATTTGACGGACAGGATGTGGTGGCCCGACCCGGGTATCTGAAGGAAAGGATCGGCTATGTGCCGGACTATTTCGGGGTTTATGACAATCTGAAGGTGTGGGAGTACATGGATTTTTTTGCTTCCTGCTATGGCCTGGAGGGTCTGACTGCCCGCAAACGTTCCCTCACCCTTCTGGACCAGGTGGGGCTGGGAAATAAAGCGGATTCCTACGTGGACGGCCTGTCACGGGGCATGAAGCAGCGGCTCTGTCTGGCCCGGGCCCTGGTTCACGATCCGCCTGTGCTGATCATGGATGAGCCTACAGCCGGACTGGATCCCAGGACCCGGCTGGAGTTTCGGGACACCTTACTAGAGCTTAATGAGCAGGGCAAGACCATAATTATCAGTTCCCATGCTCTGCCTGATCTGGCAGAGATCTGTACAGAGGTGGGCATCATTGACCGGGGGAAGATGATCCTGGGCGGTTCCCTGGAGGAGATCATCGGCAAGGTCCAGACCTCCAAGCCCCTGACGATTTCCGTGTTCCAGAACATGGATCAGGCGATCCGCATTTTAAAGGAGCACCCTCTGGTTCACACGATGACCATCAAGGAGCAGGAGATCATGATAGGCTTTACCGGGGATACCCGGCAGGAATGCGGGCTGCTGGCCCAGCTGGTGGCGTCTGGCGTTCTGGTCCGCGGCTTTGAGCGGGAGGCAGGCAGTCTGGAAGCAGTCTTCATGCAATTGACCAGACAGGATGAGGAAAGGGTGGTTTTATCCTATGAAGCAGAATCCGATCTATAGGCGGGAGACCATGGTCAGCGCACGCAGCTTCCGTCTGGCCCTGATCCCCATGATATTCAATGGGATCCTGGCTCTGGTGGCTTTGCTGAACCTGTATTCAACCCTGGGCCAGGTGAAGCTGACTGCGGAGATCCAGTATTCCAATTTCATGAATCTGTATATGTTTGTAGCTGTGCTGGAATTTGTCATGGTAGTCCTTCTGATGCCGGCCCTGACAGCCGGGAGCATCAGCGGAGAGCGGGAGCGGCGGACCCTGGAACTGATGCTGACCACGAAAATGACCCCGGCCGACATCATTTTCGGGAAGCTGGCCGCTTCTTTAAGTACCATGGTGCTTCTGATTGTGTCCAGTTTTCCGGTTCTGGCCATGATGTTCATCTATGGCGGGGTGACGGTCCGGGATATGGGCCTTCTCTTGCTGTGTTATATGGTGGCAGCCCTGCTGGTGGGCAGCATCGGCATCTGCTGTTCGGCAGTATTTAAAAAGACGATGGTAGCTACGGTGGCTTCCTACGGAGTACTGGGGATCCTGGTATTGGGTACCTGTCTGGCTAACCAGCTTGTGCTGTATCTTCAGCAATGGGGCGGGGATGCCTGGCTGGTGTCCGCCGGACAAAATGGGACAGCGGCAGATTCCGGACATTTTCTCTATCTGCTTCTGGTGAATCCTACTACCACCTTTTTCCTGACCATGCTGCGGATGGCCGGCCAGGAACAGGGCGGTGGATTATTCTCCCGGCTCTTTGGCAATCACAGTCTGGAGAGCATCCACAATACCTGGGTTGCAGGCAGTATTGTCATCCAGCTGGTTATGGCAGGAGTATTCCTGTGGATGGCGGTGCGGGCCCTGGAGAGGAAAAAGCGGTGAAGGGGAGAGATGGCAGCGCAGGGAAAAGGGTACCGGAGGTATCTGCCAAAAGCTGCAATCTGCATGGCTGCATACGGCTGGAAGGCTGGATGTGCCTTCGAATATGGTTAAGAGGAGATTTGAGACAATGGTGACAATATCCTATAAATGTCCAAACTGTGGCGGTGACCTGCGTTTCCACCCGGCAAGTCAGAATTATAAGTGTGAATTCTGTGATTCCCGGTTCAGTCAGGAAGAGCTGGAGGCCATGAAGCCCCAGGGAGGTGACAGCCCGGAGGATGAGGGTGCGGGCGGACCGGCGGGAGCCGGAGCATCAGCAGAAGGTGGAGCGTCGGCGGGAGCCGGAGCATCAGCCACCGGGGGAGTTGCTGACGGCAGCAGCGGGAGTGACGGTGCCGGAACCGGCGGCGGAAAGGATGACTCATCCGGAGAGATATACGCCGACTGCTATATCTGTCCAAGCTGCGGCGCGGAGATCGTGACAGAGCCTACTACCACGGCCACCTTCTGCTATTACTGCCACAATCCGGTGGTTCTGTCCCAGCGGCTGAAGGGCAGCTACCATCCTGACCGGATCATTCCTTTTGCCATTGACCGGAAGAAGGCTCTGGAGATCTTTGACCAGTGGATCCGGACGAAGAAATATGTTCCCAGGGATTTTTACACAAAGGATCAGATCGAGAAAATGACAGGCGTGTATTTCCCCTATTGGCTTTACGACTGCCAGGTAAAAGCCAGTGTGGATGCCAGAGCCGATAAGGTCAGCAGCTGGGCAGCAGGCAATGTCCGTTTCACCAGGACAGATCAGTATGATGTCAGCCGTGAAGGCCGTATGGAGGTACATGACGTTCCCCGCACCGCTTTATCCAAGGCTAACCGCCGTCTGGTTGAGGGGGTCTTCCCCTTTGACATGACGAAACAGAAGGAATTCCATATGGGATATCTCTCCGGATTTTTTGCGGAGAACCGGGATATCGAATCAAAGTCCCTGGCTTTGGAGGTGGAGCAGGAGGTGGAGTCCTATGCAAAGCAGTCCCTGGCCAGCCAGATCTCTGGCTACAGCTCAGTGCAGATCCAGGCTTCCCGGGCCAGTCTGGAGCGCCCCGCCTGGAAATACACCCTGCTTCCGGTCTGGACCCTGACCTACAAGGATAAGAAAAACGGTAAGATCTACTACTTTGCCTGCAATGGTGAGAGCGGCAAGATCTGTGGGGAACTCCCGGTGGACAGCGGACGCCTGGGCAGACTGTTTGCCACGATCTTTGTGCCGGTGGCGGCAGTGCTGCTGGCGATCGGGTATCTGATTGGATAGGGGGATAGCATGAACAGGAAGAAATTTTATCTGGATAGAAAGAAGAATGGCTGGTCCGGTGTGATAGCGGCTTTGTGTCTGGTTCTTTTTGTGCTTTTTGTGCCTTTGCCGGACACACTTGTAGGGATGGATGCCTATGGAGAGACGGCTGCGTCAGCCCCGTCTGATTCCCGGCGTGTCTTCGACCAGGCAGGGCTCTGGGACGATGAGGAGATCAGTATCATGGAGACCCGCATCCAGGAGCTGCAGAACCAGATGAAAATGGATGTGGTTCTGGTTACCACCACAGACGCCCAGGGCAAAAGCAGCCGGGATTACGCCGATGATTTCTATGATCAGGGCAGCTTTGGCACCAGAAAGGACCACAGCGGTGTTCTGTATCTGATTGACCTGGACAACCGGGAGCTGTATATTTCCACCTCGGGAACCATGATCCGTTTTCTCACGGACAGCCGCATTGAGGAGACTCTGGATCATGGGTACGAGTATGCGGTTCAGGGCGATTACCAGGGAGTGGCCGAGAGCTTTCTGGAGGATACCGGCATCTGGTACCGCAAGGGGATTCCCGGCGGGCAGTATAACTATGACACAGAGACCGGTAAGATCAGCCGCTACCGTCATATAAGTCTGCTGGAAGCCCTGATTGCCCTGGCGGCAGCAGCCATTGCCGCAGCCCTGGTGTGCCGGAGTGTGAAAAAGGAATATGCCATGGAGGCGACCCGCAGTCAGGCGTCCAATTTCCTCATGGCCTACCGGGCAGACTGCCAGTTTGCCCTCCACGGCCGGCAGGACAATCTGGTCAATTCCTTTACACGTCAGACAGTCATTCCCCGGAACCAGAATATGGCCCGCCCTGGTGGATTTTCATCTGGCAGCTCTGGCAGAAGCTCCACCCACAGCTCCTCTGGAGGACGGAGCCATGGAGGCGGAGGAAGGAGATTCTGAGAAATCAGGAGTTATCGTTACAGTTCATGGGGAAGAAAGTAAAAGATCTTTCTTGAACTGTCAGGAATTCATTGCAAATAATGTCCCTTTTTTAACATGAAAATGAAGAAAAATTCACTTTGAAGCCGAAATGGCAGAAAAGTGAATTTTTTTTCATTTTTTTATGCCGCCAAACCAGCTAAGATGTTACTGGTCTATGGTAAACGACAGAACATTTTCCGTTTACGACGGATCCACGATGTTTTTATAAAAGAAGAAACAGGAAAAACACATTCAAACACGAGGAGGAAACAATTATGGCAGTTATGGATATGGCCAACAGCCTGCCTATGTGGCTGGCTTGCGGACTGGCGGTGGCGCTGGTGCTGGCGCAGGCAATTATCTTTGCGCTACATGCATACAAAGCGGGGCAGAAGATGGGACTATCAGAGAGTCAGATGAAAAGGGCGGTCAAGAGCAGCGCGATCACTTCCATCGGGCCGTCCATCGTGATTTTAAGCGGCATGCTGTCGCTGCTGATTACAGTAGGAGCCCCTATGGCGTGGATGCGCCTTTCCTTTATCGGATCAGTCATGTTCGAATCTATCGCAGCCGGGTTCGGTACCAGTTCTGTAGGTGTCCAGCTTGGCGCAGATGAGATGACAGAGCTGGCCTTCTGTATGGCCGTGTGGACTATGATCCTGGGTTCTGTCGGCTGGATCATCTTCGCTACCTTCTCCGCAGGCCGCATGGACAAGGTGCAGAAGAAGCTGGCCAAAGGCGACCCGGTCATGCTGAGTACCATCGCGGGCGCCGCTATTGTGGGTTCCTTTGCGGCCTTGTCCTCTACTCATCTGGTAAGCCTTAACAAGAATTCCCTGGCCTGCGTACTGGGAGGGGTGATCATGGCGGTGATGATCTTCATCACTGAGAAATTTCAGGTAAAATGGCTGAAGGAATGGGCGCTGACCTTTTCGATTCTGGGAAGTATGATTATTACGGTACTGGTGTAAAAAATGGCCGTATGCCGTAGCGGTTCAGGGACTGGACTGTTACGGGGCCTGGAGAGTACATTCTCATAACAAGGAGGAAAATTTCATGGATAAGAAAGAATATTTTGATAAAGAATACATGCCCAGCATGAACCGGATCGGCGTTATTACCGGATTCTTAGGGGTGCTGGCATCCTTTGCACCGGCCCTTGTGCTGGCTGTGGTCTACGGGATCCTGCCAAGGCCTGCGGCACTGGTGACTGCATTTATCTCAGCGGCTTCTACCTTTGGCATTCTCTGGTTTGTGGAGCCGGTGTCCTACTTTGCCGTGCTGGGGCCGGTGGGTACCTATATGGCATTTCTGTCCGGCAACATTTCCAACATGCGCGTGCCCTGTGCCAGCATGGCCCAGGTGTCCGCGGGGGTGCAGCCGGGAACAGAGGAGGGCTCCATTATCTCTACCCTGGGTATGGCAGTGTCCATTGTGCTGAATATTTCGATCCTGACCATCGGTGTGATCCTGGGAAGTTCCGTGCTGTCCATGCTGCCGGATTCGGTCCGGGAGGGACTCAACTACCTGCTTCCGGCGCTGTTCGGTGCTTTGCTGGTGCAGTTCGGTATAAAGCAGAAGGGGCTGGCGTCCACGATTCTGGTTTATGCGGTGCTGCTGTCGGCAGCTATCAAGGCAGGTATCTTTAGCTGGCTGCCGGGGGCCAGCAACTATCTGGGGATTCTGACCAGTGTGTTCTTAAGTATTATTATTGCGGTGGTTACGTATAAAAAGGTGAAGTAAGGAGCAGCTGACGGAAAGTAATGGGGCTGTGAAAAAGGTCGCGGCTGCCTGCGGATAGCTGCCGAAAGATCACGTAAATCCGTGATTTTCAAAACCGCGGGACGGACTTTTTTCACGGCCCCTGATCAGGAGGATATTACATGTTGGAAAAACAAGCAGTATATGAGGAAGTGCAGCGCCTGGAGCAGCAGTGTACGGATATCTGCCGTTATCTGTGGGCGCATCCGGAGACAGGCGGAAATGAGAAGCTGTCTGTAGAATATCTGACCGGAATTCTGGAACAAGAAGGCTTTAGGGTGAAAAAGGGCAATGCCCCGGAATATGCATCCGCGGTAAGAAATGGCAGCAGGCCGGAGTACGCATCTGCGGTAAAAAATGGCAGCGGCCCGGAATATGCATTTCTGGCGGAGTATGGTTCCGGCGGGCCGGTGATTGCTGTTCTGGCGGAGTATGACGCGCTGCCGGGGCTTTCCCAGAAAGCTTGTGCCGTCAGGGAGCCGGTGGAAGCCGGCGGGCCGGGGCATGGCTGCGGTCATAACCTGCTGGGAGCGGCCTCAGTCACAGGAGCTATTGCGGTGAAACGGTATCTTGAGAAGAGCGGCATTGCCGGAACCGTGCGTCTCTATGGCTGTCCGGAGGAGGAGCTGCTCAGCGGTAAGGTGCGTATGGCAGCTGCCCACATGTTCGACGGCTGCGATCTGGCCGTAAGCTGGCATCCGGGCAGCGTCAACAGTGTCTATGACGGGGGGTATCTGGCAAATGTTTCCGCAAAGTTCTTTTTCAAAGGGCAGACCTCCCATGCGGCTTTTGCTCCTGAGCGGGGAAGGAGCGCCCTGGACGCAGTGGAGCTGATGAATGTGGGCGCCAACTATCTGCGGGAGCATGTGATCGATAAGGCGCGGATCCATTATACTACCGACAGCGGCGGCTTTGCCCCCAATATTGTCCCGGATCACGCCAGTGCCTGGTATTTCGTCCGGGCGCCTCACATGTATCAGGTGAAGGAGATTCTGGAGCGGCTTGACAAGATTGCCCAGGGAGCTGCCCTGATGACCGAAACTAAGAGCGAAATGCAGGTGGGGTACGGCTGTTATGAGATGAAGGAGAACCATGCATTTGCCGATCTGTGCTACGCCAATCTGAAAGAAGCCGGAACCATCCGGTATACCCCGGAGGAGCTGGCCTTTGCAAAGGAGCTTCAGGACACCCTGGACCCGGCGGTCGTAAAGGAAGAAGAGAAAATGTACCGCCGCGGCCCGGTACTGATGGCAGACTTCGTGGCACACCGGGACTTCTGGGAGCGGGTGCCTCTGACCGCATCTTCCGACAGTGGAGACGTGAGCCAGATCGTGCCCATGGGCCTTCTCAATACCACATGCTGGCCTGCAGGCTGCTCACCCCACACCTGGCAGGCCTCTGCTGCCTGCGGAAGCACCCTGGGAGAAAAAGGTGCCCTCCACGCTGCCAGGTCTATTGCCGGTATTGTCTGCGATTTGCTGAACCAGCCGGAGGTAGTGGAGAAGATTCGGAAAGAATTCGAAGAAGCCGGAGGCCAGGAGTATCAGCCGGTGTGCGGATGAGATTATTACCGTTCACGGGGGGCATCTTCTTGTCCGGCTCCGCGGACAAGAAGCATCGGGCGTCCGCCCGATGTGGAAAACTGGACGAAAACAGTCTTACAAGCGAGCTTGACGTCTGTTTTCGTCCAGTTTTCCCCGCCCCGTGAACTGTAACCATCAGATTAGTATTGCCTTGTTTGCCTGCAAAAAAACATTGACAATTTACCACTTTACCATTATAATACATACAAACAGTTGTGACTGTCACAATAAATATTTTGTGAAGCCGCTGCAAAAAGAGGAGAAAAGAGGAAGAATCTATGAGAAAGAGAAACGTACTGGCCCTTGTACTTGCAGGCTGCGTAGCAGTATCCGCCACCGCCTGCGGCGGTTCTGGCAGCACACCGGCTACCACCGCTGCGACTGCCGCAGCAGACGCCGACACCACTGCCGCTGCCGATACTACCGCAGCCGCAGCAGACAACACAGAAGCAGCCGCCGGGGATTCTGCCAAAGGTCTGAGTCCCGAGGACCGGGCGAAAGAATTCATTACTGTCGGCACAGGCCCGACCTCCGGTATCTATTTCCCCATCGGCGGAGCATTTGCGACAGCTCTTAGCAACTATGGCTACCAGACTTCCGCAGAGGCTACCAATGCCACTGGCCAGAACATCCAGAATATCCTGAACGGAGATGCTGAGATTGCCATTGCCATGCAGGACGCCGTGATGCAGGCCTATACAGGAACCGGCGCATATGAAGGGATGGAGCCCGCTACCGGCCTGAAGGCGCTGATGCGTCTGTGGCCCAACTATGTACAGCTTGTAACTACTGCCGACACGGGGATCAAGTCCGTGGCAGACCTGAAGGGCAAGCGGGTCGGCGTCGGCGCAGCCAACTCTGGTGTAGAGATCAACGCCCGCATGATCCTGGATGCATACGGCATTACTTACGATGACATTACCCCCGATTATCTGGCATACGGCGAAGCCATTGACAACATGAAGAACGGCCAGTGCGACGCTGTGTTCGTGACCTCCGGCCTGCCCAATGCGACGGTTATGGATCTGGGCGTATCCTATGACATGGTAGTGATCCCCATTGACGGGGAGGGCCGCGAGAAGCTGGTAAATGATTACCCTTACTACGCGGAGTCCGTGATTCCCGCCAACACCTACAACAATACCGAGGATGTGGAAGGAGTATTCGTTTATAACATCATGCTGGTCCGCGAAGACATAAGCGACGAGATGGTCTACGATATGCTCAACGGTATCTTTGAGAATATCAACACCATCAAGGCATCCCACAATGCAGCAGACAAGAACATCGATATCACCTTCGGCGTGGACGATGTACAGCTTCCGCTTCATCCGGGCGCCGAGGCCTTCTGGAAGGACAATGGCTATATCAAGTAAACGGACGTGACAGTTTCCGGATACCGGAAGCGGGCTGCCTGCCAGTCAGGGCGGCTGCAGACCATTGCAAACTGACTTCATAGGTTCCGGCACAATAGGGGTGCGGCGCAGGAGAAGAACTGCCGCCGCGCCCTTTGCTGTCCCATAAGGAGGTATCCCCATGAGCAAACGGCGGATTTTCATCCTGGCCGGATTTCTGGTTTTGGCCGCAGGCTTTATCTGGTGGGGCTTTTTCGCCCCGGCAGGCACCTTGTTCCGGCTCTATGACAGGGGGCGTGATCAGGTGGTTCTCTCCGTGCCGATCCGGCCCGGCGACCGGCTGAGCCTGGAGATCGAGCATTCCTTTGAACACATTCCCTGGTACGAGTACTACACTGTGACAGAGGATTACCAGTTCAACCTTGATGCCATCGCAGTGGCCGGATACGGTGCAGGGATTCCTGCGGAGATGGATGTGCCCACCCGGATCGAGGACGGTCTGGTATGGATGGAGGGGATCAACAGCGTATTCCCGCAATTCAGCTGGATCACTTCCGACAAATATATGAAAGTATTCACACTCAACAACGAAGCGATATTTGACTTCCGCTCCCTGCCGGATGCAAGCCGGATACGCGGGGAAATCATAGAAAGAAAGGGGTATCTGTCCAAATGACTGATCGTAATTTATCAGGTGTTCCAGGGAACGCCGCTATAAACGAAATACTTCCGGCATCCGCAGGCATACCGGCGGCGGACAGCAGCGCCGGAGCCAATGACGCAGGAAGCACCGGAGCCAACGGTGCGGAGATTATGGAAAAATATGAAAAAGAATCCCGCACCCGCAATTTCACCAGCCGCCCGCTGCGGATTCTGGTTTACGCACTGTGTCTGGCCTTCACCCTCTATCATCTGGCCTACGCATCCGGGATCCGTCTGCTGCAGATGGTTAATATCAAGCATCACGCGATTCACGTAGGGCTGGTTCTGGTTCTGGGCTTTGCCCTGTATCCGGCCTTTCGCAAGAGCAGCCGCAGGAAAATGGCCTGGTATGACTGGATCTTCGCAGTACTCTGCGCCATCATGCCGGTGTATGTATTTGTCCGCTATCCGGTATTTATCTCCACCGGTTTTTCTGGGGATACCATTGATATCGTCATGGGTACCCTTCTGATCCTGCTGGTGATGGAATGCTCCCGGCGTATCTCAGGTCCGGCGCTGACCATTCTCTCCGCCCTGTTCCTGGTCTATGCCCTGTTTGGCCGCTCCTGCCCAGGGATCTTCCGCCACCGCGGCTACACCTGGCACCGGGTGGTGACTTACCTGACCACAGACATTTACGGTATCTACGGAACCTCCGTGAAGGTATCCGCCACCTATATTGTGCTTTTCATCATTTTCGGCGATGTCATGAACAAATGCGGCATGGGCCAGTTCTTCAATGATATCGCCAATGCCCTGGCAGGCCACACCAAAGGCGGTCCGGCCAAGGTGGCGGTGCTGGCTTCAGGCTTTCTGGGCTCCATCAATGGCTCCGCGGTAGCCAATGTGGTGACGACGGGAACATTTACCATTCCCCTGATGAAGAAGACCGGCTACTCCAAAGAATTCGCAGGCGCCGTGGAAGCCACTGCCTCCGTAGGCGGACAGCTGCTTCCGCCTATTATGGGTGCGGCCGCATTCGTCATGGCAGAGACCCTGGGTGTCAAGTACGGTGTTATCATCCGGGCTGCGGTGCTGCCGGCGCTGATCTACTACATGGGTATCATTCTCCAGGTGCAGATGCGGGCGGAAAAGGACGGCCTCAAAGGGCTGCCCAAAGACCGGATGCCTAAGGTGGCGGCGGTCATGAAGGAGCGGGGCCATCTGCTGATCCCCATTGTGTTCCTGCTTTACATGCTGATCTTCAGCGGTAAGACCGTGCTGTTTTCCGCGTTCTGGACCATCGCGGTGACCATTGTGGTGGCAGAGCTGCGGCCTGTCAGCCGTATGAGCCTGAAGGATATCTGTGACGCCTTCGTGTCCGGCGCCAAGTCCACTGTGTCCGTTGCCATTGCCTGCGCCTGCGTGGGTATCATCGTAGGTATCTGCGGCCTTACTGGGTTTGCCCTTAATGTGGCTCATGCCATTATCAGCATCGGTCAGCACGCGATTCCGGGCAGCGCGGCCGCCAGCTTGTTCCTGACCCTTTTGTTCACCATGATTACCTGCATGATCTTAGGGATGGGCCTGCCGTCCATTCCTTCCTACCTGATTACTGCTACTATCGCGGCCCCTGCCCTGGTAGAACTGGGTCAGGCAGAGATCGCCGCCCATATGTTCTGCTTCTACTTTGCTATGTTCGCCAACCTGACCCCACCGGTGGCCCTGGCATCATTCGCGGCAGCAGGACTTTCAGGCGGAAGCCCCATGAAGACGGGATGGCAGTCCGTAAAGCTGGCCCTGGCAGGTTTCATCGTGCCCTTCATGTTCATCTATAACCCTCAGCTTTTGCTGGAAAATGTCACCGTTATCAGCGGCCTCCAGGTGGTCATCACCTCCTGCGTAGGCGTGGTTCTCATTGCAGCCGCGGTGGAAGGCTACCTGAAGGGGAAGATGTCCGTGGTACTGCGGATAGTATCCGGCGTGGGAGCCCTGCTCCTGATTGACGGCGGTATCAGGAGTGACCTCCTGGGAATCCTCTGCCTGGGCGTGGTCCTGGGTGTGCAGCTTTTCAAAGGCCGCGAGGTTCACGTAGTGGAAGCTCCGGCAGTCCCCAAAACCCAGGATGGATCCTGCGGATGATAAAATATGTTTTTGGAAGCCCCCGGCCTGTCAGGCCGGGGGTTTTGATTAGCGCGTCCGGCGGCGCACGTTTTTTGTGAACTGTTACCGTTAATTATAAAAATCCCACAAAATCCGGTACAGTAAGATCCCGGGAGTACATTGAAACGTGAAGGAGGATATGCCGCAGATATGCAGACCCAGGAGCCGGCGGATACCGGAAAGACAGTTTTTCAACAGTCTTATTGACACAATCTCCCCCAAATGTTAAACTTTTACTTAAAGACCGTGGGTCGGCTTACCAGGCTGTCCGGAAGGACTGCCATCCGGGGCCGTTTCCCCTTAGAGTGTGTCTGAAAATTGCTTTCTGGCAGATGTGCGTCACAGTTTGTGGGAGATTTGGGCCAAATGAAGGGCGCATAGTGGGCTATGTAACCTGAATTTGGCCCCAATATACCGCGAAGTGGGGCGTGCACACCGAAGGCGTCCCTTGTGGAGATGCCGGGAATGAATTTTCAGACACGTTCTAGAGCGGGTTACCTGGACGGACCGCCGGCGGAAAGGAAGAGACTACATGGGGATTGCACTGCAGGAGCTGCTGGCACTGGAATATTTCAAGGATTTTCAAGTAGTTGCCGGGAAGAACGGGCTCCAGAAGGAGGTTCAGGGGATCACGGTCCTGGACGCGCCGGACGCTTACCGCTGGGCACGGGGCCGGGAGCTGGTGCTCTCCTCGGGCTATGCCATCGCCCAGGAGCCGGAGTGCATCTATCAGGGCTTTGAGGAAGGGACTATCCAGATGACCTCCGGCCTGGTGATCAAGCGGGAGCGCCATATGCCCAGGATCCCGGAGGATATGCTCCGGCTTTTCGACGAATATGCTGTTCCTCTTTTGACCATGCCTTTTTCCGTGGCCTACATGGAGGTCATGAATCAGGTGAATATCGCGGTGATCAACCGGACGGTGCGTCGTTTCCGGATCCACGGAAGCTCCAGCTATCAGATGGCCAACCAGACCTACAAGGTACAGAAGATCCGGCGGATTCTCCAGGCCGTGGAAGTGGAGATGAATTTCCCGGCATTTCTCTACGATCTGTCCGAGGAAAAGAGCTATTACAGCTCGCCCAATTTCAGGCGGATTTCCGAGTCCTTCGGTCTGACGGAGGCCGATTACTGGGAGCCGTCCCGGCCTTACACCCGCCATACCCTCTGTGATTACATCCATATGACCCGTTTCCGCCTGATCAATCCGGGAAATGCAGCCGGCCCCAGGGTCAGCTGGATCCTGGTACCCATCCGGATGAACGGTGTGGATCAGGCGTATTTTGTGGTCATGGAGTCCAGGGAATTTCTGGATTATTATGATGAGTACGCCATCCGGCTGGGATTTCTCATGCTCCAGGGGGTCTACGAACAGATCATGGTGGCACAGAATGTGGGAAATGTGGGCTTTGAGAATTTCGTCCAGTATGCCCTGAATTATCAGGAGGAGGACACGAAAAAGCTCCTCTACCAGGCCAACATCCAGGGGATATCCATGAGCCAGGGCTATGTATATGCGGTATTCAGCCAGAACGGCGGCGAGAGGACGATCCGGGGGGAACGGCGGGAGCTTCTGGAAGCATTTCAGCGATGCAGCTTTGCCCGGACAGCCAGGATTGCCCTGCTGGAGGAGCATGAAGGTGTATTGTTTCTGGATGCAGGAGAGCCGGAGGTATGCCGGCGGGAGCATCTGGGGATACTGCTTTCGGAATTTTGTGCCAGAGTGTCGGAACGCTGCGGGATTTACCTGGAACTGGGGGTGTGCCGGGAGGCACGGACCCTTCTGGACATCCGGTCCGGTGTGAAGAAATGCCGCAATGTGATGAAGATGGGCCGGATCCTTTTTCCCAGGGAGCATATCTGGGATTATGAGCAGCTGGGGCTTCTGGCCTGGCTGGAGATTCCCGGCCAGGAGCTGGAGGAGCTTCTCGGCGGGCTGCGGGAGCTGGCGGAGGATGAAAAGCAGGCGGAGCTTCTGCGTACCCTGAAGGTATATCTGGAGAACAACATGAACTACAGCATTACCGCGGAGAAGCTGTTTGTTCACATCAATACCATCCGCAAACGGATCGATAAAGTCACCAACCTGGTCCCGGTGGACTGGGAGCAGCCGGTGGGACGGATGAAGCTGGAGCTTCTGCTGCAGTTTCTGGGGTTGTAGGGATATGGGAAGTAATGTAATTCAGTCCGGTTTTCCACATCGGGCGGATGCCCGATGCTTCTTGTCAGGCGCAGCCGGACAAGAAGATGCACCCCGTGAATAGTAATGAATATAAAGAAAGGAAGAAATATTATGAAGGATGCTAATTGCGCGTATTGTATGCAGGGGGAACTGGTGGCCAAATTCGCATATCCTGTTTGCAAGATGGATACGGGGTTTCTCTATGTGTTTAAGGAGCAGAGCCATCCCGGCCGTCTGGTTCTGGCCCATGACAAGCATATCAGTGAGATGATCGAGCTCAGCGATGAGGAGAGGAACGCATTTTTCGCAGATGTGGCCAAGGCTGCCCGCGCCATCCACAAGGTATTCAAGCCCAACAAGGTGAATTATGGTGCCTACGGCGATACCGGCTGTCACCTGCACTTCCATCTGGTGCCCAAGTACGAGGGCGGCCCGGAGTGGGGCGGCACCTTTGAAATGAATCCCGGTAAGGTCATCGCGGACGATGCCCAGCTGGAGGAGATCGCGGAGAAGATCCGGCAGGCACTATAGGCTGTTGGAAGCGCAGGCCGGAAGCGGGAAATGATACAGGCTGCTGGAAGCGCAGGCCGGAAGCGGGAAAGCAATACAGGCTGCTGGAAGCGCAGGCCGGAAGCGGGAAAGCAATACAGGCTGCTGGGAAATCAGGAGAAGCCTTTGACAGGGGCGGATTCTGGTTTCGGTATATTTTTCGTCTGTATATAGAGAAGAATCAGGAGAATACCCAGATGAAAGAAAATGGAAAGTCCGGGGGAGTATCCCCGGAAAAGACGGTTCCGGAGACCCGGATCGCCGTGGTGGGAATCATCATAGAGAGTCAGGAATCCGTCTCCAAGGTCAATGAAATCCTGCACCAGTATGGCAGCCACATCATTGGCCGCATGGGGATTCCATACCGGGAAAAGAAATTGAATATTATCAGCGTGGTACTGGATGCTCCCGCCGACGTCATCAGCGCCGTCTCCGGCAAACTGGGCCGCTTATCGGGGGTCAGTTCCAAGGCGCTTTACTCACGGACTACGTGAAATACAGCGAATCGTGTGAGAAGGATAGAGCGCCTGCCGGTCAGTAATATCCAGACATATCATGTGGTAAAAGCTGTCAGCTTCCCTTTCCGGGAGCTTCATATCCCAGCTGCAGCGTAGCCACTGCGTCTTCATCGATCCGTTCTCCCAGCTTGTTGTAGGAGGCCAGGGTTTCCTTCAGGCACTCCTCCACGCTGGGAGAATTCTGTATAGGGGGAATCAGGGCAGTCAGAGTTTCCATCACATCTTTTCCGGTCTCCAGCTCAGGCAGCTTTAGTCCGGCCTGCCGGTACGCCATGCCAAGGACACAGCAGATCTCACGGCAGTTGATAAACCGCGGAATATGGTCAAAATCATACAGCTTGCGTCTCACAGCAGCAAGAGTCAGCTCATGGATCATGGGATACACCTCCGTAATTATTATAATAAACGATTGGAAGCAATAGAGTGTGTCTGAAAATTAAATTCTGCACAAAATCTGGTATGAAATCGCTGGAAATATTCTGGAAGCCCCGGTTATCTGCCCCTAAA
>Ga0137308_101416_pt1 | contig 23801 bp, 29 predicted proteins | sample Inofrocosms_June_FD_97181 | JGI IMG/M metagenome (GOLD analysis project Ga0137308, IMG submission 97181) | Mouse cecal microbial communities from Vienna, Austria - N-Acetylneuraminic and N-Acetylglucosamine D2O microcosms_June | ecosystem: Host-associated > Mammals > Digestive system > Large... | reverse complement strand
GTCCTCTTTGTTGAAAACATAAAATCTGTATAAATGAGATTCAGTGCCATAGGAATGAATGACAAACTAAACATTGGTAACGCCATAGTCGCAGTTTGTACAAGGTTGCTATCTTTATTAAAAATACAAATAACTGATTCATCAAAGAAAAACAATATACCATAAATAAAAATGGATAAAATCAAATTAACAATTATCCCACAACGGAAAAACCAATTCATTTCGTTTGTGTCACGTTTCCCATAACAATTCCCCCAAAGCGGTTGTAAACCTTGAGCCACACCAGATAGGACAGCATTTGCAAGTGAATAAATAAAACTTAAAACACTAAATGTAGATACTCCTATATCCCCAATTAAACTTGCTAACATAAGATTATAGCAAAGTGCAGTAACTGGTGTCGTAAGCTGTGAAATTGCTTCTGGCACCCCTCGCTTGCATATTTTTTTGATAAGAGAAATATCAATTTTAAAAGCTTTAATGCGAAGTTGCCCTTTTTTCTTAACAAAATGTAGAAGAAGAACTATAACAGAAAATACCTGTCCTAAACCGGAAGCAACTGCTGCACCGATAATGCCCATATTTAACGGAAAGATAAACAGCCAGTCTAAAAAAATATTTGCTATCGCACCTACACACATTCCTATAAATGATAAAGCGGGTGAACCATCATTTCTGACAAAAACAGACAGGCAGGTACTTATCAACATAGGAATTGAAAAAGCAGTATAATAAAACAAATAATCTGCTGACATTTTTCTCATTGTATCACTTAATTTATATGCACCACTTATATCAACGATTTGCTGTGAAAATATCATTCCAATTATCATTAACACAACGGAAAGTAAAGCGGTTAAAGTAAAAGCAGTCATAAAAGCGTGATTTGCGCCCTCCTTATCTCCTCGTCCAATACGTATTGCAACAACAGTTGCACCGCCCATTGGGAACATTGCGGCAACAGCAACAACAAAAGTAATAAAAGGTACGCCAATATTAACAGCTCCTAATGCGGCTGAACCAGCACCTTGTCCAACAAAAATACCGTCAACCACATTGTAAAGATAGGTCACAAATAACCCACCCATTGCCGGAAATATGTAACTACATAAAGACTTTGTTCTTGTACTCATAAAAACACCTCCACGCATAAAAGAAGTGGGATAAAACCCAAAATGGTCTTATCCCACTTCAACAATCTTTTTGATTGCAAGTCCTCTGACAAGCAAACCTATTGTAACATGGGAAATTTTCAAAGTCAATGTAGTTATTATGAAAAAAATCTCCGAAATAGCATTGAAAAATAAGCAATTTGCTTTTAAATTTGTTATAAGAATGAGGGGGATTCCGTAGTAGTCGGCACTGTGGGAAAATCTAAACTTTTGGATTTTCCCACTTTGGGCATATGCTTTAACCAGAACCGGTAACACAATGCCCCGGTCTGCTGCTTCAGTTCCCGGAAAGTACATTCGATAATCCTCCTTATGGGAGAGGAATAATTCCTGCTGGCGGACAGCAGGCCCTTTTTTAGGCGGACGTCCTCTTCCGGCCTTATGCGGGGCTGGCTTCTCAAAGGCAACACAGGATCTCTTTGCTTTCGTGACGATCTCCATGTGCACCTCCCTGTTTCCGTTGAGGGCCGCCAGTTTTTCCAGTGCCGGGACGGTTAGGAAATACCTGTCAAAAGGAGCAGGCAGTCCCCAAGAGTGCAGGCAGAACGATAAGCGTCCTCTATCATCTGAACCACATGGGAAGCGGCGCAAATACAGGCACCGTTCCATCCCGCAGCGGCCTTTAGCCCGTCATGCAGGCGGATGGAAAGAGGAATACAGGCCCGCAGCAAGCTGGCGGGGCATCAAACTTGCTTTTGCTTTCTCTATGTATCCCAATTATTTTAATTCAAAGTGCGTGGCAACCAAATTGGCCAGTTCATCCATTTCCATGGTTCCATCATTTACCACAGAAACATAGTTCTCTTTCTGACATTGCCTCTGTATTTCCTGCGCAAACAGAATATCCCTATCCATCCAGTTACGGAAAGCCTTTTCTTTATCGCTGCACCCCTCCAACACCAAAGGAACAAAGTCTCTTTCTCTATAATGCGTTATTTGAAATTCTTTTGCAGGTGTAATGGAGATATACCGGCTGTCCGGAATGCCAGACTGTTTCATCAGCTCCGGAAGATACACCGCCCCTTCTGTGATAATGCCGCCTTTCCAATCAATCTGCTTCAGGTCTGTTGCCACAAATTCAAAGATTTCCCTGTAGATATCAAATTCCTCTCTGCATTGGATTAACGGTTCCCGCATCCAGACCTGCTCCGCATTCATACTGGTGACTTTCCTGCAAACGGGATACCCTTTCCTCGCCCCTTTCTGCATATATCTGTTCAGAAAATCATCTGTTTTAAAGTAGTATAAATCGTGTTTTTTTAAAAGGATCTCGGCAACACTGCTTTTTCCCGCACAGGGGGAACCGCCAATATAGTATATATTCATTTAAAGTCATCTCCCTTTTCAGAAAAGTGTAGATTTCCATACATCCGCTTCTTTCAGCAGGCATTCTATGCATTCCTGTTTGCCTTCCGTATAGCTTCTTCGGTCATTTGGAAATTGTAATGCCAGTTTTTTCTTACAGGCATCATATCGCATGGCTTTATCAGGATGGCAATTCAGGTAATCCCGAAAATTGATATAGTTTTTCCATTCTGTCCCATTCCATTTGACTGCATGGATATGATGTGTGCGCGTATCTTTTTCAAAATCACCCATTACAAATAGCATTTGCCCGGCAACATCTTCCCCGCGAAAAATAAAGCCGTGTTCTTCCAACAGTTGCATATAAGGTGAAATATCATTCAAATTATGGAGGCCAATCACAATGTCAATAATTGGTTTTGCATAAATGGAATGAATCGAAGTGCTTCCCACATGCTGGATATCAACAGCGGCATTTCCGAAAAGCTGCTTCAATTCCCAAATTACATTTTCTGCATTTTTATCCCATTCCTCCTGATGGGATGAAAGCTCTACGCTTCCTCTTTTTAGTCCTATCATTCTTTTTCCCTCCCCCCAGGCAGCTTGCAGCTCTGCCGTATCCGCTGTACCAATATGGCTATTCCGACAGAGCGATCCTGTAAATATCCGCCTGTTCTCCATCAATTTCAAAGCTGCGCTCATAGACTCCGCCATTCCGGATGATTGTTTTAACCGAAGGTTCATTCTTCCTTTCCACAGAAAGATACAGTTCGTTCAACCCGGTCTTTTTGGCAACCTCCAATAACTGCCCCAGCATTTCCGTAGCGAAGCCTTTTCTTCTTTCTGACGGTCGGACGCTGTAACCGCAATGTCCGAGATCCTTCAGGAAGTCGTTCAGCGTATGCCTGAAATCAATGATTCCCACAATTCTATCACCATCGACAGCAAAGAATGTGTCCGTTATAACCCAATTCGGATTAACGGTCTCTTCTTTCGTGTTTGCATCTATGGATTTGCACCATTCTGTGTAATCATCCGTTTTATCAAATAATTCACTTCCGTTGATGACAAATTCTCCATGTTCAAAAAATTCCTGTCTGAACTCTATGGCCTGTTCTTTCATCGCTTCTGTTGGTCTGACTAATTGAATCATTTTTCACACTCCTTTATCCGCTAAGATTTTATCAAATTTCTTCTCCGACAGGATTTCATGGGTCACGAGCTGCCCGTCATAGAAAAGAGAAAAGGTTGTAAAGGGTGAAGGGGCATTCTGCGCATCCTCCCTGGTCTGGATATGTACGGATCGAAACACAGCGTTCCTGGCCTTTGCCATCTCCTCCAGTATCGGTACATACTTTGCCGTAAAAGGGCATTGGTTTGTGTAATACAGCACAAATCCCTCCGGCATATCTTCATGCCTGCCCACGCTGTCCCGGAAACGGGGAAGAGGTACGCCCTCCTCAAAGGGCAGATACATCAGTTCAAAATAGGGATCTGCCGTATCTGCTGTCTGAAAACCCTTATAGCCCATATATTTCGGGTCAGAGAGGAATCCCATTTTCTTTTTGGAGGACAAGATGACAAGCCCCTTTTTCCCTTTCTCTTTACTGTCCTTGATGCACGCTTCCAGCAACAGGTTCGAGTATCCATGCCCCTTGAACTGCCCGGATACCCACAAGCAGTCAATGTACATATAGCCCTCCGCCTTGATGGGAGCCCATGCGTATTCCGCAGGGATATACTCAATGAAGCATTTTCCCCGGACATTGCCTTTTAGGAATACAAGCCCCTCGTCCAGCCTGTCTTTCAGCCAGTTCTTTTTGGACATGACCTGAATATCTTTGTTATTGGAAATCGCACAGCAAATGTGCTCCTTTTCCATATTTTCGTGTGTCAGTTTTACAAGTTCCATACTCTATTGCCTCCTTTGATCTGCATTTCGATATAATAAAAGAATCAACCCAATCAACACTAATGTAACAGCCGCCGCTATGGTGGAACTGACACGCATAACGGGGAACTGCTCATATTTCAATATGTAAGTAACAAAAGCATTCGGCAAGTTCACAAAGAAGGATACAATCAGGTTATTACCAGATAGCTTGTATGCAGCCGCAAATCCAACCCCTACTGCAACCAGCAGAAGAATGTCCTCCCAGGTGCGGAATCCCGGATAGCCTAAATGGTAAAGGGAGAACATTGCCCCGGAAACCAGAATTGCCAGTACCCATCCAAATTGCCGGTCGATCCGGCTCTGTACAAATCCGCGGAATAAAAATTCCTCAAAAAATGTGGTCATGATCAACGGCGCAATTCCCATAGGCAACAAACGCCATGGGATCTGCTCACCGACAGCCATCTTTGGGATAAGCTGCCCTCCAACGGAAAATACCACAAAGGTCGCCAAAACACCCCATTGTCGTATACCCGGCTTTTTGAAACCGACTTCTGCCAACACGCTGCCGGAAACTGATACTCCATTTTCCTTATACAAACAGTACAGTGGAATGAAAAGGCTGAATACCAGCCCATACAAGAGATTGTAAAAAATAAAATATAGTATGGGCGTTGGATTTAGATTCGCTGCCGTAATGCAGATAATCAGCATGATTTCCATGCCGACTGAAATCAGGAGCGTTTTTTCTTTTCCCCTGTTTGCTGCTTCCTTCATCCTAACCACCCCTGGTAAAACGCAACTGCTCCCAAAATTGCGCCTACAGCCATCGCCGCCAATGTTACAACAATAATGATAGGATGCGCTTTCATCAGCTTCCCTAATTCTTTTAAATCGTTCATTGAATTTCTCCTCCTCGTTCTACAATCAAAAATTTATCGTTTTATTTAACTCAGTGATAAATTCCTTTTCATCATTCAAATCTCCTCATATTAGTAAATTTTAATTATTAGTTTCCGTTTCTGTTCTTGTAATAATAAACCATCAACACAAAAACGAAAGAAATAATCTGTGCAGCCATAATCCGAACGATTTGTAATTCGTCTGCGCCCTTTAGCGAAACGACATGAAGCATGTTTGTAGCAACGGTATTATTGAATAAATGGTCGCCAAGCCCTGCCCATAGATTTCCCGTAATGCGGTAAAGAAGCCCCCATTTGATTCCCATAATTCCGGCAAGGATAATATAACCGATACCCATCAGCACCATTGCCGCAAACGACATTTCGCCATTCACATAGCTTCTGATCGGCATTACAATGTGCCAGATGCCAAATAAAAATGCTGCAATAAAATTCGCCTGCATAAATGGCTTTGTTTTAGAGAACATTTTAAGAAACAGACTGCGAAAAACACCTTCCTCCATCCATACATTGACGATATTGAACAGTACGCATAATAGAAAGAAAACGAAGTCTGTATTTTTCATCTGCGAGCCAGTTAAAGAAAAACCGCTGATATAGATTTCCAAATGTGCGGGATTGCCCTGCAGAATAAAAATCGCCAATTCCAATCCAAAAGAAACGGCAAAACACACGCTTCCCAATAACAAGCCTTTCAAAATACCGCTTACAAAACCGTTTCTTTGAAATCCAATATCACGCCATGTAAGATTTATCTTTTTCAATGCCAGCGCCAAAAAGATAATTCCAACGACTTTATGGAGCACATTTTCTCCAATAGCTGTTTTGTCTGTTTCAATTAGAAAGTATTCCACAAACCTTACAGACAAGCAAAGCATGAAGATTATCATGCATAAATTAGTTGGTTTGCATTTTATGTTTCTTCCCATACAGTTATCTCTTTTCATTCCTTTTCTTTTTTCTGCTTTAACTTTCTCCAAAGGAACAGCTTTATGATAATGGCTATTATCAAAGGAACCATCGTAAATATGCCATAATACAAAATGCCTGTGTACCATGGCGCCGATTGCATATCATATAACCCAGGATGTGTCTTGTAATCCAGACATACATAAATTACATGCCCTGCAAAAGCTCCAATAAATGAGCTAATCAGCATATTCAAAATTCCATTCAGCTTCTTTAACATAGAACAAGCCTCCATACCCTGATTTTCTCTAAATTCCTTTGTTTCAATGCATCGGTGAAGCTTTCCATTATAAGAACTACTTTTTATTCATCAATATCAATCATTCGTTTATATACTCCCGATGATTTTTCATCAATCATATTCTCTGATCGCAATATAACAGGTGGCAGGGTTATTAGAAAAAGCGGCCTGTACTTCATCTGAATAATCATCTTTTGCACATGTCCTGGCGAAAGCGATAATCCTGCTCCTGTCAGGCGCCAATGCTTTTTTGATTCTGATGCCACTTTTCAATAAATTTTCTTCTGTATCATGTGAATGAGGTATATTGTATAGTCTAACAAGCATATCCGCCATATGATTACCTCCCGATACCATTTGTGGTTTCATTTCTATTGCGCCATATACGCATAAAGTGTGATCCATTTATTCTCTTCGCCAACTTTTCCTGCTTTAAACGCCGGTACACTTTTTGATGCAGTTAATATGTATCTCCCATTATCCAGCCTGTGCCGATTCAATACTTTATAGCCGGCCTGCATCGCTTCTGATTCTCCGGGGCATCCTAACACTCTTAATGCATATACAATATTCTGGACGCCGACTTTAATTGGATCTGACGGATAAAATGTTTCCAGCATCACATCCACCATCGGTGTCTCCCGGTTATCTGTTCGATAAAAAATATTTCTTTTGGTAAAATAATGTACTAATGCGCCTTCACACCCACATTCAATTCCTAAGAGATGAAGTTCTGCAACAAGCAGCAGATATTCAACCGTTAACCTGGCGCAGCTCTTATGAGGTTTCTTCGGGTCATTGATTTTTTTATTACTGCTGATACAGCCAAATCCACCGTCTTCTTTGATCTTACCAAGCATGCATGAAATCTCCTCTTTCACGATATCCACCTGGTAATATCCCAATTTCACAAGATTCCTTAATAAATAAGGCTCACCGCATAACATCTTAAATCCAGTGCTTTGAATCAGCGAAAACACCTCTTCATCAATATCGCTTCCAATATCCTCTCTGGTCAATCCCCATTCAGCAAATGCCATAATTGCATCAAATTTCTCCCAGGGCTTATCTTTTTTTAATTTCTTTAGTCCCCGCTCATATATTTTACTTTGAAGTAATTTACTTTTGCATTCAATGACTTCGAGATCATCATCACTTAGTTTCTGATACTCTTTTAATGTCCGAAGCCTGACTTCCGGAGTATCATCTGATAACAGCCATTCTAAAATATTTTCATCCATTTTTGCCCTCCTGGTTCTTCCTTCCGGTTTTCAATTTGACCCACTCCATTATTGTTAAATACAAGTTCTGCATTTTGCCTTAATGAAATCTTCCCAGAAAACGGAAGTGGTCAGCCAATCTTATGAAAGAGTACAGTCTGCTCTTTCATGGATATTTTCCCGACTTGCCAACCATATTCCGCAAGCTCTTTCTTATATTTCAGGAAAGAGTGGTCAATCGGTATACTTGCAATATTCTGAATCTCCTCAAAAGTCAACTGAAAAGATTCTTTTCCGCTTTTCTGCACATATTCCCACAAAGCACTGTATTTACTCATTGCCATTCTCCTCTCTAATGATTACAAAAATTCAGAACTTTCTGAATCTATGTTCCGCTTTGCAGAACCTGAAAAAACACGGTCACGAACATGATGACTCCTGCCCTCTTTTTTTCTTAAAAACATAAATGACAGTATTGATGATACATAACAGCACAAAAAGACCCGTAAAGTTAATCCAAATATCTCGGTATGCAGTCTTTGCCAAAGGTTCCCGCAGTCCGCTAAACCAAACATATGCGAACGCCAGCAGCTGAGAGGGAATATAGGCAATCAAATATCTGAAAAGCAAAGGCTTAACAGGCAGATTTGTGCACAGTTCAAATGCCGCTATCCCAATCAGGATGATCATAGCCCTGTCTAACTCATGCCAGTTACCGCTTGGGTCTTCATAAATACCATTACAAAGATACAAAACGCTGTTCAACAATGTTATTACTGTATATATACCGAGTAAATCGATACGATGCGAATCCACTTTTTCTTCTCCAATCTAACCTTTCCAAACCTGATAACACAATTATTCCGCTCCGCCCAAATTTTATATAATAGCCAGCGCAATCTTTCCAGCCATATCTCTGTCACTTGTTTCCTGCGGTGACTTCCCATAAATAGCAAAATAGTATTCATCATATGTCCAGTCTACCATAAATATATCTCCGGTTTCATTAACCCTCATACAAGGAAAAAGATATTCTCCGTCTGCGGTGGATGCCGTCCATTCGATTTTAGTGGAATCCACAAAAACTTCATCCGTCAGAACGAATTTCTCTCCTTTACCGGCAGCAAAAGTGCAGAGTCCCACATTCTCTAATTCAAACTCAATCTGTAACTCATCCTCCCCTGTTTTTATAACTGTAACATTTGACGTAATCGGCATATGATCCAACACTTCTTTTGGATTACCAAATGCGGCTGCGTTCACAGTCTCCACTTCACCCAAACTGGTATAATCTCCTGCCATGCCTTCAGACCCCCTCCCAGTATCCGGTTCATCTGCATCGAAGTCCCTTTTTTGATCCTGCACATCTGCATCGCATTCTGTTGCAGTATCATCAACGGCAGAGGTAATTGTTTTTTCTTCTGTCCGGATTGGTTTGAATGGCATACAGCTGCACCCGGTCAATCCAAATAAAGCACCAATTGCAAGAACCATACTGCTTAATGTTTTAAGATTTTTATTGCACATAGTATTTTTCCTTCTGAAAATGCCGATTTTTCTTTTTATACAGAAACAGAGAAATTCGCACCGGATTCGGACTCAGCCTTCTCTCCGTTTTTGGTATAGATTACAGGTTCCATCTTAATAGCATCCACTGTCTCTTCCACAGGGATGCCGTTGTCTGCACCAGCCTGAACCGAATCGGTCTTCCCGTCCAATGCGGCCTTTCCACTTTCACTGATGCTTACGGTATCTGTATCCTCATTCCGGCTTTCCGCTATCCTCTTTTCCAGCTCCTTGCGCTCTTCCTTGCGCTTCCTGATGACGTTTTCCTGCTCCGTTTTCGCCTTTTCCCTTGCTTCCTTTGCGTCCTCCCCCATTCCTTTTTCTGCTTTCTTTTGATAGTCCTCCGCTTTCTCTGCAAAGTCCCCGACATACCCCATCGCCCGCTCCATGACGGCTGTATCACCTCTCCGCTCTGCTTCTTTATAGACACGGAAGGGTGTATTCAGTAACTTCATATTCGTGCTTGCTCCTGCAAGACCTTCCATTGTTTTCGTATGCATAATTGTTCCTCCTGAATTTTTCCTGACATAATCCTTTCTAAGAAACCCATACAATAGAATCCACGCTTTGCGAGTCTTCTATTGTCATGAATGATACCGCCATCCCAAAAATACCGGAAAACAGTGCGCATTTGCCACCATCTCCCGGTATTGATACCACACTAAAAACTTAAATCCCTTTTATTCTGATACAGAAGCATTCTGCCGCCTGTAGGTATCATTGTCTTTCTGGCTTAACTCATTTTCTACCTGCGCCAGCTTTTTCTCCAGTTCCCGGATTTTCTTTTCATCTCCGAAAGCCGACTGGATCTGCTGTTCCAGCTGCTGTCTCTTTTCTTTCAGCTTTTTGATTTCCCTGTCAACCTTATCCGTATTTGTGACACATTTCTCCGCCGGCTTTCCCTGGCCGTCTTCGCCTATCTTCGGTGCTTTGCCATCTTCACTTTCCTCGGAACGGTCATCCTTTCCATTGGCATGGCCAGCTTTCGGGTCATCAAAAAAGATTTTCCGGTTGCCGTTCTCGTCCTGGCCTACCCGGTACAGTCCCGTAGGCTTTTGCCCCGCTTTTTCACTGCTGATATATTCATCCTGTGGTTCGGACAACTTACCAGCGTTTTTTTCCTCAGCAGCATTCCAAACTTCCTTTACCTTTTCCGCCCTCCCGGCGGCCTGCTTTTCCTTTGCCCGCTCTGCATAGTCGGTGCCGGAATGATCATAATTTCCATAAATCCGCATTGCCATAAGCTTGTTCCTCCTTCAAATTGATATTGTCAAGCGACTTCTTTTCAGTCGCTTTAAGCTGCTTTGCAGCCGCTCCCCGCCGCAGGCAGCTTCCTTTTTCTTTTTTCGGCTGTAGAAAGTAACATTTTAATCCATTTGCTGTGGGCTGCTTTCTGGATGCTGTGGAATGATTAGCAGCACATGGAGGACAAATACATTCTCCTGGGTCTCTATACTCATGGCGCCGCCATATTTTTCAGCCACCTTTTTTACATTCGACAGACCTGTCCCTTTTTTAAACACGCCTTTCCCATGGAAGCTGTTCTGAATTTCCATCATAAGGAAATCCCCCTGAATCCGCCCGGACACATGGATATACTTTTCCATACCGGTATCCAGGCTTTTTACTGCATGGATTGCATTATCCAATGCATTTGACAGGACAATACAGATATCAATATCTCTGATGCCACAGGGGTATGGCAGATGGAGGGAACAGTCCACATTGATCCCCATGCTTTTTGCAATCCCCAGTTTGTTTCCCACCAGAATATCCACTACCGGATTGTTGGTGCTACAGGGGAATGACATTTTTTCCGCCATATCATCCAGATCCTCCATATAGCTTACCGCCTCCTCCAGTTTCCCATTCTGCAGAAGATTTTTTACCACCGCAATGTGGTTCCTGACGTCATGACGGAAGGACTTTGTCTCATCGTAATGGGTTTTCGCTTCCTCCACATACTGGTTCAGGGAATGTTCCTGCTGCTCCAGCAATGAAATTTCGGTGTTGAGGCGGAAATTCTGCTGTAATTTCTTATAAGAGAACAGGATGCAGAACAGGCTGGCAAGTCCCAGAAAATACATGGCCAGCATCTGTCCATGACCGAAAATGTGTCCCGCAGGCCCTTTGTCCGCCAGGATCTCAAACTGGAAGTCAAATTCAACCGCATTGATATAGTTACTCATAATAAATATCATCAGGATCGGAATGAAAATCAGAACCATCTGCTGCATTCCCATTTGGGCATCAGGAGCATCTGCGGGATCATGATCATCCCGGGAAAAATAACGGTACACCATATAATAACAAAAACCGGTCATAGCCAAGGATGCCGCCTCACTGATCAGCATGGCCGCAATATTATCTGTCTCATGGAAAAAGGCGGGCAGCCATGGGTATGGAAGACTCATCAGCGAGTTTACAATTCCGCTGCAGAGCAACATGATTTCCATTGCCAAAGCCGCATACAGAAGGGAATACTTAAAATCTGCATGGCAGATAAAAGTCCCGTATGCCGTGAGCAGAAAGACAAGCACCACAAAGCCCGTGAACATGCCGCTCGGAACAAGATCATTGACAATCACTGCGCATACTGCAAACAGGAAATAAAAAGGAGGCCATACTTTCTTTTTTAAAATTTTTGCCAGGAAATAAAACTGGAAGGATATCTCGGCAACGCCCATTATATATACATTAAAAAAATCTAAATACTCAGCCATGTTACTTGCCCCCATATGTAAAAAACCTTACATATTCTTCATATACTGCAGAACAACACTGGAAAACTCCTTACTCCGCAGCCGCGATACGGGAACTTCTTTGCCGTTATCCATATAGGCAGTCCCGTTTTTATATCCTTTTAAATGCTTCAGGTTGATGAGATAGCTCCTGTGGCACCGGAAAAAATGGCTGTCCAGCTTTGATTCCAGATTTTCGATCCGCTCATAATAATCAACAACCTCACCTGATGTCAGATTCAGATATATTTTCCGGTCTATGATCTCGCAGAAAACAATCTCATCCTCCCGGATGATGCGCCCCTCATATCCCTTTTGCACCAGCAGGCTGTCTTCGCTGGCGTTTTGCATGGAAGCGTAAAGGCGCTCCATTGTCTTTTCAAACTGTTTATCATACACCGGCTTGACCAGATAATCATAGGCCTGCACCTCGAAAGACTGGAATACCATCTCTTTCAGTACCGTGATAAAGATCAGAAATCCCCGAAACTTAGAAGCCCTCAGCTTCCTTGCCGTTTCCATGCCGTCCATACCATTCATCTGGATATCCAGAAACAGGATGTCGATCTGTCCGTCGTAGCTTAGCAGCTCTTCGCCGCTTGAAAATGTCCGGAAATAGATCTCCCTGTTCTTTTTACGGAAAAAATCGGAGGCCATTGCCCTTATATGATCGGACATGTGTTTTTCATCATCACAGATTGCAATATGGATCAATGTGCCACCTCCTCGCCATTTAACTTTACGCCCGCATCTGCTCAACCAGGGACTGTTTTTTCTGCCTGCGCACCATCCAGACTGACAGGACTACCTCCATGCCAAACAGCACAAGGAGGAACAGCCCCATTTGCAGGAACGGGAACTGATACGGGACAACCGCACCGGCAAAAGATTTCTTACTGACTTCCGCACAGACTGCCATGGAAAGCGGCAGCCCCAGGATCAAGACGGTAAGTGCCGCAAAAAGCGCATGGCACATCCCCTCGGTAACACTCATCCGGCACAGCTGCTTCCCGGTCAGGCCAACGGAGCGCAGGATACTGTTCTCCCGCTTCCGGGACAGCTGGTTGGAAAGCGTCGTATTGATCAGATTAACAACGCCAAACAGGAAGATCAGCCAGGAAAGAGCCTGCAGGCTTCCAAAAATAATGCCGCTCTGCATTTTCTCATATTCGATATGTGTATCTATGGTATCCATTCCAAGATTGCTGCGGCCGGATACCAGCTCCTGCAGACTGCTTTCCACAGACTCTGCTTTCTTCGGATCGCTGACAATGCTCCAGGAATAGTCAAAGTTTTCGATTTCGGGATGGAGTTCATGAAACAGTTCTTTCGGTGCAAACAGGCCCGCAGAATCCATGGTAAGTGCGCCATGTCCGTTTGCCGTTTTTGCCGCATCGAACAGTCCGGATATGGTAACTGTCACGGTTTCCTGGCCCAGGATCAGCTCCATGGCGGCCCCGACATCCATATCGGCATGGTTCCTCTGATACCCCGTACTCAGAAGGATGCTGTGGGTATCCGCCGGCATGGCGCCGGATACCAGCGCAGCTTCTGCATCCATGCGGTTTGTGTCCGTCAGCATGTCGCACATGCCGGCCTCAGCACTTTCGGAAGTCCTGAATTTTGCGTGTAGCGACTGGCGGGTGATCAGCACATCCGTCACTCTGTCCACAGAAAGGATCTCCTGCCTCAGTTCTTCATCCAGCGGATTGCCTGCAGCCATGACTTTTTCCTCCGGCTGCTCTGAAGACAGATAGATCTTATAATCTCCGTCCGGGAAAAACAGCCTTGCAGCCTGCTCCGGCGAGCGTGTCAGGATCATGGAAGACACCACCAGAAGAAGGATCCCGCCCAGGCTTAGGGACACCGCAATACTCACTGACTTTTTACGGTCACGTCCAAAATTTGCGAATCCCATGGATACGGGACTTAGCTTCCGGTGTTTCTTTCTGTTGTGTACCTTTTCCTGACCTGTGAAAAAACGCATTGCCTCCAGCGGTGAAATATTGGCAGCTATTCTGACCGGTCTGTGAACGGAAGACGCCACCATGATCCAGCAGACCGCCACAGTCAGAAGCACAGCTGCCCCATAATAAGCCCCATGAAACCCTTCGGGGAACAGGAGCAGGCCGCCGGACACGCCAAGCAGGACGCCGGACAGGATCCCGATGCCGCCCAGCCTCCGGCACTCCTTTTTCACGATGCGACGGATCTGTTTTGGTGTTGCACCGATGGTGCGGAGCTGTCCATAGCTTTGTATTTTGTCGTTCACAGAGATACGGAAAATACTCTGGATGACCACATATCCGCCGGCCAGCACAAGAGCAGCTATGCCGAAGATGGTCACAAAGTCAATGGATCTGGAATCAGAAGCAAAATAATTGCCGTTCATCCCTACATGCGCAGAGCCAAACCGTGCGGCAATCTCCCGGCAGCGGGCAGCCATTGTCTCCTGGTCAAACTGCCTGTCATTTTTGAAATGCACATAGGCACGATACCCATCAGCGTCAAATCCGACCCACTGCGTCAAGGCCGCTTTGGAAACGACAATGGCACATATATTCGCTTCCTTTTCTCCCACATTAGACAGGATTCCGGTCACGGTATAGTCGCCATGAAAGCTCTCGGTATCCAGCCGGATCGTCTCGCCGATTTTGGCATTGGAACCGTAAGCGGAGAGAAAATATTCGCTGACAGCGATTTCATCCGCCAGTTCTGGGAGCCGCCCCTTTACCAGTTCCATCTGGCTACGGGCAATATACATCATGTCGCTGTCGCAGTACACATAGGAGGCATTGTATCCCTTTGCGGAATGCTCCTGACCCAGCAGATAGTATTCGCCCACGCGGACAAACTCTGGCAGCTCTTTCAAGGCCGCAACCCCGGATTCATCAATGCCGTCAAAAACCGCTTCATAGGTATCAGCCACCTGATTACGCTGGATCTGTGCAATGGAGCCGGATATTACCACTGACAAGCAAACCAGGAATGCCGCCAGAGCGACAGCGACCACCACCATCAGGTTCCGGCGTTTCTCGCTGGCAAGGCTCCGCTTCGCCAGTTTCTTCACAATGGCACTGGTGTCATTTTCAAAAGGCCATGTCATATTCGTTTCCCTCCTTTGGCTGTAATACCGCTATTTCATTTTGAAAAGAATTCAGTCCGCCGCCCTGATCCGCTCCACAAGGGAAAGCCTTCCGATATACCGAACCGCACAGACCGAGAATACCGCCTGTACCAGAAGCAGCGCAGCCGCAAACACCAGAACCTGGAACACCGGGAAATGGTACGTGAGTTTCCCAAACATACCTATCTGATCAAACACCCTGCACACAGCCAGGCTGCACACGGTTCCCAGTGTCAGGGTCACAAGCAGCGTGATCCCCACATAGTACAGACACTCAAAGGACAGCATCTGAGACAGCTGACGGCCGCTCATGCCAACGGACTGGAGCACGCCGAATTCCTGCTGGCGGGCAAGAAGATTGGTAATCAGCGTGTTGGCAAGATTGATCAGGGCAAACACAAAGATAAAGACCAAAATACTGTAGAGCCGGGTCAGTTCCCCGCGCATGCCGGTCTTAAGCTCAGCCGTCAGATCATAAAGACCGTTGACCGCCACCCGTTCATCGGGCACAGCGCCAAATACTGCCCTCCGCAGCTGTTCACTGTCCTGCTCTGTGTGGAGATTTACACAGCCTGTAAAATCAGATATTTCCGGATAAAGGACGGAGAGTTCTTCCTCCGGCAGAATAAAGAAATGAGCCGTATTGCAGATCGGAATATTCTCGACAATACCCATCACGGTATAAGTCTTGCTCTGTCCGTTGTAACAGGAAACGGTGACGGTATCCCCGACCTGATAGTCAGTCCTGTAAATCTCTTTCAGCGTGCTGCCTGACGGGCAGACCAGAATGCCGTTTCCATCCACCAGCTGCCGGTAATCTGCGGTTCCCTCAAGAACTGCTCCGCCGGCATACATCTTCGCCATATCCTCCTGGTCAATTCCTCTGACGATAAAGGGCTCATGCTCACGGTTGCCCGGAATCTCGCTGATGGCAGGGATTTCCACACAGGCCATGCTGTATGCCGTGACGTAATCCACGTTCAAAATAGAGGCGAGTTCTTTTTGCTGGTCCTGTCCCAAAGGATTATCTTTCTGCATCTCATAAAATTCCCGGCCTGCGTAGTCTTCATATTGTAAAAGGTACTGGCTCCTGTCTCCAAACTGGGATCTGGCCATTTCCTCTACGTCCACCGAATTTGCGTAGGCGGAAATACACAGAAGCAGAATCCCTGTCAGGCTTAAGGACAGAGCCGTCACAAAAGCCTTTTTGCGGTTCCGGGAGAAGTTCATCAAGGCCAGCCTGGTTATGGTCAGGCGGCGGTGCAGCTGTCCGGAAATACCGCGTCCCTGATACCCGGAATAGGCAGTGGTCCGGATGGCTTCAATAGCAGATACTTTTCCTGCCATAGATAAGGGCTTTCTGGTGGCAGCCAGAACCATTCCATAAGTCAGAAATAGAATAACCATTGCTGACCGGATATTGTCACGCCAGGACCAGTAACCGGGTACGGCGATCCGTGCGATCACTGCGGCAAGAATCAGTCCAAGGGGAACTGCCAGGGCAGTCAGGAATCGCCTCTCCCGCTTTACCACCCGCTTTAACTGCCGCGGCGTTGTTCCAAGCACTTTTAAGCGCCCGTATTCCCGCATTTTTCCCATCACGGAGATGTAGAAAATATTGTAAATCACAATTGCGCAGATGACAGCGATCAGTACCGACAGGACATAGATCTCCATCCCGTTTCCCAGATAAAGATCCACCATTCCAAAATAGCTGGAACTGTAAAAGGTCCGATCCGCCGGTATTCCCATTTCTGCGAAGAACCTTTCGATGTCTGTGCGAAGCCCTTCCGGCTCCATTACCTGGCTCCCTTCAAAACGGAAACGCAGCTCATAAGGAGCCGGGTGGATGCCTGTATCCACGGCAATTTCCGGGATCCAGACCGTGAAAATCCGGCTGTTGTTCTCCGATTCCAGAATGCCTGTGACGGTATAGAGACTCTCGCCGCCGCCAAGGTTCAGGGTAACCGTCTGGCCGATTTCTGCCGGAAGGTTAAAATAACCGAAAAAAGAGCGTTCTATACAGATCTCATTTTCTGCCTGGGGATAAGCCCCGACAATTTTGCCGTATCCCATCAGGTCGATCATCTCCGGGCTTACAAAGCTGACATTCAAAATGCCGTCCTCATGGCGGACAGAGCCGGCATCGGCTGTATACCCCCATTTTTCAAACCTGCCCGTATCCGCAAGCCGTGTGACCTCTTCTCTTGTCAGCCCGTCACAGCCGGCCTGATACTGTCCCAGGATATTGTCCAGTGTCTTCTTCTGCTGTGCCGAGTAGATAAAACAGAGGGTTCCCATCAGACAGACGGCAAGGGCAATCGTAAGAATGATGAAAATGCTCCGGCGCCTGTCGGCTTTCATACTGCGGCCTGCCAGTTTCTTTTCCACCCTGCTGGTGTCATTTTCAAAAGGCCATATCATGATCTTCTACCTCCGTCTCCTTTTTGCGCCTGTCCTCCTCCGGCAATCCTGCCGTCCTCAATCCTTACGATCCGGTCGGCAAGCTGGGCAATCTCGTTATTGTGGGTAATCATGACAATGGTCTGGTTAAATTCCATGCTGGTACGTTTTAAAAGCCCCAGTACATCGGCGCTGGTTTTGGAATCCAGGTTGCCCGTGGGTTCGTCAGCCAGGATGATAGCGGGTTTAGTGATCAGGGCGCGTGCAATGGCGACACGCTGCTGCTGTCCGCCGGAAAGGTTGTTCGGCATATTGTGAAGCTTATCTTCCAATGCCAGCATCTCCACGATTTCATCCATGAACTTCTCATCCGCCGTGTCCCCGTCCAACTCCACAGGAAGGACAATATTTTCATAGACATTCAGGATTGGGACAAGGTTATAGTTCTGGAAGACAAAACCGATGTTACGGCGGCGGAAGATGGTCAGCTCCTCATCATTCTTTTTTGCCAGTTCATCCCCACGGACAATGACGCTGCCGGACGTGGGCGTATCCAGCCCGCCCATCATGTTAAGCAGGGTGGATTTACCGCTGCCGGATGTTCCGACTATCGCCACAAATTCACCCTGTTCCACAGAGAGGTTGACGCCATCTAAGGCGCAGGTAATGTTTGGCTCGGCACCATAATACTTTTTCAGATCGATTGCTTGTAATACATTCATAATCAAATGCTCCTTTTCCTAATTGATAAGGACACTGTAAAATTGAAATGTCACAGAAATGTCCGAAGCGGCATAAAAAATGCAGATAAAATGTTACAAAACCCGGACATTTCAGCCGAAAACCTGCCACTGGCAGCTTTATCGGCACACTGCCGCGAAAAAATTTACGCCGGACAACCGGGAATATCCCTCTGCCATGTGTTATCTTGTAGGGAGCATAATGGAAAATTCCGAACCCTTGCCCGGTTCCGAAACCACTTTGATATAGCCGCCCTGTCTCGTTACGATCTCACGTGTCAGATACAGGCCAATACCCACGCCCTGCTGTTCGTGTACTTCTTCCTCACGATAGAAACGCCGGAAAATAGCGGCCTGATTGCTCTCGGAAATACCCTTGCCGGTATCGGACACACTAAGTTTTACATACATTTCCCATTGCTCTGCCGAAATTCGGATTGCTCCTCCCACCGGGGTATACTTCACCGCATTGTCCAGCAGATTAAACACGGCTTCCGCCGTCCACTTGCTGTCGTGGGAAAGAAGGAGATTCTCCGGACAGTCCACTGTAACGCAAATATCTTTTTTCTCCGCCGCATATACGATGCCGCTACAGGCCATCGCCAGCGTATCGATCAGAGGGGCGTCTTTCTTTTCCAACCGGATTGCCCCGGTTTCCAACCGGGAGGTTTTCACAAGGGCCTGAAAAAGAAATTCCAGCTTGTCCGTCTGGTTCCGGATGCCCTGCAGGAACTCCCGCCGTTCTTCTTCTGTGACAGACTTTGAAAGCAGCGTATCCGTCACCATTTTCAGATTGCTTACCGGTGTTTTCACCTGATGGGAGACATCCGACACCAGCATCTGCAGCTCCTGCCGTTCCTCATCCACCTTCCGCCGGTTCTCCTGCATGATATTGTACAGCCGGGACAGACGGTGCCCGATACGGGCAAAAAGTGTTTCTCTGTCCGCAGCACGTATCGGTTCTTCACTTCCGCTTATCATCTGATCCATTGCCCGGCACAGTTCCCTGGTAAATACGGAAAGCCGTTTACTGAAAACAACGGTCAGAAGGAACATCCAGGCAAAAGCACAGAGCATCAGCAGCCCGCCGCCGATCAGCACCCAACTCTCACCTGTCATCCATAAGAGAACGGCACAAATGGCCAGCATAGAAATCAACATACCAACCCAGGTCAGCAGGAATATCTTTTTTACAGAGATCCGCCTCATACTCATTTTCTCTCGCCTCCCATCCACTGATACCCAATTCCGTAAATCGTTTTGATATAAGTATCGCCATCCGCCTCAATCTTGCCCCGTATCCGGCTGATGGAGGTAGTCAGGGTGTGTTCGTCCACATAGTTTTCATCCGCATCCCACAGACGTTCCAAAAGGCGCTGTCTGGTAAGGATCTGTTTGGGATTTTTGCAGAACAGGTACAGCATCTTATACTCCATAGGGGAAAGGGCAAGGGATTTACCATTCAACGAGGCGGACTGTTGCGAAAAGTCCAGAAACAGCCTGCCGTCATCATAGAAATCCTTTGCCAGCCCACGGTGTTCCAGCATGGCGAACATTGCCCGTATTTTCCGCAGCAGCGCCCCAACGGAAAAGGGCTTGGTGATATAGTCCACCGCCCCGACTTCATACCCCCGGATCTGGTCGCTCTCCTGGTCATTGGCCGTCAGGAAAATCACCAGCGTGTCAGGATTCTCCGGCTTTATGAGCCTGCACAGGTCATAGCCGCTGCCGTCCGGCAGGTTGATATCCAGAAGTACCAGGTCATACTCCGTCTGCGTCAGTAACCGGGTAGCCGTTCCTGCATTCAGGGCTGATACGGTATCGTAACCCTCAGAAATCAGGTTATAAGTCAGCATTTTATTTAAAAGGCCGTCATCCTCTACCAGCAAAATCTTTTTCATATCCATACCCCTCTATATTTTATTATAATAGGCTGGCCTGCGGAGCCAGTGTTTGTTGTGAATGGCCGATTCTTTTCATTCACTGTAGTTTAGCAGGCAAATGTCCGCAAAATGTTACAACTGGCAATTTTCCTTTTGCCAATAAGAAAAAGATAAATATATCACATCTATCCACAAAACATAGAATCTACGCTTTGCGAGATCCCTATTATCACGAACAAATAACGGGATGCACACTTGCCTGCACCCCGTTGTTTTCATCCTATATCAGTCAATTAATATCCCGTTTCCGATATACCTTTATCGCAACCCGGTACGAAATAAAAAACCAGATAACAGAAATGATAAGCACAATATGGAAAGCCAAAAGGATATTCTCCTTTACAGGAAAAACCAAATTGATAAGAAGCACAAGTCCCGTAATAATCCCTGTTGACGCCATAAATGACATCATAAAGACAATCTGCGATTTCTCCGGGTCAAATAAGTACGCACACGGTAGACTGATACCGCCCGCCAGCAGGGTAGCGCTTATCCCGATAGAGCTATACAGTAATAGCGAGTGAAGCGTTATATCTGTACCGAAGCAAGCAAGGACAACACAGGGAATCAGCGCAGTAAGCAATCCCAATACGGCAAGCAGGATATAAAGCAAAAACTTCTCGCCGATGATCTGGTTCCTCGATACCGGCATGGTAATGACATTCTTATTCCATTTGGAAGCCGCATCACTGGTAATACTGATAAAGGCTGCTGTTGTGGCGGCAACCGGGGCCAGAACCAGAAGTGCGCTGGTTTCCAGCAAAAAGGATAAGCCAAAGCCCAAAACAACCAGACTGACAATCGTAACGAGGAGATTGCTCCCGGCAATATAAAGATCTTTCACCAAAACACCTTTCATCGCTTTTCCCCCTTTACATAAAGAAGCATAATTTCATCAATTGTTGCCGGGACGACCAGGGCCTTTGGATACTTTTTCTGCATTCTTTCCCGGTCTGAAACCAGGATCTGCCATTCATAGTCCATTTTGCGGTACGCAATGATATCAGCTTTATCCAGCGCATCAAACTGCGCCGCACCGCACTTGATGACGCCGTACCCCTCGGTTAGTTCATCTTTTGGCTTCTCAAAAACCACTTTCCCTTCATGGATAAATACGATATAATCGGCTATCTTCTCCAGATCACTGGTAATGTGGGAGGATACCAGTATGGAATGCCCCTCGTCCTGCACGAAGCCCAGCAGCATATCCAGAATATCATCCCTGACAACCGGGTCTAAGCCGCTGGTGGCTTCGTCCAGGATCAGCAGCCTGGAATGATGGGAAAATGCAGCAGAGATAGCCAGCTTCATCTTCATTCCTTTTGAAAACTGTTTGATCTGCTTATCGGACGGCAGAGAAAACTGTTTCAGCAGGCCAAAATATACCCGTTCATTCCACGTCCTGTAAATGTTTTTCATAACCCGGTTCAATTTCCGGGGAGAAAGGATTTCCGGATAATTGCTGCCATCGAACACGACACCAATCTGTTCTTTGATATCCCCATCCAGTTCCTCCCTGTCTAAAATGGAAACAACGCCGTCCTCCTTTTGGATCAGCCCTAAAGCCGCATTGATTGTCGTGCTTTTTCCTGCACCGTTTTCTCCAATCAGTCCGACAATGGACCCACTGGGAACGCTGAACGAGACATGATCCAAAACAAAATCCTGATAAGTTTTGGTAAGACCTGATACCATGAAAGCATTTGCCATCGCTAATCCTCCTCGTACAATAATGTTAATAAGCTGATTAATTTATCAAGCGGTATTCCGCTCATACGAGCTATTTCTATTGCATCATTGAAACAGCCCTCTATCTTCTTTTGCTGTTCTTCCAAATAGAAATCCTGATTCCTAACAGATACATAACAGCCCTTCCCGGCCGTCGTTTCAATAAAACCATCTTCCTGCAGGATGTCATATGCCTTCTGCACGGTCAGAACACTGATCTGCAGCGATTTTGCCAGAGAGCGGATAGAGGGAAGCGCTTCACCCGCCTTCAGTTCGTTACTCATAATCTGCGCCCTTATCTGAGACACAATCTGCTCATACAGAGGACGACTTGCCTTATTACTTACAGCAATCTCCAAATTGTCACCGCCTGTCTGTATTATACTATATTGTATTAACAAGTACAGTATAAGATATCAGAAGACAGTTGTCAAGATATATGTTTTCTATTTTCCGGCAAAACAGTCCGGAAGAAAGCAATCCGGAACGACAGGAATCCCATTGCCGTTTGCGATGGGATTCCTGTGTCAAAAAAGTTATTCAACTGTAATCACTACAATCTTCACAGCTTCATCTGGGTGCTCTTCATCAAAATCAATCAGCCCGCGGTAACTGATCTCTACTTTATCGCCCACGGCAATCGAGGGATCCCCTTCTGCTTCCTGAGCACTCTCCGTGGAAAATCCTTCCAGTATCCGGGCATTCTCCGTGGAAAAATAATAGAGCATGTCATCATCCGGGTTTTTGATTGTGATTGTGTTACCTTCATACTTTTCAACAATTCCGACAATGGGATCGCACACTGTGTTTTCTTCGTCTTCCGGAGAAGCTTTTCCATCCTCTTCTGTAATCTCCGGCTTTGGCCGTTTCCCTGCTGTATTTTCCTGTGACTCCTCCATGTCTTTGTCATCATCTTTTATCAGTGCGTCAGTTGCTTCCTCCGGCAATATTTCACCTGACTGGGCTTCTTTTGTTTTAACAGTAGGTTCTGCAGCGGAGCCGCAGCCTGCGGCCATTGTATTCAATATACAGACAGTGCCGAACAATATCATTAGTTTTTTTAGTTTCATAAGTACCTCCTGTTTATCATCATAGAAATAACAGCCATTATAATCTGCCCGAATCATTCAAGCAACCTGTTTTGTTGTGAAATGCCATCCGGATGCGGCGAATGCCCGTGAACGGTTTCCATTGGCTGCGCCAAACCGCATTTTTAATGCACATTTATTTTTTTCGTGTGTCAGTTCTGAACAATAGCAATGATCCCATTCTCAGTATCTTCGTCCAGATTTCCTATCGGCTCGTCTGTTTCACTTTTCTGTTTACACCGCCAAAATACCTCTCTGTCACTTCACGCACGTTCTCCAGCCCAATCCCATGTTCCGTGATAATCCCCATATTAAACATGGGAATTTCCCCGCCATACTGGAGCACGAGTTTTTTCTTCCGCTGCTCCGCCTCCGATACGATCTGCCCCGCCGCCCGTCCCAACACCTCTGTAAATTTCTGTTCATCCACGGGCTTTACCAGATACCGGAACGCCCCTACGTCAAATGCGTCATACACATCAACGCCTGCGACCTCCGGCATCTGCTTCCCCAGCGTAATTCCCATAATAGCCGCCGTTCCATGTTCGTCAACTGCTTTAGCTACTTTTGAATAATTTTGATTTGCTATTCGGAAAGGCATTAAACCATGCTCGTTCCTCAAAGGTGATATTGTCAATATTGATTGACACTTTTTACAAGGATATTAATGCCTAAGCAGCATCCAGGGATTCATAATATCTCTGCCGCTTGACCATAGGCGGAAGCCCCTCATTGGAAGAG
>Ga0137308_101415_pt1 | contig 23874 bp, 15 predicted proteins | sample Inofrocosms_June_FD_97181 | JGI IMG/M metagenome (GOLD analysis project Ga0137308, IMG submission 97181) | Mouse cecal microbial communities from Vienna, Austria - N-Acetylneuraminic and N-Acetylglucosamine D2O microcosms_June | ecosystem: Host-associated > Mammals > Digestive system > Large... | reverse complement strand
CCCACAAAGGATAATGTTGATTCGTCGTTTGCGGTACCGGTTTTTCCCACTACCTCAATGTTTTCCAGATTCGCGTGACGTCCGGAACCGTAAAGGTTTGTTCCCGCCACAACCATTCTCATCATTCTGTTGGTGATATAAGAGGTGTCGGATGAAATTATTCTTTCTCCCACCGCGTCCTGAGATAAAACCGTTCTTCCATCGCTGTCAACCACTTTAGAGTAAAGATAAGGCTCGTAATATAGGCCGCCGTTGCCCATTATGGCGTAAGCGGAGGCAAGCTGTGTCAGCGTTACGCCCTCGGTGATAGAACCCAGAGCGAGAGGTGAATAAGACATATCGTTAACCGGGTCAAGGGTAAAGTGAAGCTTTTCCGAAAGCTGCGTATAAGCCTTTTGTATTCCCACGCGGCTTAAAACGTTTACGGCAATGGTATTGAGGGATTCCTGCACCGCGTACCAGGACGGGTAGAACTTTTCGTCTCCGAATCCCAACTCTTCAGCGTAGTTATGGGGCCAGCGCACCGTGTTGTCCTCCGGGTCGTAGCCGAATACATTGTCGTAGGGACCCGAGCCGAAAGCGGCGGCGGGGATTTTTCCCGACTGGTTTTTAAGCATTGTGGAATAGGTGATTATATTGTTTTCCAAGGCGACGGAATACACCGCCAAAGGCTTTATTGTGGAGCCTATGATCTGGGGATCCATTGTGGCGCGGTTAAAGCAGTTGTCGCCCTCTTTTTCTCCCAGTCCACCTACCAGCGCCAGTACGGTGCCGCTGTAATCGGTTATAATAAAGGAAGCCTGAATGGTGTTTTGTCTCGCCAGCTCCGCTTCGTTGGCCACTGTGTCAGGTGAATCGTAAACGGTATCGGGGTTATAGGATTTAAGAACAAGAGACGGATCCCTGAACATTTCCTCCAGCTTATTCTGCATATCCATATCCATATTAAGATACGCCTTGAAGCCGCCCTTATAGAACAGCTCCTTCGCCGCGTCGTTGGTTATACCCTTAAGCTCCGCCAGATCCTTTATTATCTGGTTTATTGCCGCGTCCACGTACCAATTCTGGCTCACCTCATAGTCGCCGTTCCATTTGTACGGAGTATAGGAATCCGCGTCCTCCACTCCCAATTCCTCCCAGGAAACATTTTCGTAATACAGATCGTCGTCCTCATCGTCCTCGTCCTGTATTCCGTAATATTCGTTATAGCGCTCGTCAACATAGCCGAAATCGTCGCCCTTAACGGGAAGGCGAAACCTTACCTTTTCGTTTATGGCATCGTTGTACTCTTGTGTGGAGATATAGCCGTATTCGTACATTTTATTGAGGGCGTTTACCTGTCCTTCTCTGGTTTTGGTGAGATTTGCATAGGGGTTTCTGATGGAGGGGGAGCGCACTATTCCCGCCAGTATCGCCGCTTCGGCTATGGTCAGTTGGTCGGGGGTCTTATCAAAGTATCTCATCGAAGCCGAGGCGATGCCGAAGGTAACGCCGCCTAAAGGGATACGGTTAAGATAGCTTTCCAGTATCTCGTTTTTCGAGTATTTTTTTTCCAGTTCCAGAGCGCGGAATATTTCTCTGAGCTTGCGCCCTATGCTTACTTCTTTATCGCCCGTGATATCTCTTACAAGCTGTTGGGTAATGGTGGAGCCGCCGTCGGTTCCACCCTCGGCCACCATTCTTACCGTTACCGCCACGGTTCTTTTCCAGTCCACTCCGTCGTGCTCAAGAAAGCGCGCGTCCTCTACGGATATAAATGCGTTGATAACATGCTGCGGCAGATCGCTAAGCTTTATAAGCACGCGGTTTTCGTCGGTGCTGAGCTGCTTCAGCGCCACCTCGTTCCCCGCCGCGTCGTAGGCGTAAAGGAAGGTGGAGGAATTAAGCTCCGCATCCTCAAGACTCACGTCAAAGTCCGTTTCCGCAAACTGCGTGACGTAAAGGGCAAGTCCCGTAATAATAATGCAGATCGCTATTATAATTACCAACAGCATTGCGGCGACCGTAGTGCCTATTATACCGACGCTTTTTCCTATTACTTGCAGCGGAGTGATCTTTTCCGGCTCCAAAACGGCTCCGAGATGTTGTTTCTTCTTTTTCTTTTTTAAAGCGGAATCACTTTCGTCGCCTATTTTTACATATTTTACTTTTTTTTCGTTATTCATATTATTCACCAATAAGTACTGCTCATAAGCGGGTTTACGGAAAAAATATGCTTTTTCCGCGTATTTTCTGTTTTAGTATACCACATTTTTGCTGAAATGTTAAGTACTTTTTAACATTTTCAGAAATTTAACTTAAACTAATGTGAAATTTACCAATACTCTTGACAATATGACATAAAAATAGTATAATTATACTAAAATGTACTATAAAATGTGCGTTTCGTATTCAATATAATCGCTGCCGGACGCCCCGCCTCTTAGGCGGCAAGGGATCATGAGACTTTGCAGGCAAAGTCTCTTCATATTTCGGCAGGGGATAATCCTCCGCTGAACCTCTGAATTGCAAAGCAATTCCGGCAGCTTGTTTAAGAAACTGTTCCGATAGAAATTGGCGCACGTCTTTTCGGCATATTTTGCCGCTGACTGCGTTAAAAATTCTTGACGGGCGACAGCCCGCCTGCGGATTTTTGCCTTATCATCAACAAAATATGCTCGAAAATCCGCACGCCATTCTTATTGTAACATTTTCTAAGCTAACTTATTTACGGAAAGGAATTATAATGAACAATCAGTATCAGCAGCCCAACGGGCAAATGCCACCGCCTTACATACCGCCGCAGAAACCCCGCGTTGATCCCGCGTTTGTGAAAAAACAGAAGACGGACGCCGTAAACAATCTCGGAGACAAGATAGCGCAAGCTCTAAAGGCCGATCCCATTCTGACCTTTATAGAGAAAAATTCAGAGATTTTTTCCTACATAGTAACCGGAATATGCGTACTGTTTTCAATAATACTTATGTCCGCGGGCAACTTTAGGATTCCCTTCGGCGTTGTTTCCGTCGTATTCGGATTCTTTGCTCTTTCAAAAAAGAAGCTTTTGCCGCTTGCTGTGGCTATGTCTGCGGTTTCACTGTTCAGTCTTATCTGTTTCATACACAGTATCGCCTATATGATTCAGACGGTAAAATACGGCTTTTTCGGCTCTGTTTTCGGAGGAGCTTTGTTGGGCATATTTTTTTCACTGTTGGAATTGGCCGCGGTGGGATTCCTTACTTTTATCGTGTGGACTTATTTTCAAGCGACGCTTCCGCCTAAGCCCGCGCCTGTGCAGCAGCCCTACTACGGACAGCCTCAGCAGCCCGCTCAGTACGGGCAGAATATGCAGCAGCCCCCCATTCAGCCGGCTCAGTCGGTTAAGCCCGCAGCCGAGCCTATACTTGACCCGATAGCTGCCTCTTCCGCGCCCGCGCCGGTTGTTACCGCCGTGCAGGAAAAACCGAAGGTTACTCATAAGTTCTGCAGCGCCTGCGGCACCGAAAACAGTATTGACGCGTCTTTTTGCAAACAGTGCGGAAATAAATTCTGATTTATTTCCAAGCATCAGAGAGACCGAAGGCTACTGCCTACGTGGTTGCCGCTGCCTTTTGAAAAGGGGGTGACGGAAACTTAAATACGTTTTTCTCGAAGCTGTTTTTATACCAAAGGGGCTGTAAAAAACTCATTACCCTGCGAGGTTCACCTCGCAGGGTAAAATTACCGATTCCAAACAGGGGAAGCCCTTTCTTGCGGGGCTTCCCATTTTATGTTGAGTCAGGGTGCTTACTGTACTTTCATATTATTTTTTTGGCGTTTGTCTCAAAATCTTCCATACTTTTAAAATCTCGGATTTCAAAATTCAATTTGTAAACGGCGCCGTTATATTCTGTGACCGCAGACGCAATCATTGCCGTGGTATTATCGGATTCGGCATATTTTCCGAAATATAAATGAATGTCGCTTTGCAATTTTTCGCTGAAATAGGATTTTTGAGAAATCTTATCCGTTTCGTATTCAGTGAAAAGAGCGGTTTTTTCTTCGTCGGGGTTTAAAAGTACGTACTGTCCGACGGGTCGTATGGCTTCGTCGGGATTCTCCTTACGGGATTGAACGGAATCGCCGTCCCCGTCCTCTATAAACGTTTTGACAAGACCGCCGGCTGAATTCCAGTCTTCCTCATCGGCAAGAAATATGTTTGCCTGCAGAACACAAGAGTCATATATTTTACCCATCCGAACCTTAGCGCGGATTCCGAAATCCAGAATATCCGTCTGAAGTTTTTCGCCTGCTTCGCCGAAATCCTCAAAGACCTCCAATAGGCATATATCCGGCACTTCCGTCGTTTCCGGCATTTGATCCGTTCCTCTATATTTTTGCTCGGCGTTTCCCGCCGATTCGGGGAAACGATCGGGAGAAACAACATCTGTGTAACAGGTCTGTTCGGACGGTTCCGAAACGGGGATTTCGGCGGGGTTAAAAGCGCAGCTGCCGAGCAGTACTGTCGATATGCATACGGCGACCAAAATCACCGCTTGATAATATTTTTTCTTCATATAAATGTCTCCAACGCGTGTTTGCGGTGTTGCCTATATTCTGTATTCCATTTCCACGGTATCCTGCCATTCGCCGAACATATCCATGGCGATTCTTTCCCTTATTCCCACCATACGGAATCCGCACTTTTCATGCAGGCGGATACTGCCAGTATTCCTGCGGCATATTCTGGATTCCAGAGTCCAGATGCCAGATTCGGAGGCGTTCCTTTTAACCTCCTCAATAAGCGCGAAGCCTACGCCGTGCCTTCTGTAACCGTCTCTTACATAAATGCTGAGTTCCGCCACACCTCTGTATGCGCCGCGAGTAAGCCCTAAAGCGAGCGACGTCCAGCCTATAATGATTCCGTCCTTTTCAGCCACATAACGGCAAAAAGGCAGATGAGACCCGTCCCATTCTTCGTATTCGGGAACCCTTGTTCTGAAAGTTGCGGTGCCGCTTTCTATGCCTTGGGCGTAAATTTCTTTTATTCCGCGGTAGTCAGCGGGAGAGGCTTCTCTTATTATAAAATTCATATTGCTGTCCGATTCCTGTTTTTTATGTTTTTGTGATTTAACAATTTATTGCTCCCCCAATTAACTCTTGAAGATTTTATGCGACGAGCGGCTGTCGAAAGACAAGGAAGAAAGCCGCAGGAATATGCGCATATTTCAAGGATTTCTGACGAAGTATTTCGGCAGCCGAGCAAGCAGAAAAATTCAAGAGTTAATTGGGGGAGCAATACTATTATAGTACATATTTAACTTTATGTCAATTCAATTTTCGCAAAGCACGGCAAATATTCCGAAAAATTAAAAAAAATGCCCGTTTTATTGCATAAAAACCCATTTTTTTCTATAAAAAAGATGAAATAGTTTAATTTTACTTGAAATTTTTTCCGTTTTGTTATACAATATAAGGTGTACTTTTTGCAATATAATTTTTGAATTGAAAATAAAGGAATAAAGTTTGAAAGGACTTGAAAAATAAGTTCTTTAAACCCGCCGCGTTTGTGCTTTAGGCACAGACACTTCCTCAAGAGGAAAGGAATGAGCATAAAATGGACAAGTTTTTAAAATTTATAAAAAATAAATGGTTTCTCTTGGGAATATCCTTTTTGTCATTGATATACGTCTTTTTCTTGGGCAAGATCGCGCAGTTGGTGTTCACAAGTTACCTTGAAACGGAAAACGCCACCACACTTACCATAATGTATGTGTTTGTGAATTTCCTTTTTGCCGTACTTATGTTTTTTACAAGAAAGCAGATACCAACGATTATCACCGCCGTACTGATTCCTCTGGAAGCCTTTGTTATAATGATAGTTGGCTTTGGCCAGTGGCATATTATAATACCACCCGTCGTGGTATCCGCCGTGATTTTTCTCGCCTGCGGGGTGGGCGAATCTTTTAAAACGGTGGCGGGGACGCTTTTCCTTATGATGTTTGTGGTGGGCGGTCTGGTTTACAGTGTGTTTCTTAATTTCGGCATTTCTCTGAGATACGTTTTGGTGGATCAGATTTACGAAGAGGATCAGGAACTGGATTATTCCGCGCGCAGCCTCGATTATCTTATAAGCGCCGACGGCCGCTATCGTTTGGTGAACTACACAAAGGAGAGAGACGGTTTGATAATAACCGAATACTATGTGGAGGAATCCTATAAAGACGAGGAATATCCATTCGTTACTTTCCGAAGATCCTTCGGGTGCAGAAAAGTGTTGGCTACCGCATACGAAAACGCGGCACCGAATCCCCGTTGGGTGTCCGACGATATTTTATATATAGATGGAAAAACGGTTGAAATGGAGGAGCTTTTCGCCCATCCCGAAGCCGCAGAAGAGGAGGAAACGGAAACTACCACTAAAGCGCCTCCCGCCCGTATTACAATCACCGAAGCGTCCTCCGCCGGTTCCGAAGCTCCTTTGGAAGCTGATACCGAAACTTCGGCTGCCGACTGAACGATTTTTTTGGGAGCATTGTGTTTAGGCTTTTTCCGATGTTTTCCCAACGCCCCCTTAATTTGTTTGAATTGAGCCAAAAATAACGCCGAAAAGAGATCAGTATGAATTTACACACACCTTGCGTATTAAACATAGCGGGCAAAAGCTCCAACGATATATATCAGGTAAACGTACCCTCGAATCTGTTAGGCTTCTGTAAGTTTGATTTTACTCATTTTGCCGAGGACTGCAATCAGCTTTGCCGCGACTGTATGAAAACCGGCGAGTACCCCGTTGATGAGGTAAATATCATAAGAAACTCCATATCCGGCTGTCACCGCTATTATGAAAACAATATGAGAGGGATTTTCGACAAGATAGTGGTGGACTGCTGGATAGACTATATTTGCCGCCAAGGGGAAATGAGCGTTTCAACTCTTTGGAACAGCTTTATAGAGTGTAAAACTCCCTTTGAGAAGGCGGTATTTCAGCGCATTTCCGAATACAGGGCTCATCGCGCCATAAACCGCTGGACAAATCTTCTTAAGGTTCAGGAATACGCTCAAAAAAAACTTGATTACGTGTTCGGATGTAAGCTTAAAAAGCTTGAAGAGGCTGTTGGCAGACTTAACGTTTTCGATCTTATGTTCAGTGTGGCGGCAAACGAACAGGGCTATTCGCTGGACACCGTCAGTTCCGTAAAGGTGTACCGCCCCGGAAGGCTTTCAAGCTCTCCGTTTGTATTCAGCGGCGCCGCCAAGGAGATAATGCGCAACCTGTTTAAAAACGTCCACTTTACCGAAAGTCAGCCATACGTTTCCAAGGAAGAGGGAGCAATTGCTGATTGGGAGTCCATGGACGCGTTTGGCACAATAAAAAGCTATCTGCCCGATCATTCCGACAATGTGGTCAATACCATAATAAAATCAATGGTAAAGGTGCCCGAAAAGGTATACGTTCCTTCGGGCTTCAAGGCTATAATCGATCTTGAAATAGACGCGCTGATAAACAGCGGAGCGTTTTTGCAGCGCTGCCGTCGCTGCAAGGAGTTTTATATAAGGGACGACTATTACACCTCCGAATATTGCGACGCCGTTCATCGTGACGGCAGTACCTGCCGTGAGATAATGGAGAAGCCCAAATTCGATCCCCCCACACCCGAAGAGTTGGATATGCTTAAGGAAAAGTCTGACGGTCTTTACAAAGATATATCCGAAAGAGTGGGTAAAAATATCAGCCAGCGGGATTTCACCGAGTGGCTGGGCTATTTTAACGTGATAAAAACAAAGGTGTTTAACGGTGAAGCCCGACCTTCTGATTTTGATGACTTTATATCCTATACGAATCAGTTTTCTTTCCCTCCCCCCGCCGAGCGGGAAGAGCCTGCGGAGCCTCAGGAGCAAGAGGTCGAGGAGACTTCCCCCGACGGAAAGAAGATAAAGCCGTATCAGTTTACAAGGATAGACAGGAAGGAACTGGAACAAAGCGGAGCACTGAAGCCGATAGAACGTGGGGATGAAAGCCCGCTTCCCGATGTCAAGAAAAAAGCGCCCGTCGCTCCTCCGCCTCCCGCCGTCGCTAAAATAATAAGGGGCGCCGACCCGTCCGTATACCGCGAAATGCCTGCTCGTCCCATCAGTATAGGAGAGACAAACGCCGTAAAAAAGGATGTTTATTTGGGTGAGGACTTCTCTGTTGGTGGAAGCGCCGAAAGCACAGGTGAAAATACGGGCGCCGCAATACGCTCCATAGCCGAGAATGCTGCCGAGGATAATCGCAGGAAGACCGAAAAGCCCATTTCCGGAATAGGCGAGGAGACTCACTTTCTTCCCGATCTGGATCAGTTTGAAGATTTTTCGGAGCCTGATGACGAACCGGAACTTCCTAAATCCAAAGCGCCGAAAGTTAAGCTTCCTGTTCCCGCAATGTCTGTCGGGGAAAAAATTCCCACTGACAGCGACGGCTTCAAGGATCTTTTTGCCGAAAGCGAAAGGAGAAACACAAAGGAGAGCGTTTTAAGTACGTCGGATACCCTCTCGGAGGAAAAAGTTAATGATCCGAAGTTAAATTACGCACATAATAATCCGTCGTTGGGCGATGAAAAAGTCGACAAACCGGTTACTTCCATAAGCTCCGAAAAAAAGCCCGATCCGAAAAGCAGCGCTTACAGCAGATATTCCGCCAACAGTGCTTATGTGGGAATAAAGTTAAATTCTCCGATTAACGATTCCGATAAGCCGTCGGATGCGGGTTCGGAAGAAATAATTCGATCGAGGCCTGAAGAAATGGAAGAAAAAAACAATAAACATGCGCGTGAAAACTCGGATGCCAAAGAAAAAAACGCCGAGACAAACCGCGCCGCCAAGGCGGTAAACGCTTATAAAACGGTCACCGATATGCCCGTTTCCCAGTCCGCGCTTTCCAAGAAAGAAAGCGGCGGAAACTCAAACGGAATTTCGGACGAATTTGCCCGAATTCTTGACAGTATCGAGAGAAATGATGGCTTCGAGGAAGAAAACCTTCCTCTTGACCCGGACGGCGTACCTCTTTCCCATAAAACAAAGCACGTTATGGACGCTATAATGAAAAATACCGGCGTTAGCCCCTCACTTATCTATGGGAGACGTCAGGCGGCGGAAAAAAACGTGGTGCTGGACGACAGTTTTGGGGAAAAGAAAAAATAAAAAAATCTCATATGATAAAAAGACCGTGATCTTGTTGCAAAACATGATCACAGTCTTTTATATTTATAGCAATCCAAAAAAATTTAAACAAATTACAAACAGTGCAAAAAAACACAAGCTTTGGGGGCGTTGCCCCCGTCCTTTGGACTCCCCTGCTTCCCTTTCGGAGTCCGAAAGGGAAGCGGAAAGGACAATTAGCACTGCCCATTCCTCTCGGAATACCTTATGCTTTTGCGTAAAAACGTGCAAGTTTTTAAAGGCGCTCATTGAAACCCGAATAATCACCAAACCTGAACCAATCGAAATCAAATTCCGACCCCGGCATAAACACAAACGACATTTCACTGACTTCCCCGCTTATCCTGTCAAGCTTAAAGGCTCTTTCAACGTAATCCGCGCTGTGCTCAAATTCCGCAAGCTGTGTAATTTGATTTCCTCCCTTCGGAGTGTACCTGATCTGAATCGGGTTAACGGAGTTTGAGGTTTTTCCTCTGATAATAATGCCGTCAACCCCTTTCTCGCCGAAGTCCAGATCCTTAAATACAATTACCACGTTGTTTCCTATTTCCTCGATCCTGTTTTCACGGATAATGAAGTCGTCTCCGTATATGTCGTCGTATTCGCCGCTTTGAAGTCTTGCCTTAGAACGCTCCAACTTGGTAAACTCGAATCCGCCGAATATAATGTTTTCGGAAACCGCGAAGGAAAGGGAACAAATACCTTTAAACCGCCTTGAAAGCGTGAAGTCCTGGGGCATAAACCTGTCCCAGCCGTTGTTGGGTTTGAATAAAAGCGTATCCGTCAGAATTGGCTTGGTGGAGGGATCGTCGGGATTGCCCTGCCACAGTTCTATTTCAACGTCGTTGGATCTCCCGTTGCCCACGTAAAGAGTCAGCCTGTCGCTGCCGTAGCTGCCGAAATCAATGTTGTCAAAGCCGATAACCGTTCTTTCGTTTATCCCCGAAATTGCACCCTTATCCACAATTGATGGCTTAAGATTGGAGAAGGCCCAAAGCGAAGCGGAAACGAAGCGGTAAGGAACGGTAAGCGCCTCGCCAAGCCCCTTTGCGGTGAAGTAAAGGTCGCTTATAACCTCCGGGTGATCCTTTCCGTTGGAGCACATGGCTCTCAGAATAAAGCTTCCGTCTCCTTTGGCAGTGACCGAGGCCGTATCTCCGTTTTGTACAAGCTTGGCGATGGGGCTTTCTATGCCGTTTTCAAGAACACATTTCCAGCTTATGTCCCTGAAGCTTGAATTTTTTGGCAGTATTTCCGCCTTTACCTCCGCCGTGGGGGTTTCATTGTCAAGAACGTTTCTGTTTGACGAAAGCTCTATCTTGCGGGTGGAAATATCGCCGTCTTCGGGCTGAACGTAAACGGGGAAACACTTTCGAGGCGCGGAGACGCCCTCCTTAATTTCGCAGGGAAGTGCGGTCAGTACCAACCTCGCGGTGGGAAGCCCCTCCGAGGAAACGGAAATGTTGATGTCTCCGCTTTCAAATACCGCTCCCACAATCGCGGTTATCTGCCCGCTGAACAGCCGCTTGCTGTTTCCCTTGTAGCTGTCGTAGTCGGTGGAGTCGCCGCTGTCCAGACCCACGAGCCTTCCCGCTCCGCTTACCTCCACCTTGACGCGGTTTCTGGCGTTGGCCACCGGCTCTCCGTTTTCGTCGGCAGCTCCTATTCTTAAAAAGATAAGGTCGCGCCCGTCAGCATTAAGCGTGTTTTTTTCGGGGGTAATAACCAGCTTGGCGGTCTCCCCGAAGGAAGCGCGCCTGTCAAAGGCGGCCTCAGCGCCGTTTTCGTCGTATGCCCTTGCCGTAAGCTCTCCTTTGGCGTAATTTAAAGTCCAGCTTCCGTGAAGCACCTTCCCGTGTTCAAGGTCAATGTGCTGTCTTCCGAGGGATTTTCCGTTAAAGAACAACTCCACGTCCTTCAGATTGGAATAAGTCCTTACCTCAACCTCCTGACCCTCGTTGAAGTCCCATGCGGGCAGAATGTGCACAAAAGGCGCTTTCTTTCCGTCCGTCCATACAGAACGATAGAAATAATAAGCGTCTTTGAACAGTCCCGCCGTGTCCACTATTCCGAAATACGAGTTCTTGGTGCTGTAAGGCGTAGGCTCTCCTATATAGTCAAAGCCCGTCCACACGAACTGACCGCCGCAGTAGGGCGCATCTCTGTCCATTATCCACGCCTTTTCCATAGGCTTGCCCCAACCTACGCAGCTATTGCCCATATCGCTGCATTGCAGGTCGTCGTGAGTAAGTATATCGGTGGAGGCGGGAAGATGATAAACCCCCCTCGAACGCACTGCCGAAGAAGTCTCACTTCCGTAAATGAACCAATCGGGGTGTTTTTCGTGGTGCTCGTTATAGAGATGCTCGGCGTAGTTGTATCCTCCCTGTTTAAGGTAGTCCGCTACCTTCTGAGCGTTTTCCCAAGGCATATAGTTTGAAGCGATGGTGCATATTGCGTTCCCCTTAGGGTCGTGTTCCAGCACGGCCTTTTTAAGCATTTTCGCCACCTCAAGCCCTCTCGGAGAAGCGTGAGTGTCCCCGATTTCGTTTCCGATTGACCACATAACCACTGCCGGACTGTTTCTGTCGCGTCTTACCCACGCGGCCACGTCGGTTTTATACCATTCCGGGAAAAATCTCGCGTAGTCGTACTCGGTTTTGGCGTTCTCCCACATATCGAAGCATTCGCTGTCAAGCAGTATCCCCATTTCCTCGCACATAGCCACCAATTCGCGGGCGGGCATATTGTGGCTGGTTCTGACGGCGTTGACGCCGAAGCTTTTCAGTATTTCAAGCTGCCGCCTTAAAGCCGCCTCGTTCATTGCGGCTCCTAACGCTCCCAGGTCGTGGTGCATACATACCCCGTGCATTTTTTCAGAGCGCCCGTTTATTACGAAGCCTCTTTGGGGATCAAATTCCACGGTGCGGAAGCCGAAGCGGTTCTCGCTCACGTCGATGATTTCCGTTCCCTTATACAGAATGCTCTTCAGGGTATAAAGATTGCCTTCGTAAATATCCCACAGCTTTGGGTCGTTTACACGTATGGCGCAGTTCATACCCTCGGCGCTTCCGATTTCCTCGCCCTCGGCGGAGACAATTGTGTGAATAAGCTTGTCCCCGCCGTTTTTTTCCGCTTCGATATACACGTTCCACACGCCGTTTTCAAGGCGCGGAGAAATATACACGCCGTTTTCTTTGATATATTCGTTATTCCTTATTTTAAGACGCACGTTTCTGTACATTCCCGCTCCGCTGTACCAGCGGGAATTGGGCGCCTTGTATCTTACCAGAACGTATATCGTGTTTTCACCCTTGTCAAGATAATCGGTAATATCGAAACTGAAGCTGGAATAACCGTATTTCCAGTCGCCTGCGGGCTTTTTGTTCACATATACGGTGCAGTCCATATAAACACCGTCAAAGCAGACAAAAACCCTTCCTGCCAGCATTTCATCAGTAACCGTAAAGCTTTTTCTGTACCAGCCGTCGCCGCTCCTGTAAAGATCGCGGGTATCGCCGATAAGCCAGTCGTGGGGAACCTCCACATCGGTAAACTTTTCTTTGTCCGCGCTTTCTACGGTAAGAGTCCCGTTTTCCGTAAGACAAAACTGCCATCCATCGTTCCAAAGTATGTCTTTGTACATTTTTTTGACCGTTCCTTTCACATTGTTAGATTTAAATAAGGTTAAAAGAGGTTATGCCAATCCCATTTTATGCGGACTTAATACTCACAGCTTTAAAAAGGATTAGCATCAGTGTTATACTAATCTTTGATCAATGTATAGACAAATATATGGATGATTAAAGATTGGTATTAGTTCGTACAGCCTGCCGTCTTGTATTCCGCCTTATTGTCATGCAAAAAGTTGAAATGATAGGAGGTGTCTCTGTTTGTGACGAAAAATTCGGTTTTTAAAGCGGTGGAAGGATCAATGGTCACTATCTTTTTTTTCATCTTTTCCGCGTAATCCAAGGTGTTTTTCGTTCCTCCCGACTTTCCGTCGTAAACCGCAACCACCGCGGAGGAGTTGTCTACCATATACTCATTTCTCACCTGCATACAGCCCTTATAATACGGACGATCGGACACGTAAAAAGCAAAATTTCCGTTGTTGAGCAGTCTTTCCAGATAATCCTTCTCCTTTTGGCTCCAGTTTTTGATATGGTTGTGACAGGGGAGACAAATAAAGCTGATGGAACGGGAGGCTCGTTTACCGTATGATTTAAGCATTTCCGAGATTGCGTCGGCGGCCAGCAGATCGCTGCCCATGGCGCCTCCGGTTAAGAAACAGTTGTAGTTTTTGAGAAAAAACTGTTCAAATACGCTCATAAGCGCTGATTTAAGTTTTCTTGCCATTTCGCACTCGTAATCGTCTCCGAAGGGAAGCTTTCCGGGGCGGTAGCCGGTAAAGGAAACGGTTCTGTAAATGTCGTCCGTGCCGGCGGACGGGGGCTGTTTGTGTTTTAAAAATTCAAGACGTTCGTTTAAGCTCAAATTCATATTCATTCCCCTTTTCGGTGTTAAGAGACACTATTCCGTTTTCTTCCGAAAAGCTTAGCTCTCTTCCGTTTTGTGTTATTTTTTCGGTTTTGAACTTTATTTTAAGGAGACCGCCGCATTTTGAAAAAACAGAGAGCTTGGTCAGTTCTCCCTTTTCCCATTTTCCGCGCAGAACAAAGCCGTTTCTTGCGCAAAGACCTTTAAATTCTCCCTTTTCCCATGCCTTGGGGATAGAAGCCAACGGATTGATATACCCCTCGTGGCTTTGCAGCAGCATTTCCGCAATTCCCGCGCTTCCTCCGAAGTTTCCGTCAAGTTGGAAGGGAGGGTGAAAGTCGAACAGGTTTACGAAGGTGCAGCTTGACAAAAGCCCCGTCAATATTTTATACGCCCTTTCCCCGTCTCCCGTCCTTGCCCAGAGATTAAGCTTATAGGCTCTCGCCCAGCCGGTGGATTCGTCTCCCCTGTCGTTCATGGTATTTACCGCAGCTTTCATAAGCTCTTTTTCGGTGGAAACAATGGCTTTTCCCGGATACAGACCCATAAGATGGCTTATATGACGGTGATTTTTCTGTACCTTTGAGAAATCAAAGCCCTCTTCGTCCTCCTCGAACCATTCCTTCAGAAGTCCGTTTTTGTTTACTCCGAAGGGTTTAAGCATTTTTACGTCCTCTTTTATTTTTTCTCTGAGCTCTTTGTCCGCGTCCAAAATTTCACTGGCTGTTATAAAGTCCTTATATAGCTGTTCTATAAGAGATTGTTCGTATGTGTTTCCTATTGTTACGGGGCCGTGTTCGGGGGAGTAGGTGGGGGTTGAAACAAGGCGCTCCTGATTGTCGTCGTAAATCAGCCATTGGCTGTAAAACCTTACGCTTTCACGCATGATGGGGTATATCTTTTTTTCCAGATACTCTTTATCTCCCGTAAATTCATAGTATTCCCATATATTCTGCATAAGCCACGCCACGGCGGCGGTGGACCAGCCCCAGTAAAAGTCCCATCCCGGAGCGGTCCAGCCGAAGGGAGTAACGGCGGTATGAGCCGTCCAGCCGTTTTCCGGATTCTTTTCATCGGATACTATGCCAAAGTATTCCTTGGCGGTAACTCTTCCCGCAGGGCGCAGGTTATCGAGAAAATCCACCAGCGGCAGAGCCGTTTCTGCCAGATTTGTATTGTAAGCGCCCCAGTAATTCATCTGAAGATTTACGTTAATATGATAGTCACAGTTCCATGGCGGGCAGTTGCTTTCGTTCCACACACCCTGAAGATTTGCGGGGAGAGTGCCCGAACGGGAGCTTGAAATAAGCATATAGCGTCCGAACTGGAAATACAGCATCTCCAGCGTTGAGCGAAGGCGGCGGTCTCCATCCTTATAGCCCCTGACCAACTCGTCGGCGGGCAGCGGTTCACCGCACACATCGTTAAGACATATGCCGCATGCTTGGAACAGCGGGGCGTAATCATCCTCATGCTCCTTGTAAAGACTATCATACCCCATGGATATCGCCTTGTCAAGTCTTTTTTTCACCGGAACTTCGGGATTTATGCCGTTTCTGTAATCATCTTCGTATTCGGGGCTGTAATCCGTGGAGGCGGTAAGGTAAACAAACACGTATTCCGCGCCCTTTACCGTCAATACCGTGTCGTTTTCCCCGATAATCTCCCCGTCGCTTTCGGCTCTGAGCTCAAGGGCGTATCTCATTTTGTTGTCGGGTATCGTTCCGAAGTATTTTAAGCTTCCTTTTCCCTTTTGAGAGCAGTCTGCCGTTACCGTTCCCGAATACTGGATTTCTCCCAAGAAAAGCTTCAGGTTAAGCGCCTTTTTTTTGCTTGCCGAGAGCTTTATGCAGATAACGTTGGAAGGGTAATTGGCAAAGGCTTCACGGTAATACTTTGTGTTGTTCACAGTGAATTCGGTTATGAACAAGGCCTTGTCCATATCCAATGCCCTTATGTAATTTACGGCATGGCTTTCGTCAACGTCCTGTTCCAGATAAAGGTTGCACAGAAGCTGATAAGCTCCGGAGCCGTCCGTCAGTCCCGTTAGCTTGGGCAGAACTTCCAGTGCTTCGCCGTACTTTCCGTCATGGAGAAGCTTCTGCACCTCTTTTACATAAGGGAAGCTGTCTGGCTTATTTCCCCCGTAATAATCGGGGTGGCTTTCGGAAGGACCGCCCGTCCAGAGAGTTTTTTCATTTAGCACGATTTTTTCTTTTCCGATTCCGCCGAAAAAGCTTGCGCCCATATAGGCGTTGCCGATAGGCTGACATTCCTGTTCCCATTTTGTGAAGTCGCCGGGAGAAGTAAATTTAATCACATTGTTTAATTTGTTCATTTTTTTGTTAGATATGCACATCTCAGCTCGTCCTTTCTGTTAGTATCCAAAATTACACCCTAAGCACCGTTTTAAAGTCAATTCGTATTTCCGTCTTGTTTGCGGTATGATTTAAAATATAGTTAAATCTCCTCCACTTCCCTCATCCACGCGTCACAACAGGCGTCGGAGGGCATCCTCCAGTCTCCCCTGGGAGAAAGGGTCACCGACCCCACCTTGGGGCCGTCGGGCAGGCAGGAACGCTTGAATTGCTGCGCGAAAAATCTTCGATAAAAGTTTTTAAGCCACTTTAATATAACCGCTTTTTCGTATTTGGAGCTTAAAGAGTAAACCGCCAGCCTGTATATCTTTTTCGGTGAATAACCCCAGCGAACCGCATAGTACAGGAAAAAATCATGCAGCTCATAAGGTCCTACGAGATCCTCGGTTATCTGGCTTATTTTACCGTTTTCGGCGGGGAGAAGCTCCGGACTTACCGGCGTATCCAGAATGTCATATAAAGGACGCTTTAATTCCGGATTTTCGGAGCTGTCTGCAAAAAATCGCACTATGTGACGGACAAGAGTCTTGGGTATCCCCGCGTTTACACCGTACATGGACATATGGTCGCCGTTGTAGGTGGCCCAACCCAGAGCCAGCTCCGACAGGTCGCCCGTTCCAACGACAAGTCCGCCCGTTTCGTTGGCTATATCCATCAATACTAAGGTTCGTTCTCTCGCCTGAGCGTTTTCGTAAACCACGTTGCGGTTGTCGGGGTCGTGGTCTATATCCTCAAAGTGCCGTAATACCGATTCGGAAATATTCACTTCGCGCAGAGTAACCCCCAATGCTCCGCAAAGGGCAATGGCGTTGCTTCTGGTTCTTTCGGTGGTGCCGAAGCAAGGCATTGTAACTGCTATAATGTCCTTTCTCGATCTTCCCGAAAGATCCATCGCCTTGACGGAAGCAAGCAGCGCAAGACAACTGTCCAGTCCTCCCGAAATTCCTATTATAAGGCTTTTGGCTCCCGTATGGGCAATGCGCTTTTTAAGGCCGCTGCTCTGCATAAGAAGGATTTCTTCGCATCTCCTGCTTTTCCTCTCCTCGTCGGAGGGAACAAAGGGTGTGCCGCTTATATAACGGGTAAGCTCGGTTTCCTCCGGCTCCATATCGAAGTATATTGTCTCGATATCTTCATAAGGAGGGAACACGGTGTTTTTTTGTCTTTCGTAAGCGATACGGTACAGGTCAATTTCCGTTGCGATAAGCTCGTTTTCAAACAGTTTGGTTTCGCTGAGAACGGTTCCGTTTTCTGCAATAAGGCTGTGCCCCGAAAATACGAGGTCGGTGCTGCTTTCCCCTTCTCCGGCCGAAGCGTAAACATATCCGCAGAGCAGGCGTCCGCTTTGTCCCGCAACCAAATTCCTTCGGTAGTCGGATTTCCCAACCATCTCGTTACTGGCGCTCAGATTAAGTATAATTTCCGCTCCGCCGCGGGCAAGGGCTGCTGAGGGAGGCTCGGCAACCCAAAGATCCTCGCATATCTCCACGCCGAAAGTAAATTCGGGCATTTGTCTGCATTTAAAAATCACTGGAGGTTCCGTGTATTCCGCGAAATTTCTCTTTTCGTAAAACTCGTTGTAATTGGGGATGTTCCTTTTTCCGCTGATTCCCAAGGTTTTTCCCTTATAAATTACGGCGGCGGCGTTTATAAGCTTTCCTCCTTTTATTATCGGAAGCCCCAAAGCAAAGATTATGTTCAATTCCCTTGTTTCCGTCTTTATTCTTTCAAGCTGACGGGATGCTGATTCTATAAGGGTTCTTTGTCCGAACAGGTCTCCGCAGGTATAGCCTGTCAGACAGAGTTCGGGAAGGGTCAGAAGCTTTACTTTTTTTTCGGCGGCTTTTTTTACGCAGGAGATGATGCTGTCGGCATTGTAAAACGGATCGGCTACTTTTATTTCGGGAGTGTCGGCGGCGACTTTTATAAATCCGTGCTTCATTTGTGTTTCCTTTCGTTTTTGTTTTATATTTGGGAAGTAATTGAAGTAATTATGAACCATACTTATTTTAGCATTTTTTCCTGAAAAAAGCAATATATACGGCAAGATTATACAGCTTGAATAATATAAAAAAAGTTCTTTCTTTTTGATGCAACGAGCAGAACCGTTCGCCTTTTCGGAATATATGAACAATATAAAATCCGGTTCTTATTCAAAGTCTTTTCAAAGAGCGCCTTGTGCCGTAAATCTGTCGGCTGCTTTTTAGTGTCAAACATAACCGTCTTTACCGCTTGCATTTTAAGTAAAAATATGTTAAAATGCTGATATCGGAAAAAATTGCCGGAATGCCGATATCTGTTTTAAAAGTATTTTGTCTGCTTTTTAAACAGATATTAGTATAAAACGGATTAAACAAAAAACAGGAGGCATTATGTCAAGAGATTACAACACCTATGAAAGCCCTCTTTGCACCAGATACGCAAGCAAAGAAATGCAGTACGTTTTTTCACAGCAAAAAAAGTTCGGTACCTTCCGCCGTCTTTGGGTGGCTCTGGCAAGAGCGGAAATGGAGCTGGGGCTGGATATTACACAGGAACAGGTTGATCAGCTTGAAGCCAATGTGGACAATATAGATTTCACGGTTGCCGAGGCGAGGGAGAAGGAAGTGCGTCACGACGTAATGTCTCACGTTTACGCTTACGGCAAGGCCTGCCCCGACGCGGCGGGTATTATCCATTTAGGCGCAACCTCCTGTTATGTGGGAGATAATACGGATATTATCATTATGAGGGACGCCATGATGATAATCAGAAGAAAGCTTGTGAACGTGCTTTCAAATTTGGCGGGCTTTGCGGATAAGTACAAAAGTATGCCTTGTCTTGCTTATACACACTTGCAGCCCGCTCAGCTCACCACGGTGGGAAAACGCGCCACGCTCTGGATGAACGAGCTGCTTATGGATTTTGAGGAACTGGAGTACCGAATGAACAGCCTTAAGTTGTTGGGACAGAAGGGCACTACGGGTACACAGGCAAGCTTCGTCGAGCTTTTCGGCGGAAACGGGGAAAAGATAGACAAACTGGAGCAAATGATCGCCAAGGAAATGGGCTTTGAAAAGTGCGTCCCCGTAAGCGGTCAGACTTATTCGAGGAAAATTGACACAATGGCGGTTAACACTCTGGCGGGAATCGCCGCAAGCTGTTCAAAATTCAGCAACGATCTCCGCATACTTGCCAGCTTCAAGGAAATGGAGGAACCCTTTGAGGAACATCAGATAGGCTCCTCGGCAATGCCTTACAAGCGTAATCCCATGAGGGCGGAGCGCATAACCTCCCTTGCCCGTTATGTGATGGTGGACGCGCTTAATCCCGCTTTTACAAGCGCTACCCAATGGTTTGAAAGAACCCTTGACGACAGCGCAAACAAAAGGATCGCCGTGGCGGAAGCATTTTTGGCCGTTGACGCTATACTCAATATAATGATAAACGTTACCGACGGACTTGTGGTTTACGAAAAATCCGTAAGGGCAAGGGTGATGAGGGAGCTTCCATTTATGGCTACCGAAAACATTATGATGCGGCTTGTGGAAAAAGGCGGAAACCGGCAGGAAATACACGAAGCGCTGCGCAGACACAGCCTTGCCGCCGCCAAGGCGGTAAAGGAGGAGGGAAAGGAAAACGATCTGGTGGATCGTATTGCAGCGGATCCTTTCTTTGATATGACAAAGGAAGAGATAGAATCGGTGTTGAAACCAGAAAACTATACTGGAAGATGCGAAGAGCAGGTGGATAATTTCCTTAAGGAGTGTATTTGTCCCGTTCTTGAGGCAAATAAGGATATTCTGGGAGAAAAATCCGAGCTTTCCGTGTGAAACGGAGCTTGTCGAAAAACAGTCGGAGTTTTAATAAAACGTAATAAAATAGGTAAAATATTATGAAAAATATACGAAACTTCTTGACTTATAGGAAATAATCTACTATAATATATAAGGTTATCCTTTAAAATAAAGGTTAATGTGTTTTTGCTTTATAATATGTTTATAAAATGACAGAAACCCAATGAAACCGAAAAAACAGGACAGGAACGGAGTGAAATCTAATTGAAAAGAATTAAAAAGCCCGTTTTCTTTGTAGTGGCAGGACTTATCGCAGTGTTCGCGCTGTTGGCGGCTATCGGCGTTCACACATTTTACGGAGATATCACCACTACCTGGATACGCGGGTTGTCGGATATTCGCTGGGGTATCGACATCAGGGGAGGCGTCGACGTTACTTTTACCCCTCCGGAGGGATATGAGGCGGATCAGTATCAGATGGACGCCGCGAGATCGGTAATCGAGACTCGTATGCTTAACAGCAACATTACCGATTATGATTTGTATGTGGATTATTCAACTCACCAGATAATAGTTCGTTTTCCGTGGCAGTCGGACGATACCGATTTTGACCCCGAAGCGGCCGTTAAGGAGTTGGGCGAGACGGCTATGCTGTCTTTCCGCGAGGGAGGAAGCACGTCAATAGGAGAGGATCAGACCTATGAGGATCTTCCCTTGGTGCTGAACGGTTCCGACGTTGAAAGCGCGAGAGCTTATTACAATACTCAGGATAAGGAATATCAGATTGCCCTTACGCTTAAGGATTCGGGCGTCACTGCTTTTTCGGAGGCTACGGAAAGACTCAGTGCATCAAACGGCATAATCTCCATTTGGATGGATGACGATATGATTTCGGAGCCCAGAGTTTCCGCTCACATAACCGACGGTTCAGCCACCATAAGCGGCAGCTTCACTGCGGACAGCGCGAAGGCGCTGGCGGATAAGATAAACGGCGGCGCTTTGCCATTTAACCTTGTTACCGCTAATTTCAGCACTATAAGCCCCACTCTTGGCGAAGGGGCGAGAGACGCAATGGCAATTGCCGGACTTATCGGGTTTGCGTTTATTGTGGTATTTATGATAGTCAAATACCGCCTTCCCGGTTTTGTGGCCTCCATCGCCCTTTTGGGACAAGCCGCCGGCACATTCGCGGCGGTAACGGGCTTCTTTGGCTTTAACGACAGCTTTACTCTCACTATTCCCGGTATAGCGGGTATAATTCTCGCTTTGGGTATGGGCGTTGACGCAAACGTTATCACGGCTGAACGCATTAAGGAAGAGATATACGCGGGCAAGTCGGTAAACGGAGCCATTCGCGTGGGATATAAGCGCGCATTTTCCGCCATTTTTGACGGCAACATTACCATGGTTATCGTGGCGCTTATACTGATGGGCGCTTTCGGAACCAGCGACAGCATATGCTCCATAATTCTTTCTCCTATATTCATCTGGTTCGGCGCTTCTACCGAAGGCACGATTTATTCCTTCGGTTATACCTTGGCGGTAGGCGTTATACTGAACTTCCTGTTCGGAATTCTGCTTTCAAGGCTTATGACGGCTTCTTTGGCGGATTTCAAGGCGTTCAGAAAGCCTGCTCTTTACGGAGGTGTTAACAATGAGTAAGAAAAAAGTTTGCGACATCTACGGAAAGAGAAGGATATTCTTTATAATTCCCATAGTGATTGCATTGGCGGCGCTTATTGTCGCTTTGGTTGCCGGCATTGAAGTTGATATAGAATTTAAGGGCGGTACTCTGATAACTTACAGCTATACCGGAGAGCTTGACACCGCGGCGCTTAAGTCGGCGGCGGAGGGCTACGGTTACGGCACGGTAAATGTTACCACCGGCTCCTCGCTTAATTCGTCAACAAATAACGTTACGCTTTCCTATGCATCCAATGACGGACTGACTGCCGACGTGCTAAACGATATGTCTGCGGGGCTTATGGAAAAATTTTCGGGAAATCAGCTTGAAAGACTTAACAGTCAGGACGTGAGTCCCACATCGGGTTGGAAGTTTTTTGTGAAGTGTCTGGTAGCGGTTATATTCTCCTTTATATTATTGGTAGTTTATATTGCTTTCAGGTTCAATAAGATAGGCGGTCTTTCCGCGGGTGTTTTTGCTCTGGTGTCGCTTATTCACGACATAGTCATAGTGTTCGCTTCCTTTATATTCTTCAGATTGCCTTTGGACGCGAATTTCATGGCGGTGGTTCTTACGATTTTAGGTTACTCCATAAACAATACTATTGTAACTTATGACAGAATTCGTGAGAACAGAACGCTTTACGGAAAGAAAATGGGACTTGTGGAATTGATGAATACCAGTGTTTCGCAGACTATGACGCGTTCCATAAATACTACCGTCACCACTGCGTTTGCGGCATTGGCGATTTGCGTTGTGGCAATGGTTTGCGGAGTTGAGTCTATTATCAGCTTTTCTTTCCCGTTGTTGATAGGTCTTGTTGCAGGATTTTATTCTTCCGTGTTTATGTCGGGATCCATGTGGGTTTCCTGGCAGCTTCATAAGGAAAAGAAAGCGATTACAGAAAAGAAATAAGTTTTTTCAGAACCCGACTTTGTCGGGCTCTGATTGTTTATGGGAAAAGTAAAAGAAAATTAAAAATCGATGCTGATTGTCCCGCGCAAAAAGAAAGGAAAATTCAAATGAACATAGGAGTTTCAACTGCCTGTATGTATCCGACTGAAACGGAAAAAGCACTTCTCAGCCTTTGCGAAGCCGGCGTGGATACATTTGAGGTTTTTTTTAACGCCGACTGTGAAATTAAAGGCCGGATTTATAATGAAATCAGGTCAATTACGGCAAAATACCGTCCGAATATACTTTCCGTACATCCGTATACAAGCGCTGTTGAAACAATGTCGCTTTTCGGCAATTATCAAAGACGGGTAGACGATATAATGGAGGCATATAAAAGGTATTTTACCGTAATGAACGAATTGGGCGCAAAAATCTTTATTCTTCACGGTGCACTCAAAAGCGCGGAATGTCCCGAAGAGCTTTATTTTGAGCGATATCTTTCTTTAAGAGAGAAAGGAAAGACTTTTGGCATAACCGTGGCTCAGGAAAACGTAAGCTATTGTAAGAGCGGAAGTCTGGAGTTCCTTAAAAAAATGAAAAAGAGCCTTGGAACGGAGTGCGATTTTGTGCTCGATGTTAAACAGGCGTTAAGATGCGGAACGGATTGTTTTGAAATGGTAAATTCACTTGGCGGTAGCATAGCTCACTGTCACCTTAGCGATAATACTTCCGAAAAAGACTGTGTTCCGGTTGGTAAAGGACGCTTTGATTTTGCCGGATTCGCGGAATTGCTGAAAAAAGTCGGATATAAAGGAGGAATAATTTTAGAGCTTTACAAAAACGGCTTTAAAAACTTAAATGAATTAAAAGAAAGCGTAAATTTTATGAAAGGTTTTTTCTGAAAGGTATTGCAAATTTTGTAAAAAAATGTTATTATATACGAAAAGTATATTTTGATTTATGAAAGGACAATCACATTTTATGAAATGCCCAAATTGCGGATACGATGACAGCAAAGTAATTGATTCCCGTCCCACGGAAAACAGGATACGCCGCCGCAGGGAGTGCCTTAAGTGTAAGGAAAGGTTCACCACATATGAGGAAATAGAGAATACCCCCCTTATGGTGACTAAGAAAAACGGCTCCGTAGAGGAGTTTAAGCGGGATAAGCTTTTAAAAAGCATTGTCAGGGCTGCCGCCAACCGCGCTACCATAGATACAAGGGCAGCCAATGATATGGTGGACGGTATTGTCAGTGAGTTGAGAAACAATTTTAAGGATGAGGTGACCAGTACCCAGATCGGTGAAATGGCTCTTCGCAAGCTAAAGGACAAGGATGCGGTTGCTTATATAAGATTTGCTTCGGTTTATCAGAAGTTCAACGATGCGGAGAGTTTTATAAAAGTAATAACCGAATTATCGGAAGATAAAAGCAGAGAACAGAATCCCGCAAAATAGATCGCCGTGTTTGCGTGTATGA
>Ga0137308_101414_pt1 | contig 23880 bp, 21 predicted proteins | sample Inofrocosms_June_FD_97181 | JGI IMG/M metagenome (GOLD analysis project Ga0137308, IMG submission 97181) | Mouse cecal microbial communities from Vienna, Austria - N-Acetylneuraminic and N-Acetylglucosamine D2O microcosms_June | ecosystem: Host-associated > Mammals > Digestive system > Large... | reverse complement strand
GAAGCACTTTCATTTTTTATGTTATTTCCATTTATCTCTATTTTCTTAATACTAACTTGTCCATCTACATCACATAAAAGATAGATATCTAAGCAGTCCATTTTCTCGTCATTTGGCAATGTAAAAGAACTAATAATATAATCGTTTTGTACGATATTAATTGTATATATTTCTTCTAATTTTCCATTATGATAATGAATCACAATTTTTGATGATGGATACTCAACTGAATGTTTATTTTTATAATTATATTGGAGGATTTGATTTATCTCAATATCTGTACAACCTCTTGCTTTCAATAGTGATTCAAGAAATCCGTTTCTTTCTATAGGCTTAAAGTCCAGGTCTATAGAATCTAATAAAACTGAAATATGTTTTTGAGCTATCTTTTTTGCCGATGGATTTGTCATTCTCCATTTCCAATATTCCTCGCTAAACATACACTCATCGGGAATAAAATAGCAAAATATAAGGAAATTTAATTTTAAAATATCCATAGGTTCATTATCAATAAAATTGTGAGAGAACAAAAACGAATATGGTAGTTGACTTCCTAAAAGACAGGCAGTTCTATTCCATAATGCAGCCTTTACAATCATTTGCGAATGCGTCGTAGCCAATCTTTTGCAGCTTAATATAAATGCCGCAGGATCATTTTTCATATGCATTCTACCAATTCCTGTTTGATCCAACAGTATGGGATGTATACGAGTTTGAATCTTCTCATTATAATTTCTATTGATTTCATAATAAAGATCATCATCTGTCATATTATCAATCTGATATGCTTGAGGTGTAATTTGAAACGCTTCTTTTATAACCCCCATTTCATATGTTCCTGTTGCATTCATTAAGGGAATTAGTATGAGATTATGTCGTTTACCTATAAGAGCCATAATTTCAGGTCGCGTATACAGTTCTTCTATATTTAAATCTGATATATAATCATCATATAATTTCTTTGGGGTCTTTGTATTTAATAATTCGTTATCTACATGTGCCATGTACAAGGTTTTATAATATCCATGTACTTTTCTAACTGCTGAAAAAACATATGGAATAAGTGGACATTGATAATAATCAGCTATATATTTTATGCTTTCAAAAGTATGAATACAATTCATAATATATTCAACTTTATTATTTCTGGTTAGACAACTATTAATATAAGAAATAATATACTCTTCTATCTCAAAGTGCCGATTATTTGTCAGATCGAAAATCATTTTTGTTCGAGCGCCATTATTTATATATATTTTTTCAAACAAGGCATCTGGTATATAACAAATGCTTAACCCCCGAATTTCCTCAATAGATACCTTATCCATTTCAAATTCATTATAAAAACGATCGGCACAAGAATTTAATAATTCATCTAAATGATTCTTGATATACTCATGTGTTACAATCACCCAATCATTTCTCTTCGCATATGTCACACTTTTTAAAAACCATTTAAAACGTTCTCCCATTCCCAGATATTCACTATCCAAAACAACGGATACAACCATCTGACCTTGCCTCCCTTTCCCGATTATGTTTTTATCCAATTACATGCTCTTATCCTATATTACACGAATTTGAAATCGTTCTTGAATATTATATATCACATTGTTCAACCGTTCTACATTTTCTGAGCAGGCAATATAGTATCCAATTCTTGCAGAATCATTTTTAGCTTCCTCTACATTATCCCCTATTTTAAAATTCAAATGAAAATTTTTGACGTCAAATTCCTCTTCCAAATAATCCATTCCCCTTATATCAGTCACCTTTCCTCCCTTGTTTGGGGTTTCAAAAAATTTTAATACTGAAGCACGATTCTGGTAGGCTTTTTGAATAGGAAAATTTGCATTGTTTATTTTCCCTAATGCACATTCTATCAAATATTTATATGTATCATATCCTGACATGTATTGAGTTATTACAGCAGATATTAAGTTTCCTCCTCCACGCGCCCCGATCTCAATCAGATAGTAATTTCCGCCCTCAAATTTGTATTCTGCATGTGTTAATCCATAACGTAATCCTGATTTCATTACAAAAGCGTCATTACATGCTTTCATTTTTTCATAATCATAATCTTTGTTCTGATGAGTAAAATATAATTCGTTAGCAATATTAGCGTTGTGTTTAAAATGTTTCTTCTCACTAATTGCAAGCGTATAGTGGGCATTTGGGGTTACTATTCCATCAATTGTAAACTCAGTCCCATTGATAAACCGCTCCGCAAGAATTGCTTTTTTCGTTCTCGAAAATGAGAGTGATATTCCAAAATATTTTTTTAATTCTTCCTCTGTACTTATTTTAAATACTCCATGACTAGCATTACTATCCAGAGGTTTTATGATTATTGGTCTTTGAATTCTTCTAAAAAAATTGATTACATCTTCTACGGTTTTACATAAACAATATTCCGGTGTCATAAATCCATGTTTTGCACAGAATTCTCGCATCAAAAATTTATCAGTATATAAAGCTGCATCTTGATCACTTAATGCGGGTACCTTCAGATACTTTCCCAACTCTGCAACAACAGGCATTGCAATGTCACATTCATCTGACATTACTGCTTCAACATTGTTTTCCTTACAGTACTGTTTGATCACATCAATCTCAAAAATATCGCTCTGAAAATATTCGTTCGCTACTCCTTTGCATGGAGCATTCTCTTCCGGACTGACAACGATTGCCTGATGTCCCAATTCTTTTATTTTTCTTACTAATGGAATTTGCCATTGGCTTCCTGGAAGCACTAATATCCTGCTCATTTCAGTTTCCTCGCCGAATCGAATTTCTCTATATTGATTGACTGAAGTCCACTGTTTACTACATTATCATCGAATTCGTTATTTATAATTACTTTCTTGATCGTTCTTATTGCTTCCAATAAATGATTCATAGATTCCGCACCCACACCGATTCGTATAAACTCCTTCGTGCTCTCGCCATATGCAGTTCCCGGAACTACAGCTATATGATATTTAAATAGTAGATACATTGCTAAATCAAGTGAACTATGCTGATATCCTTCTATATTTACAAAAATATAAAATGTTGCACTTCCTTCCAAGGATTTTAGTCCGATTTCCTCCATAAATGACACAATTCTATTCCGTTTATCAACCACTTCTCTTGCTTGAGGCAAAGTTATTTTTACAATATCCTCAAAATATTTCGACAAGTACAAGAGAAGGATTGAAGCAGGACATGTAATCAAATGCTGGTTTAATTTTAAAATTGCATATATAACATCAGGGCTGGATATAACGTATCCTACCCTCCAACCAGATATTCCCAAATTTTTAGATAGAGAATTAACCACAATGATTCCATCTTTATCAGGAACAATTTTTGCCATAGATACAAAATTGCCATCAAAGATAAAATCACTGTAAGCTTCATCAATAAGAATATATATCCCTCTTGGCCTGCATATATTATATAAGGTTTTTAGATCTTCCTCTGCATATATTCTCCCAGCCGGATTATTGGGATTATTAATGACTACCATTTTTGTTTTTTCTGTCATATACCCAACAAATTGTTCAACAGGACAATCGTAAGGTATAAACTTGGGCACACCGTCTGCCAACTTAATTTCCTCAGGATAACTCAACCATGCAGGTTCATGAATAAGCACTTCATCACCTCGATTCAAAATTGCCTGAAAAGCCATATAAATAAGTGGTTTTGAACCTGCAGAGATAAGAACTTCACTCATTGGATTGATCCTTGCTTGATAATGTTGCTTATAATAATCAGCTATAATTGCCCTCAATTCCGGAATACCCCTGCTTTCCGAATAATGATACCCCCGTTGAAAATCTATTGCTTCAAATGGAAACATCGGTATATCAAAAAAGGCCTCTCCTAAAGAAAGTACCTTTATATCATCCCCTCGACGCTTTAATGCATAAACCAAATTATTTATATAAACTGATAATGCTTCCGGTATTGATTTTACTTTATCACTAAGCTGCAAATGTGATTTTTCATCTGTTTTCATCTGTTTTATATTTTCTCCTTCCATATCATCATTAGATAATTACGTTTCCATCCTCTTCTTCCCTAATACCTTGACTTTTTTGATCATATATGTATAACGTTTGTGCAATATCAGCAAAAAAAATCTTTCTATTCTTCTATAAAATTGTACAAACGGCATATTATGCCCCATGATTCTATTTCTCTTTTTTCCATAAATCTGATCATCAATCACGAATCTTGGATGCTTAATAGGAAATTTTATTTCATAAAGCTTCATATCAAAAACACGTCTTAATCCCTTTGGGATCGTATCTATAGAATCACTGTGCGCTGCATTCCTTGTTGCACCTATACATTTAATCAGATTAACTTTAGGGACAATTTGCAATCTGCTTTGTGCATACATATCAAATTCGGTATAAAATTCTGATCCTGCTATATGTCCCTCATGAATCCCATTTGATGCATAACCTACTAAAGAATTCCATATCCATTTATTTCCTTTTGTATTATTTTTCAATATTTTCATTATATATGGATCATCACCATACTCGAAAAATTCACATCTATCTTCTATAACTCTTCTCCATGTTGCTATTCCCCATCCGCCTGAAAACTTTGAGAAAAAATAATCTGACGTAACTTCTTCATATACTCCTAAATAGTTCATTCCGCTTATACTTTCAATGCGTTCATCGTTTTTATATTTTTCTAACAGCTCGGCACAATATCTAAAATAGGAAACAGACGGAATAATATCATCTTCTAAGAAAATCCCATATTCGATTTTACTCCAAATTATTTTTCCCGCCTTCTGTCCTGTGGCGTATAAGCCCAAATTTTTATCATTATATATCTTTTCTATTGTACAATCCCAATCTACCTCTTCATCATACATCTTCCTATTTTGATAAATCGCATTCCATTCCTCCTCATTTCTGCCTCCATCAGAAACAAGAAACAACCGACTAGGCCTTGCCTGCTTTATCACTTCAAACTGTCTCCTTTGACAATCTGGGCGAATCCAAATAGCAATTTTAACTGGTACATCTATCAGATATGGTTTTAGTTCCATATTTACTTCCTCCTAATATGAACAACTATTTTTCTCATAATCGATCTTTCATCTGTATTCAAAGAAAAACATAGCGTTAGAATAAAATACACTAATGTCAATAAAAAACCTTTTACACCAATCCCAAGCCAACCTTTTATTATAATGTTTCTTTGAATAAAAATTCCTATTATAATAGATAAGACATCCGGCACTATAAATGTTCCAAAGCATTCTTTAAAAAAATCAAAAATTGGTATGTTTAAATATTTATAATAGATTCTGTTTGCATTAAGAAATGCAATAAAATAGCCTACTGCAATTGCAATACTTGCACCGATAGATCCCCAAATACGGCTCAAATAAAAAGATAATATAACACAAACTATTGTTGATATCAAATATCCTATAGCTGATGGCTTCACTTTATTTTTGGCTATGATTGTCGTATTTCCAATCTGCTGTGTGAATCCTAATAAGTCTGGTATAAATAAAAAAATCCCGCAATAGTATGCTTTTTCATAGTCTTTTCCCATCCATTGAATGATAAATTCATGTCCGATGCAAATATAACCTATGAATATCAGTCCCATTACAAACAACTGGTATCTCCCTATTTTAACCATAAGGCTATAGATTCTATCTTCTTTATCCTCTGCTATATATCTGGATATTTTTGCCAAAAACAAACCATTGACTGCTGCTGCAAACATGTAAAAGTATCCTTCCAACGCATTTGCCGGTGAAAAGACTGCTATCTCATGGCTGTTTGAAACGATTCCTAAAATCGTAGGCGCAAAACTAAAGTAAAATCTTTGACATATACTGGATATTGCAGTCCAGATCGAAAACGATAATATCTCTTTTGTTACTTTCTTATCTTTCAATAAAAAATCGAATCGAACCTTGGTATTTCGATTTACCAAAAAAATCTTTACAATAATGAATAAAACGCCGCTTACAGCATTTGCTGTAACAACTGCAACAACTCCTAGATTGTTACATAATGCAATAATCATCAGCAATATAGATACTAATTTTTGTCCCAAGTCACATATCTTGGCTTCAATAAATTTCTCATGTGCTGTCATGATTCCATTTAAAGACATACATGGGAAAGAAATGATACTAAATACAGCTACAACCACATATAATTGTTTAAATATCTGGATTTCATCTGGAGTCAGTCCTTTATATATCAGGTCAAGGAAAAGATAAGCAATTATCAATATTATAAAAATTCCGCAATCTATAACCAAATATAATTTAGTTACTGCCGCAAAAACAATATTTTCTTTGTTTATATTCTTTTCAGCTCTGTATTTTGCTAAAAATCTTGCTATAGCAGAGCTAAGGCCAAAATCTATCAAAAACATACTTACAAAGGAATTAGCCAGTGTATAGAGTCCATAGTTTGCTTGTCCTATTTTCTGCGTCATCCAAGGCAGGTAGATTAATGATGTTATGACGTTTATAAAAATTGCTGTATACGATATGATTGCACCAATTTTTATTTGCTTATTACTTTCATCCATATACTTTTTATCGCTTTCATTCACAAATATCTAACTTATCAAGAAGTATGTCTCCTCTGATCATACAATATGATATTATCTTGTTTTAAATTTTCTAAAAATCAGATAATATAACTTTCTTATTACAGGCCTTATTTTTCCATATCCCAATATTCCGATCAACTTTATTTTATCTGTTTTTGTAAAGAGTTCTTTTCTATCCGACATATAAAAACACTGCTTCAAAATTGATGGATTATTGTAACGCGCGATGTCTTTTGCATAGTAAAATAAATAATTATTTTTTCTATCACTTAGTGTAGTCAATTGAGGAACTACTTCTTTAGCCACAATCAATGCTTCCTTATGATACAAATCCCTTCCAGTTTGTGTTAACTGTCCTTCGTGAATCCGTAAAGCTACTAGTTCATCCTTTATATAGATCAACGTATTTTTATTCATGAAAAGTCTCAACCACATCAAATAGTCCTGACAATATTTCAGGTTTTCCCTAAAGCAGCCACATTCCTCCAGCATATACTTCGGAATCAACAGACCGCATCCATAAAATGATCCATTCTTCACCAAATCCAAAAGAGCTACACTCCAAAGGCATATTTTGTTAGAAGGGAGAGATCGATGCTTTTGTGTAAAAGCAATGGGGCGTGATTTTTTGTCAATATTACGAATTTCACACAGCACTATCGTATGATTATCACCATATTGCCAAATAGCTTCCACTTGCTTTTTTATTTTGTTTCTATCATAAACATCATCGTGCGACAGCCATGAAAAATAACTCCCCTTCATTCGTTCAATTCCAAAATTTAGTGCCGACGAGACTCCACCGTTTTTCTTCACATAATATCTTATCGAATCTCCATATGCCAAAGCTATTCTTTCTGTTTTTCCATCATCGTTGGAACCGTCATTTATAACGATTATTTCGCAATTTTCATATGTTTGATTTAATGCACTGTCAATTGCTTCCTGCATATAATCACTGCCATTATATACAGGGATAATTATTGATACCAGTGGGTATTCGTTCTTATTCATAATTTTCTCTGTACTCCAAAAAATTTATCTTCTAACATTAAACACCAGCAATGATATATTGGAAGATGCAATTCTTGAATTACATATGTTTCTGTTTCCGGTGCTTTAACTGTAACATCAGCCACAGTACCCAATCCCCCGCCATCTGCCCCTGTCAGTCCTATAATTTTTATGTTGCTCGCCTTAGCAACGACTGCTGCATTTGTAATGTTTTTACTATTACCGCTAGTACTTATTCCAAGAAACACATCTCCTTCACGCCCATATCCAAATAATTGCTGCGCAAAAACATCTGATTCATTTACATCGTTGCAATAAGCCGTGCTCAATGCTTCGTGGGAAACTAATGGTATCACCATTAAACCGCATTCCAAATTTCTAGCAAGTTGTGTACCCACCTTAAAATCAACCGCTTTCAACCTCTCGGCATACTCTGAAGTGACAGGCCTTGGAATCTTAAAGCACTTCATAAGTTCAGCTGTAATATGCTCCGAATCTGATGCCGATCCTCCATTACCTGCCACAAGCAGCTTACCATCATGCTCATAGCATTCTTCCATAAGAAGATATGCGTTGACGATATCATCCTGTATTGCTTCAAGTTTAGGATACCTCTCTATTAAAGAATATAAATGTCTCCATAACCTTTTATCTAAAACTTTCAAATAAACCTCTTTTCTTTTTTTCTAAAAATCTATTCTTTTGGCTCATAATTTTCAGGCAGATAATGAATAACCGTTGTACCGCCTGTCTCAAATTTAAAGGGAATATATAATAAGTTCTTCATTGATCTTAGTACTGACTCTCTGTGGTCTTTATCCGCATAGAACACAAGAAATCCACCACCGCCAGCCCCTAATAATTTTCCTCCCAATGCCCCAGCTTTTATTCCTTTATCATAAAGTTCATCTATACTGCTTGTGCTTATATTTTTTCCTGTTTTCCGTTTCAACTGCCATGTATAGTCTAAAAGCCTTCCAAATTCATTCAGATCAATGCTAGAATCTACTAATATTTTTTCAGCTTCGTCTACAAGACGCATTATTTCTATATACTGGGCAATTTTTTTCTTTCGTTCTAAGCCATTTTCCTGCTGCATCTCAGAGCTAAATCTGGTGAAGCCTGTAAAAAACATTAATAAGCTTTCGTTTAACTGTTTTTTTCTCTCCTGGTTTATTATTACCGGATGGACTTCATATCCCTCAGCGTTAAAATTGATACGGTTCATTCCTCCAAAGCTTGCCGCAATCTGATCCTGCCATCCTCCGGCCTCGCAGCATAATTTACGCTCAAGATATATTGCTTCATCGGCCAGACGCTTTTTATCAGCATACTTACCTTTCAAGCAGTAAAATGCATTCAGCATCCCAACAGCAAATGAACTTGAAGTACCCAAACCACTGCGTGCAGGCAGGTCTGCCTCATATGTAAGCCTTATTTCATGCATATCCAACATTTTCATTGCCTCACGAATCGCTGGATGTTCAATAGCATCCACTTTGCTGACCCGTTCCATTTTAGAATATACAAATTCCGATGAATACTCAAAAAAACGCGGCAAATGCCGCACTGTCACATAACAATATTTATCAAATGTGGTAGATAGCACTGCGCCGCCATATTCCTTAAAGAATTCCTCTATATCTGTTCCCCCACCAAAAAAGGACATTCGAAAAGGTGTCTTTGTAATAATCATGAATAACTATCCTGTCTTTCAGTCTGATCTTGCTTTTTGCAGCAAACACTAATTCCTGCATTTACAGTTCAAATAGATTCAGTACATTTTTTTTAAATATTTCAAAAGTAAATAAGTCTCTGGCACGTTGATATGCATTATCTCCCATTTGTACCCTTAGCTTCTCGTTATCGGCCAAATTCTGAATCGCTCTTGCATACTGTCTACTGTCTCTATTTTTACACTCGATTCCAGTAACACCATCGAGACTTACAAAATTTACTCCGCTTCCGGGGATGGTAAATGTCACCGCAGGTTTTCCATAATACATAGCATCTGCAAGTGCCAATCCAAACGCTTCATTTCGTGTAATTGAAGGAAAACAAAATATATCACAGGCATAATAGTATGCCCGTAAATCTTTCTCACTTAAATGCCCCGTAAAATGGAATCGACTGTCTTCTGCTGTTTTCGCCTTTAATTCCTCTGTCAGTGGTCCGGATGAACCTATAAAAAAAACAAACTCATCTCCCAAGTATTTACTTGCCTCAATCAAATACTCCAAACCTTTATAAGAAACATGTCGTCCAATTGAAAAACACATTATCTTGCCATTTGGCTTAATTTCTGCTGCTCTTGCTTTGTCCGCTTCTGAAATTTGCAACTCGTTTTCCCTCACACAACTCGGAATTACCGTGCATTTTTCTTTGAATTTTAGTAAATACCTGCTTCCTTCAATATAATTTTGTGATGTCGCCACCACATGATCTGCACGTCTAAGAAGATTCCTGTTTTGCTGAATGAATATTTTACCCAGTACTTTCTGTTTGATGATGTCACTGTGCCACCATACAATAAATTTAAATGCACGCTTTTTATAATGAAGAAGGAACTCTGCTAAGTACGGATTTGGATAATGAAAAATTACAAAATCCGGCTGAAACTCATTCATAACTTTTTTCAGAATACGAATATACGAAAAAGAGATTGGTTGAGATGCGATATGTAAATCCATTTTACAGCGAATAACTTCTACACCATTAACTTTGTGTCTGATATTTTTGACTGGGTCAAGCTGTTTTCCGTCTTTTACCACATTATGATTTATACAGATGATTTTCTGTTTCATATCCTCTACGCCAATTTTCAACGCCTGTGCAATATCCATTGCTGTTACACCAATTCCACTTATCTGCGGATAAATATAATCAGCTATTTGCAATACCTTCATTTTCCATTTCCTCTAATATCTTTCTGTAAGAATAATTGATTCTTGCAGTGTATGCACTCTATAATGAAAGTTTTCATAAATTGACAATTTCTGGTCATAAACACTATTGCCAAATGCCTTATTAACCATTTCTGATATCTTCCCTCCAACCTGAGATGTAATAATTACAGCCGGATTTAACAGCTTCGTAATCTTAATCGGATGCCACGCTATGTCCGCAATTTCTTTTGCCACTAATGCTGTATTTGTATACTCAGCGTTCTGTGGAAAATAAATTCCACCTTCACTGGAAAGTATAAGCAGACATAAAAATTCACACAAATTATCAATATGGATCATAGAGCGCACGTTTTCTACTGCTGGAAAAACAGGAGCCCTTTTTGCGATCCTAGATAGAACAGGATAATTCCCCTTACTTCCTCTCCCATATATCATCGGCGGCCGAAGTACCGCCACATGGAACTCTTTATCCTGCAGCCTGCGCACCAGCTTATCCGCCTGCCATTTGCTGTCTCCATAAAAATTTGCTGGAGCAGGAAGTGTGTGCTCGTCTATCACCTTCTGTTTCCCAATGGGAGCCGCCTCTCCATAGATGATCATAGAGGACATAAAAACAAACTGAGAAACCCCTTCCGCCTTTGCTTTCCGGGCGGTCTCGACTGCCAGATCCGTATTGACCGCATAATATCTGGCTTTCGTTTCCTCATCTACATGTCCCACATCCGCATGGGCAATTCCTGCCACATGGAACACACAGTCATAGTCTCCAAAATCCTTTTCCCTCCATGCACCGTCAATCATATCTACAGTATCTATGATGAAATTTTCACTGTAATGCTCTCTCGCATATGTCTCAAAAGATTGTCCGATATAACTGTTTGCTCCTGTGATCAAAACACGTTTGGAATGAGCTGCATTTGTATCTATCTCAAACTTTTTCTTATAAGCATAGTCTTCAAATCCTGCATCCGCAGCTTCTACCGCTTCTATTCTGTATGCTGTCCTATGATCTGCTTCGTTTTTTTTTGATCTGACGCCGTTTCGCCTGGATACTTTTCTCTTATGTATCTCCCCGGTTCCGCCTTCCACAACTCCGTCTCCGCCGGCAACCGAAAGAACTGTTCCAAACAGACATTTCACATCAAAAAACAGGGCCTTCCTTCCGCCCTGCCGCAACCGTCTCACATATTCCCCATCCAGCTTCGCCTTTTCCGGTATTTCCAGTTCATCCCTGCCATTGATCTGCGCCCATCCGGTCAGGCCCGGTGTCACGCTGTTTGCGGAATACTTGTCACGCTCCTTTACCAGATCCTCCTGATTCCACAATGCCGGCCTAGGGCCGATTATACTCATCCGTCCCCGGAAGATATCCCAGATCTGGGGAAGCTCATCCAGGCTGGTTTTTCGAAGCACGCGCCCCACCCGTGTGATATACTGTTCCGGGTCGCTCAACTGGTGGGTCGGCACATCGTGGGGCGTATCCATCTTCATGCTGCGGTATTTATGCAGCATAAAAAAATGCTTGTCCTTCCCCACTCTTTTCTGCGTGAAAAAGACAGGCCCTGGATCGTCCAGATAGACTGCAAGGCTGAGCAGCCCGTAGAGCGGCGACAAAACCACCAGCCCGCCGAAGCTGAGCAGCTTATCCACCACCGGTTTCACCTTTCCCTCGTAAACCGTCTCCGGCCGATTCTCGACTTCGCCCGGCTTTATATAAGGATTTCCGGCGTCAATATTCTCCGGCTCTGTCCTCTTCTTTGCCGCAGCGTTCATCACGCCGTACGCCCCCGCCAGAACAGCCCCTGCCAATATGAAATTCCTGCCATTTAGTTTTCTGTCGCCCATAGCCTCCCGTATCTGTCCCCAATCATTCAAAGCAGATGTGCGCTTCATTTGCTGCAGATGCAGCCTTTACAGCGCTGTTTCTGCAGTGAATCCTTTCTGCTTTTCCAATCTGCCCCTGTTACTGCCTTAAACAACAAAGAATTTCGCTTGCGAAACTCGCGCCTGCGGCGGTCGCATTGCGACATCTACCTCATACGCCGCAGTGCGCATCCCCCGAGGGTTTAGATCGCACACCACAATCCCCGATCCATCTCCCGCCTGTTATAGCAGGAAACCACAATATCAATCACCCGCTCCTGCTCTTCCTCCGTCATCCGGACATCCGACGGCAGGCAAAGCCCGTTCTGGAAAATATCCCCACTCTCATTGCTCCGAACCCAGAAATCATCCTGCTTTGTTTTTTCATACTCTCTCCTGCTGCCGTCCAGTGTAATCTGGTCGCAATTCCGAAAAACCGGCTGCATATGCATGGGCTTCCAGAGCGGCCTTCCCTGGATACCAAATGCCTCCAGCGCATCCAATATCTCCATCGGGGCCGCCGTACCATGCTGGGATTGATATTCATATTCCCGCTCCGAGCGGGTTTCCTTAAAAATGATGCTGCTCTCCACCGTCATGCACGACATCCGGTAATTCGGTTTCGTGCCTTTTCCAATGGGATTCAAAAGCATCATATCCTCCGAAAAATGTTCCTCGTACCGTTCATAAATCGCTTTTTTCTTTGCGATATGCGCATCCAGATGTTTCATCTGTCCGCGGATGATTCCCGCAGCCGCGTCCCCCAACGGAGCGCCGTATTTCCGCCTGATATCCCGGCATCCGAACGCACTGGAAAGCGAATGTTTTTCCAGTCTCCGCGCCTTTCGATCCTCCCGGGAATCATTGGTCAGAAGCATACCGCCTCCGGTTCCTGTCATGAGTTGGCCATTGCCGAAACTCAGCACACCGTAGTCACCGAAGCTGCCTGTCTGTTTTCCGTCAATGGCAGCGCCGAAGCTCTCACACGCGTCCTCGATCAGCAGGGCGCCGTGTTTTTCACAGATTTCTTTCACCCTCCTGACCTGTCCCGGAAAACCGTAAATGTGCGCCATGATGACAAGCTTCACATCCGGATACCTGTCAAAGGCAAGTTCCAGGGCTTCAGGGTCCATCCCCCAATCCCAGGGCGATGCGTCAATAAAAATCGGCTCGCCCCCTTCGTAAAGCACCGGATTCACCATTGCCGAAGAGGTCAGGTCCGAACAGAACACCCCTCTGCCGGACAGCGCACCGCCTTTTCCATATACACGGCTTCCAAAAATGTCATTTCCGCATCTGACGCCGCAATCCCCGCTGCCGTAGATTTTTTCCGCTGCCAGTCTGACGGCCATATGCAGCGCCGCTGTACCGGAAGAAAATGCCGCGCCGTGCTTTACCCCGATCAACCGGGCCGTCTCTTCCTCCAGGGCCTCCGCATGTTCGCCGGACGCCCCGGGTTCCAGCGCCTTGCTGACATACTCCAGCGCTTCGCCGTACAGGATCGGTGCCGCCGGCTCCGCTCTTCTGTTATGAAATTGTTTGATTCCTCTGAACCTTGGCTCCTCCCTGATGGATTTCGCCGCAGCTTCCGTCAGCACTTCCGACACCCTTTTCCTTTCATTTCCATAATTCTGCAGAGGATGGGATTGTTTCACGCCCACGCCTCTGTGGATATTTTTTTCAAATGCTTCCGCCCCTCCCGGCTTTCCGCCGCGAAAGGCAGGCTTCGCCATACAGAGTTCATTCCTGCCCTCTGTCTTTGGCGCGTTATATCCGCTTTTTCCTGCGTGGTGACCCCATCATCCTCCGCATTCCAAAGTTTCCTGAGTTTCTATCCTTCATTCTTGCCGGCCGGCTGATCCGAAACCTTTTTCAGAATCCCGACCCCCATCTTGACCATCACCTTGCGCCCCAGAAGCATGACTTCAATCCCGGCAATCCTCTGGTGGCGGTCCACCCATTTGACCCTGCCCTCCATGCCTTTCATAGGGCCGTCGGTCACGACCAGCTTATCATTCACCGTATATCCTTCCGAATAGCGTATGACATGCTCCGCCCCGCCGAGCCTTTCCAAAAGCTCCTGCTCATCCGGGTAAATCGGTGCGATCTGGTCGTCTACTCCCAGCATCTTCGCCATTTCCCCGACGTTCCGGAGCCTGATGCGGAATCCGTCTGTGTCCCCGGTCTCGGCAATGATATATTTCTGGAAGGCAACCTCGGTTTTTTTCTTCCATTCCCCGCATTCCTTGACCATCCGTTCGGAAAGGATCGTAAATATGTCCTCACCGGGAAGGAGCAGATTCCGTTCATGGCACTTTTCAACCACGGCAAGCTCGCGCTTTGCCTGTACCTGTATCGCATACCACACAGCTTTCCATTCCTTTCGTTCCCCATCCTGTATCGGATAGTCGATGTTTCTTAAGGGCAGCTCCTCATATGCCGGCCTGATTCACCATTTTGCCGATCTCCTCGCCGTCAAACCGAAATCCCAGCCTCAGGGGCTCTTTTCCCCCGATAAAATCCCCGCCGATGACCGCAAACCTGCGGTGATAATTCACGTAAACCACTTTGTCGGCAACCTTTACAAGGGGCCCGGAAAGGTACTCGTTTTTCTTCTTCCCATTTCCGGCATCCACGGACGTCCTTGCCGTGGAAAGCCCGATCTCACCTTTCTCATCCACGATCAGGCGGAACAACGCCTCTTCCTCCCCGTCTAAGGTGGAGACAGACCAGTTGTCGCTGAACAGCAGCCTTTTCGGCGTTTTTTTCAGGATGTCATGCACCGCTTCCGGCTTGTCGGTTTCGATAAATACATAGCCCGGAAGGTATTTTCTCACCACATCCCTCAACATGCCCTGACTTTTCTGTGCCTTGTGCTGCACCAAATGGAAGCAGCGGGTATAGGATGACGCCGGAAGCAGCGCCTTGATAAAATCTTCTGTTTTTTCCTCTCTGTCATCCCCTGCATAAACCACACACCACATCTGACATCATCTCCTGATCAGCTTATTTTTTTCGTAGAATTTATATATTCTACGAAAGTTCCGATGGAAACCCGCAGAACCATTGAGCCTGAAAATCCGATCAGTCAATGTTTCAGCCAATCAGCTTATAAATCAGCGAATCCGAAAATCACATTTTTCGCGGAAACAAAAAAATCCGGCAGAATATGTGAAAATTCCGTGAATTTTTCTACCGGATTCTAAGTATTTGGATGCTCAAAGAGCATCCAACCATACAGGTGGCAATTTTTTGTTTCGCGGGAATCCATCTTTTTTATGATTGGGTTCTGCCGCTGATCAATACGGAAAGCTTGTCCATATGCTTCTGTTTCAGATCCATGGTGGGATGGACATATCGGTCCATCGTAATCTTCACGCTTGCGTGGCCAAGAATTTCACTTAGGGATTTTACATCAAATCCCAGTTCAATACATCTGGTGGCAAATGTGTGGCGCAGCGCATGGAAATTAGCGTCTGCGATTCCGCAGGCGTCTACAATCGCCTTGAAACGGTTTTCCATCGTCCGCGGTTCCACGTAGACATTCCTGCGTCCTGTGAGAAAATAGGTATCTTTCGGTCCCTCCATTTCCTTCAAAAGCCGCAGGATGTCGGAGGGGAGCGGAATCTCCCGCACGGAGCAGGCGCTTTTCGGCAGCGTCACAATAACCCGCGTCCTACGCTCGGGGTCGTCCGGCGTCTGAATCCGCGTCATGGTCGCATGGATATCCAGCTTTCTGTTTTCCAGAGAAATATCCTCCCATTTGAGGGCGCAGAGCTCGCCGAGCCGGATTCCGGTATAAAGGCAGAGCATAATGCCCAGCCTGTCGCTGCCCATGTCGGAGAGCAGGCATTCCTCCAGTATGTGCTGTTCCCTGGCACTGAACACACGCAGCGGCTTCTTCTGGTCTTTCAGCGGAAATGCATCGAGATCCGCAGCCTGGACATGTCTGGAATCCTGCGCATACCTCAGCACGGCTTTGAGCACGCAGATGATCCCCCTGACGCCCCTGGGAGACAGCCCCTTTCCATGTATTCCCCCCGATGTAAGTAGCCCTGTAAGATATGCAGAAAATTCTTCCTTGGTGATCTCCGCAACGCATCTGCCGCCAAATTCCGGGAGCAGGTACCGGTTCAGGATGTTGCGGTATTTGGCCATGCTGCTCTCCTTTAAAAATGGCTCCCGCTCCTTAAGCCATTCCCAGGATACCGTGGAAAACAGAAGCCCGCCTTCCCGAAGAAACGGATTTTTCCTGCTTTCCTCATATGACACAGCCGCCGCATCCCGCCTTTTCAACGCTTCCTCATAGGTTGCTCCGGAAACATAGCCGTATCTGAGCCTGCCGTCGGCCCCCCTGCCTTTGATATACCGCCCCTCCCATTTTCCGGTGTTCCGCAGATAGATGTTGTTTCCTTTTCTCGCCATGAAATTTCCTCCTTTGTATGATTCCTTTTCCATATTTAATAATATATATTGCGTTGAAAAACCAGACAAAATTTGGATATTGACAAGCTAGTAAATTTGGTGTAGACTACAGACTGTATTTACATGCAAATAGTTCTGTTTCGTAGAATATATAAACTCCACGAAAATGAGGCCGTTTCCTTTGACAGGGATGCGGCCTTTTTAACTCCATCAAATATAGACATTTCAATATAAATATTTGAAATTCCAGGAATCCCCTGCCGTACTTCCTTTTTTTTTCGGTATATGGTATCATAAAAGCATCTGAATGTCTGTTTGTGATCTCATGCGAAAAAATATATGAACATTTTTTACATGCCGCAGGCCGCGGTAAATTATGGAGGGACCCATAATATGGAAAAAAATAAAAACTTTTCATTGCAACCACAAAGGGAAACGGCGGATTCTGCCCAATCGGAACATGCATCCGTCCGTACATTTCTCGGAATGCTGAAACTGCTTCGGACAGACTGCATTCACTGCTGGCCATTACAAGAGAAGTCTTTGGAAAACAGGTTTGCCTGGAACGTTTTCCGGGCACGCTTCTATCCTGCGCTCCGGCGGAACAGCAGCCGGAGACCCGTGTGATAGACGACACCATTGAGAATTTTTATATTTTGGAAAATCAGTTGATGGAGGCAGTTTCACAAGGTGACAGCGAGAAAGCCCTGTCTGCATTCCGTACGCAGGAGCATCTGACTTTCTTCCCCAGGTCGGTAGATGAAGTGGTCGATTATCACGGCAAACTGACGGTTCTCAACGTCCTCTGCCGCAAAGCAATAGAAAAAGGCGGCGTCCATCCGATCCATATAGACACGATCTCATCCAGGATCTCCCGGCAGGTGATTGCGGAAGAGTCGGTCTCCATACTTCGCGGCATGTCTGAGAAAATTATTCAGGAATACTGCCGTTTTGCCGCAGAGTACGCTTCAAAGAAATACCATCCCCTGGTGGAAAGCTGCATCCTGTATATTGATCGTCATTTTAATGAAAATCCGTCGCTGGCAGATCTGGCTCTCAGGAATTATGTTTCAAAACAATACCTCAGTGTGCTGTTCCGAAAAGAAACCGGACAGAACATTACCGCTTATGTACATGCAAGACAGCTTGCGCACGCCGCCGGGCTCCTCAGAAGTACCTCCCAATCTGTAGAGGAGATTGCGAACCAATGCGGGCAGGGCAATGTCTCATATTTTACAAAAATGTTTAAGGAGCACTTCGGCATAAGCCCGAGAGAATATAGAAAAAGCGCGCAGGACGATGAAATTCGTAAATAACAGCTTTCAGGGCGGCACGAAAATCCGCATCGGATGCCGCCGAAAAAGCTCAGACTATAACACATATTTTGAGGTACGATATCATGACATCTGTTTATCATTATCATTCGCCCCTGGGCGGTATTACGATTTCCGGCATTGGAAACGAACTCACAGGACTATGGTTTGACGGCCAGAAGTATTTCGGCAGTACGCTGCCAAAAGAATATGAGGAACAACCCCTCCCTGTGTTTGAAGAAACTAAGAAATGGCTTGACATCTATTTCAGCGGCAAGGCTCCGGATTTCACGCCGCCGCTGAAAATGGAAACAACGCCTTTCCGCAAAGCCGTATGGGAACTATTGCTCACGATTCCATTCGGGCAGACTCTGACATACGGCGGGATTGCGGACCGCGTCGCAAAGCAGATGGGGCTTCCTCATATGTCTGCCCAGGCGGTGGGAGGCGCGGTGGGGCACAACCCCATTTCACTGATCATTCCCTGCCACCGGGTGGTGGGAACAGACGGAAGCCTGACAGGCTATGCCGGCGGGATTGAAAAAAAGCTGCATCTGCTTACTATGGAAAACGCAGAGATCGTTCAAAGGTAGCCATACGTTTTCCTATGCTTCCAGAACATCCCCGCCGACAGCACCAGCGCCATCAGCTCCGCCGCAGGCGTGGCCAGCCAGATTCCGCTGACCCCCAGAAACAGCGGAAGCACCAGCATGGTGATTAGCATGAATACAAAGGATCGGGAAAATGCCAGGACCGCCGACACCACTCCGTTGGACAGTGCGGTGAACATCCCGCTTGCAAAAATATTAAAACCGATAAATATAAGCGCTATGGCGCAGATCCGGTTTCCGGTCACGGCCAGGTCATAGACCGGATTGTCCGGTCTTGCGAACACGGATACCAGCGGTTTTGTCAGTGCAAAGGATGCAGCCAGCGACAGGACGGAAATGCAGGCGATCACTTTCAGGCTGATCCCGATCAGCGTTTTCAGTTTCCCGTGGTTTTCTTCCCCGTGATAATAGCTGATCATGGGCGCCACCCCGTAGGAATATCCGGTATACAGGGAACTGACAAACATCAGCACATACATAATGATCGTCACCGCCGCCACGCCGTTTTCCCCCACATATCTCAGCATCGTCCAGTTGAACATCATTGTGATGATCCCGGTGACAAGTGCTGTGGCCATCTCCGAGCATCCGTTTGACGCCGCATTTACAAGCACCTTGACGCGCGGCACCGGTTTGCGGAAATGGAGAAGGCTTGTTTTCCGGCTGAACACGAACAGTCCCACAACCGCTGTCACAGAGTATCCCATCCCTGTCGCCACGGCCGCGCCGCCGATCCCCATGTCCAGCACCCCTATAAATACATAGTCCAGCACCATGTTCAAAACGCCACCCGTCACGGAGCATACCAGGGAAAGCGCTGCCTTTTCGCTGGCGATCATGTAGAGTGTAAAGTTGTTCATCAGCAGGATCGGAACCGTAAACAGCAGATACCGGCTCAAGTATTCCACACAGTATCCGGCCACCGCCACAGACAGATTCATCCCCGAGAAAACCGGCCCCATCGCCAGATAGCCCAGAGCGCACATCACAAATCCCACCGCAGCGTTGACCAGGATTAAAAAGGTAAAATCCTCCCTTGCCTCCGAGACCTTCTGCTCTCCCATTTTTTTCATGATCACCGCGCTGCCTCCGGTGGCCAGCATGGTGGAAACGGCGGTCACAACCTGGATGACCGGCGCCGTCAGATTGATTGCGGAGAGTGCGTTTGTACCGATCAGGTTGGACACAAACAGGCCGTCAACCATGGTGTAGAAGGACATAAATACCGTCATGGCTATGGTGGGGACGGCAAATTTCAGAATATGCTTCCATGTAACCGGTTTTTCGTATAAGGTTTGATTTTCCATTGTGTTTTTTTCTCCTTGCTTTTATAATCTGTATATAGTATCATAGACCGTACAGTAACTGTATGGTCAAGGAGATTTTTAAAAAATGATTCAAAACGAGAAATTGCTCACCATCGGCCAGTTTGCGGCCATGCACGGAATCAATAAGAAAACACTGATGTGGTATGACGAGATCGGGCTGTTCCGGCCAGCGGCCGTCAACCCGGAAAATGGATACCGCTGTTACAGCTATCGTCAAAGCGCCATCTTAGAGACCATTCTCCTGCTTCGGGAACTGGACGTATCTGTCAGCGAGATTCAGGATTTTATGAAAAACCGTTCCGCCGCCAGCCTGAAAATCCTGTTGGAAGAAAAAATAACGGCCCTGGATCAGAGTATCGAACATCTGAGGTCGCTCCGAAAAACCTTATGCAGCTATCATGAACATATGGAGACTCTGCTCACTATGGACCTGTCCCAGATCCGTATTGTGGAAAAGGAAGAACGGGCCTTAGTGACCGTTGAGATCACCGGAGAGACTTCTTTTGAAAAAGAGGTGGAAATGATCACCGCCGCAACGAAAAAATGCCAGCTCCGCCGCCTGCACGACGCCTCCTACGGGACCATGCTTCCGGTGGAAAGCATTTACAGCGGATATTTTGAGGACTATACCCACCTCTTCATTGAGATTCCCGATCCCGAGGCATCGGTTTTTGCGGAAGAATCCGCAGAACTCCGCCCCCGGGAAAGCGCATTCCATATACAGCCCGCCGGCAGGTATATCCAGGCTTTCCACAAGGGGCCATGGAAAGAGATTCCCCGCAAATATCGGGAAATCCTGGATTTTGCCGAAGCGCAGAACCTGACGCTGTACGGCTTTTCCTATGAAATGGGGATCAATGAAAATGTGATCGAGAGGATGGAGGATTATATTACGCAGATTGAGATTCCAGTTTCGTAAACATTCCCTTTTAGTATCTGATTCATTACTAATCGCATCCAGTTAAGCCGTGAATTATAACTATAACTATAATCAAAAAATTTCCGTATTACAAACGCTTGCTTTAAGCACACAATAGTAATATAATAGACATATAAAGAGTGAAAGGAGATGTATCTATGGCACTGGCAACTTTAACCGCACGAGTAGATGAAAATGATAAAACCAGCTTTGACACATTTTGTTCCAATGTCGGTTTAAATACCTCCACTGCTATTAACCTTTTTGTGAAAGCAGTCTTACGTGAAAATCGGATTCCCTTTGAAATTACACAGTCACCTGATCCTTTTTTTTCTGAAGCAAACATCGCTTATGTAAAAAAATCTGTACAGGAACTGAAAGCCGGAAAAGGGAAATCCCATGAACTGATCGAGGTGGACGATGAGTGAAAAAATATGGTCAGACGATGCCTGGGAGGATTACCTCTACTGGCAGACACAAGATAAAAAAACAATAAAACGTATCAATCAGCTTATCAAGGATATTGAACGAAATGGCTGTATGAATGGAATTGGAAAACCAGAACCTCTGACAGGCGATTTGCAAGGGGAATACAGCCGTCATATCAATGATAAAGACCGCCTTGTGTACCATATGGAAGACGAACGAATTTATATTGCACATTGTCGAGGCCATTATAAAGAAACGTAGTTTATCTGGCAATGAGGCTGGTCATCCTCTGACCAGCCTTCGTCTTTTTCCCTAATCGGATTCCATATTTCCCAAGATTACTCTTCTTTCGTAAACCGTTCTTCCTCCGGATATTCCTTCTTTTTCACAACCACGCAAATGACCCCGTAGCATACAACGATAATCGCCGCATAGATGGCCGCATAGATATAACTGCCTGTCAGCTTCCACAACGCGCCTGTCCCCACAATGCCTCCCAGCACTGTAGAGGAAAAAGCGTTCGTACCGGTAACCGCTTTTCTTGAAACCTCCAGCTTCCTTTCCCAGACCAGCCGCGCCAGGCCAAATGCGAGAAGGATCAAGGCAAACATATACAATAGACGTTCCGCTTCCATAGCGACTCCTTTCTGCCTCGTAAAAACGGCTGAAACGAATTGAAATTTGTTACGTTCATTTTACTCTGAACCGCCGGATATGCGGGACAGAAATTCCTCGTACCGCAGAGGGATTCCAAGCAGGATCTAAACCTATGCGGCAGGCAGATGCTACAGAAGCTCCTGCATAACGACTCTGCATTTCTTCTTATGACATGCAATCCCATATTTCAAAACAGGCTTACATCCCTTTGCCTGAAGCAGCGCTGTATAGTTCTTCTCTTCCATCCTGCCTCTCATTTTCAAAAAACTGTTCTAAAATCTGTTCTGAAAATATATTTCTGATTTCTGTATTTGGAATTATGAGCTGCCGCTTTCTGCCCTGGGCTTTTCCGCGCTGTGTCAGATATCCGGTCATAAACAGCACACTCCACATATTTTCAATCGAGTCATACATTTCTTTATAGGTCAGTTTATCCTGAATGGTCATTGTTACAGCTTCCCCATCCATCAGCCGCTCAATCTGCCGCTTCACCGTAGCAGGCTTTGCCTTCGAAAGAAATGTATGGATGATATCATTTCCGCTTGTGTTCATCCAGTATTCCTGCGGACATGCTTCCGGATTCTGGCACAGGTCATCCACATAACAGATTACGTCCCACGGGCAATATACATCCGAATTGCCGAAATGATACCCGTCATACCAATCCTTTACCGTGCCATACTGTTCCGGGAATCCATAGTGGTCAAGCAGGCGCCGGACCTCATGATCCGTAAATCCAAAATATTCATCGCACCTTACATCTGCTATAGAAAATATCTTCGGATTGTTCAGCCCTGTAAAAATACTCTCCTTTGACACGCGCAGACAGCCGGTAAGTACCGCAAAATAGAGACTGTCATTGGTTTTCAGAGCCTGCTCAAAGATACTGCGGATCAGCGATGCCATTTCTTCATAATATCCGCTCTGCTGTGCCTTTGCCAGAGGAACATCATACTCGTCAATCAGAATCAAGGTTTTTTTGCCAAAATGTTTGTACAGAAGCCTGGATAATAAAGCCAGCGACACCATCACTGTTTCCTGTGTTTCCATCCTCAGCAGTTCAAAATAATTGCGCTTGTCTGTCTCCGTTAATCTGTCGCTGTCTGCCAGAAGCTGATACCGTTCGGCTTCCCTTTTCAATTCATAGCGCAGCATTCCTTTTGCAGTCTGAAAATCCGCTCCTTCAATGCCCTTAAATGTGACGGAAATCACTGGAAATTTTCCCATATACCTTTCGCACAGCGCATGTTCCCCTGAAATTGCAAGGCCGTCAAACAGTTCTTTTTTTGCGCCTGTTTCAAAAAAACTTTTCAGCATACTCATATTCAAAGACTTTCCAAACCGCCTTGGACGTGTAAAAAGGTTCACTTTTCCCCATCCTTCCAACAAATCCCTGATCAAATTTGTCTTATCGATATAATAAAAGCCTTCTGTACGGATCTCTTCAAAACTTTCGATGCCAACAGGCAGTTTGATTTTTAATTCTGCGGACATACCGGATCACCTTCCTGCTATCATGCCTAAATCATAAATGCTGTCCCTTTTCTTTATCATGTCACAAGAAGTATCTATTGTCAACCTGATTTCCTGTAACCGCTGAACCGTATAACTTGCACGTTACAGGTCACACCTTGACCAGGCGTGCCCTGTAACTCAGGCCGCCATTTAAAATTGCCTTCGGCAATGGGCGGCCTGAATCCCAGCTTTTATGTGCATCCTCCCGACCAATCAGCATGGTGTCTGGTCGGGGTGTGACATGTAACGTGAACAGTTCATAAACCACGTGAAATGCTGTGAAATTCTTGAATTTAA
>Ga0137308_101411_pt1 | contig 23891 bp, 19 predicted proteins | sample Inofrocosms_June_FD_97181 | JGI IMG/M metagenome (GOLD analysis project Ga0137308, IMG submission 97181) | Mouse cecal microbial communities from Vienna, Austria - N-Acetylneuraminic and N-Acetylglucosamine D2O microcosms_June | ecosystem: Host-associated > Mammals > Digestive system > Large... | reverse complement strand
CTGACCGGACTTATGTGTGCGTATAGCTCCTGCGATAACGGCGTACCCGCTTCATATCGCTCCACCCAAGGCTGCGCTTCAAGGTACTTGGCATAGTCTCTGGCATGGCGGGAGTGCAGGCATACCATTTTCCCGTTTTTTTCGCTGTAAAAATTGATGCTCCTCATCTTCTGACCAAGCTTTTCCATCTTTCACCTCATCATGTAGCATCGATATCTGGAAGCAGCTTTGCAGCCTATATAATTTCCTGGCACAATGTAAACAATTCCTCAGCTGCCCGTTGAAACTGCGGAAGGAACTCTTTAGATGTGTCGTAGGACAGATATAGCGTACCAAAGGCTGCGATCCAAAACAAGTTCATGGTCTCTTCGGACACTCGTTGCTTTTCCAGTTCTAAAACCACTGCATGGAGCCTGATGGTCAGCTTACTCCATAGCAAGAAAAATTCATCCTGCTCCGGGATTCCAAACCGTTTGATCCAATCTCGTACCGTATTGACACGCTTTCTGGAGCCGCAATCGGTATCGTTGAGCATATACTTGATTTCAAGCTCAATTTCTTGACCGCTATCCTCCGTTCCTCCCTCCAGTACGGTTTTATTGACGGCTACCCGGCCCAGCGGGAACAGAGCGCAGGCAGTCGGCTTGCAGTCATGGATGGAGCAGAGGCCATTCTCAAGGAAGGGACAAACCTCGTTTTGACCACGAGGAACCATATGGACGAGAGGAATTTTGGATGTGCTGCCGATGTAGGCTTCTGCGTATCTGTTAATAACCTCTCCTGTCGTTGTTTGAAATTTTCGGGCGATGTTGAAGATATCTCTGGGGCTAAAAAGGATCGTGTGCTGATGTGTGCAGCATTTGCCGCATTTCCGGCATTTGAATCGGAACTCAGAATCCAAGTCCATCAACTGCCGCTCAATTTCTTCCGCATGGTTCTCTTCTGCTAATTGTCGAATATCCATTCACTGCTCCTCCTCGTTTTGGTTGTCTTTTTTGGTAATGCGGACATCCTCGGTGACTTGCTCAGAGAATTGGTGCTTGTGTCTCTTCATAGACTCCCTCGCTTTCGTTGGTTAAAGTTTTAATCTCAATTTTTACAGATCCAAGGAATTAAACTCAATTTTGACCTGCCAGAATTGAAATTAAATCAAAAAATCGCAGGAAAAATTAAGAATAATTCGAATTAAGCCCAATTACTATGTGAACGTCTTTTTTTAAACGCACCATCTGTCTGCGATTTTTGTCCATTGTCTGCCGAAAGATGGCAGTTTTCTAAAAGCCAAAAAACTCACTTTTTGCAACTTTTCCCCACACTTCCACCCTCACGCTCTCCCTCACGAACCCCCAACTTTTTCGCCCTTTCAGGGGACTACTTCGACTGCGACATTCCCGCTCATCCTCCCTCACGAACTCCCCAACGTCTACCCTTTCAGGAAATCGCTTCGCAGCCGACATTCCCGCTCATCTTCTCTCGCATTCTCCCCATCAGCGTCCCTTTCAGGGGGATACTTCGGGAAGATTTCGGGGAAAAATTAGTAGAATACTTCCGGAATTCGGACAATCCTTGAACTAATTCCAGGCATTTGGGAACAACACTCGGGACTGGCCTGGGGGAATTCGGGGGGAGCTTGTCCAGGAACTTTTTAGGGGGGATTTTAGGGAATAGCAGATGATTTGGAATGCTTTTGCGTAGCAATCCGCTCTGGAAGAGGAGAAAACCAGGGATATGCCGGGGCGGATGTCAGGGAAGAAAAGGCTATGTAGGAGATATTTTAGGGACAAAAGTATGGGTATACTTTTAAATTTTGTGCTTTATTTGAATGATTTTATCCATTTTGGAGCGATGCTCGGGAGGGAGTTGGGGAACCTTTTTTAGGGGGCTATCATGAATTCTAATGCCCCCTTTTGCGAAGAATACCGCCTCGCTGGGGATAATTTTAGGGGAGACAAATGGGGAATGATTGCGATGTCGTTTGCGTAGAAAATCTCCCTGAAAGGGAAGAAAACGGGGAGGGGCCGGGGGATGATGGGGTGGAAAAAGGCAACAAAATAGGGCCGCAGCAACGAATTGCTACAGCCCTTTCGGGTGTCATTATTCGAGAGACATCATGCTCGTCTTATTTCAGACGCTATCACAATACAAATTACTTAATCATAGAAGCGATTTCGGCAGCGAAATCCTCCTGCTTCTTCTCGATCCCCTCGCCCTTCTCAAAACGGGTTGCGCTACGCAGAGTAACCTTCACACCGGCGGCCTTCGCCACAGACGCCATATACTGCTCCACGGTCATGCTGTTGTCCTTCACGAAATCCTGCTGCAGCAGGCAATTTTCCGCATAGAACTTATCAATCTTACCGGCAACGATCTTCTCCTTCACCTGGGCGGGCTTATTAGCCATCTTCGGATCATTGTCCATCTGGGCCAGCATGATTTTCTTCTCTTCAGCCAGCACGTCCTCAGTCACCTCAGCCTTATCCCAAAAACGGGGGTTCAGGGCTGCGATCTGCATTGCCAAGTCCTTACCCATTTCCAGCACCTGACTGGAGGCATCTCCCTCCACGGCCAGATTCACCAGCACGCCGATCTTACCGCCGGCGTGGATATAGGGAACGGAAACGCCGTCAGCATAGCGGGCAAAGCGGCGGACCTTGATATTCTCACCGATTACCAGAACCATCTCCTGCTGCTGCTCAGTAACCGTCTGACTGCCGCCGTCGAATTTGCAGCCCATCAGCGCATCCAGATCCACAGGCGCTTCCTTGGCTACAGTGTTGGCTACGCCCTTGACGAAGTCCACAAACTTCTCGTTCTTGCCCACGAAGTCGGTCTCGGCATTGACCTCTACGACAACGCCCACGCCGTCAATAACGCAAGCGTATGCCATACCCTCGGCGGCAATCCGTCCGGCCTTCTTGGCGGAAGCGGCCAGACCCTTCTCGCGCAGGTACTCCACGGCCTTGTCCATATCGCCTTCAGAAGCGGCCAAAGCCTTTTTGCAGTCCATCATGCCCACGCCGGTCATCTCGCGCAGGTTTTTCACATCAGCAGCTGTAAAAGCCATAATTCATCATCCTCCATAATCATAAATCTTAATTTGACAAAATGGGAAAACGGGGCGGGACCGTCCCCGCCCCGCATGTTTCAATCTTACTCAGCCGCAGGAGCCTCTTCAGCGGGTTCCTCGGTCTGCTCGCCCTGCTTGCCCTCGATCATTGCATTGGCCATGATGGAGGAGATCAGCTTGATGGCGCGGATCGCGTCGTCGTTGCCGGGGATGGGGTAGTCGATCTCATCGGGATCACAGTTGGTATCGGCAATTGCCACCACGGGGATACCCAGTTTGTGGGCTTCAGCAATCGCGTTGCGCTCCTTGCGGGTGTCCACGATGAACAGAGCGCCGGGCAGACGCTTCATTTCCTTCACGCCGCCCAGATATTTTTCCAGCTTTTCGATCTCGCCCAGGTGCTTGATAACTTCCTTCTTGGGCAGCATATCGAACACGCCGTCCTCCTGCATACGCTTGAGCTGGTTGAGACGGTCCACACGGGTGCGCATGGTCTTAAAGTTGGTCATCATGCCGCCCAGCCAGCGGGCGTTGACGAAGTACATATTGCAGCGGGCGGCCTCTTCCCTAATAGCCTCCTGGGCCTGCTTTTTGGTGCCGACGAAGAGCAGAGCCTCGCCGTTCTCGCTGAGCTGGCGGACGAAGTTGTAAGCTTCCTCCAGCTTCTTGACGGTTTTCTGCAGGTCAATGATATAGATGCCGTTGCGCTCCGTATAGATATAGGGAGCCATTTTAGGATTCCAGCGGCGGGTCTGGTGGCCGAAGTGGACGCCTGCTTCCAGCAGCTGTTTCATAGATACGACGCTTGCCATGTTTAATAATTCCTCCAAAAATTTAGTTTTACCCTCCAGCCTCTTCATCTGTCAGGCCAACCGCGGGGCGGCACCGGCAAAACATCCAAGGCTGTGCGGAATGCTGAACTATAATATCACACCCGAATGCTGATTGCAAGGTTTTTCTTCCATAATTCCGCCTAAATTTTTTCAATTTGCTTTTCCCGGATTTTCTCCGTCTTGTCCTCCGGCAAAAGATATGATATAATACCCCAGACATAGCCGTATAAGCCGTATAATCGGAAGCAAAGGAGACATCGCCCATGCAGATCGGACACGTGGAAATTCCATCCAAGCTGGCTCTTGCGCCAATGGCGGGCGTGACGGACGCCGCATACCGTCAGATCTGCTCCGGGCTGGGCGCGGGACTGACCTGTACAGAGCTGGTCAGCGCCAAGGCCCTGTGCTATCAGGACAAAAAGAGCCGTCAGCTCCTCCAGCCCTTCCCAGGGGAACACCCTTTTGCGGCGCAGATTTTCGGCAGCGACATTGCCTGTATGGCCGAAGCGGCGCAGATTGCTATAGAGGCCAGCGGCGCGGACCTGCTGGATATCAATATGGGCTGTCCGGTGGGCAAGGTCGTCTCCAGCGGCGACGGCGCGGCGTTGATGAAGGACCCGGAAAAGGCGGCCCGCTTAGCGGAGGCGGTGGTCAAAGCGGCAAAGGTACCTGTGACGGTGAAGATGCGCCGGGGCTGGGACAAGGGCAGTATCAACGCGGTGGAACTGAGCAGAATGCTGGAACAGGCGGGGGTCGCCGCAGTGGCGGTCCACGGCAGGACACGGGTGCAGATGTACGGCGGGACCGCCGACTGGTCCACCATCCGGGAGGTTAAAGAGGCAGTGTCCATCCCGGTCATTGCCAACGGGGACATCTTTTCGCCCCGGGACGCAGTGCGCATTCTGAAGCAGACCGGGGCGGACATGGCCATGATTGGCCGGGGCTGCTTTGGAAATCCGTGGCTGTTCCAGCAGGCGGCGGCGGTGTTGGAGGGGGAACCCATCCCGGACCGTCCCCCGCTGGCAGAGCGGTGCGATACGGCGGTGCGGCAGATTGAGCTGGCGGCGGCGTACAACTGCGAGCGGGTGGCGGTACTGACGGCCCGGCGGCACTACGCCTGGTATCTGAAGGGAGTGTCCCATGCTGCCTATTATAAAGAACAGATTGTCCGTATGGAGACATTGGAGGATGTTTACCGGGTGACAGAAGGAATCAAGAGGGATCTGCATGACAGTTGAGGAACTGGTTCGGGCCGCAGCCAAAGGCAGAACGGAGGCCTTTGAGGAGCTGGTGCGGCTGCACGAAAAAAAAGTATACGCCCTGACGCTGCGGATGTGCGGCAACCCTGAGGATGCCAGGGATGCCGCACAGGAGGCATTTTTATCCGCCTGGCGGGGCCTGCCCTCCTTTCGCGGAGAGGCTGGCTTTTCCACCTGGCTCTACCGGCTCGCATCCAACGCGGCCATTGACCAGCTGCGCCGGAACAGGCGGCAGCGGGAGGAGGACAGTCTGGATGCGGGGGAGATGGACGCGCCGGACCAGTCGCCGGGACCCCAGGAGGCGGCGGAGGGGTCGGAGCTGCAGAGAGCCGTGGCGGACGGTCTGGCGTCGCTGAGCGAGGACCACCGGCGGATTCTTCTGCTGCGGGAGTACCAGCAGCTGAGCTACGACGAGATTGCCCAGACGCTGGATATGGATTTGGGGACGGTAAAATCCCGCATTTCCAGGGCGCGGCGGGCGCTGCGAAAAATTTTGCTGGAAAGTGGGAACTTATCCGGCTATCTCCCGTCTAAACAGACAGAAAAGGAGGGGCGGTCATGAAACTGTGCGAACTATATGAGGACATGATCAGCGCCTTCATTGACGGCGCTTTGGAGGAGAAGGACCGGGCGGCGCTGATGGAGCATCTGGCAGTCTGTCCGGACTGCCAGACCTATTTTAATGAGCAGATCGCCCTGCACGACGCCCTGATGGGCGATGCGGCGGAGATTCAGCCCCCGGAGAACTTCACGGCGGACGTGATGGCCCATGTGCGCTTCAGCCCTCAGGAGAAGCGGAGGAAACCAGCGGTCCGCTGGCCACAGTGGGCGGCGTTGGCGGCGTGCTGTGCGATTGCAGCGGTGGGACTGTGGCGGGGAGCGCCGGGACAGGTGGACCGGCCTGCGGTCATTGCGGCGGCAGAGGACACCGCCGCCCCGGAGGAGGACGCCTGCGCGGACGCGCCCAGTGTCGTACAGGCGGAGAAGGCCAAGGAGCTCCCCCCCGTGGAACAAGCGGCGGATACCGGCGGCAATACGCTGGAAACGGCTCCAGAAGTCCCGCCTATGCTCAACAGCGCACCGCCTCCGGCTACTCCGGAGAGCGGCACGGAGAACCAGGAAATCCAGCTGGACGCCGGTGCGGGAGCTGTGGCTGCGGCTGAACCGTCCGAAGAACCGGCGGTCCCCGATGCGCATATGGCAGTTGAGGACGGTCCGGCCATGCCGGTCCCGGCTGCGGAAATGCCCCAGGCCAGTCCCGAAGAGGATCTCACGGCGCCGCTCGAAAAACGGACGGTTGGAACTGCGCCGGTTTCCTATACGACCGTCATTGCTGCCGGCCCGGCAGCAGCGGCCTGGGTGGAGGAAACGCTGGGCCTGCCTTGGACGGCAGGGGAACGCTACGAGCTGTCCGCGGAGGAGTACGCCCAGCTGCTGGAGGTTCTGCAGGCATCCGGGGAGGACTACACGGAGCTGCCAGGTCAAGAGAACAATGGAGGCTTTCTGCTGATTGCGGAAAACGCAATGAACCACCAATCGGAGACGGATTAAACACCGTCTCCGATTGGTTTTTCAAGGGGGATTTCACTTAATTGAAATCCAATATCGTTGTTCTACATGCCCCTCTGCATTCACGAACTCGTTTTCAAGGACGCCGCCGTTTTTTACAATGGACCGGACAGAACCGATATTATCCTGATCGCATGTCATCAGCGCCTTGTCTATACCCAGCTTCTTACATTCAAGCAGCGCCAGACGGACCATCTCCGTCGCATACCCCTTTCTTCTTTCGCATAGTGCGCCTCATGACAGATTTTGAAACAGCGCGGTCATCTCCTCCGCTCTACCGCAGGAGAGCTGCCCCTCCGGACAGCGGCCCGTCAGGAAACAGCTGGGACCGAAGCGGCCAAAGAGCTCCGGGAAGCTCTGCCGCAGCTGCCGGAGCAGCGCAATGGCTGCGGCCCGGATTTCCCACTGGGCGCGGCTGCATGTGCGCAGCCGGGTAAAGAGCTTGATCTCACGGGCGTTCATGGTGGTCATCACGTCCATCAGATTGCCGCTGAGCGCGAAATAGTAGTGGTACCGGCACAGAATCGGGTCCGCCGCAATCTCACAGACAACGCGGTTCGCCTCCCTCACGGCCTTCTGGTACCGCTCCAGCAGCGCAGGCTGGGCGGCAACCGTATCCGGAACAATCACTCTGCTGTGGTTGACGCTCGCAAGGGAGGGAACAATGACGGACTGCATCCGGTGGCGGACCAGGTGCGTAATGCCGGACAGGGTCAGGTTGGAAATACGGAAGGTGTAAGCCAGCTGCTCCAGCTCACGCGGACGGCTGGAGTGTATAAGGGAATCCCAGTCCAGGGGCTTGTCCGGCGGAAAACCGGCGGCATGACAGGCCGCTTCCAGCAGAGCCATGGGGTCCGCCGGACCGCCCAGCAGCGCGACCGCGCCCGCCTCCTCCTGAGACAGAAAAACCGGCTGGGACTCCACCTGGCAGCAGAACGCCGCAGCAGGCGCAGTTTCCGGACGCTCCAGTTCCGGCAGCAGGGCGGGAAACAGCGTCTCCAGCTGTCCGGTAATCTCGTCCGCCAGACATTGCAGCTCCGGAATGCCCCGCCCACGGCCACAGCGGATTTCACGGATGATCTGTCCCAGCTCCCTGGCATTGACAGTGCAGTAAAAATTGCTGTGGAAGGAGTAGGGCAGCAGAAACCGGGCGTCCTCCTTGGGTACGCCGCCCAGAAGCAGGTCCTGATACGCGCTGAAGAGCATGTCCATATAAGCCTGGTAGCGGGTCAGACGCTCCCCCTCCAGCTCCGGGGGGACATGACAGCCCAGCCCGCTGAAATCCACATAGCGTCTTGATTTGACAGTGAAGGACGCCAGGCGGCATTCAATGAAAAATTGTTCCACAAAAACCGACACATCCCGCATCGCCAGGGTGAACACCGCGTGCTCAACCACGGATTTATGGCCGGATTTCAGCACCTTCCCGATCAGCGTCCGGTTCTGGGGGTTGTCCTTGGCGGCGGTGAAAATTTCCAGCGCATTTCCCGGCGTGGTGGAGATCCGCGCGGCGCTGGCGCACACCGCCTCGCCCCCCATGTTGTAGCTGATGATCTCAGCGTGCAGCTTTTTTTCCATAGTCTCGCTCCTCAGCAAAAATTTTCAATGGCTTCCCGAAAACCGGGAACCCCCGCGCCCTGCGGCGCGGGGGCCTCCTATGTGCCTCTTATTTAGCAGCAGCTGTCATTGCAGCCGCAGACAGGGCCGCAGTTGCTGGCGCAATTGCAATTGCAGTTGCAGCCACAGTTGCAGCAGTTGCAGCAGCTTCCGCCGCAGTTGCCGCCACAGTTACAGCCGCAGTTGCAGCCGCCGCAATTGCAGCCGCCGTTGTTGTTCCCGCAGCTGCAGCCGCAGATGTTCCCGCCGCAGCTGCTCCCGTTGCCGCAGCAGCAGCACAGGATAATGATGAGAATGATGATCCAGCAGCAGCCGCTGCCGCCAAAACCGCTATTGTTCCACATAAATATTTACCTCCTGTGAGATGTGGGGCTGCTCACGCGCCTCAGTTCATCTTATGCAGGAGGCCGCAGGTGGTGCGGGACCGGCGAAATTTTTTGCCGGCGTCAGGACCGGGAGGTAATTTTATAGCTCAGGGTCAGGAGGCTGTCGGCAAAGTGGACGTCCTCAAACTGTACGTCCGGCACGTCGCTGGTCAGCTCCACGTTTGTGAAATTCCAAAAGCCGCGGACCCCAAGGCCGATCAGCCGGTTGGCCGTGCTCTGGGCAACGGCATGGGGGACTGTCAGCACCGCCACGTCCGGCTTGTGGGCGGGGATAAACCGCTCCAGCTCCGTCATATCCAGAATGGGCGTACCCGCCACCTGGGTGCCGATGAGGCTGGGAGAGATATCAAAAGCGGCCTCCAGGTTAAACCCCGCATCGTGGAACCGGAAATTCTGCATCAGCGCGTGGCCCAGATTGCCCACGCCTACAATAATGATGCTGTGGCGGCTGTCCACGCCCAGGATATGGCCGATCTCGCTGCGCAGCTCATCCACATTATAACCGTAGCCCTGCTGTCCGAATTCGCCGAAACAGCTCAGGTCCTGGCGAATCTGGGAGGCTGTGATCCCCATCTTTTCCCCCAGGGTGCTGGAGGAAATCCGGATGGTACCCCGCAGGTGCAGGTCGTCCAGGTAGCGGTAATAGCGGGGAAGGCGGCGAATGACAGCGTCGGATACATTTTGCTTTTTCATATCGATCTGCCTCCCAACTTCCGATTTTCTGTTTATTCTACTACATTGTCAACAGATTGTCAATCACAGCCGCCCCATATCTTTGCCAAAAATTGAAACTTTGTCCCGCCGCAGCCTCCATAGGGAGCAGCAGTACCAAAAATGGAGAAAATGCGGGAAAGATGCCGCTAAACCTGAAGAAATCGGTCATTTTAGGAACATTATACCAGAACGCCTGAAATTGGACCGGCAGTTTTTGGCAAAATTGCCATTAATCGCCAAAATTTTTTGTGGGTTTTTGCCACAAAAACAAATTCTTGATTGCCTTGACGGTGGGTAGATAAGTGGGTATAATAGTATACAATACAGCCGCTAAATTTTTGGAAATGGTCCGCGGCTGACACAACGGAGGATACTATGCTCTATAGAGAAGCAGATGAATTTAATACCCACCTCTTCCACGAGGGGACAGCCAGAAGCGCTTACGAATATATGGGCGCTCACGCTGCCACCCACGACGGAATGGCCGGCTATATGTTCCGCGTCTGGGCGCCGCGGGCACAGGCTGTTTCCGTAGTGGGTGATTTCAATTCCTGGGATGCGGCTGCCAATCCCATGGAAAAGATTACCCAGGGTATCTGGGAATGCTTCATTCCCGGCGGGAAGGTCTACGACGCCTATAAGTTTGCAGTCAAAGGTGCCGGCGGGGAGACCCACCTGAAGGCCGACCCCTACGCTTTCCACTGCGAAACCCGCCCCGGCACAGCCAGTAAGCTCTATCAGATGGACAATTATCCGTGGAATGACGCCGCCTGGCGTTCCGCCCGCAGCAAACAGCCCATCTACAACGCTCCCCTGAATATCTATGAGGTGCACCTGGGTTCCTGGCGCACCAACGAGGACGGGAGTGTGAAAAATTACCGGGATCTGGCTAAAGAGCTGGCTCCCTACGTCAAGGAAATGGGCTTTAACTTTATTGAGCTGCTGCCCATTACCGAGTATCCCTACGACCCCAGCTGGGGCTATCAGTGCACCGGCTACTTCGCCCCCACCAGCCGCTACGGTACCCCGGAGGACTTTATGTTCTTCGTCGATTACATGCACCAGCAGGGCGTGGGCATTATCCTGGACTGGGTGCCCGCCCACTTCTGCAAGGACGAGCACGGCCTGTACGAGTTCGACGGCAGCCCCTGCTATGAGTACGCCGACCTGCGCAAAGGCGAGCACGCCGCCTGGGGAACCCGTGTCTTCGACTACGGACGCCCGGAGGTCAAGAGCTTCCTGCTCTCCTCCGCCGCTTTCTGGCTGAAGGAGTACCATCTGGACGGCATCCGCGTGGACGCGGTGGCCTCCATGCTGTACCTGGACTACAACCGCCGGGACGGCGAGTGGGTTTCCAACATCCACGGCGGCAAGGAGCATTTGGAGGCCATTGAGTTCCTCCAGGACCTGAACAAGACCGCCTTTACCGTGAACCCCGACGTGCTGATGATCGCGGAGGAGTCCACCGCGTGGCCCCTGGTCACAAAGCCCGCCGACGTAATCGGTCCCAACGGCATCGGCGGACTGGGCTTTAACCTGAAGTGGAACATGGGCTGGATGAACGACATGTGCCACTACCTGAAAATGGACCCCTGGTTCCGCCAGGGCAACCACAAGGATATCACCTTCTCCATGTTCTACGCATTCTCCGAGAACTATATCCTGCCCCTGTCCCATGACGAGGTGGTGCATATGAAGGGTTCCGTGCTGGGCAAAATGCCCGGAGATGCGTGGCAGAAATTCGCCGGCGTCCGGGGCTTCTACGCCTACACAATCGCCCATCCGGGCAAGAAGCTGAGCTTTATGGGCGTGGAGCTGGGAACGGAGAAGGAGTGGGCCTATGACCGGCAGCTCAACTGGGAGCTGCTGGAGAATGAGCCCAACCGCCAGATTCACCAGTATTTTAAGGATATTAACCAGTTCTATCAGAAGGAGAGCGCCCTGTGGGAGGTCGACTTCGACTGGCAGGGCTTCCAGTGGCTGGTGCCGGACGACAACAGCAACAACGTGGTCGTCTTCCTGCGCCGGGACAAGGCTGGAAACGAACTGCTCTGCGCCATCAACTTCAGCCCCAACACCTATGAGGACTACCGCTTCGGCTGTCCCCCGGTGAAGGAATATGTGGAAGTGTTCAACAGCGACGATCCCAAGTACGGCGGCGCCGGCGTGGGCAACGCCGCCCCCTGCAAGGTCAGCTGGGAGCCTTCCCACGGCCAGGAGACTTCCGTGGCCATCCGGATTCCCCCCTTCGGCGCTGTGTTCCTGAAGGGCGAGGGCAAAATCCGCGCCAAGCCCAAGAAGAAGGAGGCGGCTGAGACCGACGAAAAGCCCAAGCGGACCCGCAAGGCCGCTGCCGCCGCACCCGCCGCTGTGGAGGAAACGCCGAAAAAGCGCGGCCGGAAACCCAAGGAGGAGCCGGAACCTCCCAAGAAGCGGGGCCGGAAGCCCAAGGAGGCGGAGGAGAAGAAACCCGCCAGCCGGGGCCGGAAAAAAACTTCTGACGACGCTGAATAATATATGAAAGAGGATGAGAGACCAATGAAAAAAGAGTGCATTGCAATGCTCCTGGCCGGTGGGCAGGGCAGCCGTCTGTATGTGCTGACCAGCGACGTGGCCAAGCCCGCCGTCCCCTTCGGCGGCAAATACCGCATCATCGATTTCCCTCTGTCCAACTGCACCAACTCCGGCATTGACACCGTGGGCGTGCTGACCCAGTACAAGCCCCTGGAGCTGAACAGCTATATCGGTTCCGGCCAGCCCTGGGACCTGGACCGCCTGGACGGCGGCGTCCATATCCTGCCACCCTACATGCAGGAGGGGGAGAAGGGCAGCTGGTTCAAGGGAACCGCCAACGCCATCTATCAGAATATCGGCTTCGTGGATATGTATGACCCCGACTACGTGGTCATCCTCTCCGGCGACCACATCTATAAGATGAATTACGGCAAGATGGTGGAGGCCCACAAGAAGGCCGGCGCCGCCTGCACCATCTCCGTCCTGGAGGTGCCCTGGGCGGAAGCGCCCCGGTTCGGCATCATGGCCGTGGACGAGGCGGACAATATCGTGGAGTTCCAGGAGAAGCCCAAGGAGCCGAAGAGCAACCTGGCGTCTATGGGCATCTACGTCTTCTCCTGGAAGAAGCTCCGGGAATACCTCATCGCTGACGAGCAGGACCCCAGCTCCAGCAACGATTTCGGCAAGAATATCATCCCCAAGATGCTGGGCGCAGGGGAGAAGATGGTCGCCTACCGCTTCGAGGGCTACTGGAAGGACGTGGGTACCCTGGAGAGCCTCTGGGACGCCAACATGGATATGCTGTCCAGAGGCGACCTGGACCTGCTGGAAGACAGCTGGCCCATCTACGCCCGCCTGCCCGCCGAGCCGCCTGCGTTTATCGGCAAATCCGCTCTGGTGGAGCACAGCGTTGTCACCCAGGGCTGCGAGATCAACGGCAAGGTGATGAACTCCGTGCTCTCCCACGGCGCGCGGATTGAAGACGGAGCGGAGGTCTCCTACTCCGTGCTGATGCCCGGCGTCACTGTCAAACGGGGCGCTGTGGTGCGCTATGCCATCCTGGGCGAGAACTGCCAGGTGGAGGCCGGGGCCACCGTGGGCGACAGCCCTGAGAACTGCGACCCCGACAAGTGGGGCGTCACCGTTATGGGTCCCGGCAGCGCCGCGGCTGCGGGCGAGGTTGTCGCGCCCAATACAATGCTGAATCGTGATCACAAGGAGGTATCCAGATGAAAGGCCTGCATGGAATCATCTTCTCTTATGAAAAACACAACGACCTGCGGGAGCTGACCCTCCACCGGGTCCCCGCCTCCGTCCCCTTTGCGGGACGCTACCGCGTTATCGACTTCATCCTCAGCAGCATGGTCAACGCCGGCATCACCAACGTGGGCGTGGTCCTGGACGGCAACTACCAGAGCTTGCTGGACCACCTGGGCTCCGGCAAGGACTGGGACCTGAGCCGTATGCACGGCGGCCTGCGCCTGCTGCCCCCCTTCTCCCATGAGCAGAGTCCCAGAGGCGTGCGGGAGTTCGCGGGCAAGATGGACGCTTTGGCCAGCGTGCGCTCCTACCTGAAAGAAATCCGTCAGTCCCACGTGGTCCTGGCCGACAGCGACCTGGTCATCAACATCCCCCTGCAGGACGTGTACCAGGCCCACCTGGACTCCTGCGCGGACATCACCGCCGTGTGTACCAGCAACCTGGAGGGTCCCCCGGACGCCACCTATTACAAGCTCAGCGAGCAGGGACGCATCACCGAGGCTCTCTATCCCCTCCGCAGCCCCGCCGGGTGCTACCGCTCCCTTGAAATCTACATCCTGTCCACCCAGTTGCTGCTGGACCTGGTGGACGAGTGCATGAGCCACGACCAGGTGAGCTTCTGCAGCGCAGTGCTCCAGGGCAAGACGGACACCCTGCATATCCACAGCTACGTGTGGGACGGCTACGCCGCCCAGATCCGCACCCTGAAGGGCTACTATGCCCGCAGCATGGAGCTGCTGGACCCCGCTATCCGCGCGGAGGTCTTCAACGCCCAGCGGCCTGTCCACACCAAGGAGCGCAACGACGCTTCCACCTATGTGGACCCCGCCGGCACCTGCTGCAACTGCCTGGTGGCCGATGGCTGCACCATCGAGGGAACAGTGGAGAACTCCATCATCTTCCGTGGCGTGTCCGTGGCCAAGGGCGCGGAGGTGAAGGACTGCATTCTTATGCAGGACGTGGTCATCAGCCGGGATGCGGTGCTGCACCACGTCATCGCGGATAAAAACGTGGAGGTCATGGAGTCCCGGACCCTGATGGGCCACGACAACTACCCCATGGTCATCGCAAAAGACAGCAAGGTGTAAGAATCGGACGCCCTTTTCCAGCCTTGTTTTATCAAGTTTTACAGTTTTTGGTCGTATAGCAGCTGTGTCCTGGTGGAAACCTTTACTTTTCCGCTGCTTTGCGGTATACTGCTGCTATAACAAGGAGGTTTTCCCTATGAAAATCCTATTTGCCACATCCGAAGCGGTCCCCTTCTGCAAAACCGGCGGCCTGGCCGACGTGGCCGGCAGTCTGCCCCAGGCTTTGGCAAAGGCGGGCAACGAGGTGGAGGTCATCCTCCCGCTCTACCAGCGCGTTGCGGACAAATGGAAGGATAAGATGTCCTTTGTCTGCAGTATTGAGGTCCCTCTGGGCTGGCGTCGTGTTTACTGCGGCCTGTTCCGTCTGGATCTGGACGGCGTAGTCTGGTATTTTATCGACAACGAATACTATTTCAAACGCGATTCCCTGTATGGCCACTATGACGACGGCGAGCGGTTCGGCTTCTTCTCCCGCGCGATCATCTCCCTGCTGCCCGCGCTGCAGTTTACCCCCCAGGTCATCCACTGCAACGACTGGCAGACCGCGCTGGTCCCCATCTATCTGAAGGACGAGTGCGTGCGCTGGAGCGATATCCGGGGTATCAAGACCGTGTTTACCGTCCACAATATCGAGTATCAGGGCCGCTACGGCAAGGAGACCCTGGAAGACCTGTTCGGTCTGGCCCCCGGCTGGTTTGCCGACGGCACCATTGCCATGGACGGCGATGTGAACCTGCTCAAAGGCGCGCTGATGACCTGCGACGCCATTACCGCCGTCAGCCCCACCTATGCCCAGGAGCTGCGCTACGCCTACTTTGCCCACGGCATGGAGAGCGTGATCCGTCTCAACAGCGGCAAGGTCTACGGCGTGCTCAACGGCATCGACATGGAGCGTTTCAATCCCGCTACAGATAAGGGCTTGGCGGTCAACTACGGCCTGGAGCTGACAAAGACCGGAAAGCCCTCTGCAAAGGACACCGTTTCTGCCGGTAAGGCCAAGAATAAAGAGACGCTGCAAAAGGAGATGGGCCTGGATGCAGCGGCGGACGTGCCGGTCATCGGCATCATCAGCCGCCTGGTCAGCCACAAGGGGCTGGACCTGGTGTGCAAGGTCTTTGACGAGATTATGTCCCTCAACTGCCAGTTCGTGGTCCTGGGCAGCGGCGACTGGAATTATGAGCAGTTCTTCGAGGCCAAGCTGGGCCAGTACCATGGCCGGATGGCCCTGTACCGCGGCTACAACGAGGCCTTGGCGATGAAGATTTACGCCGGTGCGGACCTGCTGCTGATGCCCTCCAAGAGCGAGCCCTGCGGTCTGGCCCAGATGATCGCCATGCGCTACGGCACCCTGCCCATCGTCCGGGAGACCGGCGGTCTGAAGGACACTGTGCATCCCTACGAGGCGTGGTGCGGCGCGGGCAACGGCTTCACCTTCGCTGACTACAACAGCAGCGATATGCTGTACGTGATCCGGCAGGCGGTGGACCTGTACTACAACAACGCTCCCGCGTTTAAGCAGCTGCGTACCGCCGGTATGTCCGAGGACTTCAGCTGGAAGCGCAGTGCGGAGGAGTATAATAAGATTTATCAGCGGATTTGTTCCTGACCAGCCAGAAGATTAAGGCGGGTGTATCCCGTGGATACGCCCGCCTCTGTTCTGTATTTATCCCGTATCCCAATAGAAAAGAGGAGATCTCTATGGAAAAGTTCACAAAGGAGTCCATGAAGCAGGCCATCGGCGAAAAGCTGCGCCTGAATTTCGGCGTCACTGAGGAGGACGCTACCGAAGCGAATATTATGAAAGCCTGCGCCATGGTGCTCCGCGACCGCATGAGTACCCAGTATGTGGAGTCCCGCTCCGCCATACGCAAAAAGCAGCTACGCCGGGTCCACTATATGTCGATGGAATTCCTGATGGGCCGGAGCCTGATGAAGAACGCCTATAACCTGGGCGTCCTGGAGCCGATGAAGGAAGCCATTGCGGACATGGGCTTCAAGCCCTCCCGTATTTTTGATATGGAGCCGGACGCAGGTCTGGGCAACGGCGGCCTGGGCCGTTTGGCCGCCTGCTATCTGGACAGCCTGACCACCCTGGAGATTCCCGCCCGCGGTTATTCCATCTGCTATGAGCTGGGCCTGTTCCGCCAGAAGATCGTGGACGGCCAGCAGATTGAGCTGCCCGACAACTGGCGGGACCAGAGCGATGCGTGGCTAATCCCCAAGCCGGACGAGGTGGAGGAGGTCCACTTCGGCGGTACGCTGCGGGAGTTCTGGGACGGCGACCACCTGCATATTGTCAATGAGAATTATACCCGCGTGCTGGCTATTCCCTGCGACATGACCATTGCCGGTTACGAGACCAAGCACACCAACTCTCTGCGCCTGTGGGACGCCAAGAGTCCCAAGCCTATCGACATGAGCCTGTTCAGCAAGGGCGAATATCTGCGGGCCGGCGAGGAGCAGGCTATGGCGGAGGTAATCGCCAAGGTCCTCTACCCTGAGGACAACCATTATGAGGGCAAGAGCCTTCGCCTGCGCCAGCAATACTTCTTTGTGTCCGCCACCGTGCAGTCCATTGTGCGCAAGCACATCCAGAACTACAAGACTGTGACCAACTTCCATGAGAAAAACGTCATTCAGATCAACGACACCCACCCCGCGCTGGTGATTCCTGAGCTGATGCGGATTCTGATGGATGACGCCGGACTGAGCTGGGACGAAGCCTGGCACATTACCGCCAATTCCGTGGCCTACACCAACCACACCGTCCTGGCGGAAGCCCTGGAGCGCTGGCCCCAGGATCTGATGCAGACCCTGCTGCCCCGCGTGTGGCAGATCATCTGCGAGATCGCCCGCCGCTGGCAGGAGAAGGTCACGGCGTTCTATCACGGCGACGAGTCCAAGGTCAAGAATATGGCCATCATCTGGGACAACGAGGTCCGTATGGCCAACCTGTGCATCGCCGGCGGCATGGCGGTCAACGGCGTGTCCGCGCTGCACAGCGGTATTCTCCGCAGCGATGTGTTTAAGGATGCTTACGGCATGGAGCCGGATAAGTTCAAGAACGTGACCAACGGCATCGACCACCGCCGCTGGCTGGCGGAGATCAACCCCGGTCTGGACGAACTGATCTGCGATCTGACCGGCGGAAAGGATTACCTGCGCCATCCCGGTACTGCGCTGCCGAAGCTGGACAAATTTGCCAACGATAAAAAGGTGCTGGCACGGCTGGACGAGATCAAGCACAACAACAAGCTGGCTCTTGCCAAGTTTGTGAAGAAGGAGCAGGGCTTTGTTCTCAATACGGACGCTATCTTTGACGTCCAGGCCAAGCGGCTACACGAGTACAAGCGGCAGCTGCTGAACGTGATGAACATCACCTATCTGTACCTCCAGCTGCGGGACAATCCCAACATGGAGATGCGTCCCCACACGTTCCTCTTCGGCGCAAAGGCCGCGCCCGGCTACGCGGTGGCCAAGCGGATTATCCGCCTGATTAACTCCCTGGCGGATCAGATCAACAACGATCCCATCTGCAAGGACCGCCTGCAGGTGTTCTTCCTGGAGAACTACCGGGTGTCCATGGCGGAGGTCCTGATGCCCGCCAGCGAGGTGAGCCAGCAGATTTCCACTGCGGGCAAGGAGGCCAGCGGCACCGGCAACATGAAGTTCATGATGAACGGCGCGCTGACCATCGGTACGCTGGACGGCGCCAATGTGGAGATGCACGAGGTGCTGGGCGACGAGAATATGTTCCTCTTCGGTCTGAAGACGGAGGAGGTCAAGGAGATGCGGGATACTGGCTACAACCCCTACCGGCTCTATAGCCGGGACGGTGCGCTGCACCGCGTTCTGGACCAGATCAGCAAGGGCTTCCGGGACGGTATCCGGTACGACGACATTGTCGAACGGCTGCTGTTCGGCGGCGGCTCCCCGGCTGACGAATATATGCTGCTGGCTGACTTTGTCTCCTATGCGGACGCTATGCGCCGGGTGGCGGATACCTACGGCGACCGCGCCAAGTGGAACCAGATGTCCCTGCACAACATTGCCCGCTCCGGTATCTTTGCCGCTGACCGCTCTATTGCGGATTACGCGGAGACCATCTGGCATGTGCCTTATAAGAAATAATGTGATGCCCTGGATTGTCAGGCTCCCCTTTGATGGCAATACCTGTGTAGAAATCGAGGCGTATAGCATATAGTACCCCCGGCCTTTCCATAGGTCCCAAAACGCCGGAAGCCGCTTTTGCAGCTTCCGGCGTTTTTCGTACATGTTCTTGCGAGGTCCTATAAAAATAATAAAACCACGCCTGACAGCGTGGGAGTCAAAATTACCGTTATCCTCCAAATGGAAACTAGCGGTCGCTGATTATGACATCACACCCGTCAAAAATCATGTCATCAATATCAATCGTCATATCTTTCCGTACGATCATGGTCAACACTTCCTTTCTACTAATTGTCAATTACTATTATACCATAAAACAAAAATATTGCAATGGTATATTTTGTCAGAATTGAACATTATATTTTGTACAAATTTGCCGATAAAAACAGTTTTGGCATTGGTCCGCCGGCATATATGGAAGATATTCCCAGATATGTCGAATTCGCCAGACATACGCGATATGCAGAGCGCCTGACGATTGTTTTATAAAACAGGGAACCCGGCGCCGCCCGCTGGACGCGCCGGGCTTTTTTATCCCTGGGGTCTGGAGGCCACGCTCTCCACCGGGATCATACCGAAAGCAGTCAGCTCCTCGCCGTCCGCCAGCAACCGCAGCTCCTCCACGGAGCCGATGGAGTACAAGGAGTCGGCCAGGGACCAGAGCATCATGCGCTGCTGTTCCTCGTCCTCCGGCAGCGTCTCCAGGGACGATGCCGGGATGTTGACATAGCACACCCCGTTTTCCATACGCACGAAGTTGACCTGGAAATCCTCCGGCAGCACCCGGCTCAGCTCCCGATTTTGCGGTCCCTCCAGCAGCGCGGCCACCAAATTTTCTGCCAGTGTCTGGCCCTCGTAGAGTTCGATGACCCGCCGCTCTCCGGTCAGAGCGTTGGAGCTGTTCAAAAAGTACAGCGTCACCTCCACCGCCTGCACCACGTCGTCCATGGTGGACAGCAGCACATCCCGCTCATAGAAGACCTGCTTCGGCTGCTGTCCCAAAGCGCGGCCCTGGGCGGTGACGGATACGGCGCTGATGCCGTCCAGCCCGGTCAGGGAGAGGGTCAGGCAGTAGTCTGCCAGGGCCAGGTCCACCCCGCTGAGCCGGTTGACGCCGCTGCTGAAATCCACATAGGCCCGCCGGTCCAGAATCTCCAGTCCCAGCAGCTCCACGCCGTCGGGCAGAGGACTGCGCAGTCCGGCCTCCTCCGAGCCGTCCAGCAGACGCCGCACCACCGCACGGGCAAGCTCCTTCAGCGGTGCGTCCTCCGCCACGTCCAGCCGCTCCATATGGCTCTTGATCTGGTCGTTGCCCCTGGCCTTGGACTCCGAGGCCAGGAAGTAGAGCAGGCAGTCCTCCCCCTGCTCCTCTCCGTCCATCGACGGTGCGCCGCTGGCCGCCAATGCCAGCAGCAGCAGTGCGGCCAGAAGAAGTCCCCATCTGTTTTTCATACGTCCTCCTCCAGCAGACGGCAGGGCATTGTCACCAGGAACCGGGTCCCGCCGGCGGGAATGCTCTCCGCCCGGATGGCCCCGCCCCGGCGGCTCACCGTGTCGCTGACAATGCTCAGACCCAAGCCGGTGCCGCCTGCCGCACGGCTGCGGGCCTTGTCCACCCGGTAGAACCGCTTGAACACATTGCGCAGGTCCTCGTCCGGGATGCCGATGCCGTTGTCCTCCACCGTCACCACCGTGGTCTCCTCGCCGGTCTCCGCCCGGATGCGGATATAGCCCTCCCGGCGGTTGTATTTCACCGCGTTTTCCGCCAGATTGTACAGGATTTGATAGACCTCCCCCTCGGTGGCCGCGATCACCGCCCCAGGACCGCAGGAGACGTACACCGCCACCTCCTTCTCCTGAGCCACAGGCCGCAGCATCCGCGTCACCCGCTCCAGCACTGGCTCTACCTCCACCAGCGTTGGCGGCTCCGCCGCGCCGCTGTCCAGCCGGGTCAGCTGCAGCAGGTCCTCGGTGATACGGCTGAGCCGTTCCGCCTCCTGGCCGATGTCGCTGACAAACTCCCTGGCTGTGGCGTTGTCCATGTTCTCCGTCTGGAGGATGGAGTCGGTCAGCAGGCGGATGGAGGCCAGGGGGGTTTTCAGCTCGTGGGAGGCGTCGGAGACAAACTGCCGCCGCGCGCTCTCCGTCTCCTGGAGGCGGTCCACCAGGTCGTTGAACTCCCCGGCAATCTGGGTGAACTCATCGTGGCCGCTCAGCCGCGCCCGCTGGTTGTACGCCCCCTCCCGGACCCCCCGGATGGCGGTTTGCAGCGCGCCCAGCCGCTGGGTCAGCTGGCGGCTGAACACCAGGCTCACCACCAGCATCAGCGCGGCGATGCCCACGGAGATGGAAAACAGGTTGCCGCTGAGGGTCCCCAGCAGAGACGCCTGCTGGGTGTCGTACTCGTAGACGTACACGCCGCCGATGATCTGGTTCCGGTACAGCACCGGCTGGGCGGCGCTGGAGTGGAACGCCCCCTCTTTATAGACGCAGTACACCGCGTTGTTCCCCCGCAGGGCCTCCACCAGCTCCGTATAAAAGACATAGTAGCCCGTGGCGTTGCCCGCCTCCCGCGTGTCGTAGAGCACCTTTCCGTAGGGGTCGGTAATGATGGCGCGGGAGATGCCCTCCAGCTCTGCCGCGGCCATGGCAGCGGCGGTATTTTCCTCCGTCAGCGCGTCCAGGCCGGTGACGGAGGCGTTGATGGCGGCGGCGCTGCTCTGGAGGGCGGTGTGCTTGGACCGGAACACCAGGTCCTCGCTGACCAGCAGCGGATAGGTATTCATCAGGACCAGCACCGTTACCAGCAGGGCAATATAGCTGGCGCTGATCTTCAGCTGAAGGGAAATCCTACCCCTTAAAATAGTATCCAACCCCCCATTTGGTCATGATATACTCCGGTTCCGCGCTCTGGCGTTCCAGCTTCTCCCGCAGGCGGCGGATGTGTACGTCCACCGTGCGGTAATCGCCGGTGTAGGAGTAGCCCCACACCACGTTCATCAGATTTTCCCGGCTGTAGACCCGCCGCGGGTTCTTCATCAGCAGCTCGATGAGGTCGTACTCCTTGGCCGTCAGCTCCACCGTTTTCCCGTCCCGGATCGCCACCCGCTGTTCCGTGTCCAGCGTCAGCTCCCCTACGGTGATCCGGCTGCTGCCCCGGCCCTGGGCTCCCCCGGAGGCCCGCCGCAGCATGGCCCGGATGCGGGCTTTCAGCTCCAGAAGGTTGAAGGGCTTGGTGATGTAGTCGTCCGCGCCGCACTCAAAGCCGATGATCTTGTCCGTATCCTCGCTGCGGGCCGTGAGCATGATAACCGGCACGTTGGAGAACTCCCGGATGCGCATACACGCCTCCAGACCATCGATTTCCGGCATCATCAGGTCCAGTATCACCAGGTCGAACTGTCCCTCCCGCGCCAGCTCCACAGCCGTTGCGCCGTCGTAGGCGCATTCCACCTGGTAGCCCTCGTTTTCCAGATTGAATTTCAGGCCCTTGACCATCAATTTTTCATCGTCTACTACTAATATTTTCATCTGTCTGCCTCCTGCCTGGGTGTTTGGTCCGCGTTTCAGCCAACGGTCACACGGCGCCGGAATTTTGCCAGCGTCCCCTCGCCGATGCCGCTGACCTTCAGAAGCCCGTCCACAGACTGGAACGGACCGTTGACCTCCCGGTGTTCGATAATCCGCCGGGCCAGAGCCGGTCCAATGCCGCTGAGGGCCTCCAGCTCCTCCTGGTCCGCGGTGTTGATGTTGACCAGATCTTCCTGGGGGGATTCCGTCTGGTACTGGGCGGTGACGGTGTAGTCCGAACCCGCCGCCGGTTTCAGCGTAAGCAGGTACAACGCCGCCAACGCCGTCAGGAACACCGCCGCCAGCAGCAAGAGAAATCTTTCGGTTTTCGTAAATTTTCCAGCCACTTTACCAGTTGAACTCCCGTCATTTTTTTGGTATACTAGATACAGAACTTTCCGGATTCTCCCCTTGAGAAGCCGCAAGCGTCCTGTCAAATCCAAGTATACCATATTTGAGTGGAGAATGATATGAAAAATCGCCGTTTTTTTTGTCTTTTTTTTGCCTTCCTTCTCGTGCTGGGACTCGCAGCCCCTGCCAGAGCCGCCAATGACAACATCGGGGACTGGGAGGTGGCGGCAAAAGCCGCCCTGCTGATCGACCCGGATACGGAGGAAATCCTCTATGCCCGCAACATCCACGAGCGGCTCTACCCCGCCAGCCTCACCAAGATCATGACCTGCCTGCTGGTACTGGAGGCCATTGACAGCGGCGGTCTCTCCATGGACACCCTGCTCACCGCCTCCGAGGCGGCAGTGACCTCCATCCCCGCCGACGGCAGTACCGCCGGACTGAAGACCGGGGAGCAGCTGACGGTGGAGGAACTGCTCTACTGCATCATGCTCTCCTCAGCCAACGAGGGCTGCAACATTCTGGCGGAGGGGGTGTCGGGGACCATCGAAGCCTTTGTGGACCAGATGAACAGCCGCGCCGCCGCCCTGGGGTGTGAGGACACCCACTTTGTCAACACCAACGGCCTGCCGGACGATAATCACTACACCACGGCCTGGGACCTCTACCTGATTACCCGCGAGGCCCGCAAGCACCCGGACTTCATGCCCATCGTGGGCGAGGCTTACCACGAGGTGCCGGCCACCAATCTCTCCGCCCCCCGCAATCTCCGCAACACCAACTATCTCCTGTCCAGCTGGTACACCACCGGCTACCTCTACAAAGGCGCGGAGGGCATCAAGACCGGCTCCACCAGCGCGGCGGGGTACTGTCTGGTCGCCTCCGCCACCCGCAGCGGCCGCAGTCTGCTCAGCGTTGTCCTGGGGGCGGAGCGGATTACCCTGGAGGACGGCACAATCCTTACCCAGAGTTTTTCAGAGACCATCAAGCTCTATGACTGGGGGTTTGACAACTTTTCCCGGCAGATTATTCTGAAAGCGGACGAGCTTGTGGGGGAGGTGCCGGTAACGCTGTCCCAGGAGCAGGATTTTGTGAAAATGCATCCGGAGGAGGAGATCGAGCGTCTGTTCCCCAAGGACGCCGATCTGGAGAAGGATATCGAGCGGACCATTACCCTGAAGGACGAGATTGTGGAGGCCCCAGTGACCAAGGGGCAGGCGCTGGGAACCATTACCTTGAGCTACAATGGCGCTACATACGCCACGGTGAATCTGCTGGCGGATGAGGATGTATCGGCCTCCCGGTTTTTGGTGCTCCAGCGGGATATTCTGGAGTTTTTGCACCGGCCCATCCTGTGGATTGGGATTGGCAGCGCGGTGGGCGTGATTGTGCTGCTGCTCATTCTGCGGGCTGCGCTGAAGTCCAACCGCAGAAGATATGGACGGAGTTCGTCCTCCTCGCCACGGAGAAAGGGCGGGTACCGGGGACGGAGA
>Ga0137308_101409_pt1 | contig 23911 bp, 20 predicted proteins | sample Inofrocosms_June_FD_97181 | JGI IMG/M metagenome (GOLD analysis project Ga0137308, IMG submission 97181) | Mouse cecal microbial communities from Vienna, Austria - N-Acetylneuraminic and N-Acetylglucosamine D2O microcosms_June | ecosystem: Host-associated > Mammals > Digestive system > Large... | reverse complement strand
CTATTTCTAAGTGTTATCCCCCAGTATACGGCAGGTTCTCCACGCGTTACTCACCCGTCCGCCACTAACTCATACATCACTAGGTTTCAATATGAGTCCGTTCGACTTGCATGTGTTAAGCACGCCGCCAGCGTTCATCCTGAGCCAGGATCAAACTCTCATGTTAAAATACAATCTGCTTCGCAGCTCTTGGAAGAAACTTCGTTTCTTCTTCGAACAATCAAAAGCTTTGTTTGATTCTTGCACCAGTTAAACTGGCTAATTCATCCGTTGCATTTTTGATGCAACTGCATAAAAATGCTTTTACTTTTTTAAAGGTTTTGTTCTCTGAATATTCTATAATAAGAATTTCTCTTTTAGAATTTTCAGGGTTGCATTACTGTTTATTTGTCAAGGTTCTTGTTTCGTTTGCTTATCTTGTTTGCGACAGCTTGTTTAGTTTATCACAGTTTTTCGCATCTGTCAAGCACTTTTTATTTTTTCTTAAATCTTTTTTCTTAAATTGTTTTTATCAAAACTTTTTCAGAATGTTCTCGCTGTTTGTTTTATCTGTATTGCTCAGCGACGTGTTTTATCTTATCACGCAAACTAAGAGTTGTCAACAACTTTTTTCAAATTTTTCCAAATATTTTTCAAAAAATTTTTTTACCTTGAAGCATACGCTGTTTTATACTCAAAGCAATACCTTTTGGAGCAGCGCAATCAGGTAATTCGAGTGATACATAATCGTGAGAAAACGACTCTGTTCTACCTGCTCTAACACCCACGCATTGAGTCCGAGCGTGTCAAATACTCCTAATAGAAGAAAACCCAGCCATACAATCAGCACGGACTCTGCGAGGCCTAACGCTGCCCCCGCAAACTTGTCGGCAAGTTTTCCTATGGGGATTGCGCGAACGAGTTTAAAAGAGTCTGTCAAAAACCGCATGATTTTGTGAATCAAGCGGATCGCAGCCAGCAGCGCAAACGCCATAACGACTTGCACATAACTCTTTTGCATAAAACTTCCTATGCCTTTTGCCACCACGATCAGCACTAAGATTCCCAATATGCAGGATATAATGCGTATCACACTCTCTAAAAATCCTCTTTTCCATCCCCATATTACACCGATGCCTAAAATAGCAATTACGATTATAAAAAGTATATTGATATCCAATTCCGCTCTACCTCCGCTGTGAAATTCTGTATTTTATTACTGAAGCTCTATTGACTGTATGGAAGATTCTGTGACCAGCGTATGCCTTGAAATACTACCGCCCGGAACAAAGCAGATAATCTTGTCACTAAAGGCTCCCTGATATTTGAGTCTGCCGTCCCAGTCATAAAGCATGCACTCACTGTCATTATAGATAACAATTCCTGAGGAGTCAAACATAATGTCTTTATACTCCATGTCAAACGCGAGCTCGCTGACTTTTTTGGCACTGGTATCATAGATTTCAATACGGTATTTTGTATCTGCCGCCGTATTGTAGAATACAAGCCCCACATGACTCTCATTGTAAAACACGCTTTGTATCTCTTCTGATATCATATTTTCGGACAGACTTTCCGGTGTCTGCTTTCCTTTAAAAAACATGATTCTATTGTCAGCCACTGCAAATATAGTGTCATTTCCCATAAAATGCACAAGCGGTATCACTGCCTCTGGATATCCGTATCCGCTCACAAAATTGTCGGTGTAATTTTGTCCCACTGATGAAAAATTGTAAAAACCGATGTTTGAAACTACTTTTCCTTTTTCAGCCTTAATATACGAAACGGCAACCAGACTGCCATCATTGGAGATGTCAACCGCGATCGGATACCCGGAATTGCTCATTCTGGTCTTAAAATCCGCAAAGGACTTCCCAGTGGCACTGTACAGATAGATTGCCGTCACCGACGAGTCATCTAAAACTGCTGCCACAACACCATTTGAGGACACGCAAAAATCCCGTATCGGCAATGTCGTCTCTATGGTGCCGAGCATTCCCTGAGCGTTGGCGACATAAATCTTCCTGCCATTATAGTCTCCAACCGCCGCCGTTTTATTGCATGTTCTGACTACTGGATTCTGCATCTCGTACGTCTGGTTCCAGATAGTCTTTCCCTTTAAATCGGTACAGCTCATGCCATCGTTGCTGTAAGTAAAGAGTGTTCCTTTGAGATTGATGGTTTTGGACTCAGATGCCCTGAGCCACTCATTCTCCTGAACGACACTATAGCTGACATACACTTTATTTTTCCATTGGATATATGCGCCGATTGCGACGACTGCGGCCACTGCGGCGACCGCCAGAACGGTGTACAGTTTGAGCTGCCTGTGTCTGGCGAGCATACTATCCATTGATTTTTGGTCTCTGTTATTATTTTGACCGGTATTCTTCTCTTTATGATTCTTATTTTCTTTCTTATTATCATTGCCTTTTTTATTTTTTCCGCCCTTGAGAAGATATTGGTTTCTATTAAAATCCCTTATTTCTGCCATTAATATACCTCATTTAAGAACTGTGTCTGTCAACAATTCCTTGAAATATGAAGAACTCATACGTCTTAAAACAATTCAGCCATGTTCAACTACATGGCTGAATAGGTACAGTATAACATTATTTTCAGGGAAGTAAAAGCTTTTGTCCATAAAGAATATTATCTGGATTTTCGATTTGATTCCACTGGCATATTTCCTCTACGCGGGAATAGTCACCGTAGATTTCATAACAGATGGTCCGCAGGGTGTCTCCTTTGCGGACAACATAGTACTGAGGTGTGGATGGCGTCTGTTCAGGCTCTGTCAGAACCTGTGCAGCTTCGGACTGCGTTGTCTGGATTTCCTGTGCGGCATCGGACTGTGCTGCTGACGCCATATCCTGTGACGGCTGCGCTGCTTCTGCTGACGGCGTATCTTGCGGCTGCTGTGTTGGCTGCGCTGTTTCTGCTGACGGCGTATCTTGCGACGATTGCGCTGTTTCTGCTGACGGCTTATCCTGCGGCTGCTGTGCTGCTTGTGCTGGAGACGAATCGTGTGGCTGTTCTGTCTTTGCTGACTGTGTGTCCTGTGGCTGCTGCTCTGATTTTGTTCCTGTCAGAGATACATCTTGTGGTGACTGCGCTGCCGCTTCCTTTTCAGACTGAACACTCTGCTGCATGGTAGGGATTGCCTCCTGTCCTGTCATTTTCAGCGAAGTGTTCTCTGCGACAAATGCCAGACAGTAGTCAATGTTTTTCTGCATACTCTGCATTTTGTTGTAATTGTTCATGGAAATAATGCCGTATGCCATGATACACACTACAAATCCAAGACACAGGACATTCATGACATTCCACATGAAGCCAATCTTTGCCTCCTCGCGGTTATATGCCTGTGTGATTCTGCTAAGATGCGCCGCATCTTTTACGGGCGCCCTGCTGAGCGGCTCCTGCTCTGTCGGGGAGAGTATCACTTTATTTTTGTCATGGTCCCTCATAGTATTCCATTCCACCAGATAGTTCTGCATCTCTTCATTCTGGTCATAATAGATATAAAAGTCATCGAGTATGACTTTCGTGCTGCGCAGCGTCAACTCGATTCGAAGCTTTAAATCTTTGTTGTAATCCGGCTTCGCATTTCCTATATATGCACATGATGGAAAATATGTATTGTTGAGCTGCTGGATTCTGTCTCCGCCGCCCTCCAAAGCTGCTGCCCCAGATACGACAATGCGGAACCGTCCGCTTTCTTCTACTGACCTGCCGTACAGCGCAATCTCTGGATGGGGCTTTTCGTCCTCCACAGACAGGATTTTCTTGATAAATGTGTGTACATAGTCCTCGAGATAGAGAATGTAGATGCCTTCCGGCGCGCCTATCGTTCGTGTGTTGACTGGTATCAAATTCTGGGTGTTTGAAAGTATATTTGTTTGCTTGTCCATTTTGGTATCACCTATACATCCTTTCGTAATTAAGATCTTTATTCCTTCCTGTACTGCTATCTTAACACTTTGGACACAAGGAATCTGTCGAAATACGTCTGCTGTCAAAAAAAATCTTTCCACACAAATAAAAAGGTTCCGGCAGACGCGGAACCTTTTAACTGATATACTTTTAACGAATATACTTTTAATTGTAGAATTTATAGATTGTCGTTGTTTTGTAGGGACGCTCAGGCCCATAGATGACATTCTGAAACTGCGGTTGGTTAATTGCATCTGGGAAACACTGCGTCTCCAGACAAAGCCCGCTGCGCTTTCCGTAGGCGGCGCCTCCCTTTCCTATCTGTGGTGTGATGCAGTTTCCCGCATAGAACTGCAAACCGGGCTGGTCTGTGTAAACGTCCATTTTTCTGCCTGTGGTGGGTTCCTCCACGGACGCTGCCTTTTGAATCGTCCCGTCGAAACCATCTAACGCATAGTTGTGGTCATAGCCTTGTCCATAGCCTAATTGCACATTGTCCTGATTGATGTCCTCACCGATAACTTTCATCGTCCGAAAATCAAACGGTGTGCCTGTCACATCGGCAAGCTCTCCTGTCGGAATCAGCCGTTCGAAAATCGGCGTGTAGTGCGATGCATGAATGCTAAGTCTGTGTCCCTCGATGTTGCCCGAATCATGTCCTGCAAGGTTAAAGTAGGAATGATTGGTCATGTTGATCAGTGTCTTTTGATCACTTGTCACTTCATACGCAATCTGAAGTTCATTATCATCTGTAACGGTATAGGTCAACTGAACATTTTTGTTGCCCGGAAAGCCCATCGAACCGTCGGAATCCGCGAGCGTAAACACAACGCTGTTGTCCTTGGGCGTTGCATTCCAGATTCTCTTGTGATATCCGTTGTCGTCATCGCTGTGGAGATTGTTGGTGCCGTCGTTTGCTGCAAGCTGGTATGTTTTGCCATCTATCGTAAAGCACGCTTTGTCTATGCGGTTTGCGCTTGGTCCGATGGTTGCCCCAAAAAAGCAGCCGTTTGCCAGATACCCCTCAACACTATCATAGCCGAGCACGACATCTGCGCTGGTTCCTGCCTTGTCTGGCACGAAAAGATTGACAAGGATTGCCCCGAAATCTGTCACTTCTGCGGTGAAGCCCTTGCCGTTTGTGATGGTGTAGAGCGTAACCTCTTTTCCATCTTGTGTTTTTCCAAAATTTTTTGTTGTGATTGCCATTTCTTTTCCCTCTTTCTTTGTATGCGTACTTTTATTTTATTATACTCTATGTAGTCAAGCAAGATCTACACTACTTTTTATAGCTTTTGCCCTATAAAATTGTATTGATATTCCTGTTCATATCAATATCAGCAATGCTCGTTTTTCAGATTTTGCAAGAAATTTACAGTTCTGTCCTGCCCTCGAGCGCGCGCAGCAGGGTCATCTCATCAATACATTCCAAGTCACCGCCCACGGGCACGCCGCTTGCAATGCGCGTCACTTTGACCCCCGTCGGCTTGATGAGCTTCGAGATATACATTGCGGTCGTCTCTCCCTCAAGGCTTGAATTGGTCGCAATGATGACTTCCTCCACCTCGCCTTCAAGGCGCTTCACAAGCTCTTTGAGCTTAATGTCGTTTGGTCCGATGCCAAGCATCGGCGAAATGGCTCCATGCAGTACATGGTAGACACCCATGTATTTCCCAGTCTTTTCGTATGCCGCCAAATCCCGTATATTCTCCACGACCATGATCGTCTCATGATCGCGTTTGGGATTGGCACAGATCGGACAGATTTCCTTGTCCGCAAGCGTGCAGCAGGTATTGCAGTAGTGAATGTTCTTCCTCGCGTCCACCATAATCTGCGCAAAGCGTTCGACGTGCTCTGGCGGCATATTGATCACATGGAGCGCAAGTCTTTGTGCGGACTTGTTTCCCACGCCGGGAAGCTTTGCAAACTGCTCAATCAATTTCTGAATATATCCGCTGTAAAGTTCCATCAGAAGGGTAATCCTCCGCCTAGTCCGCCCAAACCGCCTGTCATTTTGCCCATCAGCTCATTGTTTGCCTCCTCAGCCTGACGCAGCGCCTCATTGGCGGCAGCCATGATCATATCCTGCAAGGTCTCGATATCCTCAGGGTCCACTGCCTCCTCTGAGAGCGTCACCTTCACAATCTCCTTTTTGCCGGTCACGACGACCTCCACGGCTCCGCCGCCTGCTTTGGCAGAAAATTCTTTGGTCTCAAGCTCCTTTTGCCCCTCCTCCATCTGCCGCTGCATACGCTGTGCCTGTTTCATCAGATTATTCATGTTTCCGGGCATACCCATGCCTCCCGGAAATCCTCCTCTTTTTGCCATTGTTCCATACTCCTTCCATTCTTAATCAATCATCTTCGATCTCTATGTCCATATTGATCACTTTCGCAAGATCAATATAGCTCTCCTCAAACCGTCTGCCGGGCGACAGACTCTGCACCTGCACAGATACCTGTTTCTGGATGAAATTCGAAATCATATCCTCGACATGTCTGTGATTTTCTTCATTGCTCAGATAATCATATGCCAGCCCGTCCTCCACCACGATGACAAGCCGATTGTCACCGCCCAAGCTTAAACGGGCGTTTTTCAGATGCGTTTTCAGCGGCTGCCCTGTCCTTGCTACGATACTGTGCCAGCCGCTCACAATCTGCTTCACGTCCTCCGGTATCGCCTTTGGCATCTCTGGCTTTGGTGTCTCTTTGGCAGCTTCCTTTATTGATTGTACCGCAGCCGGGGTTGCCTGCACAACACCTTTTTCAATTTTTTCTTCTAAATCCTTCACGCGCGCCACGACGGCTTCATTCGATGTCTCCATAGCGGGCTTGCACAGCTTGATCAAAGTCATTTCTATCAAAATGCGCTTTTGTGTGGCGTACTTGATCTGACCTGACAGCTCGGAAAAAATGCGAATCTGGCGCATGATTTCCTCCGCGTCCATCGTCTCCGCCTCGGCTTGAAGGCGCGCCAAATTATCGCTCGACACATCTATGACATCCTCAATGTCCTGCTCCGAGGTCTTGACAAGCAGGAGATTTCTGAGATACCAAGTGATGTCTGCGACAAACTGCGAAAGCTCGCGCCCCTGCATGACCACCTCCTCAAGCAGTGCGATACAGCCGGTGATGTCCCGCGCCTGTATCAGCTCGAGCAGACGCGCAAACACTTCAGTATCAACCGCCCCTAACACATCGAGAACTTTGTCATACGTCAGCTCTTCCCCAAAATGAAACGCGATGCACTGGTCCAACAGACTCAGCGCGTCACGCATCGAGCCGTCGGCAGTCTTTGCGATATATTTCAGTGCGCGTTCCTCGACCTGAACCTGTTCCTGCGCCATCAGATTACGCAGACGATCCGCAATCGTCTCAATGGTGATCCTCTTGAAGTCATAGCGCTGGCAGCGCGAGAGAATGGTGATTGGAATTTTGTGGACTTCTGTCGTTGCCAATATAAAAATCACATAGGAGGGCGGCTCTTCCAGGGTCTTTAACAGTGCGTTGAAGGCTCCTATGGAAAGCATATGCACCTCGTCGATGATATAAACCTTATATTTCCCCTCTACTGGGGAATAGGACACCTCGTCGATGATTTCCCGAATGTTGTCCACGCCGTTGTTGGACGCGGCGTCAATCTCGATCACGTTCACGCTCGCGCCGAAGGCGATGGTCTGACAGCTTCTGCACTGTCCGCAGGGGCTGCCGTCCACTGGGTTTTCGCAGTTTACGGACTTCGCAAAGAGCTTGGCGATCGTCGTCTTGCCTGTGCCCCGCGTACCGGTAAAGAGATAAGCGTGTCCGATGCGATCCGCCTTGATCTGGTTTCGAAGCGTTGTGACGATATGGTCCTGTCCCTTGACATCCTCGAAGATATCTGGACGAAATTTTCTGTATAATGCGGTGTATGACATGATATACTCCTTGGTTTTATTTTGTCAGTTTGGTTTATTATGACATTCCTGTTGATAAAATACAAGCGTTGGTTTTATTATACCCATCAGAAAGACCACTGTAAACCCTATTTTCGGCTTTACAGCGGTCCTTCTCAAACAATCTGCTTTATCCGATCAGGCACTGCTTCCCCTGAAACGCAAAACCGTATTTGCGTATGCGCTCCGGCGCGAAGCCGCGCGCAATCAGCTCCGTCTCGTACTTTTTCTCTTCGATCTGACGGTGGGCTGCGGCGAGCGTGTCGGCAAGCGTTTGCTCGTCCTCATACGGATTCAGCACCTTGAACTCAAAAATAAACGCCTTCCCGTCCTGATTGCGCGGCTCAAGCATCACATCATACCGGCCGAAGCCGCTCTCACGGTTCGAGCGCACCTCGTAGGCGTCCGCCATATTCACGACCATGCCGAGCACAAAGCCATGGTAAAAGCGCTCTGGCTCCGCCTCCTCCGAAGGTTTGTTTCCGCTGTCAAACGAGCTGAATGTATGGAGTGCCACTTTATTCATAAATGCGTTCATCATTCGCACGTTGTCGTCCAGCATCGCTTGTATGAAATCATTATACACTGTCTGAACGCTGTCGCCCGAAAACCAGCCTTTCACCATATTCTTGAACATCATTCGCACTTCCCTGTTCGTGAGAACCAGCGTATAATACGGTTCATTCTCCCTGTCCCCGGAAAAGGGTTCCGTATCAATCACTTTCAGATAGCCTGTTGCAAGCAGCAGGCTCCACACCGCATTCTCATTTCCCTCGAGCTGGTTGAACACAATCTGCTCGTCAATCTGCGCCTGAAAACTCTTTCCTGCAAGCAGGTCCTCCACTGTCCGCTTTACCGCCTTGCTTCCGCGCTGAATCAGGGAGTTCACAAGGCTGTTTGCACTCGTGTTTGCCCAGTAGGCTTCGTATTTCGCATCATTTTCCATAAATGCAGCAATGGACCATGGATTGTAAATATCCGTGTACCTGCCAAATGTAAAGCCGTCATACCACTTTTTAACCGTTTTCTTCTCACTGCCAAACCCTGCGTCGTCAAGCGCATCAAATACCTCCTGCTCAGTGAAGCCAAAAGACAATGCATACTTATTGGAAGTCGTCGTCACTACCTTGAGGTGGTTCAACTCGGAAAAAATCGACTCCTTCGAGATTCTTGTAATGCCTGTAATCAGCCCTCGTTCCATGCTTTTGTTGTCCTTAAAGGTATTCACAAAAAAACTTCTGAAAAATGCCACCGCCTTATTCCAGTATCCATAAACCCATGCCTCCTGCATGGGCGTGTCGTATTCATCAAGAAGAATTATCACTTTTTTTCCATAATATTTTTCAAGATAGGTGCTAAGTATGCTGATGGATGTGGCAGCCGCTTCATCAGGCATATCTTTCCGTATTGATGCAAAGTATTCCCTGTCGTTGTCGTCAAACAGATCCGACTTCATCATATCGCTAAATTCTTTGTATGTGCGCACAATTATTTTTTTTACAGCCGTTTTCATCGACTCAATACAGTCAAGGCTTTCTTCTCCGCCTGCCTCCGCATTATACCCCGATTTTGCCCCTGCAAAACTCATAAAAATCACGGGAAACTCCCCGTGCAGCCTGCGCATTTCCTCGTTTTCCCAGACCTTCTTTCCCTCGAACAAATAGCTTTTCTCCTTATACTGATTGGAGAAAAAGCACTCGACTGTACTCATATTCAGCGTTTTCCCAAACCTGCGCGGACGTGTAATCAGCGTGACTTCATCTGCATTGTCCCACCACTCCCGGATAAAATCCGTCTTGTCAACATAGAAGATGTGATTGTCCATCATTTTCTCATAATTCTGATATCCTAATGCATGTTTGACCCTCATCTTACTTCCCCTTTTTATTCTACCATTTTTGTCTGAACAGTCCTTTGGATTTTGTGATGAACGGAAAGCTCTGATCCGGCTGTTCTTCCTTTACGGTCTCTGCCCCATTCCGCCCTCAAGTGTCAGGGTCTCTCCTGTCATGTACTTGAAATCCGGTGATGCAAGCTGAACGCATACACGACCAATCTCAGCCTCTGCGTCGCCGAAATGACCTGCCGGCGGCATCTTGACATTTTCCTTGAAGGCTTCGGGATATGCCTTCTCAAACTGTTCAAGCTGTGCGGTCCACGCCAGCGGACAGACGATGTTGACATTGATGCCGTCCTTTGCCCACTCTGTAGCAGCCACGCGCGTCAGTCCGCGAATGCCTTCCTTTGCCGCAGCGTAAGCGCACTGTCCAAAATTGCCAAACAGTCCGGCACCGGAGGCAAAATTGATGACCGCGCCCTTTGACTTGGCAAGATGCGGATAACATGCCTTCATATAATAAAATGCCGCATACAATCCTGAGTACAGCGCCAAATCGAACTGGTCCGTGGTGTGCTCTGCAAGCGGCACGCCGGAAGCGGACGCCTGCGCGTTGTTGATCAGCACGTCAATGCTGCCAAAGGTATCGATTGTCTGCTGTACCACGTTGTTTACCACTGCCTCGTTGTCCGCCCCGGCATTGACATCTGCCTGAACCGCCAGCACCTTGATGTTGTAGAGCCGCTCAAGCTCCTCCTTGGCATCTTCAAGCTTCCTGACATTGCGTCCGGTGATGACCAAATTTGCCCCTTCCTTGGCATAAGCCGTGGCAATGCCGTATCCAATCGAGCCGCATCTGCCGTCACTCAGGACTGCCCTGCCCGCCCCCGTGATAATTGCTGTCTTTCCTGTTAAAAATCCCATACGCTTTATTTCCTCCTGTTTTTGATAGTTTTATTATACCCCAAACTGAGCTAAATGCATAGTTTTATGTGGAAAATACTGACAAAAATATCACCCAAAACCGTTGCAGCCTTACATGGCAATGTGTTATGATATAAGTGCGATAGTAGGATAAATGACAGGAAAGGAGGATTATGATAATGGGAATTTCTTCTATATCTTATTTGTCGAAACAAAACCGGGATATGTACCGGACTTACCGTTCTCTCGCCAGTGGAAAGCGCATCAACACTGCATCAGATAATGCGACAGGACTTGCGATTGCCAATAAGCTCAAAACCCGTGTCGGCGGCACGAATGTCGGAATCAGTAATTCAAAAACTTCGCAGAATATGCTCAATGTCGCAGACGGCGCAATCGGATCTGTGACAGACTCTTTGCAGCGAATCCGTGAACTGGGTATACAGGCTTCCAATGGTCTGTACTCCGCCTCGGACAGAAGTGCGATCCAGGCTGAGATCGATCAGCTCAAGGAGTCCATCGGCGGCATTACTTCGCAGACCAAATTCAACGAGATGAATGTGCTCGATGGCTCGATGGGCAGCTCACACGTAGCTTCCAATGCAGACGGCGGCGGCATGAATATTGATATGCCTCAGTTTTCTCTCGAGGGACTCGGCATCGCAGATTTTGATGTGACCTCTAACAACTTCGATGTATCTGCGATTGACAAGGCACTAGAAAAGGTCAGCGCAAAGCGCAGCTACCTCGGTGCAGCTTACAACGGGCTTGACCACAACATCGCTTACAACACCTATGCAGCCTACAATCTGACTGCTGCGCAGAGCCGTATTGAGGACACCGATTATGCACAGGGCGCTATGGACCTCAAAAAACAACAGGTACTCAATACATATAGTATCATGATGCAGCGCAAGATGATCAACAATGCAGACGGACAGGTAAGAATGATGCTCGGATAATGGACTCGATGATTAGACCCAATGAATAAACTTATGATTAGAGTAGGGGAATGTTGTCCCCTACTCTACTTTTGCCCATCCATATGCATACTTGACTGCCTTCTTCCAGCCCTTCATGCGGGCTTCGCGCTCATTGCTGTCAATGGAAGGTTCAAAGACACAGTCACTTGCCCAGTTTTTCCTGACATCTTCCCTGTCTGTCCAGTATCCGACTGCAAGCCCTGCCAGATATGCTGCCCCCAGCGCTGTAGTCTCCACGCATTTGGGACGGATTACAGGAACATTGACGATATCGGCCTGCGTCTGCATTAGAAAATCATTCGCACTCGCGCCGCCGTCCACCTTGAGGGAAGAAATCGCAAGTTTTGCGTCTGCCTCCATCGCGGAGAGCACATCATGAACCTGATACGCGATGGAATCAAGCGTGGCGCGGATAATGTGACATTTGTTTACGCCGCGCGTGATGCCGACAATGGTTCCTCTCGCATACTGGTCCCAGTACGGTGCGCCGAGTCCCGTAAATGCGGGCACGACATAGCAGCCGTTTGTGTCCGGCACCTTTCTTGCCATATATTCTGAATCCTCTGAGGAGTCAATAATCCTCAGCTCGTCGCGCAGCCACTGGATTGCGGCGCCCGCCACAAAGATCGAGCCCTCCAGCGCATAATTGACTGTCCCGTCAAGCCCCCACGCAATCGTTGTCACCAGCCCATTGTCTGAAAATACTGGCTTTTCCCCTGTATTCATGAGCAGAAAACAACCCGTCCCATAAGTGTTCTTCGCTTCCCCTGCATGAAAACAAGTCTGCCCAAACAATGCCGCCTGCTGGTCTCCCGCCGCACCTGCGATCGGGATTGGACCGCCGAGAAAGGACGAGTCCGCCTCCCCGTACACACAGCTTGACGGCTTTACTTGGGGAAGCATACCCTTTGGAATCTGTAGTTCGTCTAAAATCTCGTCGTCCCATCTGAGCGTATTGATATTAAAAAGCATTGTGCGGGAAGCGTTCGAGTAATCTGTGACATGGACTGCGCCTTTTGTGAGCTTCCAGATCAGCCATGTCTCAACCGTACCAAATAACAAATCCCCGTTTTCGGCGCGCTGCCGCGCACCGGGTACATGATCGAGTATCCACTTAATCTTTGTCGCTGAGAAGTAAGCGTCAATGATAAGCCCTGTCTTTTTCTTATACTTTTCTGTGAGTCCCCTTTCCTTCAATGCATCGCACGCCTCCGCTGTGCGGCGGCACTGCCAGACAATCGCGTGATATACAGGAACGCCTGTGTGCCTGTCCCACACAATCGCTGTCTCCCGCTGGTTTGTGATACCGATCGCTGCGATATCTTTCGCGGAAGCGCCAATCATATTCATCGCCTCGACTGCGACGCCTAGCTGGCTTGCCCAGATTTCGTCCGCATCGTGCTCCACCCAGCCGGGCTTGGGAAAATACTGGGTAAATTCCCGTTGTGCCATGCTGCGGATCTCGCCTTTTTCATTAAATAAGATACATCGGTTGCTGGTCGTTCCGGCATCTAATGCCATGATATATTTTGCCATCGCGTTCTCTCCTTGCTTTTGGAAAATAGTGGTTGATATCAGTATAGCAAATTTTATAGAATTTGAAAATACAGATTGGCTTTGAATAATCTTGAATCATTTTATTCACACTGCTATTGACAGCACAATCTGTATGCATTATGATAAACTGGTACTACCAGTTAGGAGATGAACGCTATGAAGTATTTAAAACAATTCACCATAATCCTCTTTGTCTCGTTTCTCGGCGAGCTGCTGCATCTTGTCATACCGCTTCCGATTCCGGCGAGCGTCTATGGATTAGTCCTGATGCTGCTGGCACTTTGCTTTGGCATTCTTCACTTAGAGCAGGTCAAAGCGGCGGCTGACTTCTTAATAGAAATCATGCCCGTCATGTTTATTCCCGCCGCGGTGGGGCTGCTGGATTCATGGAGTGCGCTACAGCCCATCTTCGTCCCTGTCGTATTAATTACAATTCTGACTACCATAATTGTCATGGGCGTGACTGGTCAGGTCACACAGTGTATGATTCGGCGGACGCAGCGCAAAAAAAGCAGAAAGGAGCAACCAAATAAATGAACGCATATCTGACGGAATCCGTATTTTTCGGTGCAATGATCAGTCTTGCCGCATATGAGGCTGGCTTGCTGATCCGAAAAAAATTTCAACGGGCAATCTTAAATCCGCTGCTGATCGCGACGCTCTGTGTCATGGCTGTACTGCTGCTGCTAAAGGTGGACTATCAACAATACAATGAAGGTGCAAAGTATATCAGCTACCTTCTGACTCCGGCTACAGTCTGTCTCGCTGTGCCCCTCTATCAGCAGCTCGATCTGCTCAGGAAACATCTGAAAGCTGTCGCTGGCGGCATCACTGCGGGCGTGCTTGCAAGCCTTGTCAGTGTCCTGCTCCTCTCGAAGCTGTTTGCGCTCAGTCATGAACAGTATGTGACGCTGCTGCCAAAGTCCATCACCACCGCAATCGGCATGGGCATCTCCGAGGAGCTCGGCGGTATTGCGACAATTACAGTTGCTGTCATCATTGTCACAGGGATTCTCGGAAATGTCATCGCAGAATTTGTCTGCAAGCTCTTTCGAATTGAGGAACCAATCGCCAAAGGGCTGGCGCTCGGCACTGCCTCCCATGCCATCGGCACCGCAAAGGCAATGGAGCTCGGCGCGGTCGAGGGCGCTATGAGCAGTCTTGCAATCGCGGTTGCGGGATTACTGACGGTTCTTGGCGCATCAGTCTTTGCAAATCTGTTGTGATCACGTTATTTTAATCCAATAGAAGTTTTACGGAGGATGCCGCAAATGAATCAAACAAAAGTTTATACACTGGTCATCGAACACATCAAGCTGCTGGTTCAAAAAGGAGAAATCACCTTTGGCGGAAAGCTGCCATCGGAACGGCAGTTGATGGCGACGCTGGGACTGAGCAGAAATTCTATTCGGGAGGCACTCCGCAGTCTGGAAAATATGGGCATTATCGAGAGCCGCCATGGGCAGGGCAATTTCCTCGTAAACCATATTGATCAAAGTCTTGGCAGCATCTTTTCTCTGCTGCTTTTTATGAAGGAATGCAGCGTCAAAGAAGTACAGCAGCTTCGGCGCAGCATAGAAATCAGTGCATACCTGCTCGCCGTAAAGCAAGTGCAGGACGCGCAGGTACAGAAGCTTTTCGACTGCCTTGACGCCCTGAAAAACAGCAGTATAGAAAACCGTGCGAATCTAGATCAACAGTTCCACGACACACTGATCAAACTTTCCGATAACCGCCTGTTTATCTTGTTGAACGACACATTATCCCAACTGTATGCGTGCACAATTCAGGAACAGCAGGCACACCTGCCGCCCGAGGACTGGGAGAAGCTTTTCTCCTATCATACACATATCGTATCCAGTTTGATGCGGCGCGAGGAAGCTGCCGGCGTTCATGCGATCACAGCGCATTACGCTTTTGTCGAGATGCTTGCCACCTAATCTCCATGCCGCGACTCAAATCCAGATGGGAAATACCATATTTCAGGCATTTCTCCGTGTGAGAAAACAGTGTCCATAGATTTAACAATATTTAAGATTTTCTTAATAGGAAGTTCATACTGTTTGTGGTAGAATTATGCATTAACTCCTATCTGCCTGCTTCAGCAGGCGTACAAATCAGGAGTATACAAATACTTGAAAGAGGTGCAGAGTATGAAATACACAGCCGCAGCATATATGTTGACCATCGCGATCATTTCTTTTCTAGGATACTGCGTTGAAAATATATGGCTTGCTGTCACACAGCAGTATATCAACAACCGAAATATGTACTTTCCATTTTTGCTGGGATACGGACTGGCGGTCGTGGGGATTTATCTGATTGTCGGCACGCCGAAGAAATGGTTGAAACGAAAATCGTCGAACGGATTTATGGTATATCTGGCATATTTTCTCTTGATGGTGATTCTGGTGAGCATCGGTGAAATCCTACTCGGAAAAACCGTGGAATATTTTTGTGATTTTACATATTGGAATTATGAAAAGCTGCCGTTTCATCTGACTAAATTTACCTCGCTTCCTACCAGTCTGGGATTTGCCGCAATTATTGAATTTTTCATGGAATATCTGATGGAGCCGATTCTGGACAAAGTCCAGCATCTGCCAAAGCCAACGCTGCAAATTCTCGCAGTTGGATTTATGATATTGCTTGTGGGAGATTTTCTAGTGAGCTTTCGCGCGATGTACCGCCATAAAAGTCCCAATTATCTGTGGAAGTATGACCTGACGCAGCGCCGTCTTATCCATTATCATACCCTGAGTTAGCCACTCTAAGCACAATCGGGCAGGGAATACGAATCTTCCCTGCCCGCGCTAAATTATGTACTAAATCAAAGACTCATACAACTTTGTAATCTCCTCCACGCTGGTCGCCTTCGGATTTCCCGGTCTGCATGCATCATCATAGGCAGACTGCGCAAGGAAGGGGATATCCTCTCTCTTGACAATCTCCTTTAGATCAGCGGGAATGCCTACATCCTGTGACAGCTTCTTCACTGCATCGACTGCCGCCCTGCGGTATTCCTCCTGTGACATACTGTCCACACCCTGTACGCCCATCGCTCTTGCGATCTCACGGTACTTCTCGCCTGTCGCTTCTGCATTGTACGCCATGACTGTAGGAAGAATAATGGCGTTGGCAACGCCATGCGGTGTATCGTACAGCGCGCCAAGCGGATGTGCCATAGAGTGCACGATACCAAGTCCTACATTTGAGAATCCCATGCCTGCAACGTACTGTCCAAGCGCCATGTCCGCTCTTCCCTCCGGCGTATTGTCAACAGCACCTCTCAGAGAGCGGGAGATAATCTCGATTGCCTTTAAATGAAACATATCTGACAATTCCCATGCGCCCGCTGTAATATATCCTTCGATCGCATGTGTGAGCGCGTCCATTCCTGTCGCTGCGGTCAATCCCTTTGGCATCGTTGCCATCATCTCTGGGTCTACAAATGCAACAACGGGAATATCCTTGGGGTCTACGCAGACCATCTTGCGGTTTTTGGATACATCTGTGATCACATAATTAATTGTTACCTCCGCTGCGGTTCCCGCCGTCGTCGGCACTGCAAAGATGGGCACTGACTTATTCTTGGTAGGTGCCACACCCTCAAGGCTCACAACATCCTCAAACTCAGGATTGTTGATGATGATGCCGATTGCCTTCGCCGTATCCATAGAGGAGCCGCCGCCAATCGCAATCAAATAATCTGCGCCGGATTTCTTGTATGCAGCAACGCCAGCCTGTACGTTCTCCACGGTAGGATTGGGCTTGATTTCAGAATACAGCTCATATGCCATGCCGTCGTTTTCCAAAAGCTCTAATACTTTTTTGGTCACACCAAACTTCACCAAATCTGAGTCAGAACACACAAATGCCTTGTGAAACCCTCTGCCTTTCGCCTCCGGTACTAGCTCCTTCACTGCACCTGCCCCGTGGTACGATGTCTCATTCAATACAAATCTGTTTGCCATTTCTTTCTGTCTCCTTTTTATATAAATTTAAACTCAGATAGTTGTATCATTATACCACATAAGCCCGACAAAGAGAAAACTTTCTGGAAAAGTTTTATGAAAAAATAAGCCCGCCCAGTTCTCAATAAATCTAGGCAGGCTTATTTATTTCTCTAGTACAGAAACTATTTAATTTTGATATTAAGAGCAGTCCCAATTGTACAGCACCTTGCCAAAATCCCGTTTGCTCAATGCCTCCTTATTGATAAACAGATTGGCAACGCCGCAGTCTCCCCACAGCACATAGTCCTCTCCATTCTCCATGTCAGAGTCTATCTGAAGCAGAAGTGTATCGTACCATTGGAGCGCCTCATCGTCCTCTCTGGGGTCAGACTGTATAAATCCCGGATAGCCAAGTATCTTGTGGCCCAGCCCAGACAGTTCCTCCTCCATATAGTCGTAGTCCTCAGAGTCCTCCTCATAATACTCATACCAGTTTTCCACATCAATTTCCTCGCCTGTCACCGCTTTCACTGCCTGTACAAATACCGACGGAAATTCTGCCACTCTGGTGCCCATATAGTCTGTTCCTGCGCGGAACGACAGTGCCGCCTGACGGAAAATCGGCGTGCCGTAGTCATCTGCCTCCTCCGCCCGCACAAGCTCCAATGCCTGCACCTGTGCCTCCGTGACATCTGGTTTCACCATATCATGGAACACCACGCGAAAATCTTTCTGTGATGTCGGATCATCAAAGTCCATGCCAAACACATCGTCATCAATGGTGATGAAAAACTGTAACATGCCCTCCTTGGGCAGCACTGTGTCAAATGCACTCAGATCTGAAAAGTTAATCTGCGCAAGCAGCATCATCTTTCTGCCCTTGCTGTCTGTAGGATATTCTTTTTCCAAATCCCAGTACGGCAGCCCGCCGAACTTGCTGTCAGTCAAGGACGGCTCTGCCGTATTTGGTTTTCTGTCGATGAAAATCGCGGGAATCCCGGTCATTTCCTTAATTTTCTCGACAATCTTTACAGCCTTCTCACTTGGATTATACTCGTCATTCATCGTATTTCCTCCTATTCTAAATCGAATCTCCACTGGTTATGCGGCCGTGTGCATGGCTTTATACTGAGCGGTCAGTCTTTTCGACTGCCAGCATAACCTGTTCAATCTATTTTCAGAAGCAGCTCTAACAGGCGCCGCACACAGATTTCCATGTCTGCGCGTGCAAGCACCCCCTTGTCCAGCGCCTCCTGTAACCGCTCTGGAAAGCCTGTCGCCATCTTGATATCATTTCCTGCCTTGACTTCTTTATAGTGCTCACCGTTTGTCCACCAGTCCGTTGTCACCACGCCGTCAAAGCCCCACTCGCCGCGCAGGATATCCTCCAAAAGCTCCCTGTTCTCAGACGCGCGATACCCGTTTACAATGTTGTAGGAGGACATGATCGCCCACGGCTTTGCCTCCTTCACAATGATCTCAAAGGCTCTCAGATAAATCTCCCTGACAGCGCGCTCAGACGCCCTGGAATCACTGTTTTTCCGGTTCGTTTCCTTATTGTTCAGGGCAAAATGCTTGACTGTGGCGCCGACACGGTTACGCTGGATTCCGCGCACCATCGCCGCGGCGAGCTTTCCTGTAAGGAACGGGTCCTCCGAATAATACTCGAAATTGCGTCCGCAGAGCGGGCTGCGGTGAATATTGACGGCAGGCGTAAGCCACATGGCAATGTTGTTCTCCTTGACCTCCGCGCCGCCCGCTTCCCCAACCTGTGCCACCAGCTCCTCATTCCAAGAGCACGCAAGCTGTGTCGCACAGGGCCACGCTGTCGTATACACGCTGCAATCTGGCAGAATGCGCAGCCCCGCAGGACCGTCCGCTGTCATGATATTCGGGATTCCGTAATCCGGCAGATTTCCCCAGCCAAATGTGTTGGCAACCCCAGTGTTTGGCTGTCCGCCCAGCAGATGCGCAAGCTCTTCATCGGAGAGCTGCGCCATAAACTCCTCCAGTGTGATCGTTCCCTCTGCCACTTCTTTTAAGAAATGATGCTGCTGGGCGGCGGTGTTCACCCACAGATGATAACGCTTTCCAGCCCGCGCCGCCGGCGTAAAGCCATCTGTCTCCTCGACCGTGAGCGGCGTGAGCGCGTTCAAGTCCGTCTCGACAGGCGCCAAGAGCGGAAGCTCCTCGTAGCTTCCATCGGCAAGCATCCGCTTTTTCAGGCTTGTGGGCGCACACTTTCTGGATAATTGCTGCACAATGGTATCCTGCTGCACTTCGTATTTGTATGACAATTCTGTGACATCGCGCACGGAGCTGCCGACAAAGAACCGGTACGCGCCTTTTTCCAGAACATAGGCAGATGCCTTGATTTTGCCTAAATCATCATAGGACGCCATATCGCTGACCTTCCATGACAGTATAACCTTCTGGCTCTCTCCCGTCTGCAAAAGCCTTGTCTTTTGAAACGCTGCAAGCTGTTTTGCCGGTTTTCCAAGCACGCCCTGCGGCGCACCAAAATACGCCTGCACCACTTCTTTTCCGGCTCTTTTTCCGATATTGGTGACGAGGACGGGCACCGAGATTTTGCCGTTTTCCTCATATGCCTCCCCTGCCGCCAGCGCGAAATCCGTGTAGGAGAGCCCGAAGCCAAACGGATAGTTGACCTTCTTGTCCGCGCCGGGAATCGTCTCAAAATAACGGTATCCTACATAGATATCCTCTGTGTACTCCACAAAGCGCTCTGACTCATGGAAATTCTCTGTGGACGGATAATCTGACAGCGCGCGCGCAAAGGTATCCACCAGCTTTCCGCTCGGATTGCCCTCTCCCATCAAAAGCTCTGCGGCGGCAAGCCCGCCTTCAATGCCGCCCTGCCACGCCATCAGCACCGACTGGATTTTCGCATCATCATGAAACCAGCAGGAATCCACCATGCCGCCTACATTCATGACGACAATGACTTTCGAGAAATTCGCCGTCACCGCATCGACCATCGCCCGCTCTGCGTGGGTCAGGCAGAAATCGCCATCCTCAAAAATCTCTGCGGACTGTTTCGCCATCGCTTCCTCGCTGATACAGAGATTTTTGTTCTCCGTCTCCACAACACTCTTTCTGTCCCAGCCCTCGCCGGAAAAACGGCAGATCGTGATAATCGCAGTGTCCGTGTAAGCGCTTGCCTTTTTTAACAGGTCGCTTGGCACCTCCGGTTCGATCGTCATGCCCGGCACGCGCCCCTGCTGGTACTGCGCCTTCACATTGTCACGATAATACGCCGCCAGCTCCTCATATACGCTGACCTGATCCTTTAAGCACTGTAAGCCCTCATATAAATTTCTCGCGTAGGAAACGGTCACTTCTCCGCTTCCGCCGCCGCCGCGCACATAGTCAAAACTTGCCTTTCCAAATAAGGCAACTTTACTCCCCTTTGCAAGCGGCAGCAAATCTCCGTCATTTTTCAGGAGCACGATGCCCTCCTTTGCCGCCTCCTTCGAGAGCGCAATATGCCTTTTACATGCCGTCACTTTCTCGCCGTTCTCCCCCAGCGGAAGATTGGGCTGATACATCACACGCGTCCATTTCTGCATTGCCTTTCCCTCCTTGATTCCTTCCATATTATTCTATCATGTCAAACTGTGATTTTCAATAAATCCTTCATATTTTTTACGCTTCCGCCCGACGCTGTATAAATCCTTTGGTGCGCCACTTGCCCGACTGCCAGCGCAGGAACATAAACACGGCGCGCACGCACTCGTCGATTGCAAGCCCGATGTAGGCGCCCACCGCGAGCAGATTCAGATGAATGCCAAAAAACCACGTGCCGCCCACCATGCACAGATACATAAACATCACACCGATCACCGTCGTATACACAGCATCGCCGCTGGTCTTGAGCGCCTGACCAAATACCAGATTGGTCACACGCCCCACCTCAAGCATGATATCAATTGCGAGGAGTGTTTTCACCAGCCGGATCATCTCCAGATCTTCTGTGAAAATCCGAATCAGCACATCCGCGCTGAGCACAAATAACGCCTCCAGCCCTGCCGCCACAAAGATTCCGATACATGCCGCCTTCTTCGTTCCCTTGTCACAGGCCTCATAGTCTCCCTCACCGATGCGCCAGCCTGTCATGATCGCGTTCGCCTGCGCCAGCGCCGCGCCCGCACAGTAGGAAAAATTGGCAATCTGCGCCGCATACGCCCTTGCCGTCACATTAAAACCAGACGCATCCATCTGATTCATAAAACGGATTGTCAGCGTCATTGCGACATTATAAAGAGCCGTTTCCAGCGCGGAAGGCAGCCCTACCTTAATTATTTGGGCAAAAACTTCTCTGTTTTTTAAGCGCTCCGGGTCCTCTTTTGCCTTGACCAAAAGCTTTGACGCCACAATCACAATCCCAAGATTCAGGATTCTCGACAGAACCGTCGCCCACGCCACGCCAGCCACACCTGCGTGCAGTCCAAACAAAAAGACCGCGTTTAAACCTAAGTTTACCCCGTTTGCCACAAGCGTCGCGATGAGCGGCTGCTTGGTATAGCCAAAAGCGCGCAGATAGCTGGAAAAAATCGGAATCAGCGCATTCAGAAAACAGCATCCGCCGACAATTTTCAGATAGGTCTTGGCATATTCCATCAACAGCGGCGCCACACCCACAATCTCCAGTATTTTCCCAGAAAATACAAACAGAAAGATGGAGAGCCCAAAGCCAAGCACTGCGTTAAATACGGCGCCAAGCTGTCTTGCCTGATAGGCGATGCCGATACGCTTTGCCCCGATATACTGTGTCATCACGGCGATCATGCCAGACGACACCACATGAAACATAATGATAAACACATTGATGTAGGTATTTGCCGTACCGACCGCGCCGACCGCGTTGTCCCCCACCGTGGAGAGCATGATGGTATCGACCATGCCCGCCAGCATGTAGCACAGCGTTTCCAGCGCTATCGGTATATAGAGTTTTGTAAATGATTTCATTTGACTTCCCCGCCTTCTCTCTTCTCTACACGAGCACTACCGTCTCATAATCTCCAAGTGTTCCGCGAAACGGCTGACCGTCCACAAGATTTTTCCTGCCCTCAAGCCCCGGCAGCGTTTGTTCCCCTGTTTTCGTGTGGAAAATCACGGTGATCTGCTGGTCTTTGAGGCGCCTCTTGCAGTAAAAGATGCCCTTGTCGTCGTCTGTATACTGCTCTAGGACAGTCCCTTCTGTCAGCGCTGGATACTCATGCCGAATCCGAAGCAGCGTTTGATAGTATTGCAGCAAAGACTGATTCTGCCGCGTCTCCTCCCAGAGCATTCCGCGCCTGCAATCCGGGTCCGGTCCGCCCTCTAGTCCCACCTCGTCGCCGTAATAGATCATCGGCATTCCGGGCAGCAAAAGCTGCAAGGAGGCTGCCAGCATCTGCTTTTTAAGGTCCTTGTGCACACTGTTGAGAAACCGCTCCGTATCGTGCGTATCAATAAAATTCCACAGATATCCTTCCAGCCTGCGGTGCAGATTTCCCTTCATAAAATTCAAATTTCCCACAAAAGCAGATACCGGCATCTGCTGTGTCGCGACCAAATCCATCACCGAGCGGGCAAACTGATAGTTCATGACGCTGTCCCACTCGTCTCCCTCCAGAAAATCTCCCGCAAAATGCCAGATCTCCCCGACGATCAGCACATCTCTTTTTACCGCCTTCATCTCCCTGCGGAAGCGCTTCCAGAAAGTATGACTGATTTCGTCCGCCACGTCAAGGCGCCAGCCGTCAATATCGCACTCCCGAATCCAGTACGAAGCGACATCAATCACAAAATCCGCCGTCTCTTTATTTTGAAGATTCAGCTTTGGCATCAGACCGGCATAGCTGAAAGTCTTATAGTTCGGCTTCTTTCCCCACTCCATCACCAGCGGAAACTCCTTGATGTAATACCAGTCCAGATAAGCCGACTTTTCCTTGTTTTCCATGATATCGCGAAAGGCAAAGAAATCCACCGCTGTATGATTGAACACGCCGTCCAGAATCACGTACATTCCGAGCTTGTGCGCCCTGTCAACCAACTCCTTCAAGTCCGCCTTGTCGCCAAAGGACGGGTCAATCTTATAGTAGTCATCAATATTGTATTTATGGCTGGAGTTCGAGGAAAAGATCGGTGTCAAATAGAGAATGTCCACACCCAGCTTTTTGAGGTAATCCAGATGATTGATAATTCCCCGAAGCGACCCCTTCAAGTCCGCCTTGTGCCCGATCGGCGCCTGATACCACTCCTCATTGGACACCTGCTTGTCAGTGGCAAAGCGGGATGGAAAAATCTGATACAGGACCTTGTTTTCAGCCCATGCAGGCAGCTCAAACAGCTCCTCCTCCCGAAGATTCTGCGGGCAGTCATACATCTTCTCAATATCCGTGATACATTCGTCATAAAAATCATGATTGCCATAATACGTAATCTGACCTGCTGTGTCTTCAATCTCAAAAAAGTACCGCAGACAAACCAGATCAATCGTGACCACACCCTCGAAATAGTCGATATAATTGTCCGAACAGGCAAGCGCCATCTCCTGCTTTTGTCTTGTATCCATCATTTTCAGCGGCAGATACTTGTCCTGTGTATGAAGGACAACCCGCGCCACATCGCCCTTTTTCGTCTCAAGCCGAATCAGAAAGCATCCTTTCTCCACCGCATAGCAATATCTCTTGTCCGCAAAATGTCTGATTGCCGCATATTCCATTCTTTTTCCTCCCTGTGTAGCATACAACCTATTAAAACTTGTCAAATACTGCTGCAATCGCTCATAAGTATACCC